>OCTA010000087.1_pt1 | contig 85662 bp, 75 predicted proteins | sample 1538991 | NCBI WGS metagenome assembly OCTA01 (sample SAMEA3539302, study PRJEB22396) | soil metagenome | biome: tundra; feature: field; material: soil | place: USA | collected 2010-05 | depth 0.15 m
TGCGGGTGTCTTCGTCCAAGCGGGCCCCGAAGCGGGCAAAGGTCTCGAGTTCCTCGAACTGAGCGTAGGCGAGCTTGAGATCGCCCGCCACCGCGCGGTAAGCCGCCCGCTGCGCCTTGCCGCCAACGCGGGAAACAGATTTGCCGACATCAACAGCGGGCAGCACGCCCAATTCGAACAGCGACGGCGAGAGGTAAATCTGCCCGTCTGTGATGGAAATGAGGTTGGTCGGGATGTAAGCGGATATGTTCTGGGCCTCCGTTTCGATGATGGGAAGCGCGGTCAACGAGCCGCCGCCCCGCGCTTTGTTCAGGTGCGTGGCCCGTTCGAGCATCCTCGAATGGATGTAGAAGATGTCGCCGGGGAAGGCTTCGCGTCCGGGCGGCCGGCGGAGCAGGAGGGAAAGTTCGCGATATGCGCGGGCGTGGTGCGTAAGATCGTCATAGACGATCAACACGTCGCGCCCCGCTTCCATAAAATGCTCGGCAATGCTGGTTGCGGCGTAAGGAGCGACATAGGACAGCCCGGGCGCGTCGTTGCCTTCGGCGACCACGACCACGGTGTAGTCCATCGCACCTTTTCCGCGCAGGCTGGCCACGACCTTCGCCACGGCGGAAGCCCTTTGTCCAATGGCGCAATAGACGCACACGACATTCCGGTCCCGCTGGTTGATGATGGCGTCGATCGCAATGGCCGTTTTTCCCGTTCGGCGGTCGCCCAGAATCAACTCGCGCTGGCCGCGCCCAATGGGAATGAGCGCATCGACGACCGTGAGTCCGGTCTGGAGCGGCACGGTCACGGGCGCGCGGTCCATGATGTGTGCGGCGGGGCGTTCGACCGGCAGGCGCAAGCTGGCGGCCACCCGTCCGCCGGCGTCGAGCGGCCGGCCGAGCGGGTCGATCACCCGACCCAGCAATCCGTCGCCTGCGGCCACATCCATGACGCGGCCTGTGCGCTCGACCTCATCGCCCGCATGCAGATGAGAGTATTCGCCGAGCAGCACGACGCCGATTTCGTCCTCGTCCACGTTGAATGCGATGCCGAAGACGCCGCCGGGAAACTCAAGCAGCTCTTCAAAGCCCGCACTGGGAAGGCCGGAGACCAGGGCGATGCCTGTGGATACATTGGTGATCGTGCCGACCTCGTGCGGAGACAGATGAGGCGCGAACGCGCCTCGCGCCTGGCCGATTCCCGCGAACACGCGGTCGAAGACACCCTGCAAAGATTCGGGCGCCGCGCTCATGTGCTTGTGGGTGCGGTCCTGGTCTCTGCCATTTTCGGCCCGGCCTTGACTTCGGCCTCGGGCGCGGTCTTCGCGCCAGGTTTGGGATCGGCTTTGGGTTCAGGCTTATCCTGCTCCTGTAAGAGCTCGCCGACGCCCTTTTTTAGCGACGCGAGGTAGTCCGCGATGCTCCAGGCCACTTTCTGTCCGCTCGCGCTGAGTTCGATGCCACCGACAAGGTCTGGCGCAGTCTCGAAGCGAAGATGAACATCGGCCGAAAAAGTTTCGTTGATCGCGTTTTGGATTTTTGCCCGTTCTTCCGGTGGCAGATCAAAAGCGCTGCTCAGGACCGCGGGCCCACGCGTCGTTTTGAGGGCCGCTCCAAGCGTTTCCTTCGCCTTGCCGTCCATCTCCCGCAAGCGCCGGGTGAACACTTCGCCCATCCGTTCTTCCAGGCTCGTCGTGGCAAGATCGGCCAGGGCCTTGCGGGCGATCGCAAATACTTCCTCCTGCGTCCGGCGGGCGATGGCCTGATTCAGGTTTTTGGCGTCGCTTTTCAGTGCCTCCTGTCGCATGGCGCCCAAGGCGTCAGCCGTCTTGCGCGCTTCGTCGAGGAGCCGCTGACGTTCGGCCTTCGCCTCGTCCGTCGCCTCGCTCATGAGGGCGGCGCGCTGATGGTCAAATTCCTCGTTTTTGTGCTGGAACTCGTCGCGCTCCTTTTGGGCTTCGGCCTTTTTCGCGACGGCACCCGCCAGCTCCGCAGCGATCAACTTTTCCCGCGTGTCGATGGCATTGAGGATGGGCTTGTAAAGGAAGCGCTTCATCAGCCACACCAAGATGAGGAAATTGAGCGCCTGCGCGCCGACGGTGAACCAATCGATGAGCATGGCTTACTTTCCGGCCGCTTGGGTCACCCCGGCTATGACATGATTCCAGAACGGGTTGGCAAAAATGAGAATCATCGAGACGACGAAACAGTAGATCGCGGTCGATTCGATCATCGCGAGGCCGACGAACAGCGTCCGGGTGATTGTGGCGGAGGCGTCGGGCTGTTGCGCCAGAGATGTCAGGGCGGTGGCGACCGCCCGGCCCTCGCCGAGGGCCGGACACATGCAGCCGATGCCGGTGGTGAGGCCGGCGGTGGCAATTGAAGCGACGGCGACGATTGTGCTGCTATCCATGGGGGGTCCTTTTGTTGCTGCGGTTGCGATTTCAATGGCTGGGCGCAGGCATGGCCTGGGGATCAGGCCTCGGTTTGCGCACACGCGTGGCGGCCGCTATGTAAACCGCGGCCAGAATGGTGAAGATGTAGGCCTGCACCATGCCGGTGAGCAGACCTAGCACGGTCATGACGAGGGGAAAGACGTAGGGCGTGATGGTCAGCAGAATGGCGATGATCATTGCCCCGCTCATCATGTTGCCGAACAGGCGGACGGCCAGGGCCAGCGTGCGTGAAAGCTCGCTGATGAGGTTAAAGGGCAGCATGATCACCGTCGGCTGCACGTAGGTCTTGAGGTAGCCGCCCAGGCCCTGCTGCTCGATGCCGAACATCGGCACAGCTACGAACACGCACAGCGCAAGCGACGCGGTGGTGGAGAGCGAACCGGTCGGTGGCGTGTAGCCGGGGATGACGGTGCAAACAGCGGCCAGGGCGACGAACAGAAAAAGCGTTCCCAGAAAGCCGAGATATTTCTCCGGATGAGGAAGGCCCACTTCCTCGATTTGCCCCTCGATCGCGGTGACGATGATTTCGAGCAGGTTCTGCCAGCGCGAGCGCTTCAGCTCCGTGGAGAGTTTGCGCGTGATCAGTTTCGAGCCAGCCACCAGCACGAGCATCAGCCCCCACGTGAACACAATCGTGCCGTTGAGTTTGAAATACCCATGCTGCCAAAAGATCATCTGGTCGGGACTAAGGCGCATGGGAAGCCTCCTGTTTCGGGCGGCTTGGGTTTTCCGCCCACAGCCGGGTCAGCCGTGTGACGGCGAGACGCGCAATGACAAACCCCAGAAGGCACGCGAGCAGCCGCTTCCACTGGCCGCCGGAAACAAAGTAAAATCCGGCCAGGACAATGCTCATGCGCAACAGCCCGCTGCCGAGAAACCAGAGCGCCGGTCGGGGGGACGAGACCCCCTTGCGAACCGTCCACCACAGGCCGCCGAAAAAAAACGCTCCAAGACCTCCGCCAGCCAGCCACGCCAGCGCCAATGTCAGCGTTTCATTCATCGCCATCCTCCTGTCCGTCCCGCATCGCCTTGTCCTGCTGGGCAACCCAATACCACGCATTCAAACAGCCGACGGTGAGACCGACGACCATCAGCGCCAGCGTCCATGGATGTGTTCCGGGATGGTGTTTGTCCAACCAGACGCCGAGCGCGGCGCCGAGCAGCGTTGGCACGACCACCGACCAGCCGATCAGGCCCATCATGCCGAGCCCGAACCAAACGCCCGACTTCGACTTGCGCGCCTTGAGTTTGCGCGCCGCCTTCGCGCCGATCTGCCCGGCGAGGGTCGACCCGTCTTCGGGGGATTTCTTGGGAGCGTCACTCATGTTGAAAGGTCGCGAGGCGGCGCAGAAACCCCGTTTCCAACTTCGCCATGACCGTGCGTGCGCTTTGCTCGTGCTCGTCCAGCGTCAGAAATTCCTTCGTCACCGCCTCGCGCAATTCGCCGAGGTCTTTCCCTCCCAGCGCGCGGCGCACGGACACGAGCACGTCCGGGCCGGCCTTGATCAGCACCCCTTCATCCACCGCCACGAAAACCTCGCCGTCCGCCTCAATTTCATAGGTCAGAATCCCGGGCGCAAGCGCGGCCACACAATCAAGGCGGTGAGGCAGGAGTCCAAACGAACCCTCGTGCGTCTCCGCGACGATGCGCGACACGCCTGTTTTCTCGGCGAAGACTTGAAACGGCAGAAGAACTTTAAGATTCATGGGCGGCGATGGCGGGTTCAGCTTCCGGCTGAGGTTTCGCCCCGGACTTCGGCGGCGGCTCGGGCGTTGCTTTGACCGGGGGCTCGGCGGCCGGCTTCGGGCCGGCTTTGGCGATGGGCGGCGCGTCGGGTTTGGTGGTTGAAGCAGGCTTTGGGTCCGGCGGGTCAACCGGTTTCGCCTCGGGCTTGGCCTCAGGTTTTGCCTTGTCACCCGGCTTCGGATCGGCCTTCGGGGCGGTTTTTGCGGCCGGTTTGGCCGGGTCTGCGGGAGGCGCCGTTTTTTTTGCCTCGCCGATCGCCCCAATCATATAGAGCGCGCGCTCCGGATAGTCCTTGAATTCATCGTGCAGGATCCGCTCACAGCCGTCCAGCGCGTCCTTAAGGCTGACGAGCTTCCCTTTGAGACCGGTGAACTGTTCGGTCGTGAAAAAGGGCTGGGTGAGAAAACGCTCGAGCCGGCGGGCGCGACCCACCACCTTCCGGTCATCCGGTGAAAGTTGCTCCAGCCCGAGCATGGCGATGATGTCCTTTAGTTCCGCGTATTGGGCGAGCGTGCGCCGGATTTCCTGAGCCAGCGTGTAATGCCGTTCGCCGACGATGCCGGGGGTCGCCATCTTGGAACTGGATTGAAGCGGGTCGATTGCCGGGAAGAGCCCTTCGCTCGCGCGCTTGCGGGAAAGCACGATCGACGCGGAGAGATGGGAGAACGCGTGGACCGCCGCGGGGTCGGTGAAGTCGTCCGCGGGCACATACACCGCCTGAATCGAGGTGATGGCCCCGCTGTCGGTGTTGGCGATCCGTTCCTCCAAACCCGACAACTCGGTGCCCATCGTGGGCTGATAGCCCAGCCGTGACGGCATCTGGCCCATCAGGCCCGACACTTCCATGCCTGCCTGAATGAAACGGAAAATATTGTCGATCAGCAGCAGCACGTCGCGGTGCTCGTCGTCCCGGAAATACTCGGCCATTGTCAGAGCGGCGAAGCCGACGCGGAATCGGCTGCCCGGCGGCTCGTTCATCTGGCCGAAGACCATCACCATGTTTGGCAACACTCCGGCTTCCCTCATGTCGCGGTGGAGCTCCTCACCTTCGCGGCACCGTTCTCCGATGCCGCAAAAAATGCTTACACCCTTCTGGTGCCCGATCATGTTGTGGATCATTTCCGTGAGCAGCACCGTCTTGCCCACGCCTGCCCCGCCGAAAAGCCCCGCCTTGCCGCCGCGCTCCAGCGGCACGAGCACATCGATGACCTTGATGCCCGTTTCGAAAATCTCGGATTTGGTGGAGCGTTCGGACAACGGCGGCGGGGCCCGATGGACGCTCCGCCACTGAACGCCGGCGGGCGCCGGCTGGCCGTCGATGGCGTTGCCAAACACGTCGAACATCCGCGAGAGAACCGCTTTGCCCACCGGCGCTTGTAACGGCCCGCCCGTGTCCTTCACCGCCATGCCGCGAGCGAGACCTTGCGTGGGCGTCAGCGCAATCCCCCGCACGTGACGCGCATCGCGCTGCGCCAGCACTTCGATGACGACCTGTCCTTCCGCTCCGGCGCGCAGCACCGAGTAGATCGGCGGCAAATGCTTGTCGAACCGTATGTCCACGACGCTGCCGCGCACCGAGGCAATCACGCCGCGGTTCGCCAGCGCGCCTTCTCCGGCAGGCATCGGCTGTTGGCTGCCTTGGCAAGGTGAGTTCATTCGTGTCGGTGGCGGCGGAAGTTCCTATGCTTTGCCCGGCCACCTGTGCGCCTCGGCGGCTTCGGCATGATCGAAGTATTGGACCGTCGCCTTCGTGAACGGCTTTCAGAATGCCGCCAAACCAGGCGAAGGTACCCCGGAAGGCCGCTGAGGGGCTATGGGGTGTTACCCGACAGCGCGAAATGTCCTCGGGCTGCCTGCCGGGTTGTCACAGGCGGCGATGATCTGCGAATCCTGGAGCAAACGGGCCAGGAGCCGCTTTTCCGCGGGGCAGGCCCGGACAGGAATGCGGGCTAGCCGGCCATGCGCCAATCCACGAGCTCCATCTGGAGAAACTTTCTTCCGCTGAAGTGATTCCAGTGGAGGCCGACCGCGAGGTCGAGAGCGGTGCCGCAGGGCGGCAGCCGTCCGGCCATCTTCCAGGCAACGCCGTGCAGCCGGCGGCCGCCGCCGTCCGGAATCCAAAAACGGAAATGCTGCTCCTTGAAAACCTCCGGCGGCTGGGAGAAGCTTACGCCGTGCACGCCAAAAACGGGCTCGGGATTGCCCTGGCCGAACGGGTGCAGGGCATTGAGTTCCTCCATCAGCCAATCCCGGATATGGTCCACGGGCAGCCACGTGGACAGGCTGAGGCGCTGCTCGGCGATGTCGCCGCCAGAGCAGACCCGGACGGCGTTCGAAAACTGCTCCCTGAAGACGTCGAGCCTGTCCTTTCGCAGCGACACGCCCACCGCCATCGGATGGCCGCCCCAGCTGTGCAGGTTCTCGCTGCACCCGGCCAGCACGTCGACGAGGCTTATCCCGTCGATGCTGCGGCCGGAGCCCTTCGCAAACTCGCCCTCGTTTCCAAGGACGATGCACGGGCGGTTGTACTTCCGCGTGACCCTTCCGGCCACGATTCCGACCACGCCGGGGTGCCAGTTCTCGTCAAACAGCACGATCCCATGGTCCGCGGCATAACGGGATTCGACCATCCGCTCGGCCTCGTCGGTTATCTGCCGCTCGATGTCCTGGCGTTCGCGATTGAACAGGTCGAGCTGCCGCGCCGTTTCATAGCAGAACCGGCTGTCAGCGCTGACGAGCAGCTCGACCGAGAGCGCGGCGTCGGCCAGCCGTCCCGATGCATTGATCCGCGGGCCGAGGCGATAGGAAATGTCGACCGGCTGTATTTCCTGGCCCGGTTTCAATCCGCAGACTTCCATCAGCGCACGCAAACCGGGCCGCCGCGTGTCCGCCATGATCCGAAGCCCGACGGGCCAGGATCCGATTCTCCCCGGTCAGCGGCACCAGATCGGCCACCGTCCCCAGGGCCACCAGATCCAGGTGGTCGCCCAGCCGCAGGCTGAACGCGACGGGATGCTTGGCCTCCCTCATGAGCTTGAGCAGGCCGTGCATCAGCTTGAACACCAAACCCGCCGTGCAAAGGTTCCGCCAGGGCTCGTCGGCGGCGTTTGTCCCCGCGTTGACATGGGGATTGATCAGGATTCCCTCCCCCAGCGCGCGCTCCTTCGAACGATGGTGATCGACGACGATCACGTCGATTCCCATGGCGCGGAGATAGGCGACCTCCGCATGGGAATTTGTGCCGCAGTCGAGCGCGATGAACAGGTCCGGACGGTCCTGCTCGAGCGCGCGGTCGATGGCGCTCCGCGACAGCCCGTAGCCATCCTCGGCGCGCCTGGGCACCACGAAGCGCGGCTCCAGGCCGAAGCGGCGAAGCACGGTCACGATGAGGGCCGTGGCGGTCACCCCGTCCACATCGTAATCGCCGAGGACGACCACCTTCTCGTGGCGCACGATCGCCTGCTGGATCCTCGCCGCGGCGGCGGGCACGCTCGGCACGAGAAAGGGATCCGAAAGCCCCGCCAGCACGGGTTTCAGGAACGGAATGGCGCCCGGCGCCTCCCCCATGCCGGAGCGCAGGAGCAGTTCGGCGAGGACCAGGCTGACCCCCGCCCGCTTGCTCAACGCCTCGACCTCAGCGGCCGGAAAGGGCGTGTAGATCCAGCGCATCGCCTGCGGTCATTTCGAGGCCTTGCTGGACCCTGTCCATTCGTATTTCGGGGCGACGTCGGCGTGCGACTCGACGTGCTTCCGGTCGCCCTTGTGCCAATAGTAGAACACCTGGGATGCCTGGAATATGGCCGAGAAGGTGCTGGTCACGATGCCCACCAGGAACGTGAATGAAATGTCCCGCAGGACGCCGCTTCCAAATGTGAAAAGGGCCAGGGCTGCCAGGAACGTCGTTGTGGAGGTCATGATCGTCCGGGCGAACACCTTGTTGATGGCGCTGTTGACGATGTCGCGCAGGGAGCCGTTCGGATTGATCTTCAATTCCTCGCGGATCCGGTCAAAGACGACCACCGTCTCGTTGATGGAGTAGCCGGCGATGCACAGGATCGCGGCCACCATGGGCGCGGAGAACTGGTGGTTCGTGATTACAAAGATGCCGATCACCATCAGGATGTCGTGCAGGATCGAGACCATGGCCCCGACGCCGAAGCCAAATTCAAAGCGGAAGGCGATGTAGACGAGAATCGTCAGCATGGACAGGCCGATCGCGTAGAGGGCGTTGAGCTGGATCTCCTTGCCGATCGCCGCGCCGATATGGCTTTCCCCAACCTTTTCCAGATGGGCCTGGGGATAGGCCTTCTGCAGGGCCTCGATCAGGGCGCCGGACCGGCCTTCGGGCGTCTCGATCTTGAGGAGTTCGCCTCCGCCGCCGATCGCGTTCTCGTACGTCGGGTTGATTTCGCCGACCTGGCTGGCCGTGGCCACCTGACGGACCCCGGCAATGTCCACGCGCTGGCTGTACTGCATGCTCACCACGTCGCCGCCGGTGAAATCGATTCCATAGATTCCGGAGCCCTTGTACGCGATGACCCCGATGCCCACGAGGACCAGCATCCACGAGCCGACAAAGGCGGGTTTGCCGAACCTGATGAAATCGACGTGGATGTTCTTCAGCAGATGCCGCATGGTGATCTTCTTCACCCAGCCGGCCCCGATGATCTCCTCCATGATGAGGTGGGCGGTGACCAGCACCGAGAACATCGTCGAAAGGACGCCGATCGCGAGCGTGACGCCGAAGCCCTTGATCGGGCCGCTCCCGCGCGTGATCATGATGAAGCAGATGATGAGCTGCACCACGTGCGCGTCGATGATCGTCATGAGCGCCTTGCGGTAGCCGCTCTGGTTGGCGGTCGCCAGCGACTTTCCCGCAGCGATTTCCTCGCGCATGCGCTCAAAGATCAGGATGTTCGCATCGACCGCCATGCCGACCGTCAGCACGATGCCGGCCAGGCCGGGCAGGGTCATCGTCGCCCCGAAGCTCGCCATGACGCCGAGGATGATCAGGAGGTTCACCGCCAGGGTGCCCACCGCGACCACGCCGCCGGTCGTGTAAAAGGTGATCATGAATGCGGCCACGGCGGCCGTGCCGATGATCGCAGCCCGCACGCCGCTCGACACGGCGTCGGTCGCAAGCGAAGGCCCGATCTCGTTCTGCTCCTTGACGACGAGCGGCAGGTCGAGCGGATTGTTGAGCACGTTGGCCAGGTCGATCGCCTCGCGATCCGTGAAGCGCCCCTCGATGACGGCGGAGTCGTTGTCGATCTCCTCGCGGACGGTCGGCGCCGAATACAGCTTGCTGTCAAGCACGATCGCCAGGCGCCCCACGTGCCCGGTCCGGCGGCCCTCGTCGGCGATCGTCTTCGTCATCGCCGCGAACAGCTTCCGCCCCTCGCTCGTGAACTGCATCAATATCTCGGGCTTCCCGTAGGTATCCGAGTGGGGAAAGGCCTTCGCGATGATTTCGCCGGTCGCCTCCGGAATCCGCTTGATGAACAGTTCCTCCGTCACGTCCTGGTCCCCGCGCTGGTCCTCGAGCGTCATCGTCTCGTAACCCGGCGGAACCTGGCCCGGGGCCGCCGTGTTCGGCGTAAGGGTCGGATGAACCACCCGGAACTCCAGCCGGGCCGGCGCCTTCACGTCGTCCACGATCTCGGGGTTGTCCTTGGTGCTCACTCCGGGCAACTCGACCTCGATCCGGTTGTCGCCTACGGGCCGGATGATCGGCTCGCCGACCCCGAAGGCGTTCACCCTGGCGCTGATGATTTCGACCGCCTTGCCGAGCTTTTCCTTTACGTCGGCCGGATCGCGCGCCGTCACCTTTGGATCGACCTCGAGCGTGACCGCGACCCCGCCGTGCAGGTCCAGCCCAAGCTGGAGCCGGCCCTTGGACCGGCGCAGCAGCTCGTTCAGCAGGATGTCATTGCGCCGGGCGACATTGTGCAACGTGCTTTCGATCCAAATCTTCGGAAAATACTGCGTCAGGTCCAGCTTTCGCTCCGTGGCGATTTGCTTGAGCGCCACGAAGACGCTGGACGCCTGGCCGGACTTTTGCCGCCCCGCGGCCTCGTCCATCAGCTTCGCGAACTCCTCCGGCTTGCCGGAAACGTGTTCCTTTACATAGGTCGGGAAGTAGATGTCCCTGAGGGGCAGGAGCTGGGAGACCGCCCAGCCCGCTATCGCGACGCTGAGCAGAAGCTTCCAGATGTTTTGTTTGAACATGGATGTTTTTGGTTAAAGGGGTTGGCCCAGCCGCCTCCGGTCGGATCCGCGACGCGGCGAATCCCGGCTTGCCGCCCGGGCAATCCCGGCCGGATTGCTTCTATTCCGCGGCATCGCCCCGCCTGACGACCGACTGGATGAAACCCTTGGCGATTTCAACCTTCGTGTTGTCGGCGATCCGGATGACAAAGCGGTCGTCCTTCACGTTGGTGATGGTTCCGAAAATCCCCGCTGAGGTGATGACATCGTCGCCCGTCTTGAGCGCCTGCAGCATCTTTTCATGCTGCTTCTGCTTCTTGCGCTGCGGCGCGATCATCAGGAAATAGAGGGCGCCCAGGATGAGCACCATCGTCAGGAACGGCATGAATTGCGACGAACCCGAAACCGGCGCTCCGGCGGGAGACGCGGGCGAGGATGCCTGGGCGAGGAAGGGGACCTTGGTCAGCAGGGACATTTTCGGATTTGCGTGTTGATGGATTTGGAGGGAAAAGAAAGAATAATCTAACGGTTTCCGCTTTGGCAATGGCAAGCCCTATCCATCCCCCCTCCCAATCACCGCATTGAAAAACAAATCCGCAACCGGCTGGTCGGCTGAGAAGTCCGAGGATCACTACGGTTTCAAGCGTTGGGGCTACGGGCATTATTCCGTCGATCCCGACGGTTTCGTCAGCGTCCAGCCGCTGGCCGACGGACGGACGATCCGGGTCATGGACGTTGTGCATGAAGCGGTTGGCATGGGGCTCAATGCCCCGATGGTCATCCGTTTCCAGGACCTGCTCCGCTACCGGGTCATCCAGCTCAACGAAATGTTCCGCAAGGCGATACGGGAGGAAGGGTACAAGGGGGAGTACCGGGGCGTCTTTCCGATCAAGGTCAACCAGCTGCGGGAGGTCATCGACGAGATCATCGCCGCCGGAAAGGACTACAGCTACGGGCTCGAGGCCGGATCGAAGCCGGAACTCGTGATCGCCCTCGCAATGCACGAGGGCGCCAACCGGCTGATCATCTGCAACGGCTACAAGGACAACGACTACATCCGGCTCGCGCTCCTCGGCCGAAAGCTGGGCAAGAAGGTGATTCTCGTCGTGGAGCAGCTCTCCGAGCTGGACGAGATCATCCGGCTCTCCCAGGAGACCGGCGTGAAGCCGATGATCGGCTTCCGGGCCAAGCTCCAGACCCGGGGCGAGGGCAAGTGGGCCCTGTCCACCGGGGAGAACGCCAAGTTCGGCCTGAACACGGCGGAGATCCTGTTCGCCTGCGAGAAGCTGAAGGCCGTCAAGTTCACGCAGTGCCTGCGCCTCGTGCATTTCCACATCGGCTCCCAGGTGCCGAACATCATCACGATCAAGAATGCCGTCATCGAGGCGACCCGCTTCTATTGCCAGCTCTCGCGCATGGGCTTCCCGATGGGCTACCTGGATGTCGGCGGGGGGCTCGGCATAGACTACGACGGCTCGCGGACGAACTTCGACAGCTCGATGAACTACTCGCTGGAGGAGTACGCGAGGGACGTCGTCTTCAACATCCGCGAGATCTGCACTGGCTCCGCGGTTCCGGTCCCGGACATTGTGAGCGAATCCGGCCGGGCGGTGGTGGCGCCGCATTCGATGCTGGTCGTCGAGGTGTTTGAGCGGATCAGCAAGCGCGAGTCGCTCGGCCAGCAGCACCAGCCCGAGGAGAAGCACAAGGTCGTGATGGACCTGGAGGTAATGCTCAAGAACAAGACCAAGCTCGGCCGCCTCGAGCGCTTCCATGACGCGATCCAGAAGAAGGAGGAGGCCTTTTCGCTCTTCAACCTCGGCTACCTGGACCTCGAAAACCGGGCCGCCGCCGAGTCGATCTTCTGGCAGATTTGCGAGCAGATCGCGCGGGAGGGGAAGAAGGCGGGCTACGAGCCCGAGGAGCTGCACGACCTGTCGACCATGCTTGCGGACCAATACGTCTGCAATTTCTCCGTATTCCAGTCGCTTCTGGACCACTGGGCGCTGAAGCAGCTCTTCCCGATCGCGCCGCTGCACCGGCTCCGGGAGAAACCCACGGTCAACGCGATCCTGGTCGACATCACCTGCGACTCCGACGGCAAGATCAGCAGCTTCATCGACCTGCAGGACGTGAAGGAGTACATCACCCTGCACCCGCTCAACAACAAGCCGTATTACCTGGGGATCTTCCTGACGGGGGCCTACCAGGACATCATGGGCGACCTGCACAACCTGTTCGGCCGCGTGGACGAGGTACACGTGTTCCTGGAGGACGACGAGCCCAACGGCTTCTACATCGAGGAATCCATCAACGGCAGCCGCATAGCAGACGTGATCGAGGGGGTCCAGTACCAGAAGGAGGAGCTCGGCCGCCGGATGAAGGCCATGATCGACGCGGCGACGCGCAAGGACCAGGTGAAACCGCGCGAGGGCGTGCGGCTCCTCGAGATGTACGAGAGCCAGATCCGGAACAAGACCTACCTCAACATCGAGCGCTCCAACGGCCGGCCGAAGAAGAAAGCCTAGCGCCACTCGTGCCTCGGGTAGCGGCGCGAGAGTTCCGGTTTGATCCGCGGATAGATGTCCCGCCAGAACGAGCCGAGGTCATCGGTCACCTGGATGGGGCGCTGATTGGGGGCGAGCACCTCGAACCTGACCGGGATCCGGCCGTGGCCGATCGAAAACCTGCCGTCCACCCCATAGAGCTCCTGGATGCGCGCGCTGAGGATGGGGGGGCCCTCCTTCAGGTAGGTGAGGCGCGAGCGCCGGCCGTTCGCCATCGTCAGGCGCTCGGGCAGGCACTCGTCCAGGGCGGCGAGCTGCTCCGCGGTCAGCCAGTCGCGCAGGGTGGGCATGACCTCCTTCTCCTTCACCCCCCTCGCGGAGGTCTCACCGTAGCAGATCTGCTCGATGAGCGTCATGCGGTCCCGGTCCGTCAGGGGATTGACCTCCGCTTCCGGATACCATTCGGCCATGCGGTTGACGCGGACGATCCACTGCTCGACCGACTCATCCCAGGCGTCGATCCGGATCCGGCCGGCCAGCACCTCCCGCGCGAGCAGGCCCGCCGCCTCGTCCAGCGGCACATCCTCGCTGCTTCTGGCCTCGAGAACCAGATCGCGGAAGCGCCGTTCCCGGCGGGCCACGACCCGCTTTGCCGCCTCGTCGTAGGCAACAGCGCGCAATTCATGGAAGTCCTCCGGAAAGAGCTCCTTCAGCCAGGCCTCCTCGACCCTTGTCGCGAGGCTCAAGACGACGTTCACCTCCCCGGCGCGGCCTCCGATCTCGCTGATTTCTGCCGCGACCAAAAGCGGCGACTTCTGGATCGCGCTCTCCCGGGCAAGGACGCCCCGCCGCCGGTGGACGAGCTCGCATCGCAGCGTCCCCGCGTCGAGCCGGCGCGCGAGATGATCGGAAAACCCGGCCAGCACGCATTTGCACACCTCGGCGCCGCGCTCCGCGCCGGGGGCCGGCTCGCCCGCGTCCAGGCCCTCGGCCCTTGCGATCTCCTGAAACTGCGCAAAGAGCGGGCCCACCTGTCGCGCCGCCTGCGCATGAAGGCCGAGGCGGCGGCATGCGTCCAGGGAGTAACCGGAGCGCTCCGCGTACCGCCAGGCCCTCATCAGCACGAAAAAGTCGCTCTCGGCCTCCTCCCCGAAGAGATCCTCCCGGGCCTTTTCGACCTCCCGGGGCACGCCGCGAAGAAGAAAGCTGCGCCCCTGCGTGAGCGCCGCCATGAGCGCAACGGCGCGGACGCAGCCGCGTCCCTGCGCAGCGAGGAACATGCGCGCATAACGGGGGTGAACGGGAAAGCGCAGCATCCTGCGGCCCGTCTCCGTTATCCGCAAAACCGGGTCCTTTGCCAAAGGCGCCAGGGCTCCCAGGTCGTGGAGAAGGTTCTCCGCCCGCTCGAGCGCGCGCGGATCCGGCTTCTCGAGCCAGGCGAAGCCTTCTACGTCGTTGATTCCCGCAGCCTTCAGGGTCAGCACGACCTCTGCCAGGTCGAGGCGCTTCACCTCCGGCGGCTCCTGCGCCGGCCGTTGCGCGTTCTCCCGCTCCGTCCAAAGCCGGATGCATACGCCCGGCGCCGTGCGGCCCGCGCGCCCCGCCCTCTGGTCGGCGCTGGCGACGGATATCTTCTCCACGAGAAGCGTGTTGATCCCGCGGTGGGGGTCGAAGCGCGCAATCCGCGCCAGCCCGCTGTCCACGATCGCCGTGACCCCGTCGATCGTCAGGGAGGTCTCGGCTACGTTCGTCGAGACGATGATCTTTCGCGCATCGTAGCGCGCCACCGCCCGGTCCTGGGCGTCCGCCGGAAGCTCGCCGTGAAGGGGAAGGACGATGAAATCGCGCAGGCCTCGCATCCCCTGGACGGCCTGCACCGTGCGGCCTATCTCATAGGATCCAGGCATGAAGACCAGCAGGTCGCCGGGCGATTGCGCCGCGATCCGCTCGCATTCGCGGGCCGCCACATCCCAGACCGGCTCGGCGTCGAAGTTGACCGCCTTGGGAAGGTACTCGATGCGCACGGGGAAGCTCCGGCCCTCCGACGCGAGAACCTCGCAGGGGGACAGGTACTCGCGCAAGGGTCCGGCATCCAGGGTTGCCGACATGACCACGATCTTCAGGTCTGGCCGCGCGCCCGCCTGGATCTGGCAGGCGCGCGCAAGGGAAATGTCGCCGTAGAGGTGCCGCTCGTGGAACTCGTCGAAAATGACGGCGCTCACCCCGCGCAAATGGGGATCAAACGACATCTGCCGCAGCAGGATCCCCTCCGTGACATACCGGATGCGCGTGCGCTCGCTCACCCGGGATTCGAGCCTGATCTGATAACCCACCGTTTCGCCGAGCGGCGCCCCCACCTCTTCCGCCACCCTCTTGGCGAGAAGCCGGGCCGCGATCCGCCTCGGCTGGAGCACAACCACCTCCCCCCTCTCCCCGAGCAACCCGTGCTCGAGCAGCATCTGGGGCATCTGGGTCGACTTGCCCGAGCCCGTCGGCGCCTGCACGATCACGCGCTTCTTGTCGCGGACCGCCGCAACGAAGGCGGCTTCGAGTTCGTAGATCGGGAGATCGCGGTTTGTCATCGGCGCGGCGCTTCGCGGGACGTGAATATCCGGTCAATTAGATTGTTGCCAAGTTATTCACCGCTCCGGCCTGTGAAGAAATTGTGGATAAGAAACCCTTTCCATTGAGCGGGATGCGGACCAACTTCGCCCCGTTCCTTCGGCGGGACGCCCTTCCGATTGAACGCCGCCCCCGGGGCGGCGTCCTAACGGCCGATGACGTGGCCTCGCAGCAAGCTGCGAGGCGTGTTTTGGCTGAGTTCGGGAGGGCGCGCGAAGGCTTGCGTCGCCGCCCCCCGGGATCCACTTTGATCCCCTTTTCCATGATCCCATGCGCAAAGGATCGCCAAAGATGAACCAGAAGATTCGGAACATCGCCATCATTGCCCACGTGGACCATGGCAAGACCACCCTCGTGGACAAGCTCCTCAAGGAGGGCGGCGTATTCCGCGCAAACCAGCCGGTCGTCGAACGCGCCATGGACTCGATGGACCTGGAGCGCGAGAAGGGCATCACGATCAAGGCCAAGAACACGGCCGTCCATTGGCACGACAAGACGATCAACATCGTCGACACGCCCGGGCACGCGGATTTCGGCGGGGAGGTCGAGCGCGCACTGCGCATGGTGGACGGCGTTCTGCTCGTCGTCGACGCATACGACGGACCGCAGGCCCAGACCCGGTTCGTCCTGCGCAAGGCCCTCCAGCACGGCTTGAAGGTGATCATCGTCATCAACAAGATCGACCGGGAGAACGCCGAACCGAAGAAGATGTACGACAAGGTGCAGGAGCTTCTCCTTGAGCTGAACGCCTCCGAGGAGCAGTTCGATGCGCCCGTGGTATTCGGCTCCGGCCGGGATGGGTACATGATGAAGCACCTGGGCGACGAGCCGAAGGACATGACCCCCCTTTTCGAAACCATCCTCGACCATGTCCCGCCGCCGTTTGCCAAGCCCGACGAGCCGTTCCACATGCTCGTGTCCAACATCGATTGGTCGGACTACGTCGGCCGGATCGCAGTCGGCAAGATCCTCGGGGGCAAGGTCTCGATGAGCGACCCGGTATGGGCAATCCGCAATTCGGACGGGAAACGGATTCGGGGCAAGGTCACGAAACTGTTTGAGTATTCCGGGCTCGCAACCGCGGAGTCGCCCGTCGAGGTCGCCGGCAACATCATCGGCCTCGCCGGGTTCGAGGACATCGACATCGGCGACACGATTGCAGCCGAGGAGGATGCCCATCCCCTGCCCTTCACCCAAATCGACCCCCCGACGCTGGAGATGCAGTTTTGCATCAACGACGGGCCGCTCGTCGGACGCGATGGCAAGTACGTCACCTCGCGCCAGCTCCGCGAACGCCTTTACCGGGAGGTCAAGACGAACGTGTCCATCAAGGTCGAGGACACCGAAAAGGCCGGCGTTTTCACCCTCAAGGCGCGCGGCGCGATGCAAATCGCCGTGCTCGTGGAGACGATGCGCCGCGAGGGGTTCGAAATGCTCGTCTCCCGGCCGACCGTGATCACCCGGCAGGTCAACGGCCATCTGCACGAACCGTTTGAGTCGCTGTGGATCGAGGTTCCCGAGGAGTGCGTGGGGGCAATTCTTCAAAATCTGGCCAACCGCAAGGGCCAGATCGTGAACATGGAAAAGCACCCGCATTTCACCCTGATCGAGGCCGTCATTACGACGCGCGGATTGATCGGGCTGGAAATCGACGTCGTCAATGCGACGAGCGGTCGCGGGGTGATCTCCCACCTGTTCAAGGAGTACGGCCCCTGGGCCGGCGATCTCATCACCCGCCTCAGCGGGACGCTGCTTGCAACCGAGGCCGGGGTGACGACGGCGTACGCCCTCTCCGCAGTCCAGGAGCGCGGCAAGCTCTTCGTGGGACCCGGCGAGGAAGTCTACGAAGGCATGTTGGTCGGCGAAAACCCGCGCAAGGAGGACATTCCGGTCAACGCCGTCCGGGCAAAGCAGCTCACGAACTTCCGCTCCCAGGGCGAGGGCAAGGGGATTCAGCTCACGCCTCCGCTCAAGCTGTCGCTCGAGCGGGCGATCGAATACATAGCGATAGACGAGTTCGTCGAGGCTACGCCGAAATCCCTTCGCCTGAGAAAAAGGGTCCTGCGGCAGGTCGACAGGCGAAAGATCGAGCGCGCGGAGCGCTCCGGGTGACGGTCAGGCCCTTCATCGGGCCTGGCCGCTAGGACAGCCAGCCCCAGGTTTGCCCGGGGCCATCCTCGCAAAAAAATCCGTTGAGGCGCCTTGGCCCGTTCTTCGCAGCCCAGGCCCGCCCCCGGATGAAGAACGGTTTGGTCCATGCCTCGCTGTCGACCGTCCGCGCAGCGGTCACCGAGACAAGGAGCATCCCCTGCGCGGGATAGCCCGTGCGCGGATCCATGATATGGGAGAAGACCCTCCCATCGGCCCTGAAAGTCTGCGCGTAACCGCCCGATGTGGAGAGCGACATGTTCCTCAGGAACACCTCCGCTGCCACATCCCGCCGCGGCCGCTTCGGATCGCCGATGCCGACCTTCCAGCCCCTCGGCTCGTCCGGCGGCGCGCCCAGGCCATACATGCTGCTCGACGAGGCCATCACCAGCGCCGAATCCACACCCCGTGCCCTGAGGATCTCCACCATCCGGTCCACCGCGTATCCTTTGCCGATTCCGCCGGGGTTTATTTCCATCCCCTCCCGATCGAATCGCACCGTGCCGGCCGCCGGATCCAGCCGGAGATGGCGGTATCCGACCCTTTCCAGGGTCGCCGCAATTTGATCCGGCCCGGGAAGCCGTCCCATGTCTTTCGGAAAACCCCAAGTCCTCATCAGGGGGCCGATGGTGATGTCAAACGCCCCCTGGCTTCGACGGCTGTACCGCTGGCACCGGGAGATAAGCCCGAACACTTCCGGCGTCACCGTGACCGGCCTCTGTCCGGCGAAGCGGTTGATTTCGCTCCACACGCTCCCCGGCCGGTGCACGGACAGCAGGCGGTCCAGCCGGTCCACCTCGAGAAAGGCAGCGTTTGCCGCCTCTTCCATCGCGTCGCGCTTTTGCCCGTGGAGAACGACCGAATAGGTCGTTCCCATGGCGTCGGCGCTCGATTCGAAGCGGATCAACTTGTCCTGGCCTTGCGCAGGATTCGCTCGCGGACCGCCGCAAAGTCGAACCGCGCCTCGGCGATGGGCACCCCGACCAACTCATTTCGATCGAGCGCGCGCCGGCCGACTCCCAGCTCTTCGCCGAATCGAAGCATGTTGTCGCAGTTGGCGAACGGCGGCGTTCCCCGGTCGGCCAGCGGATTAAAACCCATGACAGACATCGCCACGGCGTCCGTGGCCACTGTGTTGGTTCCGGCGATGATCACGCCCGGGGCGACCGCCGCCTGGGGCCTGCTGCCGTAGTTTGTCTCGGCGCCGGTGGCCGTGCGGATCCCGTCGACAATCGCCAGGTCGGCCCGGCGCGCCGCGTTCAGTTCGGCGACGATGCGCGGAAGCCGGACGCCCTGGTCCTTGGAAAAATCGGGGTCCAGCTGCTGGGGCGCGCTCTTCGACGGCGCGCGCCGGCCAAAGTGAAAGACTCCGCCCCGGCCCCCCTGCGGCCGCACGGCCGGCTCGTCGATCCCCGCGCCCTCTCCGTATATTGTGACGGGCGTCGTCCCGTAGATGTTCTTCATCGACAGGGTGATCCCGGTAGCGGCGTGCTCCTTCAGCTTGGCATTTGAGATGAACACGTCGCAATCCTCGTACGAATGGTTGAGGTCGTAGCCCGGGAAGACGAGCCCGCCTCCGGGCACCATGAAACGCGAATACTTCTTCCCCCGCCCCAGGTAGTTCGTGTTTTCGAACTCCACGTTGGGGGCCGCGTTCAGGATATCCTCAGGCCGCCAGTTCTGGGCCAGCATGACCTCCTCCAGGGTCTCGGCGGTCGACCAGGGGCCTTCCAGCACCCGTATGCGGCGCGCCCCGGCCCTGCCCAGCAAATGCACGGTGGCGCCGATCATGCGCGGGTGCGACCAGAACGTGTCCTCCATCTTCGCGTTGCCCAGGCGCTGCCAGCGAACGCCGATAAAGTTCACCTTCATCGCCACCGTCTTGCCCTTCACCAGTCTTTCCAGGCCGCCAAGCTGGTCGAACATCCTCTTCAGCGTCGGGATCAGATCCGGCCCGTAGTCCCCGCATTTGCCGACGGTGACCCGCCCCACGGGCGCCCTCGCGGCAGGTTCAGGGGCCGGGCTCGTCAGCGACGCGGCGGCAAAACCCAGCGCGGGCCGCGCGAGAAGGTAACCGGCCGCTGCGCCGGCCCCTGCGAGCCACTCTCTCCTGCTGAAATCCTTGTTCATGGGTGTTTCCTTCTTTTTCTAGGCCTCCATCTGGACCGCGCCATACACGGAAATGCGCGGCAGATCCAACTCCACGCCGCCGGCCGCCTGCGGATCCCACTGGAGGGGCACCGGCGAGGCGACTTCCGGGCTCACGAAGCGAGCTGACCGATAGGGCGCCTTCAGATAGATGAGCGCATTGTCGCTCCCGGGCCGCCGCGAGTAGTTCAATACGTGAATCAATCCCTGGCGGCCCCGGCCGGAGACCTGGAAGAAGAAATTCATGGACGCGCCGTTGTAGAGCCGCACCGGATCGCCGCGGTGGCTCATGATGTTCTGTATGTCCGCGCAGGTGAAATAGGTGTCGGGGTCGTCCTCCCTGGCGACTGCCAGGCGGCCCTTGCCCAGCCCGCGCACGCTGAAAAGGAGGTACGCCTCCTCCGATGACAGCTGCACCGCCGCGCCTTCGGGCTGCGGCCATTTTGAACGAACGAACAATGTGCCGCCTGCGTTTGCGAAGGCGACCAATTCCTGCCGCAGCCTGGGCTCCGGCGGCTCCTGGTCCATGTAAAAGACTCCCTGCAGCCCATCGAAGGCGGCTGCCGACGCCCGGGATCTCGCCATCACGCGGAACGGCTCCCGCAACCGGGGAAGCAGGTTGAGTATGTCCTCGCCGAAGGGCCGGTCCGCTCCTGAAAAATTCGAAATCACCGCCAACCGGCCCATTCGCTCGAATGTCGCGGCCGTCCTGTTCCTCCCGAAGAACGCCAACGCCGCGATGATCCTGTTCCAGGCCTCGATCGCAGGTGCGCTCTTGGCGACCAGCTCCCCGCGCATCTGCTCATCCAGGGATATCATCCACCTTCCGCCGTAGGCTTCCGCGTCCGCAACGGTCAGGAGGTAATTCTCGACAGTCGGCCTGCCCTTCAGGGGAGGATCGACGACAATCCATACGGGCTTGTCCGGCGCCAGCGCCCTTGCCATGGAAAGCAGCGCTCCGTTGGAATCCACCCAGGGCAGGTTGGTCGGGCCGCCGGTCGGCGTCTTCTCCAGCGGAACTCCGGGCCAGATGCCATCCGACGCGGCCAGGACCGGGGAATCGGCGCCCCACAGCGCCTCGCCGGACTTGCCCCAGGCAATCACCGGGATTCCAGCGTTCCCCGGAGGCGCCGCCTCCATGGCCACCGCCGAAAGACCCGCCGCCTTCGCAGATGCCAGCGCCACAGCCTGGTCGGCCGGGCCCTCAATCAGTCCCACGAAATCCAATCCGGCCCCGCGCCCTTTTTCGAGCAGCGCCCTCAGCGCCTGCGGCTGCTCTGCGTCCGCCGGCAATCCCGCAGCCCAGCTCACGACCAGGCAATTGACGGGGGTGCCGCGCACCAGTTCCAGGAGCGACGGATCCCCCCACTTGTCCAGAACCTCCGCCATCTCCGGCGTGAAACCCTTCCCTTTCTGCCGCCTGGCGACGTCCACGGGGCCGGCCGGCCATCGCATGGGTATCGATTGTGTGCCAAGTGTCATCGGTTTAACCTTTCCCGTTCACGACCAGAATTGAATGCTGCCGAGGGCAGAATCCCATCGCCCCTCGAAATGCAACCGTCCCCTCATCCGATGGGGATTCATCGCTCCGCTTCGTAGCATCGCAGCCCCGGCCGGTCAAGTGGCAAAGTACTTTATATCTTTACATTACAAATCAAAAACGGAAAAGATCGTGAGCCGAATTGCCCGGCGCTGAACCGCGCCCCGGCGATCCCGGCTCCATCCGTCCAACCCATGCCGCCGACCCGGTCGAAGCCGGCCCCGCGGCACCCCACTCAGCGCTGATGACAACCATCGAACCACGGACACACCGGTCATGGATCGCGGCAATCGCCGGCTCGGCGGCCTTGCTGCTCGCAATGTCGGCGGCCGCCCAAACCGTCCGGTACGAGCCGCAGGGGACCGGCAGCAAGGTTTCGATCGCGGGCACGTCCACCCTCCACAATTGGACGGTCGACGGCACGACGATCCGCGGCTTCATCGAAGCGGACGCGAACTTCCCCGAATCGGCCCTCATGGACCCCAAGGCGGCCAGGCCCGATGTCCGGGTGTCCATCCCGGTCGAGACGCTCAAGAGCTTCGACGCGCTGATGGACGAGGTCATGCAGGATCACATGGACATGGAGAAGTATCCAAATATTGAGTATCAAATCACCGGGCTGAGGCCGAAGTCCGCCCCCGGAGCAACCGGGCCATTGAAATTCGACGCCGCGGGGGTCCTCACGGTCTCGGGAACCGCCCAGGCGGTCACGATCCCGGTGACGATCGAGCGCATCGATGAGAATTCAATGAAAATCGCCGGCTCGGCTCCGCTGAAGATGACTGACTTTGGCGTGGCGCCGCCGGCGCCGCGCATCCTGGGCATGCCGACGATCAAGACGGGCGACGACATCAAGGTCAGCTTTGAATGGCTGGTCGCGCGGAAGGGCGGGCCGCCCTCGAAGCCATAGCCGGCACGGCCCGGGAGGCGGACGCCTACCCGGCCAGTTTCGCGTAGGCCGCCGCGTCGAGCAGATTTTCCGCCTCGGCCGGGCTGGACGCCTTCAGCTTCAGAATCCATCCGCCCTCGTAGGGGTCCCGGTTGAGCGTCTCGGGAGCCCGCTCGAGCGCGGCGTTGACCGCGGTCACCGTGCCGCCGACCGGGGCATAGACGTCGGATGCCGCCTTCACCGACTCGACAACGCCGAAGGTCTCGCCCGCCTTCAGCTGCGCGCCGACCTTCGGCAGCTGGACGAACGTTATGTCGCCCAGCAGATTCTGCGCATGATCGGTGATGCCGACGATGGCGATTCCGTCAGCGCCGGTCTTCAGCCATTCGTGCGACCTGGCGTAGCGGAGTTCATTCGGGACATTGCTCATGGGAAAAAATGTCAACCTTTCTTCAACTCGACAAACGGCGGTTTGACAAGCCGCAGGGCGATGCGGGAACCGCGAATATCTGCGGATAGCGGTTCCGACAAAAGAGACGCCCGCACGAGCGCCGAGCCGATCGCCTCGTTGAGGATCGGCGACAGCGTTCCCGAAAGCACCCGGCCCGCCGGACTTTCCCCCGGCCCCAGGACGGGGCACCCGGCCCGCACGATCCTGCGGTCCCCGGTCCTGAAGAAAACGACCTTGTACGGTCCGCCGTTCTCCTTTTCGGCGAGGAGCGCCGTGCGGCCGATAAAGTCGGCGCCCTTCTCCAGTTTGACCGTCCAGCCGAGGCCCGCCGTCAGGGGCGAGATTTCCGCCGTGATCTCATGGCCGTACAGCGGGAACCCGGCCTCCAGCCGCAGGCTGTCGCGGGCGCCCAGGCCGCACAATTCGAGGCCGAGCGGAGCCCCGGCGGACAGGAGCGCCTCGGCCAGCGGGACCGCCTCTCCCGAGGCCACGAACAATTCGAATCCGTCCTCTCCGGTGTAACCCGTGCGGCTGATGCAGCAGTGCAGTCCGGCGACGGGCGCCTCGGTAAAATGGTAGTATTTCACGGCGCCGAGCTCCGCCTTCGTGAGCGCCTGCACGATCTCCGCAGCCCTCGGACCCTGGACGGCCAGCAGAGCGTAATCGTCCGAATGATCGGCGATCGAGACGTCAAATCCCCTGGCCTTTTCCCGGATCCACGCGAGGTCCTTGGACACATTGCCCGCGTTTACGACGAGGAAGAAATTCTCAGGGCTCCATTGGTAGACCAGGAGGTCGTCCACCACCCCTCCGTCCGGGGCGCACATCGGGGAGTAGAGCACACGCCCCGGGTAGAGTCTCGCGACGTCATTGGTCACGATGTGGTTCAGGAACTTCGCCGCGCCCGGTCCGCGCACGTCCACTTCGCCCATGTGGCTCACATCAAAGAGGCCCGCGGCGCGGCGCACCGCCCTGTGCTCCTCGAGGATGCTGCGGTACTGGACCGGCATTTCCCAGCCGGCAAAATCCACGAGCCGCGCGCCGTGCGCGGCGTGAAAATCACGCAATGGCGTGCGCCTGAGTTCGCCCATGCACGACAATAGCTCCGGGTCGCCTCCGCTGCGCAAGATGTTTTCTCAGGGCCCGTCCCGGATCCGGCGCAGGAATTCTCCCACCAATGGCCATTGCAAGCCGTCCGACAGTCCCTAGGCTGCCCGGATGCACTGGCTCGTCTTCGCCATCGCGTGCACGCTGGCGCTTTCGTTCATCTGCTCCCTCTTCGAGGCGATAGTCCTGAGCACGACCGTCGCCGACATCGAGGCGCTGAAAAAATCCCAGCCGAGGCGCGGGCGCGCCCTCGAGACCCTCAAGCATGGGATCGACCAGACGATCTCGGCCATCCTCACCCTCAATACGATAGCCAACGGGATCGGCTCGGTGATTGTCGGAGCCCTGGGGGCGCACCTATTCAGTTCCAAGGGCTTCATAGCCGCCACGGCGGCCTACGGAGCCCTGCTGCTCGTCGGCACCGAGGTGCTGCCCAAGAACCTCGGCGTGGTCCATCGAAGGCAGCTGCAGCCGTACGTCGTATATCCCCTGCTCTGGCTCCGCCGCGCGCTGACTCCGCTCACATGGATTTGCAACCTGATCGTCCGGCCATTCGTCCGCGGACCCGCGCACCTGCACCGCTCGGATGAGGAGATCATCCTGCTCGCCGAACTCGGAGCCAAGCAGGGGACGCTCTCGAAGAGCGAATCGAACATCATCGCCAACGCCCTGTCGCTTGACGACATGCGGATCGGCGCCGTCATGACACCCCGCACCGTGGTCACGGCCCTGCGCCGCAACGCCACCGTCGGCGACGTATTCCGAGAGTACCCCAATCTCCCCTTCGGGAGGATGCCCGTGTACGGCAGGAGCCTCGATGACATTGTCGGCCTCGTGCGCCGGCGCGACCTTCTCAAGGCCAAGGCGAACGATCAGGACCAGATGCTGGTCGAGCAGCTCATGGGCGAGATCCAGTTCGTTCCCGAGACGGCGACGGTCGGAAACGCCCTGCAGGTCTTCCTGAAGACGCACCAGCAAATCCTGGTCGCTGTCGACGAATTCGGGGCGACGGCGGGGGTCCTTACGATGGAGGACGTGATCGAACAGCTTCTCGGCCGCGAAATCTTCGAGAAGGACGATCTGGCCGTGGACATGCGCGAACTCGCCCGCTCGAAACAATTGAAGATGGCGCGGCCGCGCGCCGGCGCCGTTCCCCCGGCCGCCGGGCCCTCGCCAGCGCCAAAGGCCTGACCCACATGCCCCTCGCCTTCTGGGTTCACCATCTCAATCCGTTCCTGGGGCCCCATTGGGGCAACTTTGGCATCCGGTATTACGGACTGTCGTACCTTCTGGGCTTCCTGGCCGCCGCAGGCCTTCTCCGACTCTATTGCCGCGCAGGGCGCTCGCAGCTTCCCGCCGCCCGCGTTCCCGACCTCATGGTGGCCGTCGTCCTGGGGACCCTGATCGGCGGAAGGCTCGGTTACTTCCTTCTATATCACCCTGACTCGCTCGTCGGCGATCCGCTCGCGATCCTGCGCGTGTGGGAGGGCGGGATGGCCAGCCACGGCGGGATGATCGGTGTGGTGATCGCCCTGCTCTGGTTCAGCCGGTCGGAAAATGTTTCGTTTTTTCACCTCAGCGACCTTCTGGCCTCGGCGGCTCCGGCCGGGCTCTTCTTCGGGAGGATCGCCAATTTCATCAATGGAGAACTTTGGGGAAAGGCAACCCGCGTCCCCTGGGCGGTCATCTTTCCGGACAGCGCGGAGCCCGGCACCCCGGCGCGGCTCATCGTCCCCCGGCATCCCTCGCAGCTTTACGAGGCGGGGCTCGAAGGGATCCTTCTCCTCTGCTTCATGCAGTGGCGCTTCTGGAGGAGCGACGTCGTTCGCGAAAAACCCGGCCGGCTGTCCGGGGAATTCTTGCTTGCCTATGCGGTCGTCCGCGCGGTTGGGGAAATTTTCCGCGAGCCCGACGCGGGACTCATCCTCGGCCTGAGCCGCGGCACATTCTATTCGATCTTCCTGGTCGCGGCTGGAATCGGGCTGATCGTCCACGCAGAAAGGCACCGCGGGGATTCGATCCCCCCTTGAGACGCTCCCGGCCCGGCAAGGTCAGGAGTTAGCCTGCAGGAGATTCAGCCAGCGCCTCCAGGCCTGGCGGCAGGCCTTCCGGTTATCCGGCGACCCCGTCGGATCCTCCCCGGAACGCATGAATCCGTGGCCGGCGCCCTCATAGATCATGGGCTCGAACGTCTTCCCCGCCTTTTTCATGAGCTCCGTTGTTGCGGGGACGGTCTCGCTGATTCGCGCGTCGCTTCCACCGTAAAAGCCATACACCGGGCAGAGAATTTCCGCGATTCCCTGGAATTCTGTCGGTCCGGGCCCGTAAAAAACGAACGCGGCCTTCAATCCGGACCTGCCGGACGCGAACCGAAATGACTGTCCGCCGCCCCAGCAAAAACCGGCGACGAAGAGCTTTCCATTGGAGGCGGGCAGTCGCAGCGCATAATCAGCCGCAGCGTTGAGATCGGCCGTGACCTGCTCCTGTGGCAGGTTCGACACAGCTTTCACAACGGCATCCCGGTCGGCGAATTCGGCCGTGCCACCGCCGCCCGGGGCGAGGCCCGAGACGAGGTCCGGTGCGATCGCGATATAGCCCGCAGCGGCGACTTGGTCCGCCGCATCGCGCGCCCAATCGCTTAGGCCGAAGATCTCGTGAATCAGCAGGACTACCGGCGCCTTGTCCGTGACCTCCGGATAGACGATATAGCACTTCACGGAGCGGTCCCCGTGTTTTACGGTCACCCATTCCTGATGCCGCGGAGACGCGTTCAGTTTCGCCTTCGCCCAGTCCTGGGCGGAAGCGGTCGAGGCGAGGGCCAGGGCGGAAAAAAGCACGATCGATTTGTGGAGCATGGATATCCTTTCCCTTGATCATAGGACGATTACGTCCAGACGCAAACGGCTCCAAAGTCCCATGGTTTCCTGCCGCGCTTGCATCCGGCCGCCGCAACCCACCCAACTCACGCTTGACGCAATCCCTCGAAATTGAAACCGTCCACCCTTCGCGCGGTTAGCCCTCATCGTCTAACGGTTAGGACGGGGCCCTCTCAAGGCCCAAATAGGGGTTCGATTCCCCTTGAGGGCGCCAGCTGACGAACAACAACTTACAAAAAAGCGTAGCTGGAACGTAACTAACTTCGGTTGCGTTGAGCCCCAAAAACAGGGGTCGCCGTCGTGAATCCGACGGCCAAAATCCTGCCCGGCGCGCGGCCGAAATCAGGATCCGATGCGAAAAAAGACGGCGAGACCGGCGCGTCGTCCACACCCGGCCGCAATGCGGCTCCTCATCGCGACAACGGAACGGGCGGCCCGGGATGCGCCGCGCGCAGCGCGGCGCGCCCGGCCGCCCTTCCTTGTCTAAAGAGTAACAACTCAACCGACCGGGAAACCGACGCCGCGGTCCACCGTCTCACCGGCGGCCATATGCGGACAGCGTTCGCCCTGGAAGAGAACGTCAAGTTGCTGGCGGAGAACTTTGGGATCAATCGGCTCGGCTTCCTCACCCTCACCTTCGCCGACCTGGTGACCTCGATCAAGGAGGCCCAACGCCGCTTCAACAGCCTGCGGACTCATGTCCTGAGCGTTCGGTATCCCGCATCCATTGCCGTTGTCGAACGTGGCGCGATCTCCGGCCGGCTGCATTTCCATCTGCTGGTTGTCTGCCCGGAAGACATTCGGACAAACTTCAATTTCGGAGAATGCCGCCGGGGCAACTACCGTTCGGCAAATTCATGGATCCGCGATGAGTGGGCCTTTTGGCGCCGTACTGCGCGCAAGTTCGGCTTTGGGCGGACAGAATTGCTGCCGATCAAGTCGACGACAGAGGCCATCGCTGCCTACGTCGGCAAGTACATCACCAAGCATATCCACCAGCGCCACGAAGCCGACAAAGGCGCGCGCCTCGTGCGCTACACCAAAAACGCCCGCCAGGTGGGGACCCGCTTCGGATGGGCAACCGGTGCGGGAAGGGTGTGGCGGGCAAAGCTGGCCAGATGGGCCAAGGCGCACCGTTTTGCGGATATGGAGGAACTTAAGGCGGCCTACGGCCCGCGGTGGGCCTATCACTGCATGGATTCCATCTTGGCAACGATACCGGACCTCGAAATGTCCGCCCAGGAAGCCGAAAGCGCGGGAATCCCCAGGGCCTTGCAGGAAATGGCGGACCGCCTCGGCAAAGGAGGCCCGATCACGATCACGCATTCCATGCCTGAAGTCATCGCGACCGACGGCGACGGAATCACAACGCTCAAGCCGGCGGCCGTCGTCATGTTCGGCGTCCGCCGGGCATGCGGTCGAATGGAATACAGGCTCTTTTCTCGGGTGCGGCTCGGTACCTTCGATTCCGATCAAGATTTCGCCCAAGCGGCAGCGTCTGTTGAGCAGAAGCTCACGCAGCAATTCGCCGACGAGAGTCGCGCTTGGATGGCGGCGGAATGGCCGAGCTATTTGGCTGCGATGGACCCTTCACGAGGCGCCCTAACTCGGATGTTTTATGATCCGCGTTTTGCCTAGGCTGTTTTGAAGGCTTGACCGGATCTTCGCCGCTAGCGACCGTTTCCCGATTAAGAGGCCGGATTCTACATAAGGACCGATATCTTGAACCATTGACTGGTTGTTGGCTTCGGGTTCCGGATGTACTATTGGTGTCCCTCTTGATTCGTTACCGCATAGAAAGTGTTCGGGCTTTCCGCGGACTAATATTCAGCCGAAAGAGACAACGCCTCTTGACTTCGGTCCAGTGCCTAAAGCCTACGTTGCAGTTGGGACGGAACCTTGGTTTTCAGCAGGTCCTTTGGCGTTCAGACGAGATGTTGGCGTTGATACAGCTTCTTGGAGTTGAACGGCACGCTGTATGTGAGGCAATGCCGCTTCGGGGTTGCCTTGCGCCTGCAGAGTGTGCCCGACATTGGCCTCAGCTTCCGCGAAGTCTGGACGTATGCGGACGGCAGTTTCAAATTCGGTCAACGCTGTGTCCAATTGCTCCTTTGCCGCCAAACAAATGCCGAGATTGTTATGCGCATCGGCATTCCGGGGATCGAGGCGGATCACGGCTGTAAATTGCTCCGAGGCTTCGTCAATCCTACCGCTTACAAAAAAAGCGTTCCCGAGAGCATTTATTGCTGCGGTGTTCGCTGGCGCCAGGTTGACCGCCTTCCGAAAAGCGCTTATCGCTTCAGCTGTCCTTCCCAGCCCCGAGAGAGCGAAGCCTAGATTATAATGGGCTTCGAACGAGGCGGGGGAGATTCGGATTGCTTGCTGGTAATGCGGCACCGCTTCTTTCACTCTGCCCGCATAGCAGAGCGCGACGCCGAGATTGTTCTCAGCGACGTCGTATATCGGTCGGATGGCAAGCGCCCGTTCGTAGCTGGCGATTGCTTCCTCGAAACGATTTGCCTGAACAAATGAGAGACCCAGAAAGAAAGCTGCTTCGGCAAGCTGCGGATCCAATGCCAATGCAGATTGGTATTCGGCAATTGCCTCCGATCCCCGGTTCGCCGCGGCAAGCGCCAGACCAAGGTTGACATGGCCTTTGGCAAACGCCGGGTTTAGGCGGACAGCAATCTCGTCCTCGGCAATGGCTTCAGGCACACGCCCCATCGCAAAGAGGACCGCGCCCAAATTGAGGTGAACATTGGGCATGGAGGGATCGAGCCGAAGTGCCGCCTGAAAGTGAGCCATTGCTTCCGCGTTATTCCCCCGCTGCTGCTCCAGATATCCCAAATTGAGATGCATCAGCGTGCTATCGGGATTTGCCTTGAGCGTTGTCGTGTAAAGCGTCATGGCGTCGCGGTACTCGAGGTTTCGCCGCCACGTTGCATCTCCAAGAGCGACGACTAACCCGGCAATGATGACCGCTATCGGAATTTTCCAGCAAGCCCTGGCCACAATGGGAATTCTTTGCAGCAATGTGCTCCCAACGGCCGCTGCCCAGACCACGATCCCGATTAATGCAAGATGTGCATAGTGGTCAGCTACGAGCGAGTACCTCATGAAGTAGACATCGGCGAAGCCGAGCACAGGAATCAGCATCGCACAAAAATATCCCCAAGCGAATAAGGTGGTCTTGCCCCAGCTTCGCCGTGCACCCCAGAGAATTCCGGTGAGCCCGATTGCCGTCGACAAAGGCAGCCACCAAGCAACCTGAGCCGCAACGATATGCCACTTTGGATAGACAAAGATCAACTTCGCCGGCCATAGAGCCTTAAGAAGATAAAACCAAACGACGGCGCCGGCTCCCAGCAACCTCTGCAAGACGCCTTCGGTGCGGATGGTCTCAAGGGAAACGTGCCGCTGGAACCAAATCTCGACAACCACCAGAACAGCTGCGACCGCGAAGAACGGTGCCAGTCGAGCCAAGTCACGCCACAACGGTCGCCTCAACCAAGCGATGGCCCCCAGCAATATGATTGGCATCGGAGCGACCGATTCCTTGCTGAGCATCGCGAGGACGAAGGCAAATAAACTTAGCAGATACCATCGGTTGCACCAGGTATTCCTCTCTCCGACATTCGCCTCGACGTAGTCCACAATCCCGGTGTTGAGAAACCACCGGACGGAGAGAAGAAAGAAGAACATGGCCAGCAGATTCTTGCGCTGGGCGATCCAGGTGACCGATTCCACATTCAGGGGATGAACGGCAAAAAGGAGAGCCGCGAACCAGGCTCCAGGCACGTTCAACCGGGCAAGGATGCGCCAAAGAATCAAGACCGCAGCGCAATGAAGAGCAATGTTCGTGACATGATAACCAAGAGGATTGAGGCCCCATAATCGCCACTCAACCCAGAGAGAGGTCGATGTGACTGGCCAATAATCCTCGGCGCGAGTTGTAAACCAGAATTGGCGAAGTCCGTCCGCAGCAGCGACCAACCGGTTATCCGTCACCATCTTATCATCATCCAAGATAAACCCAGCCCGCAAGGCAGGGAAGTAGACGCCGATCGTAGCAGCCAGGAGGACGATGTATCGCCATCCGCCGCCAATCACACTCCAGGCGTCAATCACAAGGCGAGAGATGGTTGCCAAACAATGCGGTCGCACTTCATCGCGAACGTGCTTCATGGACATTCAGCGTGTGTTTAAGATTCCAAGGCTAGGATTCAAATGGCCTTGGCAGCCGGGTGGCAAGCGCACAGTGCCAGAAACGGGAGCAGCCAAACGGGGCAGGTTGAGAACGGCGGAATTGGAATTGTAATGAAACATCCTCACTTATTCTATGCCTGCAGTTATGGAAACGCCGATGCGGCGGTCGCTTTGTCTTGTAATGCTGGTCCTCTACCCCGGTTTGGCTTTGGCCGCGCCTGATCCGGTCAAGCCGGATGACGACGATACGGTGCCCCTGTCAAACTTGCACGGCGACGCACAGGGCTTCCCACAGAACTCGCAAGCTTACGTGCAAAACGCGCAATCGAACTTGGCGAATGGAAACGCTCTGGGGCAACAGGCGATGGTTGGCTCCCCATCCTACGGGCAGATGACCGGTGCTTTTCAGCAGTACCAGAACAACATGTCCATGGTCATCGCCTCCCAGCCGGACACAAAAAAATTCGCGGCCGAGTACACCCACATACTGGACGAGGCAACCCAGGCGGCGAAGGAAAAGGATCCCGCCGAACAAGTTCATCTCTTCGGAAATTATCTACACGACAGCCGCATTTTCCTGATAAATCATCCCGATGCCACCCAGTTGTGGGTAATGCGGGCGGTGGCGGCCTTGAGGTTGAACAAGCCTGCCACCGGCATTCAGGCCGGCCAGATTCTCTCTGCCCTGCCGCCAAAGGATCGCACCGATCCTCACATAAAAAGGCTTCTGGATGTCCTCGAAAAGCAGGGCTGGATTCCCAACGGCAAGCCCGCCGAGGCCAAGGCAAACCCCGGTCCATCGGCTGGCGGCAAGCCGCCAAAGTGACCCGCGCTAAACCGGCGAAATTAGCGATCAATGGTCGCTATCTGCTGCGGATGTGGAACGCTCACCTCCCATCGCCAGTGAGAGTCCTCCTGGCCGTTGAAACCGCGCCTTGCGCGCGACCTTGGCATCCCTAAAGTACGGATATGACCGCTTCAGAACTGCCCATCGCAATAGACCGCGAAGATCTCGCGGCGCTTTGCCGTGCCCGGGGCGTTCGGAAGCTGAGCCTGTTCGGATCGATACTGCGGGACGATTTCGATCCGACGCGCAGCGATGTCGATGTTTTGGTCGAATACCTTCCCGGCCGGCACCCGGGAGTACGGCACTTTGATTTCCAGGACGAGCTCGCAAAACTGCTGGGGCGCAAAGTCGACCTCTGCACGCCCCCGATGCTCAGCACCTTCTTTCGAAGGGATGCCCTGGAGGAAGCCTTGCCCGTGTATGAGCAGGCATGAAACGCTGACTAACTATTTGGCGCGATTGTCAGGTTGAACCCGAACAGAGGATGGCGACGCTCGCGGATCAGTTTGAGTGAGCCGTCACCAATGCGCCTCACAAGCTCAACTCACCCGGTGCTTCCAATACCCCGGCTCGCGGCGCAATGGCATGATGGCAACGATCCACACGCGATCCGGTTCATCGATGTAGAGCACCGCGTGCGGAAAGTTCGGGACCAGGTAACGCCGGACCGGCGGATCGATCTGGCGGTAGCGTTGCGGATGGGCGCAGATCTCGCGCAGGATCTGCTCCACCGCGTCGTAAAATCGATTGCCCAGGTCTGGGCGCGTCTCTGCGTACCAACGGAGCTCTGCAGTAAACTCGGCGTCGGCTTCGCGGTGGAATCGATACGGCTTCACCGGCCGATCAGCTTCCGCGCCTTGGCCATCACCTCTTCGCCGTCGACGCCCGGCTCCCGGCCGCTGCGGATCTCATCGACCCGCCGGCGCGCTTCAGTTCGCCAAGCAGCCTCCACGGCAGGCTCAATCCCGCCAAACTTGGCGAGCATGATCTTGTCGATCAATTCAGTTACGAAATCCTCAGGCCATTCCTTTGTCTGCTGCACGATTTGATCGACCGTTAGTGGCATGGCGAAACCTTGCACGAGAAGGAGCCGGATTTCAACCCTCCCGTTCAAAAGCCAGCCCCCCCAACCAGTCCCCCAAAAACTTGCTATCATAGGCCCCGGACGCCCTCCAAAACCAAACCAAAAAACAGAATTCCTCCTGCCCCACCTATCCTCCGATAACCGGGGCCATCTCAAACAAAAGCCAAAGTTCGCAGCAACATTGGCGTCCGCAAGCTCCGCAATGGCCGCGCGGGGCGATCTTCAAAGGCCTAACCGCTCGGCGTCTTCGTTTGTGCCACAGTGGCGCGAACAGGACGCCGAGCATAACTCATTGGAGGAAATGCTGTGAATTCTGTACCGCGCTCCGGGGAGCGCCCGCTTCCCGCCCCGTCCGACAAGGAACAACTCCTGACGACCGCCCAGGCCCAGGCCGACGCCCTGGGAGTCTCCCGCTGGACCATCCACGCCGCCCGCCGCGCCGGCCGCGAACTCGGCGACCCCCTCGGCCGCTTCGCTACCCGCCGATGGCTCTTCGCCTGGTTCCGCCGCCACCCGGATTTTGTTGCGTCCCGATGGCTGGGAAAAAACGCAAAGCCTCCGTGCACTTCGTCAAATCGTCCGCCTGAAGCCGCTGGTAGATCCGGTGGACGGTTTGATCCGCGTGCCCCACGTATGCCATCGCCTGCTGGATCGGCACCCCAGCCCGCGCCATCCGCGTAATCACCGTGACCCGCGTGCAGTGAAACGTCGCATGGGGGCAGACCCCCTGCCAGCCGCGCTCCGCGCGGCCCTTGAGGAACCAATGCCACTCCTTCGTCACCATGCGCGGGAGAATGCACGTTCGCTCCACCCCGGCGGCCCGAAGCTGCCTGATCAGCGGCACAAGCCCCGGGTGGAGCTGCGTCGTGAAGACCTTTCCCCTCTTCGCGTGAAACATGACCCGGCCTGCGTCCTCATTGATATCGCTCATCGCGATCGTCGTTTCACGAATCCGGCAACCCTGGTGGAGCGCGATTTCAAACGAAATCGTCATCCACCGATCCTTTAAAGGCAGATGCCCCTCCATCCTGACCAGACCCGCCCGAATCGCCTCCACATCGGCGTCGGTCAATTCCGGCTTCTCCGGCGCCCGGTCCTTCCGGATGCCCATCCGCTCAAGCGGGTTTGCCAGGATGAATCCCCGATGCACCGCCTCCCGCATCGCCCGCGACAACAGGCTCAACTCCATCAACGCCGTGTTATGCGACGGATGCTTCTTCGACACCCGCTTTACCTGGCTCGTCCGCCATTTCATGTAGTCGAGCCCGAGAACGTAGTTCACGCCCTGCGGACCATGAACCTTCCGCTCCTTCAAGAAAGCATCAACCCAGCGCCAGCGGAAAATTTCCGCATCGCGGGTCTTCTGACAGTCGCGGTGCCGCATCTTCAGCCAATCCTCGACCCAGCTCGTCCACCGGGCCGTCGGCGCGACCATCTTCGCAGCCCGTCCCTCCGCAGAAAGCTCCCTGGCCATGACCAACGCCCTTCTGAAGCCCTGCGAGTCGTCGCAACGGTTTTCCGTGCTCTTGGCGCGCCACGTCATCCGCTCCGGACACCAGTATTTAACCCACCAATACGGCGAATCCTTCCGCCGGTAAACACATGTTTCCGCCATGCTCATGCAGCGTAACCAAGCGTAACTGCGGGCACTTTCCAAGAACAAACATCACTCGTAAGCCACTAATGAACACCAACATATACAAACACCCGGCACTCATAGGGGTTCGATTCCCCTTGAGGGCGCCAGCGACAGAGGAGAACTAAATCTCTCACACGTTTCTCACACCAAATCTTCCTTTTTGCTGCGGTACCGATGGAACTGGCGGGCTCACAAGGGTCTAGTCCAAAGAATGGGGACTGGGGCGTATGTTTTTTGTTGGTTCGGTGAGGGAACCTGCTTGCGGCAGTTTCAAAGGGCGAAGATTTCCCGCAACTTCCGTTTGATTGCGAGTTGGCGATTTAGCGATACCTGGCCTCGGGTTTGAAGAATGTCCTCGCGAGCGAATTCGATTATCAAGTGGCATCGGCAGGCTGTTTTGTTCTCAAACGAATCAGCTTGATCAAGAAAGACTTCATGGGAGCGGATGGGGCGGTCAGGCGGGCGGATGGTGGAGCAAACCAGTCCGTTCAGGTTTTGGAAGTCCTCGTTGCCGGCTAGGTAATCCGGCGAAATCAAAATGAGGTAATGCGGGTTGCTCTCCGTGGGATACGGCACGAGCACGATGTCCCACTGCCGCAACATCTCAGGAGGCGCGACGGAGGGCGAGACTGCGGGCGGCGGCGGCGCTGATGGCGTTGTCGAGGGAGATGTCCTCGAGCGTCAACTCGAACTTGAACGGCTGCTTCAGGCGAACGGCCGATTTCTGGCGCGCAATGCGCTTTTTCGCCGGTTTCGGATGGTGGAGAACGGGCATGGCCAGACAGTACCTTGCCGGACATCGGCTGCAAGCGGCTTTTGGCGCGCTCGCCGCGTGATTCACAATCAAGCGCGAACAGGCTCTTCTCTTTCAGCCCTTAAGCTAATAATTTCCGATACCGTGCCCGCTCTTCAAGCTCGGAGAAGCAGTCGTTGCATGGATCACAAAATACGTGTTCCGAGCTGCGGGTCAGTGTTGGTCGGGATGGGGCTTCTCGCTCGCATCGGCGTCAATTCCAATTCGCGCGGATATGCGGGTCAAGTTCCCGGCTCGTTTCGTGTCGAAACCAAGCGGCGGTCAGGTAGCCGGCCGGATGCATTCCATCCCGCGTTTACATTCCTGAGAAAACGCATTTTGTCGGAAGATTCCGGCTCCGGCGGGGTCGCTTTTACGGCGTTGTCTTGGGCGGCAACGGTGCGGAACCGCGGAGCTGGGCAGTCAGAAAAATGCGCTTCAACCGGCTCGCGGTCAGTGCTGGAAAATTCTGCGGTTGGCGATACGTCCGCCGTCTTTTTGTTGGACGGATGCCAGCGTGTTGCCGGCCGATTTCCGGTGCCAGTACATTTGTTTTCGCGGCGTGGATCAGGGCGCACCTCCGTGACATTTCCTGCGAGGTTCAACCCGGTTTTCATCCGCTTAATCATTCGTAGATAATGGCCCGATTGTTGGAATACAGGCGTCCACCGCGATATTGAGCGAAATTCTGCCGGACACCCGAAAAGTCGCTTTGAGCGAACAGGGAAATCATTGGAGACCCGAACGAGCGAACCCGGAAATCCGGCGTCTGGGGAAACAAAGCCTTGTTTCCCAATTTCGGTTGACACAGCACCCCTTCGCGCGCGCGACAAGGTTTCGGCGACAGCCGCCGCCGGGCTTCCGGCGACATGGAGAGAACTAGGACACGTCGGATTCCAGACCGTCATCGGAGACACGAATGGGTCAACCGCCAATGTTCGATAGCGCTCAAACGAATTTCTCGCTGGAAAGCATCACATCTCGCCGCTGGCACTTCGCCGGAGGGGACTGGCAAACCTTGTCGCGAAAGCGAAGGGGTGATGTGTCGTGCCTAAAATGGGAAACAACACTTTGTTTCCAGGTTATCCCGCGAATGCGGTCGGCCAGGGCCGCTTTTGCGCGTTGTTGAGAGACTGTCTCAACGATTTCGGAGCCGTTGTCCGACGACTGCGGACAGCGACCAACGGGAGCGGGGGACCAAGGCGAGAGCCAGCGCCGGGTTCCGGCGCGAAGAAGGGCCGAGCGAGACCCTGCGATGTCACAAGGCAAACCAACTCCACCATCCCTGCAAGATCGGCCCTTATAGGCGATTTCTGCGGCAAAGACCGCAGCCATGGCGGCGCGGTGCGGACCGGCGCGTCCCGAGCCGGTGACGTTCGGCTCTGTTCGGGCTTGTTCTGTAATTGTCCGGGCCTGTTCGGCAAGTATCCGGGGATTTCCGGACCATCCGGCGTGCGACTCGCCCATGGGTCGGATGGGACCCGGACGTGCCCGGACGCTGGCAGGGTGTGGCGCACAAAGCTAGCCAGATGGGCAAAGACGCACCGTTTTGCGGATATTGAGGAAGTCAAAGCGGCGCACGGCGTTGATGAAGTCGTTGCTGCACCATGGGCATTCCCCTCTTCCAGCGCGAACGCGCCGACCGCGAACTGGTTCGAAATTGAACTACGCCGAGCCCGGCACCGAAATCCGCGCCGCCGAAGCCCGCGCCTGCTGGACACAGTTCCATGTAAGGAACGAAGAGCGCACGGCAATTGGGAATGACGTTTCAGCCCTAGCTGTTGAAAAACGATCACCCGCTAGTTTCTTAAGCCTGCCAAGAAATTGCCGACCGTATCATTGAATTCCTGAGTGTGGGTAATAAAACTCCCATGTCCCGCGTTCTCAATAATGTGGACGGTCGCACACGGATAATGAGCCCGCAAAAGCTGGCGTTCTTTCAAGGTGAATCCTGTTTCGTCGGAAGATTCGATGATCAAAGTACGTCCGGTCCAAGCGGTTTCCGTCATCGGCTTATCCCAGCCGATTCGGAGGAAATCCAGCATGCAGCGAACCTGGTTGCGCAGGCCGTTCGATTTGGGGTCCATTGTTTCGGATTCATTCACATACGACATCCAGAACTTGCGGTCCGAATCCGGCAGCGTTTTTAACAAGCCCTCGAATTTGGAGCGCATCGTCGACACCAGTACAGCTCGCGGCAATCCTCGGGAGACCGGCAGTAATATCCTAATTAAGAGCGCACGGCCAGGTGTGTAGACCGCGGAATTCGCGATAATCAACGAATCGATTCGACGCGGGTAGTCTTGGACGAATGCACGCTCTATAAAGCCGCCGAGCGAATGACCGAGCATACAGCAATGCTCCACGCCGCGGTCATCCAGAATTGCCCGGACACCTTCAACGAGTTCCTTAACGGTCGTTGCTGTCGGCGCATAGCCAATCGCGATCACTCGATACTGTCGCTCCAAGGCCAACACGACCGGGAACATGCAATCGGCATCAATGCCCCCTCCGCCCGGAAGAATGACCACTGTATGCTCTCCCGCACCGGCGGCGATGTAGCTCCAATCATTGCCCGACACCGTGAGGTGGGAGATCGTGTGCGACTTCCTGAAGTCTTCGTACTGTTCGGAGATCGACATGCTTTTTGAAGCGTTGCAAAGGCTTAGGCTCACTGCGACGAAAAAGCAGAATAGACTTTTAAGCCCCACAACGTCATCTTAGGCGACGGCCCGCTCTTTTCGAGGAGCAATTTGGGGACCCGCACACGCTGAGCGCGGACGCCGGCTAGCCGTGCTGACCGGATGCCGGAATTAGGGGAGAATGGAGCGTCCATTGCCCCCCCTATTTCCGTGCGGCGCAATACGCGATACTACACGCATGAAATCCGCTGATCGCAATTTTCTAAACAATGAGTTTTGACCGACGAGGGGCTAGCACGCTCAGCGCGTCGCCATACTCCGGGACGACTCTCGTCGGCAGGAGCTACTTGACCAGTTCCGCCGTGATGGCGCTCCTCGGCTACAAGGATCGGGGAGTGTTCTGGGATTTCGTGCATCGTGGCGGCGTCCCTCACGTGCGATTGAACGCCCGCAAGATCATGTTTGACGAGCAAGCTCTGGCCGACTGGCTTGCGCACCGCAGCTCAAACCGCCGGTAGTTCGCCCGCTTTGTAGGGATTCATCGCAAACCATTCTTCGCCCTGATCCTTCGGAAGCGGCACCCGGTAGCGGCGGTCGATTTCACCGACGCTGTTTCCCGCCTCAGTGGCGACCTGCGGTTTATTGGCAGTCACAGCGATCCGGTAGGAAATGAACGAGTGCCGAAAGCAATTCTCAGGAAGCGCGAATCCAGCCCCGATGGCGAGCGATCGGACGCGCTCCATGGCCCCAGCCTCGCACACTGGTCCTTTTCGGCTGGGGCAGAGCTTGAGCCACGCGACCGCGCTCTCGCAGATTGGAACAATGCGCCAAGCCGGCGTGTTGGTCTTTGCGGTCGTCACCTGAACAAACCGACGTTCCAGGTGAATATCTTCCCACACCTGCCGCTTGCTTCTGTCCGCGCGTTTTCCGTGGATTTCGTCCGAGCGGATACCGCAGAATCCGGCCAAGACAAGCGCTGCTAGATGCTCGGAATGATTTTCGCGAAAGAATCTCAAAAGCCGTCCATAGGTCGTGGGGGTGATGATCCCAATTTGCGTCTTATTTTCGACGGCGCGCTCGGTCTCCTCGATTTCGAGTGTAATATGTTTGGGCAGATGCCCGATTCGCTGCGCCCAACGACAAAGCGCAACCGTCCGCTTGCGGAAATCGTTCCGGGTCACGCCGTCCTCGTATCGCTCCAAATAGGCGGTGAATTCCGCGGCTCCGATGGTATCCAAAAATCGGTCTTTGAAATACTCTTTGAGCGGTTTCAACTTCGAGAGATACGTCCGCTCCCCCTGCTTGCCGGCTCGCTCCTTGGCCGCGATGAACGCGTCGATGGCAGCGTCCACTTTGATCCGGCTGAATTTCGACACGTTTCGGGCCGCCCAAGACTCCGACGCCGGGATCAGTTGGCCTTGGGTGAGTTCCCGCGCTCGACGCCATTCTTCAAGCGCCGCCAGGAACGGGACGGGCCCGCAAATATCGCGGGCTGCCTGGAGATCGTCCCGGTCGCTCCGTGTCATGTCGGCACCCTCGACCCGACCGCCGGCCAACTGAGCCACCTTCACCCGGCCTTCTTCCGTGGCGTCGGCCTCCGACGCAAACTGCTGCAATCGTCGCCGCCCGCCCGCCGTCCAGGCCAGCGTGTACGCCCAGCCGTCCGAGGTCGTCTTGTGCTTCACGCGGTAGACTCGCACCGAAACCGAACCGGATTTGATGATCTTGGGGTAATCGGGTTTCTTGGGCATTTTGCGGTCCCAGGTCAGCTAACAAAGCTAACAAATACAACCCTTTTTCGACCTACAACTCCAAACTCTCCTCCTATGAAGCGAGAGAAAACGATTCCCCTTGAGGGCGCCAGCCTTCGCCCTCCGGGCTTCGGCTGGCGGGGCCCCCCTTCGGCCCGTGTTGGCGGTTAGCCGACGCTCTTGACACAGTGGCGATGGCTGTCCGCCGAAGCCATGCGAAGGCGGACCGCCCGATAGCCCCGCCCCCCAACCTCCCGTGCGTGAACACTAGCCTTGTTATAATGCAAGATAGCAATGACCTATGTCTATCTCATCGAGAGCGTTAACACCCCGACAAAACGTTACATTGGTAAATCCAACAATCTCAAGATCCGTCTCGCCGATCACAACGCAGGCCGCTCTGTTTTCACCTCAGTGGCCCGACCATGGAGGCTCGTTGCCTATCACGCTTTCTCTGACCAACACAAAGCAACGGCCTTCGAGCACTATCTGAAATCCGGTTCGGGCCGCGCATTCGCACGCCGACGATTGTGGTAATCCGCCCAGGAAGCCGAAAGCGCGGGGATTCCCAGGTCCTTGCAGGAAATGGCAGACCGCATCGGCAAAGGAGGCGCGATCGCGATCATGCATTCCATGCCTGAAGTCATCGCGACCGACGCCGACGGAATCACAACGCTCAAGCCGGCGGCCGTCGTCATGTTCGGCGTCCGTCGTGCACGCGGTCGAATGGAATACAGGCTCTTTTCTCGCGTGCGACTCGGTACTTTCGATTCCGATCAAGATTTCGACTAGGCGGCCGCGTCTACTGAGCAGAGGCTAACACACCAATTCGCCGACGAGAGCCGCATCTGGTTGGCGGCGGAATGGCCGAGCTATTTGGCCGCGATAAAATGACTCATCTCGCCCCAAAGCTGCCAACACATCCTCGGTCCTTAGTCGAATCCTCCCCCCGGGGCTCTCGAAGACGGTGGCTCACCATGATTAACGAGGTTTCGCTTCAGGTGCTTTAACCGCGAATCGGCCGTATTGGATTTAAGAAAACGGCATCGGTGCCGATCTCCTAAAGGCACTAATACAACATAGCATGAGCCGGCGAAATCGAGGAAGAGAACCGGATTGGCTGGAAGTTGTGCCAGCCATCGCAGGTTTTCTTGTGCTGGCATATATTTTTGTGCCGGGGTTTCGAGCCCTGGTCTCCGGGATTTTTTTCCTTATGATGGTCACTGCCGGAGTCACGCTCGTCGGATTCATTAGCTGGGCAATCTACAGTCACTATCATCACAAGCCTGAATATGAATATGTGCCTTCCGCAGTTCACTATGCTGAGAATGCTGCGCCACCTACTGCTTCGGCTGCAATTCCGAATATCGGAGTCAGACCTCGCCCATATTCTCCCGAAGTGGAGAGACTTTCAGAGCAACGTCCAGTAATCTTTTCACTGGAACTGCTCAACGCTCTAGAATGGCGTCGATTTGAGCAACTCGTCACCTGGTATTTCCACAAGACGGGCTTTGCCGCCAAACGTTCACGCGTAGGAGCCGACGGAGGAGTCGACATCCTTCTCACCCGGCCCAGCGAGACAACGCCGTTCGCCTACGTCCAGTGCAAGGCTTGGCACGTCTACAACGTTGGCGTAAAACCCGTGCGAGAGCTATTGGGCGTTATGGCTGCAAATAGAATCAGTGCTGGTTACTTCGTCACGACAGGGAATTTCACAGCTGAAGCTGTGGAGTTTGCCGTGGGCCAGTCCTTGAAGCTAGTTACCGGCAAATACCTCTTGGAGAAACTGAATTCCTTATCCGAGTCGGATCGAAGCGAATTACTGCGTGACGCTACGCTTGGAGATTACACGACACCGACATGCCCACGATGTGATGTGAAGATGATGGTCCGTCACGGGAAGAATGGTGATTTTTGGGGCTGCCCCAACTTTCGCCTTCGTCGGCCGCGACAGTGCCGACAGACATTTAAGCTGCGTGATGCTGGCGGTGTGGTGGGGTGAGAACCCACAATCGATATGGCTCCAGGTACACCTCCACGAGCACCTCTCCCAACTGTGAGGAAGAGGCCTGGGCGATGTATTCCCCGGGCTGCAACAACACCACGACCGCGCAGTCGCCGGAGTTGGCCGGCAGCGCAAATGCGCCAGTCCGCGCAAAGGCCTGGTTCATAGTCCATAGCCCACCGTTGGCCGTACTCCAACCGCTGTTCTGGGCGACGCTTTGCGTTCCTTGGAACAACACTTCAAGCGATGGGGACGGTGCATAGTCGTTCACGTTGAACGGAGCCATGCCGGGTCCCACGGCGCGGATCAGAACATAACGGGGAATGCTTCCGGTTATTACAAATCCGAACGAGACAGGAGTAGACGGACCAACCAAGCCACGCGACGAACCGTTGACCAGGAACCACGACGCCGAAAGCGAATCTAGCTTAAACGACACGAAAAAGCCGAGCCCGATGGTTCCTTGTATGGACGTCGCTTGTACGAAAGTAAAATTCAGCGTATCGGTTTCGTTTGTTCCATCTGCATAAGTGAAGTTAAGAATTGCTGTATTGTCCGCGTTCGGAGTGTAGGAGTAGATTCCGGTTTTCAATGGAGGGGCCGTCATTTCGTGGGCCACTACCTTAACGTCATAGAACGTTCCGTCACCCTCCAGCAATCTATCGGTAATGATGTATGGCGAACTTCCACTAGAACGAATGATCGCGAGATGTGTGTTCGCGACCGACTGCGGCGCAATCAGGTTCACGCTTCCGAAGCAAGATGCAGACTGGATCAGTACGACCGCAATAAATGTCGATAAAGAGCGCATTTCTTCGATGGATTTAAATCGTTCAAGGGCGTCTGTTAACGAACCCTTGCACACATTATGACAATTCAGCCGTTGATTCCCGCCATCAATAACGTGACTTTTTCACGCCACTGAAACTGCGCCTTGTGCGCGGCCTGGCCATCCCTAAAGTGCGGATATGACCGCTTCAGAACTACCCATCGCAATAGACCGCGAAGATCTCGCGGCGCTTTGCCGTGCCCGGGGCGTTCGGAAGCTGAGCCTGTTCGGATCGATACTGCGGGACGATTTCGATCCGACGCGCAGCGATGTCGATGTTTTGGTCGAATACCTTCCCGGCCGGCACCCGGGAGTACGGCACTTTGATTTTCGGGACGAGCTCGCAAGATTGCTGGGGCGCAAAGTCGACCTGTGCACACCGTCGATGCTCAGCACCTTCTTCCGAAGGGATGCCCTGGAGGACGCCTTGCCGGTGTATGAGCAAGCATGAAACGCTGACCACGCTTCGGCAGTTGAAGCAGTTCGCCGAGGAGGCTGCGGAACTGGCCAAGGGGCGATCGCGGGACGCCCTTGCTGTTGAGCACCCGCCGCGCCAGCTGTAGCCGGGGCTCATCGCAACGTTGGCCGGCAATTGACTCCGTTTCACCTTCTGAGCATGATACCCGCGTGAAATCGATCGGTTTTACCTATTGGTAGGATGGCGACTTCTGGGTCGGATACCTTGATGAGTTCCCGGATTACCTGACGCAAGGTACGTCCATTGAGGACCTACGAGAACATCTTGCTGATTTGCATCGTGATCTCACCTCTGGCGCGATTCCGCATGCTCGGCGGCATGCTCAGCTAGAGGTGGCATGAAGCGGCGCGACTTGATCCGCAAGATCGAAAACCTGGGCGCGGTTCTTATCCGGCACGGAATTGGCGGAATATCTGCCCGCGCAACGACTCCCAGGGAAATGGGCGCGTAAATCGCTATAAGAAATTCATTCACAATAGCGCGCGTCGGCCACGGCCGCTTACAAAGTCAGTCTACTCGATGGGTCCAATAGAGCGGATTACTGCGGAGGTGCATAAAGGCGACAATCCGCACCTCCTCCGGGCGATCAACGTAAAGGATTCCGTAAGGAAAGACGTTGGTAAAGTGGCGGCGGACGGGCTTGCGAATGAACCGGTACATGGAAGGCCGCGCTCGAACCTCTGCAATCAAGCGTTCGATTTCGTCGTAAAAGCGACCACCCAGCTTCGGGCTGATGCGAGCGTAATCGGCCGCCGCGCGGGCGTATTCCTCCTCTGCCTCGAGGTGGAAGGAATGTGATTTCACCGGCCAACAATCTTGCGGATGCGCTCCGAGACCTTTTCGCCCGGGACTGGCTTAACCTTACCGCTTTCAATTTCAGCGAGACGGCGCTCCGCCACGTCGCCCCAGGCCCTCTCGATCTTCGGATCGATTCCTCCGTGCTTGGCTAATGTGATGCGTTCAATGAGTTCGCCAACAACGTCCTCAGGCCATTGGCGGGTCTCTTCCACGATCTGTTCGAGCGTCATCGGCATGGTCATAATCTGAATGAGGCGGGGACAGATTTCAACCCTCCTGTTCAAAAGCCAGCCCTCCCCAAACGGTCCCCCAGAAACTTGCTATCATAGGCCCCGGACGCCCTCCAAAACCAAACCAAAAAACAGAATTCCTCCTGCCCCACCTATCCTCCGATAACCGGGGCCATCTCAAACAAAAGCCAAAGTTCGCAGCAACATTGGCGTCCGCAAGCTCCGCAATGGCCGCGCGGGGCGATCTTCAAAGGCCTAACCGCTCGGCGTCTTCGTTTGTGCCACAGTGGCGCGAACAGGACGCCGAGCATAACTCATTGGAGGAAATGCTGTGAATTCTGTACCGCTCTCCGGGGAGCGCCCGCTCCCCGCCCCGTCCGACAAGGAACAACTGCTGACGACCGCCCAGGCCCAAGCCGACGCCCTCGGAGTCTCCCGCTCGACCATCCACGCCGCCCGCCGCGCCGGCCGCGAGCTTGGCGACCCCCTCGGCCGCTTTGCTACCCGCCGATGGCTCTTCGCCTGGTTCCGCCGCCACCCAGACTTTGTTGCGTCCCGATGGCTGGGAAAAAACGCAAAGCCTCCGTGCACTTCGTCAGATCGTCCGCCTGCAGCCGCTGGTAGATCCGGTGAACGGTTTGATCCGCGTGCCCCACGTATGCCATCGCCTGCTGGATCGGCACCCCAGCCCGCGCCATCCGCGTAATCACCGTGACCCGCGTGCAGTGAAACGTCGCATGGGGGCAGACCCCCTGCCAGCCGCGCTCCGCGCGGCCCTTGAGGAACCAATGCCATTCCTTGGTCACCATGCGCGGGAGAATGCACGTCCGCTCCACCCCGGCGGCCCGAAGCTGCCTGATCAACGGCGCAAGCCCCGGGTGGAGCTGCGTAGTTTAGAAGGAGGTCAGGTTCAGATTATTGCGGTGATAGCCAAGGAGCGAATCGTTTCGACGCCCCTTGACACAGGTGCCATGAGTCATTCGTTCTCCCATGAGCCGCCGCCGATCAGCCCTCACTTCGCTTCATCGCCTTTTGGCGGCGGGCTGTGTTGCGCTGGTGCTGGCGTTGACCGTCCTGGCCGTCAGCCCATCGTTGCATGCGTGGCTGCATGGCGAAAAGCAATTGGATACCGACGACGGTTGCGCGGTCGTCCTATTTGCCCAGGGCGTGACCGCCGGCTTGGCCGCGATCGTCGCGGTTGTCGGCGCGCTCCGGGTGCTGGCGGAAGAGCTGCCGAAGCCGCATCAGCTGCTTTTGGAGGCGCCGCGCTTCCAATTCCCGCCGGGCTGCGGCCCGCCGTCGGACTGAGTTGATCCGTTGATCCGCGGTCCGCGCGTCTGCGCGCGGCCGCTTATGCGCCGCATTCGCGCCCTCGTGCGCCTCCCGCGGCCTGTTTCTGCAATCTTCAACTCAGGCTGACCATGCACCTGCGTATTTTCCCGTACCTTTTCCTCGTTGCCGGCGTCCCCGCGATGGCGCAAACGGCACCGCCTTCGCCCTCCTCCGCCACTCCCTCCACTCCCGCTTCCGGCGCCGGTCCGGCCTCCTCGTCCGGCGCTGGACAAGCCATCGCGCTCGACACGTTTGTCGTGACGGCCCAGCTCGACCAGAGCCGCGAGGCGATCCTGCCCAGTCTTGGCGCCAGCTCCTTCTTCATCGACCAGCAAATGCTTCAGAATCTGCCGGAGGGAGACGATGCCCCGTTCAATCAGGTCCTGTTGCGCGCCCCCGGCGTGGCCGAGGATTCGGCGGCCAACGGAGACCTCCACGTGCGGGGCGAGCACGCCAACCTGCAATACCGCATCAACGGCGTTCTGCTGCCGGAAGGCATAACCGGTTTCGGACTGGAACTCGATCCGCGCTTTGTGAGCAGCATGCAGCTCATCACCGGTTCGCTGCCCGCGCAATACGGTTTCCGCACGGCGGGAGTCGTGGATATTCGAACAAGAAGCGGCGCGCTCGGCGACAGCGGCGGGTTTTCGCTCTTTGCCGGCAGTTTCGACACAGTCCGTCCGAGCTTTGAGGAAGCCGGCTCCGACGGGAGGCTGAGCTATTTTGCCGACGGAAGCACCGACCACAACGGCATAGGCATCGAGAATCCGACGGCCGGCACCACGCCCATCCACGACAATACGGACCAATCCAAGGCATTCGCCTGTTTGTCCTACATCCTGGACCGCACAAGCCGCATCAGCTTCATGGGGAGCGCTTCGTACAGCACGTACCAGGTTCCCGACACGCCGGGATTGCCCGCCGGAAGCTCGCCGAACGGCGATCCCTGGCTGCCCGGAAGCTTCAACTCGGCCGGGCTCAACGAAAATCAGACCGAGCAAAACACCTACGGCGTTATTACGTACCAAAAGTCGGCGCCCGGCTCAAACATTCAGGTCTCCGCCTTTGGTCGCAACAGCGGCGTGCATTTCATTCCGGACTCAGTTGGCGATCTCTATTTCAATGGCGTCGCCAGCGACGTGGATCGCCGGCTCTATTCCGCGGGGCTTGAGGGCGACGCCAGTTTCGCGCCCGATGCCAGGCACACCGTGCGTGCCGGTGCAATCCTCCTCGATGAGTCCGTCTCCGCCAATTCGACGACGACTGTGTTTCCCGTGGATCTCGGCGGTAATCCGACCGGTCCGGCTTATTCCATTGCGGACGGCAGCACCCTTCATGGCCTGTTCGCCGGCTTCTACCTGCAGGACGAATGGAAAATCGGCTCGGGCATCACGCTCAATTTCGGAGCCAGATTCGATGTCTTTGACTCATCTTTCGACAAGGAAAACCAGCTAAGCCCACGCCTTAACCTGATCTGGCAGCCGACCGGTTCCACGACCCTGCACGCGGGTTATGCACGATATTTCACGCCGCCGCCGGTGGAAGACGTTCCGGGCAGTACGGTGGCAAAGTTCGACGACACGTCGAATGCGTCGCCGACGGACCAGGACGACCCGGTCAGGGCCGAACGGTCCGATTATTTCGATGCCGGAATCGGCCAGAAGCTCGCGCCAGGGTGGCAGATGGGCCTGGACGGCTACACCAAGCGCGCGAAAAACCAGCTCGACGACGGCCTGTTCGGACAGACTCTCATCCTCTCGGCATTCAACTACGCCCGGGGCATGGTGTATGGCCTGGAATTCACCACGTCGTACACAAGCGGCGCCTTTTCTGCCTATGCCAATGTTGCCCGTTCGGTGGCGAAGGGAGAGGACTGGAATTCGGCCGAGTTCCTGTTCGATCCGGGTGACCTGGCCTACGTCAGAGACCATTGGATCCATCTCGACCACGACCAAGAGATGACCGGCTCCTTTGGGACCGCTTACCTCTGGACGGAAGGTCGCGGCAGCACGCGACTCTACGCGGACGTCCTGTACGGAACTGGATTGAGAACAGGCGCGACCGCCGCGGACGGCACGAACATCCCCAACGGAGGAACCGTTCCCGCCTATTGCACACTCAATCTCGGCGGGGAGCAGAGCTTCAAAGTCGGCAAGAAACGCGCGGTGAAAATCCGCGTCGATGTCGTGAATGTCGCCGACAAATCCTATGAGTTGCGGAATGGAACCGGGGTCGGAGTGAATGCCGCCCAATACGGCATGCGGCGGGCCTTCTTCGGCTCGATCGGATACGAATTCTGAATGCAGTCCCGATGCGAGGTGCGGAAGAGTTCCGGCTGAATGAAACGCCGACTTGTGGCTGGATCTGCGTCCAAAGCCGGGCATCTTTCACCGCAACATTTTCAGCCCAGTCTAATCTATTGCGCCAGCAGCCGGCTTTTGTCGTCGTAGGTCCGGGCGAGCCAGGCCTTGGGCAGGGGGACGACGCAGATATTCAGCGACCGTTTGTTGTCGGAAAGCATCGCGGACTGAATCTCGATCTTAGTTCCATCGGCGCTGAATGTCGGATGGATGTGGTCGGCCGCCATCGTCCTCTCGCCCATGGATGCGAGCAGCGCCATTTCGCCGGTATGGCGGTCGATGATCCAGAGGCGGTATCGGAAGTCATCGGCGGCGGCCCAGCGGCCGTCGGCCGAGCCGTTCACGTGCCAGATCGACCGTCCCGGATTTCCCACGGGCACCTGGCCGACGATTCGCATCTCGTGGGTGCGAAGGTTGACGATCCCGACTCCCGTCGGATGCGCGTCGTCCGCCGGTATGCCCCAGGAGGGCATCCCCTGGCCGCGTCCCCGGCCTCCCATGGGGGCGCCGGGCGCATGCAGGTACAAGATCGCGACAGCGACCTCATCCTGGGTGATGACGGCCTCGTGCGTGATCCACTCGTAGGGCGCCTCGGGATAGAGCGGGCGAAGCCCGGTGCCGTCGGCCATGACCGTCCAAGTGCGTTGCGGCGCCTTGCCGCCGGTCTCCCAGCAGAAGACGATCTCCCCGTGCACCCAGGGATTCGTCTGCACGTGTCCAATCCGGAAGGGAACCACGGTGATCGTCTTCACCTCGCCCGTCGCGAGATTCATGCTGGCCAGTCCGCTCGGTCCGGCACCCATGCCCCGGGGACCATAAGGCTTGGCGATCTCCGTGCCCGGAGGCAGTTGGGAGGCGAGGTCCGCGCCGATAATGCCAAAGTAGACGTAACCCTCATCGGCATCCAGACCCATGTTGCCGGTCGCATGCATTCCGGACGGCGTCGTCCCGCAGATGCGCTCGTACGCGAGATCTCCCTTGAGTGTCCCCGCCACGGCGTCGGCGAATAGCGATCCCAAGTCAATTTCCACCACCTGGACGGGGCCGCGGTTGAGAAACAGGTCGCCGGGCCGCCGTATCTGCGGCGCGGAGCCATTGGCTGGGGGCGTGGCGGCATTGTTGCCTGCCGCCATCGCAGCCGCAGCAACGTCGATGTAGGGGTCGCGGCCCACGTCAACCGGGGCCTTCGTATCTCTCATGATGTAGAGTTTCATCGACTTGCGAGCGACGCACAGCATGCCGATGTAACCGTGGTCGGTCACTTGAACGATCGTGCCGGTCTCCTCGTTGACGGCAAAGGCCTGCCCGGGCGCGCGATTGGAGCGGAAGATGAGCCACTTGCCATCCGACGTCCAATCCGGATGCGTCTGATATATCTTTGAGTCGCCGACGGGCGTGCTCGTCAGAAAGGTCAGCTCGGTTCCCGTCACCGGATCGACGACGACCTTTTTCTCAGACGGCCATGTATGCCCGACCTGGCCAAATGCGGGCGATATAAACAGGCCGGGAGCACAGAAAGCCGCCGACACGATCAGGAGGGGTATGGTTTTCATCTGGGATATGGAGGGCAAGACGCATGCGACCATGAAAAGGGATCACTCTTTTCATGGCACTGGACCAAAGGCCTTGCGCAGGCTACGGCAAAGGATGGAGTCCCTCGCTGCGCACCGTCCACGAGCCATCCTTCGGGAACCCGGGGGCGTTCCCAGGAGGCGCCCTGTCCCAGCCGCCGGCCATCATCGCGACCGCTGATAGCAGAGCGCCGTTCGCGGGCAGGTACACCGGCAGATCCCCCCTCTGCGGACAGTGGCCGTCAGCCGTGTAGTCGTTGTTCGGACCCTTGAAGAGAAGGACGTCGACGGCCTTCTGCGGCTCGCCGAGGCGGGCCGCCGTCATGGCAATCATCGGATAGTCCCAGCCCCAGATCTTCGTCTGCCAATCCCATGACGACAGAACGGCGTCCAGTGTGCGGCGCATCGTTGGAAGATCCACGCCATCGCCGGGCAGCTGCCCAAGCGACATCAGGAACGACGGATGGTCGTGCCGGCTCTCCTTGTTTTCCCAGGTGTCGGGCGTCGACTCGACGGCGACATACTTCCCATCCCTGGCCGGCAGGGCGGCGATCAGTCGAATCCTTCGGTCCCATTCCGGATCGCGGCCGAGTTTTAGGCGTTCGCGCCATTCCTGCGCGATCTTCAACCCGCGCACCCAGTAGCTCAGCTCGTAGGTCGGATTCATGCTCGTGCGTCGGTCGTAAATCTCCTGAGCGATCCAAAGCGGCGGCCCGAGGTTGAACCTCCCGGCCGAACCGTCCCAATGCAGCATCGAGGCCATGCATGCCGCCGTCTCGAGCACCAGATCGCGATACCGGGAAAGGGTCTTCCCCGTCGGCTCGTTGCGATAGATCAACTCCGCCAGGTAGATCGGATGCGGCTGGTTCCAGACAATCAGCGGATTGCCCCCAGGACTCTCGCGGTCATCCGGACCGATCATCTTGGCCCAGCGCGCGCCGCTTAGCTGGCGGCTCCTTGCCAGCTCGCGCGCTGCCGGAAGCGCGCTCACATACCAATCGAGGTTTCTCTCCAGCAGTTCGTCGCGGCCCCATTGCGCAAAGTGCGCGGCGTGCCACCAGATCATCTCGGTGTTGTGCTTCCCGTACCAAGTGCTGTTCGTGAGTCCGCTCTCCTGCGGGGGAAAATTGCCGCCGAACTGGATTGCCGTCAGGTATTGCGAAAGGACGACCCTCCGCTCGAGTTCGGCGGCCCGGGGATCCCTGCTGCCCGAAAAATCGACTGCGCCGCCCGTCGACCAGAATCTCTCCCAGTGGGCGGCACTTTCCGACCGCACGTGCGCCGCCGCCGGTGCCGCACCCGGCACCTCCTCGCCAAACTCCACGGTGAACTCGAGCAGGTTCCCCGACCCGGCTCCCAGAAGGAATTCGTGGGGCGCAGGCGCGTCGATTCGGAGCGGCGCCGAGGCCGAAATCGCGGCGAAATAATGCGTCGCATCGCGCGTATGTTCGAGAAGCAGCGCCCGATCCGTCCGCCGGATGATCTGCGTGGTGTGCGATTCAGGCCGGCTCCAGTCGAGGGCGGGATTGTTCTTCGTCCTGATGTCGTGACCCCGGGGCAGCGCAATGCGGATCCCGAGTTTGCCGCTACCGACCAGAGGTGACTCCACCCGCACCGCCAGTAGGTCCCGGGTTGGATGCGACGCGACCGTCACCTTCACGGGAAATCCGTCGATGGAAAAGGTGCTCGTCAGCAGGCCCATCCACAGGTCGAGCGTCTGGAACGGGTCGCGAACGTCCGCCGGCAGAATCGACAGCCCCTTTGCCCGCACCAGGGCGATCTGGGGCAGCGGCATGTCGTGCGGATTTTCCCGCAGCCAGGACCCCGCCGGGCTTCGTTCGACGGTCGGATATCCGACCCTCCTGCCGTAGTCTGAAAAGGGCTCGTCCGCATCGGAAAGCTTGTAGCCGTTCGGGTTTGGATTTGAGTGCCACGCCCAGCGCGCCTGCGTCTCAAGGGGTATGCCGTTCTGGCGATAGAAATCATAGAGCGTCTGCAGCCCCGTCACATCCGCCGTGAAGGCAAACCGGCCGTTCCCAACCGACAGCGGCGCCCATGGGTCAATCCTCGTGATGACCGGATTGTGCCGGGTGACCAGCGCATGCCGGTCGATTGGCGGCGAAGAGCCGACGGCTTGTGCACGCACTATTCCCGCCGTGGAAGCGGCGGCGCCCGCCGAAAACGCCAGGCAGAAACGGGTGGCGGAGAAAAACTGCATAAGGGAGTTACCGGCCAAGACTACACGGAATGGGCCAGACGATAGTCGGATGGAGAGGTCTTGCAGATTCGGGCGAAAACCCGGCTGAAGTAGGCAGGATCCTGGATCCCAACCGCATCGGCAACCTCCTTGACCGGGGCCCGGCTGGTCAGCAAAAGGTCCTGGGCCCGCTCGATCCTTCGGCGCATGACATAGGCCAGGGGCCGCATGCCAATCACCCGCACAAATCGGTCCGAGAAATAGGTCGGACTGAGGCCCGCAACCCTGGCCAGATCGCCCAGGGAAATCCTCCGGTGCATGTTGGTGTGAATGAACTCCTGAACCTTCAAGAACTGCCGGGTGACGCGCGCGTGGACCCCCTCGTGTTGGTGGCCCGTTCGAAGGAACCCGGAAATCAGGAGTGACAGGGCCCCCTCGGCCTCGAATCCATCGAGCGCATCGGCCCGGTTCTTGATATGTTCCGCGAAACCGTGAACCCGCTTGTATTCCTCCCTGCTGGGGTCCGAGCATGGGATCTTCCGGTCCGGATAAATCGAGTCCAATCGCCGAAAAAGGGCCGGCGCATCGGGAGGAGGCTTGATCTGATATTCGCAGTCCAACAGCGAAAACAGATCGATGCCGGTGGGCAGCCTGGCGGAAAAATGCAGATGATAGTGGTCCATCGATCGCGGGCAGGAGCAGTCGTGGACGGTGAAGGCCGGCACCAGGTGCATCTGACCCGGCTGCAGGACGAATGTACGTTCATGGTGGGAAACGGTCGCCTGGCCGTCGATAATCAGCCAGAGCCGCGAAAACGGGCTGATCACATTCCTGTAATTCCAGAAACGACCGACCTCCGAGCGCTCGATCGTCAACACCGTCAGATCGACCGAATTCAGTAATTCGTACGTCAGCGGCGAGGACATGGCGGAGATATCTAGGATCGATCGGAAATGGCGCAAGCATGCAAAAAACGGCGGCCGCATTTCCGCGGCCGCCGTCGTTCGAATTCTCCCCGGCCGCACTGCGCGATCGGGGGAGGATCGATGGCTATCCTAGAAGCTGAACGTCGATGTCAGGGCCCACTGCCTTGGCGCAATGATGCGGTACACCGCCGGACTGCCGTCGTAGTTGAACTGGATCGGCTGGATCCAGCCGTTCGAGGTCAGGTCCGTGCAATTGAGCTGCACCCTGCATCGGATCTTGTTGTTGTCCCACGGCAGTCTGAACGAGTAGGCAAGCCACGCATCGACGTGGAGCTCCGCCGGTGTGTAGATGGGCTTGGTGATGTCGTTCGCGGCAACCTGGCCTGTGAGGTTCAGGAGGCCCGCCTGCGTGGCGCCGTAGTAGCCTTCGATCGTGGTGGACATCCACCGGAGGCCGCCGCCGACGTCCAGGTTCTTGAGCGGTCCGCTCACGAAGTTGTAGTCGGTCAGGTACCGGAAGGAATACGGGGTTTCCTCAGGGACATTCGATCCCTGCGCCGCCTCCTCAACTACGATCGGAATGCCGACGACGTTTTGGAAGTAATTCCCGACGGTCGTTGGACCTCCATTGTTCCCGTTTGAATTTGTATTGCTGTCGTAGCCGTACGAATTCCAGAAGTTGCCGACATACGCGTACGACGTGGTCCCCTTCCCGAGGTAATTTGTGATCAAACCCGAGAATGCTGCGGGTGCGGAGGCCGCCGTCCAAACCGGCATACGAACCGCCTGGTAGGCCTTCGCCTGGAGGTCTACCGCCGAGATCTGGGCGTTCTGGTGTCCGCCGGTCAGCTTCATGGTCCAGTTGGGCAGGGGGTTGTAGGTCAAATCCAGATCATAGCCGCCCGCGGTCATCGTATTCGTGGCCTCCGCGTTGGAGTAGCCGCCCGTCAGCGGGTTTCCGCCGCTTTGCAGGTAGTTGACGTTCATTCCGGTGAGCGAGGCCATCTGCTGATACATGGTCTGGTTCAGGGGATAGACCGTTTGATTGCCGAACTGCGTCGACGTCGGATCCTCGCCGGACTGCAGCTCCACGACAAACGTCGCCCAATTCTTCATTTCATTCTGGTCGACGTAGAGTTCGCGGTCGGTGAGCGTCTGCGACACGCCGGTGACGTTGTTCTGGTTGCTGCTCTTGAACCAGGTCATGCGCAGGTACAGTTTCTTGTCGGGCGTGGCGATTTCCAGGCCGTAGTCCTTTTCGGTGCCTGCCGGCTTCCCCAACGGCTGCCCGAGGAGGTCGGTATAGGTGCCGGCCGGCGGATTGAAATTGTCCGCCTTGTTGAACGTGAAGCCAAGGGTGCGGGCGACGCCGGCAATGATGTTGCCGTTGTTTGCCGCGGCGTCGATCGAAGCCCAGTTCTCAAACGGCCGGACGACAAAGCCCGTGCTGTACGTGTTGCCGCCGATTTCCCCGAGGCTCGAGTAAGCCAACTGGCTCGTGCCCGGCTGGTAGACGTTCGCCGGGGTGTACGGATTCCAGGGGGTCACGACGTACTTCATGTTGGGGTTCTCGAGGCCGTTGATGTACTGGAACAAACCCGGATTATTCGTGGTCGCCGTCGGAACGCCGTTGATGATCGCATTATAGGGCGTATATGTGCTGCGGTTCTTGACGATGTCGTCGTTGAGCCCGAGCGAAGCGACGATGCGCTCGTTCCAGAAAAAGCTCTGCCAGTAGTAGGTCTTCTGGTCCTGGACGTTTTCGGCGAAGGGTGTTCCACCGAGGACCAGGCTGGCCGGTTCGGACTGAGTGAGTCCCGAGGTCACCCAAGCGTTTGTATAGTAATTGTAGGTTGTGGCGGTAAAATTCGTGATCGAGCCAAAATCCGGGGTACCGACAATCATGTGGGTGTTGTTGGAGTAGACGCTCCCGGGCCCGCTCATGTACTGCCAGCGGTACGCATTGCCGCCGTTGGCTGCGATGCTGTAGTTGCCGGGAATCACGGGCTGATTGTTCAACTGATAGAGCTCCGACGCGTAGGAACCGTCGCCACCGTCGGTAACCGTGCGGAAACGGGTCGACTGGCTGACGTCGTCATGGGTCGATGCCTCGGCCATGAACCGGTGGTGTCCGAGCCACTTGAGCCAGCCCGGGACCTTGTCGCGCAGATCGAGGCTGTACGTCAGCATCGCGCGCCAGTTTTGGTTGAATTCGGGCCGCTGCAAGGCATCACCCTGGTAATCCTCGATGTACGTCGACCCGCCATAGGCATTCGGCGTCCCGTTCATCAGGTAGGCATTTGTGTCCACGAGGAGGGAATTGCCGGTGTTGTGCTGGTTGTCCGGATCGACCTCCGTATCGCGGAATTCCTGCCGGAAGAAGGCAACGTCCAAGTCCAGGTTCGGCAGGATGTTCTGTTGAAAGTCGAAGTGGTAGGTCCGCGCGCGGGACATCGTCCAGTCCGTCCCGTCGATGTTCGGCCCGTTTTGCGCATCATAGATGCTCTGGTCGACGACGCCGGGCGCCGTCCACGAGGCGTATCCGCCCGCAAAGCTTGGACTCCCAACTCCCGGAATCGGAAGCTGGCCGGAATTGGTCATGAACATCGAACGAACCATGGCCTGGGATGCGGTGAGGGGCGTCGTCGGCACCTGGGCAACGATGAGGCCGCCGTAGTTCGAGCCTATCGTTTGCTGCGGCTGGAAGGAGTAGAGGAACTGGCCGTTCGCATAGAATTCGGTGAGGTGGTTCGATGACGCTCCCATTGCAGGCACAAACAGGGGCGAGGTGATGCTCGTCAATGCGCCCGTGCCCGTCAGCTCGCCCGTCACATAGTTCGGACTGGTCGTCGAACTGACATAGGGGCCCGACTGCTTGCCGGTCGCCAGATAGGTGACCATCCCAGTAATCGGGTTGATCATCGGCTTGCCGGCTGCCAGCCACGGGGTGACGTTGTCCGTGGGCAGCAGGGTGTTCTGATCGTCCTGGTTGGCGTTATAGAATTCGGCGTATGCGGTGAACTTCGTTTTGTGTGTCTTGAACGGGTCGATCGTGATCGTGGCATACTGCCGGCGGGTCAGATCGTACGAGGGCTTGCGCTGCATGCCCACCGAGGTGTACTCCTGAGCCATGTAGAGGGCGACATGGTTCCTGATCAGCGGGATATTGATGTCGGCGGTCTGGCGGAATCCGCCAAAGCTGCTGGCCTGGAGGCTGAAGTCGCCCGTGAGCTTGTTGAGCTCCGCATCGGCACTGCTGGCGTTCACAATGCCCGCCGCCGAGCCCGATCCGAACATCAGCGAGTTCGGGCCCCGGTCGATCTCGATCGATCGCACGTTGTAGGTGTCGAAGGGAATCCGGTACAGGCCGTAGAAGTTGTCCACCTCGTTGTCGGGCGCGCCGAGGCCGTTGACCCGGGCGCTCAGCTCATTGGGGCCGCCGACCGCATTGGCGACGTCGTTCGAACCCGCCAGCGCGTCGTCGATTCGGGAGCTTTCGCTGAAGCCGGTCACGGGCGTGTACGTGTGCGAGCCTTCCGTGCCCGCCTCGTACATCATGATGTCATTGATGTTCTGCGAGTTGGTGTTCTGGATCTGCTGCTTGTCGATGACGGTGACGGAAGAGGGAATGTCGCCGATATTGTTGGACAGCCGCGTGCCTGACGTTGTGTTCGGAGTGAAGTACCCCTTGGCCGCGTCGGCGCTGACTTCGAACGGGCTGAGTTTGATCGTCTCGCCCTCCGTCTCGGGCGCCGGTGCCGCTGCAACCGCGAGCGGCGGCTGATTCGCCGGAGGCGGAGTTTGGTCCGCGGGCGGTGGCGACGTATTCGCCGTCTGGCCACTCAGCGTGGCGGGGATCAGAACGGCGGCCAGCAGCGCGGCGAAAGCCGGCCGCAATGCGGCGGATTCTCTCATGTGGGAGACACGGAGTCGGTTCATAGGTCTGGGTTTTAGTTTTCGACTGTGCAAAAAGTCGGTTCTATCAGGGGTTTCTTGGATTATCCCGCGTTTTGACCGGGGAAGGGGCGGTAATCAGGCGCCCGAAGCGATCGTGCAGGAAACCTACCAGAAATGGCGAGACAATTTTATGGGGCGGGTATCAGTCCACAATGACAACTCGGCAATTGCCTGTAAGCTGAATCGCATGGACGGGAATCCAAAAACTTTGGACAAATCACAGGCAGGTGGCTTCCGGCCCGAAAGGGACGCCTCCGCCGGCCTCACCTGATTTCAAGGCGGTACCGGAATGCGCCTCCAGGGTCCGCCCGAGGCCCGTACTCCAGCGTGAATACCCAATCGAACTTCCGGACGCACCGGACGGAGACAGCCGCATCGCAGGGACCGATGACCGAAAGCAAGGGCGGGTAAGGGCGCGGCCGCTTGCATTTGACTGTTATCGTGACGGGAGGTCCCGGCGCCGCGGCTCCCCTGTCCTCCCCCGCCGGCTCGCATGTGACGGCCTCCACGTGCCGCATAGCCCCGGAATCCCAGAGAACTCTGCCGCGCCCGTCGAATACGCATGACGAGGGAAACAGGTCGGCCGTCCTCCTCATCGCCGCCTCGTTCGCCGGCCCATGCCCGATCGAACGATCGACGTAACGGACCGCGCCCCAAAACATCCCGCCGGGGCCTTCGGGAACGCCGGCCCCGTCCTCGCCCGGGCGCGCGCCGGGCGGCAGGGCGCGCTTGGGAAGGTTGGTCGTGGATCTTGCCATGCAGATTGGGACCTGTCAGACCTAGAGAAAGTCGACAGCGAGACGCCCGAGAGAATGCGCTCGAAGCGAAGACAATGGAATGGATATAAGGCGTATTAAAATGGATAAAATCGTCCACCCCGATCCCTTGCGGCTGCTTTCAAAGCAGGTCACGGGCGCACGTTATTTCTTTCTCAACCTGGCCCCGCGGCCGGCCGAATCGCTGGCCCTCGTGATGGGCGGGAGGGAGGACTGCGACCCGGACTACGTCATTTCACGGCATGATTTCCCGTTCTACGCGCTCGAGTATGTCGTCTCCGGCCGGGGCTCTGTGAAGCTCGACGGCCGCCGGAGGGACCTGGGACCGGGGACCGTGTTCTCTTATGCGCCCACCACCCAGTGCGAGATTCACACCGATCCGGAAGATTCCCTGGTGAAATTCTTCATGACATTTGCCGGGACCGACGCCCTCCGCAGACTCCGCCGCTGCGGCGTGCAGCCGGGTCGCGTGCGCCTGCTCGCAGCGCCGGCCGGCATCACCAACGTGCTGGAGGATCTTCTTCGCGAGGGACAGCGCTCGGGCAAGCTGGTCCGCCGCATCTGCGGCACTCTGTTTGACCTGCTGCTCCTGAAGATCGAGGACGCCGCCACGCTCGTGCCCCACGCCGCAGAGCCCGCCCGGGAGGCGTTTCTGCGATGCAAGGCGCTGATCGATGCCCGGGCCGAGGGATTCGGAACCCTGGAGCAAATCGCCGGGGCGGCCGGCGTGGAGCCGTCGAGCGTATGCCGCTGGTTCCGCCGGTTCCAGGGCACGAGCCCCTACCAGTACCTGTTGCGCCGCAAGATGACCATGGCCGCCGAGCATCTGGTCGAGAACGGCGGACTCATCAAGGAAGTCGCCGCCCGCGTGGGGTTTGCCGACCCCTATCATTTCTCGCGCTGCTTCAAGGCCGTCCACGGGGTCGCGCCCCGGCACCTGCTGCGCTACCAGCAGCGGAAGCGGGAGTGATTCGGACGGCGCAATCCCATCAAATTGAGGTTGCGCCAATGCGTCGACAGACTAGCCTTAAATCACTACAATGACGATGCGACGACCGATCTGTTTTGTCATGCTGGCCCTCTGCCCCGGCTTGGCGTTCGCCCAATCCGACACAGTGCGTTCGGGAACAGCCAGTTCGGGAACAGCCCAATCGGAAACCGATATGGGCCTGAACGACACGGTGTACCTGCAGAATGCGCAAAGCAGCCTGTCGGAGGGGAACGCGCTCGGAAAGCTGTCCACAACGACGTACGGCTCGCCCGGTTACAACCAGATGATCGGTGATTTCGAGGCGTACAAGGACAACATGAGCGCGGTGGTGGACGCCCAGGCCGACACGAAGAGGGTCGCGCACGACTTCGCCCACCTGCTGAACGAGGCGGGCCAGGCGGCGAAGGAGAAGGACGTCGGCGAGCAGAATCATCTTTTCGGAAATTACCTGTATGAAAGCCGCAATTTCCTCATTCTGCATCCGGGTTATCCCGAGGCCAACCGGATCTGGATCCTGCGGGCTGTGGCGGCGCTCAAATTGAACAAGCCTGCCACCGGCGCGGAAGCCGGGCGGGTGATTGCGGCCCTGCCGCCGCAGGACCGCGACGATCCCCACATCAAGAACCTCCTCGCCGTCCTCGACAAGCAGGGCTGGCTTCCCACGAGCAAGACCTCTGCGGCCAAGGCCAATCCAAGTCCGCAGCCAACGGGGACGCCGGCCAAGCCGTAGTCGCGCGGTTGCCGCGGCACCATGGGCAGCGCCGCCTTCGACTCGAAGGCCGGCACATGAAGGAACCAGTCTTCGCGCGGCGCTTGGCCATTGACTCGCCGGCCCGCCCCTTGAGATGGTTCGCGGCCACCGATGCCCAAGCGCAGGTCAAGATTGGAGCCGGCCCGCCTTACGGATCCGGATTTCCCCGGCGCGGTGACGGCCGCAGCCCGTCCTCCTGACCGGACCGGCTGGCGGGCCGCGGTCCTGGTCGCGCTGGTTCTGGCCGCCTACCTGCCCCTTTGGCGCGCCGGCTTCATCTGGGATGACGACACCATGCTGACCGCCAACCCGTTGATCCGCGCGGGCGACGGGCTGTACCAGTTCTGGTGCACCAACAATGCCCAGGACTACTGGCCGGTGACGTCGACCACGCTCTGGATCGAATGGAGGCTCTGGGGCCTGCAGCCGCTCGGCTACCACCTGACGAATCTGGCGCTCCATCTGGGGGAAGTCCTGCTTCTCTGGTCGGTCTTGCGGCGCCTGGGCATTCCCGGCGCCTGGCTGGCGGCCCTGCTTTTTGCGGTGCATCCGGTCAACGTCGAGTCGGTGACGTGGATCGCCGAGCGGAAGAACCTGCTGGCAATGTTGTTTTACCTGCTTTCGATCCGCTGGTTTCTGAAGGCCGGGATTGCAGCCTTGTCCGCCGAAGCTCCGCAGCGCGGAGCGAAGGCGGAGCCGCCACCTGAAGCCAAGGCGAAGGCGGAACCCGCGTGTCGCCCTTCTGCATTCCCCAATGGCTGGTACTGGCTTAGCCTGCTATCCTTTGTCGTTGCGATGTTGAGCAAGGGTTCGGTCGCACCGCTGCCCTTGGTGTTGATGGGCATCATCGCCTGGCGCCGTCGTCCGACCTTTTCCGATATGGCGCGCCTTGTCCCGTTCTTCGCCGTCGCAGGTGTTCTTGTGGCGGTCGACGTCTGGTTTCAACGTCACGGGACAAACGAGATCATCCGTCCGGCCGGGTTCCCGGAACGCCTGCTGGGAGCAGGCGGCGTGATTTGGTTCTATCTGTCCAAGGCGCTCTGGCCGGCGCGGCTGATGTTCGTCTATCCACAATGGCAGGTTCGAACGGCGAATCTCCTGTGGTGGCTCCCGTCCATCGGGGTCCTTGGGTTCACCTTTCTGCTCTGGCGCCTGGCGCGAAGGCCAAGCCTGCGCCCGCCGGACGGCCCCGGGACAGCCCCTGGCGTTGCATCGCTGGGCCGCGCAACCCTCTTTGCCTGGGGTTATTTCTGCGTGTCGCTTGTGCCGGTGCTCGGATTCACGGACGTGTATTTCATGAAATTTTCGCTGGTGGCCGACCACTACGCCCACCTCGCGCTGATCGGAGTGGCGGCCTGGGTCGGGTATGTCGCCGACGGACTCCTGGGGCGGGCGAACGCAGCCGTCAGGCTGGGCCTGACAATCCTCGTCGCCATTGCGATCGCATTGCTCGCCAGCCTCACCTGGCGGCAGAATCGAATGTACCGGGACAGCGTGGTCCTGTACCGCACGATCCTTACGCAGAACCCGGACTGCTGGATGGCTCATGCAAACCTCGGCATCGCGTTGGCAAAGCTCCCCGGCGGCCTGCCGGAGGCGTTGTCCCACTACGAACAGGCCGCGCGAATCAACCCTCGGGAAGCCTACGTGCAGAACGACCTGGCGGAGGCGCTCACGCAGGTTCCGGGGCGTCTGCCCGAAGCGCTGGATCACTTTGAGCAGGCCTTGCGGATCAACCCCGATTACGCGGAGGCCCACAACAACTACGCGGTGGCGCTGGCCACTATTCCTGGGCGCCTGCCCGAAGCCCTGGATCACTTCGAGCAGGCCTTGCGGATCAATCCCGGCTTCGCTGCGGCGCATGCCAATCTTGCCTTTGAACTCGAAAAACTGCCCGGGCGCCTGCCCGAAGCTGCGGCCCACTACGAGCAGGCGGCGCGAATCACGCCGGACGACGCCGACCTCCAGAACGACCTGGCTGTCGCGCTCGCCAAGCTTCCCGACCGGTTGCCCGACGCCGTGGCCCATTTTGAACTGGCGCTGCGGATCAATCCGGCCGATGCGGATCTTCACTACAATTTGGCGAACCAGCTTTCGAGGATCCCCGGCCGCCTTCCGGAAGCCATCGCACAGTACGAGGAGGCGCTGCGGATAAGGCCGGATTTCGCCGCCGCGCACTACAACCTCGCCGTGGCGGATGTGAAGGCGGGGCGCACCGGCGAAGCGGTCCGGCACCTCGAGCGGGTCCTGGCGCTCGATCCCGCAAACCGCCCTGCGGCCGAAATCCTTGAACGGCTCGGGAGCGCGCCGAAATGAGGATGGTGCAGGGCGGGTCCCATCGCCTATAACCCGAATCCAGACCATGGAAGAGATCCATCGACGAAGGCGCGCGGATTGGGCCGGGCTGTTGTGCGCCGCCATCCTCGTGACGGGTACGGTCGCGGTCTACGGCAGGACCTTTTCGGCGCCGCTGCTTCTCGACGACACCGGTTCGATTGCAGACAACCTGTCCATACGCCGGCTGTGGCCCATCTGGCCCGTGCTTTCTCCCCCCGCGGGGGCGGGAGTTGCGGGAAGGCCCCTGCTCAATCTCTCGTTTGCCTTGAATTACACGGCCGGCGGCACATCGGTCGCCGGATATCACCTGTTCAACCTCCTGGTTCATGTGCTGGCCGGCTTGATCCTGTTCGTTCTGGTGCGGCACACGCTCCGTCGCCCCATCATGATCGGGCGCTTCGGCCAGGCCGCCAACCCCCTGGCCCTTGCCGTCGGCGCGCTCTGGGCGTGGCACCCGGTCCAGACCGAATCGGTGACCTACCTGTCCCAAAGGGCCGAATCTCTCATGGGACTCTTCTACCTGCTGACCCTTTATTGTTTTGTGCGGGGCGCAGACGCCGGGGAAAAGGGCGGCCGCAGAATCTGGTTCCCGCTCTCCGTCCTCGCCTGCCTGGCCGGCGTCGCCACCAAGGAAGTCATCGTCACCGCGCCCATTCTGGTGCTCCTCTACGATCGGACGTTTATCTCCGGCAGCTTCTCCGATGCCTGGCGGCGGCATTGGCGCGTCCACAGTGCCCTGGCCGCCACATGGATCCCCCTCGGCTTCCTCATGGTCGGCATGCATGGCCGGGGGGCCGGTTTCGGACAGGCGGGCATCGCCTGGTGGGCCTATGGGATCGTCGAATGCCGCGTCTTGGTGAAATACCTCCTGCTTGCCTTCTGGCCAAGCCCCCTGGTTTTCGATTACGGAAAGTTCGTGGCGATCCCGCTGTCCGCGGTCTGGCCGTACGCATTGGTACTCGCCTCACTGCTGACCCTGACCATCGCCGCCCTGCGGCGATCGCCGGCGCTGGGGTTTGCCGCCTTCTGGTTTTTCTTAACCCTCGCGCCCACCTCCAGCATCGTCCCGATCTCCGAGGCTCCGATGGCGGAAAACCGCCTGTACCTGCCGCTGGCGGGATTCGCCGCGTTCGTTGTGCTCGCGGCGTTTGCCCTGGCCGGGCGCCGGTGCCTGCCCTTCTTCGCGATGGCGGCGGGCGGGCTGGCCCTCGCGACCGCCCACCGAAACCAAATCTACCTGAGCGAGCGCGCCCTCTGGAGCGACACGGTGGCCAAGGACCCGACCAACGCCCGGGCGCTCAACAACCTGGCCTGCGTCGATTTGGCAGCCGGGGGCCGCACCCAGGAGTCAATCGCCGATTTTGAGGAGGCCCTTCGCCTGCGCCCGGATTTTACCGAGGTGCACAATAATCTGGCCAGGGCCCTGGCAAACGTGCCCGGGCGCTCGGGCGATGCGATCGCCCAGTGCGACGAGGCGCTGCGCGAGTTTCCGGATTATGCCGATGCGCACTGCACCCTGGGTTACCTATTGTCCAAGCTGCCGGGGCGGCTGAATGACGCGATCGCCCAGTATAGGGAGGCGCTTCATCTGAAACCGAACCTGGCCGAGGCGCACAACGGACTGGGCAACGTCTGGCTGGGTCTGCCGGACCGAGTGGACGACGCGATCGCCGAGTTCCAGGAGGCGCTTCGCCTGAAGCCGGATCTGGCCGAGGCGCACTACAGCCTGGGCACCATCTGGCTGGACCGGCCCAAAAGGTTGAACGACGCGATCGCGGAATTCGAAACGACGCTGCGTATCAAGCCGGAATACGCCGAGGCGCATGCCAACCTGGGCAATGCCTGGCTGCGCTTGCCTGGACACCTCAACGATGCGATCGCGCAGTATGAGGCGGCGCTGCGATTAAAGCCGGACACCGCCGAATTGCACAGCAATCTGGCCTATGCGCTCAACGCGGCCGGCCGGACCGAAGAAGCGATCACCCAGTATGAAGAGGCGCTGCGCCTAAGGCCGGATGCCGCCGAGTTGCACAGCAATCTGGCCTATGCGCTCAACGCGGCTGGCCGGACCAGGGAGGCGATCGCCCAGTATGAAGAGGCGCTGCGCCTGGAACCCGATCTTGCCCAGGCGCATCTTAACCTGGCCATCGCCTTGCTCGGCACCGAAGGCGCCGCCGGGGCCGAAGCCCACCTGGACGCCGTCTTGCGGTTGCAGCCGGGGAACGAACAGGCCAGGCAAATCCTGGCCGGAATCCGGGCCGCCAAGCCATGAACGAAAAACCGCTGCACCCGCGCCTCCCGGCACCGCACTGGCTGTGGGTGCCGGCGTTCTTTGGAGCGGCCATTCTCGTCTACCTTCCGGCATTGCACGGCGGCTTCGTATGGAACGATCCCGACTACGTGACAGCGCCCGCGCTTCGCTCGCTGCACGGGCTTTGGCTGATCTGGTTCAAGCTCGGGGCGACGCAGCAGTACTATCCCCTGCTCCACACCGCCTTCTGGGTCGAATACCGCCTGTGGAGCGACTCGGCCACGGGATACCACCTGGCAAACGTGCTGCTCCACGCGGGGTCGGGCAGCCTTTTGTGGCTCCTATTGCGGCGGCTCTCAGTCCCCGGAGCCTGGCTCGCCGCCCTGCTGTTCATCGTGCATCCAGTCTGCGCGGAATCGGTGGCCTGGATTTCAGAGCAGAAGAATACGTTGTCGACTTTCTTCTACCTGGCGGCGGCCCTGGCCTACGTTCGATTCGATGGGCAGCGCCGCCGCACCGACTATGGGCTGGCGCTCGCCTGCTTCGTCATGGCGCTGCTCTGCAAGACCGTGGCCGCGACGCTGCCGGGGGCGCTGCTGGTGGTGTTCTGGTGGCGTCGCGGTCGCCTCGATTGGCGCAGGGACATCGCTCCCCTGATTCCGTGGTTTGCCGTCGGCGCGGCGAGCGGCCTCGCCTCGGCCTGGATCGAGCGCACCTACATAGGAGCAAGCGGGGGCGATTTCGCGCTCAGCGGTGTGGAGCGGGTCCTCGTGGCAGGGCGGGCAATCTGGTTTTATCTGGGAAAGCTTTTATGGCCGGCGGGACTCAACTTCATCTATCCGCGCTGGCAGGTGAGCGCGTCAGCCGCGGGACAGTACCTGTATCCCGCCGCCGCCGCGCTGCTCACGCTCGGGCTGTGGATCGCGCGCCGGCGCAACCGGGCGCCCCTGGCGGCGTGGATGTTCTTCGTCGGCTCCCTGTTTCCAACCCTGGGATTTCTGAACGTCTTCGCCTTCATTTTTTCCTATGTGGCGGATCATTGGCAATACCTGGCGAGCATCGGCATCTTCACCTTTTTTGCAGCTGCGGCGGCAGGCGTTGCGGCCCGCCATCCCGGCCCGGCGCGGCGAACACTGCAGGTGTTGGCGCCGGTGGTTCTCGGCGCGCTCGCCGTCATCACATGGAAAGAATGCGGCACCTTTCACGACCTGAAGACCTTTTATGGCACGATCGTGGAGCGCAATCCGGACGCCTTCATGGCCCAAAACAATCTGGGCATCGAGTTGCGGCGTGAAGGCCAGCTCGACGCGGCGATCGCCCGCTTCCGCGGCGCAATCCGCATCCGGCCGAATTACGCGGAGGGCAACACCAATCTCGGCCTTGCGTTGTGCGCAGCCGGCATGAGTGCAGAGGGAATCAGCCACTACCGGACGGCCATCCAATCCGAACCGGGCAACGCCGTGATCCATAACGATCTTGCCGTAGCCTTGGCGCACCTCGGGCGGGTGCCGGAGGCGATCGAACAGTGCGAAACGGCGGCGCGGCTGAATCCGGACTACCTGGACCCCGCGCTAAACCTCGGCTTCTATTACTCCCGGATGCACCGGTTGCCGGAGGCAATCGAAAGCTATGAGCGCGCCCTGCGCATCCAGCCGGGCAACGCCGCTGCGGAAAACGGCCTCGGGCTGGCGCTCGCCGCTGCCGGCCGACCGGACGAAGCGGTGGCGCACTACCAAAAGGCGCTGCACGCGAAGCCGGATTATGCCGAGGCGCACTGCAACCTGGGCGCGGCCTTCGGCGCAACCGGCCGTTACGACCTCGCGAAGGATGAATTCGAGGCGGCCTTGAAGGCCGATGATCGATTGCCCGACGCCCATTACGACCTGGGCCTCATCCTGGCCTCCAGGAAGAGGTTCGAGGAGGCTGTCGCACAGTTCGAGATCACCGTGCGCCTGCGGCCCGATTACCCGGACGCCGAGGCCAGCTGGGCCGCCGCGCTGCAATCGCTGGGACGCACGGACGAGGCCCGGATCCACTTTGCGAACGCCGCCCGCCTGCCAGGGAGTCCAGCGGCTCCTCCGGGCCCATAAACCGATCCTCCGGGAATTACCGTCGCGTTTCAAATAATTTCCTGCCAGTTTTTTGGCCCTTGATCCACCAACCAGCCCGATCGGAAGGACCCCATGCCCACCGCAATCATTCTCCTTAAGATAGACCCCAAGAAGATAACCGGCACAGCGGAAAAGCTGCTGGAGATCCATTCGGTCACCGACGTGTACTCGATATCGGGACGCTACGACCTGCTCGTGATCATCAAATGCGAGTCGATCGACATGATCGAGTGCGTGATTACGGACCATCTGCTGAAGATCGATGGAATCTGCGGAAGCGAGACGATGTTTGCCTTTCGGAGCTATGACAAGCGCGAGGGCGGCAAGGCGATTGATGTCGACTGAGTTTGCCGGGTCTCCGCTTTTCAGAAACGCCCTTCCCCGCCCATGAAACTCCAGGTCAAGCGCCTCACCGCCACGGCCCGCCTTCCCGTTCGTTCGACCGAGCATGCGAGCTGCTTCGACCTTTGCGCGGACGCAGAGGGCGTGATCCTTCCCGGCGGCAGGGCGCTCATAGGAACCGGCATCGCCGTCGCCGTGCCCCCCGGATTCGAGGTCCAGGTGCGCAGCCGCAGCGGCCTGGCCATCAAGCAGGGCGTTGCCGTGCTCAACTCCCCGGGCACCGTGGATGCGGACTATCGGGGCGAAGTGGGCGTGATACTCATCAATCTCGGCAAAGAGGCCTTCGCCTTCAAACGCGGCGACCGCATCGCGCAGATGGCGGTCTGCCGCATCGAGACGTGGCCGGCCACCGAGATGAGTGAACTCGACGGCACCACCCGCGGCGCGGGAGGCTTCGGGCACACGGGGGTGTGAGGACCGCGCGCCGGACCGTCCGAATCATCCGCCGGCGATTGCCCCGACAATCAGGAAAGGTTCCGTTCCCGCCGCAACCGCTTCCGGCAGGAGAGCTTCCGGCGATTCATGGGACAGGTCCCGCCCGCACGCGAAGAATCGCAAAAACGGCCGGCGACGGCGCGTGATCTGATCGCGAATCGTGCCCCTCAGCTCGGGGTACCTGGCCTCAATTGCATCGAGCAGGCCGCCCTGGGTCGCCCGCCCTGCGATATCGAGGCCCACTTCGCCGTCGATGCGCGCAAGGGTGCGCAAATGCATCGGAAGCACGACCCGGATCATGAAAACGTCTGCACCTCGACCGACAGCACGCCCGGCAGGTCCCGGACGATGGGAGCCCAGCTGTCCCCGGCGTCGCCCGATGCATACACCTGCCCGCCGGTCGTGCCAAAATACACCCCGCACGGATCGAGCGAGTCGACCGCCATCGCGTCGCGCAACACATTCACGTAGCAATCCCCCTGCGGCAGGCCCTTGGTGAGCGCCTCCCACTCGTTTCCGCCTGTCCGGCTGCGATAGACGCGCAGCTTCCCCTCCGGCGGGTAATGCTCGGAGTCGCTCTTGATCGGAACGACATAGATCGTCTCGGGCTCATGCGCGTGGACCTCGATCGGGAACCCGAAGTCGCTGGGAAGATTTCCGCTGACCTCCCGCCAGGACTCGCCGGCATCGTCGCTGCGCATGATATCCCAATGCTTCTGCATGAACAGCACCCGCGGACGCGACGGATGCATCGCGATCCTGTGAACGCAGTGGCCGACCTCGGCGGCCGGATCGGGAATGTGTTCGGACCTCAGACCGTTGTTGATCGGCCGCCACGTCTTGCCGGCATCGTCGGTCCTGAATGCGCCAGCGGCGGAAATGGCGATGAAGATCCGCTCCGCGTTGACCGGGTCCAGGAGAATCGTGTGGAGGCACATTCCTCCGGCGCCCGGCTGCCACCGCGGGCCCGAGCCGTGGCCCCGCAGTCCGGACAGTTCCTTCCATGAGCGCCCTCCGTCGGCCGACTGAAACAAGGCCGCGTCCTCAACTCCCGCGTAGACGCCCTCCGGGTCGGTCAGCGACGGCTCCAGATGCCAGACCCGCTTGAATTCCCAGGGGTGCGGCGTGCCGTCGTACCACTGGTGGGTCCCCGGGATTCCATCGTAGGGAAACAGGTTGCCGACCGCCTCCCAGGTCTTGCCGCCGTCGTCGGAGCGCTGAACAACCTGGCCAAACCAGCCGCTGCACTGTGACGCATACAGACGCTCCGGGTTAACGGGCGAACCCTTCAAATGGTAGATCTCCCACCCTCCAAAATGAGGGCCGCTCACCTTCCACCGCTTGCGCTTGGCGTCAGACGCCAGAATGAACGCCCCCTTGCGCGTCCCCACCAACACCCGCACGCGGCTCATCCGGGCCTCCTTGTTGAATAATGGCTCATCCGATTGGCTTGATTCACGCTGCGGTTGCCACGCGATGCTACTGTCGTTGCCCGAAAAACTCAAGGCGCCCACGAAATTTTCGCGCCAATCCGGGTCTGTGACTCCGGGATGGGCAGATCCACCCTGCGCCCGTTCCCGCTCCCGTCAGCCGGCGTTGCGCACACCCTGCCTGCGGCCTCAGATCGGAATTGAGGCCGGATTCGGCTCTCCCACCAATTTCTGCACCGCCCCCAAGAATAACGCTTGGGGCCGGAGCCGGCTCAGGCGGCGGGCTTGCCGGCCGGCGGCGTTTCCGCCTTCGTGCAGTCGGCCTTGCATGCGAGCGTCCACAGCCAGACACTGAGTGCGGCGAGGACGACGACCGCGACGCCGCTCCATCGGCGATGGATGATGTGATCGCCGAGCTGCAGGTTTGCGCGGACGATGATGCGGATCAGGTGGGCAAGGCCCATGAAGCCGAATAACACGCTGGAGACTCGGAGCCCGAGAGCTGGACAGTTCATGATGGCGTTTCTTCTGGGGTTTGACACTGGAAGCGTGCCTTACTGTTGCGTGGCGGAGGGCGGATTCCTCCGTGCCACGGGACGCGCGTTTACTCAAGCCAATTCGCGCCCGCTGCGCCCGGTTGGCCGACAGCTTGGCAGGGCCCGCGGGCCCATGGATTGCTCAATGCCGGGCTTGATCGCCGCCGGCGCTTGGGGCCCCGCGTGTTCCAAAAAAAGCGTCCCGCCCATAGGGCGGGACGCGTGTCCACATGCTTAGCCAAAATCAGCGCCGATCGCCGGCTACAGGACCAAATATATCACGCGCTGACGCCTTTCTGGATCGTCACGAATCCGGAAAAATACGGCGTATTATAGCCGTTACCGTAACCGGGCTCCGATCATACGTCCTTTGTATATAGGGGGTTAACCCTATGCACGGCTGCAGGGCCCTTGGTCATGACCAATATGCGGACGATGGGTTTGGCTGGACGGTCGGGCAAACTGCCTCACTACCCGCTTTCCAGTGATGGTACAGCTTGGCTAAAGAGGGCCCTTTCGGGTCGTTGCTGGCCCCATTGGCCGGCTCTGGGCCGCCTCGCACGGGGCGGCCGGCTCGACGGCCAGACCGGGACTTGGCCAGCTCAGACCCGAAAGGGCCCTCTTTAGCCAAGCTGTACCACCGCCCGCCTTCCGGCAGGCTTGTCCTCGAAGCCCCGACCATTCAGACTTCGTGCGTCCTTGAGGGACATCCCGCCATGACGCCCGGCAATCGCATTTCCTTCGGCCTTCTTGCGGCAATGGGTGCGCTCGCTGGCCTGTGTGCCCGCCCGGGGTTGTTTGCCTCCGACGCTCCAACGGTTGCCGCAAAGGTCCGCGAACCGGCCGTGGCCGGCCTCTTCTATCCGAAGGACCCCGCCGAGTTGACGCGGATGATGGATGCCTGCCTGGCAGCGGCGCAGACCCAGCCTGTCGGGGAGTTGAAGGCCATCATCTGCCCCCACGCCGGCTATCCATACTCGGGGCCGGTCGCCGCCTATGCCTACAAGCTTCTCGCGGGACTGCATTTCGACACGGTCGTCGTGATGGGCCCCAGCCATTATGCCGACCTCCGCGAAGGCTCGCTGCCGGACGCCGTCCTGTATCGGACGCCGCTCGGCGACGTGCCGATCTCGGCAAAGGCCGCGCGCCTGGCCCGGACGGTCCCGTTCGCCCTCGATCCGTCCTGCAGCGTGCAGCGGCCGGATTGGTGGCGCCAGTCCTCGCATGGGCTGCCGGACCGCGAGACGGCGGATACGTGGGAGCATTCCGTCGAGGTGGAGATTCCGTTCCTCCAAAGGACGCTCGGCCGCTTCGAGCTCGTGCCCATCGTCTGCGGCGACCTCGACCCGGCCCGCGCCGCGCGGGCACTCGAGCCGATTCTCGACGCCCACACGCTGATCGTGGCCAGTTCCGACTTGAGTCATTACTATTCGTACGAGGAGGCGCGCAAGCTCGACCGGAGCTGCCTCGATGCCATCTGCCGGCTCGACATCGATGACATGGAAAGCGAGCAGGCGTGCGGCCGGATTCCGATTCTCATCCTCATGCACGTGGCCAGGCAGCACGGGTGGAAGGCGCGCCTGCTCGACTGCCGCAACAGCGGGGACACGACCGGGGAGAAATCGCGCGTGGTCGGCTACGGGGCGATCGCATTCTATGCCCCGTTTGGCCAGCATCTCGGCGCGGGCGACCGCCAGTCGCTCCTGCGCATCTCCCGGGACGCACTGCGCGAGGCCACAACCTCGGGCCGCCTGCCTGAAACGGCCCTCCCCGGCCCCGGCGTCGCGGAGCCGAGGGGCTGCTTTGTCACTCTCACCGCCCACGGCGAGTTGCGCGGATGCATCGGGAACCTGACGCCCCGCGGCCCTCTGTACCAGGCGGTCGCCGAGAACGCCCGCAGCGCTGCGTTGAGCGACCCGCGATTCCCGCCCGTCTCAGCGGGCGAGGCGCAAGGGCTGAGGATCGAGATAAGCGTCCTGTCCGAGCCGCGGCGATTGTGGTTCTCCACGCCGGATGACCTTCTGCAGAAGCTCCAGCCGGGCGTGGACGGCGTGATTCTGCGGATCGGAGACCATGTCGCCACGTACCTGCCCCAGGTATGGGAGCAGCTGACCGACAAGACGGCCTTTCTCGACAGCCTCGCGGAAAAGGCCGGCTGCGAGCCCTCGGACTGGCGCAAGCCGGGCACCGCCGTGTTCCTCTACGAGGTCGAATCCTTCAAGGAGTCCGGGCCCTAAGTCCGGTTGCCATGGATGAATCGGCGGCGCCAAGGCAGGATGATATCCGCGGCGCCATTCTGGTTTCGATCGCCGGGCTGGGTTTGTCATCAATAGTCACCCAGCTGAGCCTGCTGCGCGAACTGCTCGGCGCTTTTTCCGGCAATGAGCTCGTGCTCGGAATCTGCCTTGGAAACTGGTTTGCGCTGACAGCCGCCGGAGCGTGGATCGGGGAGGTTGTTGCGCGCCTGCGGCGCCCCGGCCGGGTCTTTGCAGCGGGGCAGTTCGCGGCCGCCCTGATTCCTTTGGCGCAGGTGGCCGCAGTGCGCGGCCTGCGCGACATTGTCTTTCTCCGGGGCGAAACGGTCAGCCTGACGGGAACGTGGTGCAGCAGCCTCGTGCTGCTGGCCCCCTATTGCCTTGCAGCCGGCGCACTCCTGACCCTGGGATGCCGGATTGCCGCCTCGGGCGGCCGGCACAACGGAATCGGTCCGGTCTACCTCGCCGATGCGGCCGGATCCGTCGCCGGAGGCGTGCTTTTCGTGTTCGTCCTCGTGCCCAGGTTCGACCATTTCGCGCTTCTTTGCATCCCGGCTTTCCTGAACCTTGCGCTCGGGCTTTTCCTGGCGTGGCGAATCCGCTCGCCCGCTTTGCTCGCCGCCGGCGGAATTCTTGCAGGCGGCCTGGCGCTGCAGGTGTCGCTTGTGGACACGGACTCGGTCACGACCGCCCTGCAGCACCGCGGGGAACGGGTCGTCTTCCGGGCGAATTCGCCGTACGGCAGGCTGATCGTTTGCGAGAGTTCCGGGCTGCTGACCTTCTACGAGAACGGGATCCCCGTCGGCGCGACCGAAAACATCTCCCAAGTCGAGGAAGCCGTGCACTACGCGATGTGCCAGCGCCCGCAGGCCCGCCGGGTCCTGCTGATCGGCGGCGGCGTGGCCGGGGATGCCCGTGAAATCCTGCGGTACCCTGCGGTCGATGAGGTGACGTACGTTGAGCTCGACCCGGCCACGATCGCCGCGGGGCGCCGCCTGATTCCGGCCAACCTGGACGATCCGCGTATCCGGGTCGCGACCGCCGACGGAAGGCGCTTTGTCCGGGAAAGCCGCGGGATCTTCGACGTCGTCATCGTGGACCTGCCGGACCCCTCGACGTCCCAGCTCAACCGCTACTACACGGACGGATTCTTTGCGGAAGCGCGCAGGGCCATGAAACCGGGAGGGGTCCTGGCCTTCGGCCTGGGGCGTTACGAGAATTTCGTCGGTCCGGAGCTGGCGCGTCTCCTCGCCTCAGCCCGCCGGACCCTGGGAGGCGCATTCCGCCAGGTCGTCATGATCCCGGGAGGACGGGTCTTCTTCCTTGCATCGGACGAAACCCTCACAGCGGACATCGCCGGCCGCATGGAGTCCATCGGCATCCATCCGCGCCTCGTGAACCGCCACTATCTTGAGGCCATGCTTTCGCCCGACCGGATGGCCGACATGGACCGCGCCGTCGCGCGTCCGGCTGCGCTGAATACGGACGGGAACCCGGTCCTCTATTACTACGAATTGCGCAGGTGGATGAGCCAATTTGCCGGATTGAGCACCGCTCTTGGCGTGATGCTGGCGCTGGCGCTGGCCGCCTATGTCGCAGTGCTTGGACCCGTGCCGCGGATCATTTTCTCGGCGGGATTTGCCGCTTCGGGCCTTGAGATCGTCCTCCTCCTCGGCTTCCAGATGCTCTACGGATCGGTCTACCGGCAGGTCGGGCTCGTCGTGACCCTCTTCATGGCCGGCCTTGCTGCGGGCGCCTGGGTTGCCGGCCGCGGGCCGTTCCGTCCCCTCCCCGTCCGAAGTTTGGCGGTTGTGGGCCTTGCCATAGCGGTCCTGGCGGCGGCCATCCCGCTTGTGTTGCGCGCGAGCGCGGCCCTCGGCGCCGCGGCGGGGACTGAACCCGCCGGCCAGGGCTGCATCCTGTCCGCCACCTTCGTTCTCGCCACGCTCGTCGGAGCGCAGTTTCCCCTGGCCGCAGCGGGTGAGTCGGCCGCCTCAACCGTTCCCGCGCGTCTCTTCAGCGCGGACCTCGCGGGAGCCGCCGTGGGGGCCCTGCTCGTCAGTTCGGTTCTTATCCCCCTCGTCGGAGTGACCGCCGTGTGCCTGCTCACCGCAGGGTTGAACGCCGCCGCGGCCGCGTTAGCATGGGGAATCCGGCCATGTCCGCCCCCAACATCCTCTGCCTGAAACTCGTCCGATGGACCGGATGGCTCCTCCTGCCGGTCGTGCTGGCCTTTTTTGCGACGGGCTATGCCATCAGCGGACGGTACGGATTCGGGGCTCTTGCCGATGAGCGCACGGCCCTCACCGCACACAAGGCGATGCACGCGCCATTGGGCATTCTCGTTGTTGCGCACGTGGTGCCATCGCTGTATCTTGCAATGATCCGATGGGGATGGATCAAACAAAGGTAGCTGGATCGATCACCCGGCGCCGCGCGATCGCATGCGGCGCTGCGGCCTTCGCGGGCGCGGGTGTGGGCTGCCGCGGCTCGTGGCTCGAGAGCCTTTTCCACCTCGGCGATTCGGAAGCCCCGGCGGAGGTGTTCAAGGGCGACGCGCCCGACGACAAGCTGTGGGCCCTCTGGTGCGAGCGGGGCTGGGTGAGGGAGGCGTCGCACTACCTCAAGCTCGGGCCGAATGTCCAATGCAAGACGTGCCCGAACAACTGCATTCTTGCACCAGGCGACCGCAGCCACTGCCGCAACAAGGTGAACCGGGACGGCACCCTGTACACGATGGTCTACGGCAATCCGTGCACCTTTCACGTGGACCCGGTGGAAAAGAAACCCTTGTTCCACTACCATCCGGGCAGCCTGGCGTTCTCGCTGGCGACTTCCGGCTGCGTCTTCCGCTGTCTGAATTGCCAGAATTGGGAGATTTCCCAGAAGAAGCCGGAGGAGACCAAGGACCCCCGGGGCCCGGCCCTCCGGCTGCGTCCGCCGCTTCCCCTCTCGCTTACGTTTGACGACCTGGCGCGTCTCAGCCTCTTTCCCGAAGATGTCGTCGCCGTCGCCAAGGCGATCGGCTGCCCCTCGATCGCCTACACCTATTCCGAACCGACGGCATTCTACGAGTATGCCTTCGACACCTGCAAGGCGGCCCGCGAGAACGGGCTGAAGAACATCGTCGTGAGCTGCGGTTCGATCGAGGAGCGGCCGCTTCGCGACCTCGCCCAGTTCGTGGATGCGGCCCACGTGGATCTCAAGGGTTTCGACGACGAAACCTACCACCGGCTCAATTCCGGGAAACTCCAGCCGATCCTGAACACCCTCAAGACCTACAACGAGCTGGGGGTCTGGTTCGAGGTCATCAATCTGATCGTTCCCACCTACACGGACAATCTGGACGCGATCCGGCGCATGTGCGGCTGGCTCGTCGACAACCTGGGCCCCGACCGGCCGCTGCACTTCTCACGCTTCAATCCGCAGCACAAACTCGACCACCTCCAGCCCACGCCAATCGAGATCCTGGTCCAGGCGCGGGATGTCGCGCGCGCCGCGGGAATGCGCTACGTGTATATCGGAAACGTCCGCGAGGTCGCCGATGCGGAGACGACGTACTGCCCGCACTGCAAGCAGCCCGTGATCGAGCGCGACATGTTCTCCGTGACGGCCTTCCGGCTCAACGGCGGGAAATGCCGCTTCTGCGGAACGCCCATCGCCGGAGTTTGGAACGGCTGAACCGTCAATTCTTCGGCGTCGCGGGCGTAAAGAATTGGAACACGTAGTAGGTCGCCGGCACCGTTCCCGGGTTGCGCATGTTTTCCAGCTCGTTGGCCGCGTAAAAAACCATCGAACCGGTTTCGGCCGTCTCGATCCTTCCGTCGATGTTCACTTCCAACGTGCCGCTCTTTACGACGACAAGCTCCTCCTGCGGATGGCGGTGCGGAGCCCCGGTGTTTTCGCCCGGATTCAGGGTTGAGACGTGGCAATGAAACTTGTCGAGCGTCGTGGTCGGCGCCTCGAAGATAGTCGCCCGGGCCCCGGTCTTGACTGGCTTCAACTCTATCTTGTCCCAATGGACGACCATGGAGCCCATTCTCTGCCCCGCAGCCGGGCTGACATCGGCGGCCAGGGCACAGGCGCAAAAGAATGCAAAACACGACAAGACGGACAGAGCAGGTTTCATGGGAATAAGCACGGATGCGGCAGGGCGCATTTCAAGGCGGGTCATCGATAGAACCCTAGACTAGCGGGCAATGATCGTCAGCGCAATGCAGCCCGCGACCGCCATGACTCCGCCGATCAATGATCGGAGGGTGGGACGATCACCCTCCAGCCAAAACGCGATCGGGATCGAGAGCAGCGGCGTTGTCGCGGCAATCGGAAGGACGATTCCGCTCGGCGTCGTCGCGAGCGCCCATTGGTAACAGCCGACGCCGGCGACGGGGCCGGCGAAGCCGTTGGAGAGGGTCCAAAGCCAGGAACGCTTCATGGCCGGACCGCGGGGCGGCGCATCCGGCAGCCGGCGGAAAAGCCGCATGACGGCGAACCAACCGAACGTGAAGACGAGTCCGGCGATGATCCGTTCGTAGGCGGCCGTCAGCCCGAAGGTCACGTTGGAGACCGATTCGCCCGCGGCGGCGGCAACGGTCACGGCCTTGCGGCTCACAAGAGCGGCGCCAAGGCCCTGGCCGCAGGCCGCCACAAACCCATAGAGAAATCCAATCGGCTTGACCTTGACGCGGGGAGGATTGGAGCGGCTCGGCATGATCGCCACAGCCACGCCGAGCAGAATGAATCCGCCGAACAGGATCTCCGGAAGGGTAAGGCGCGTTCCCAGCCACCACCATTCGCCGAGAGCGGCAAGCGGTGCGGCCAGGCACTGGATCATTAGGACCGTGATTCGAGAGCCCAGCAGCGGCAAAGCGCCGTAGCTTCCAAGATCGCCGATCCCGAGGCCGATCACCCCGCTGAGGAAGAACCAGGCCGTTCCGGCGCTCGAGAACCCGCGACCCACCGTGTGGGCAAACAGGCCCAGAACGACGGCTCCGATCACAAGCCGGCTCAGATTTGCCCGCGGCGAACCCAGTGCCCGAATGCTGTGATTGGCGCACGTCGCGTTTAACGCGAAAAAGAAGGCGGCTAGAAAGGCGGCGAACAACGGGAAAACGCGCATTCAGCCCGGGAGCCCGGGGCGAAGCAACACCGGATGCCGCGCAAGGCCACGGGAACATTTGCCGGGGCCAAGAGCCGGCATCCCTTCGGAAACGAACAAGGGCGCTGCAGCCGGATCAGGAGACCTTCTTCCGCTGGTGAAAGCGGATTTCGTTCCCGTCCGGATCTTTGGCCGCAAACATCCTGCACGGCGGAAACTCCATTACTTCCTGGCTGATCGGAGTCCCGGCCGCCCGCAATGCCGCCAGGGCTGCGTCAAGGTCGGCGACCTCCAGGGTCACGCTCGAGGCTGGTATGAGCGCCGCGTGCGGGTCGCCCGTGGCATTCGATATGGCCAGCGCAACGCCGGCGACGTCGTACTCAATCCACCACAGGCCCGGGGCAAATTCGATCTGAAGGCCCACTTTGAGGCCGAGCAGCCGCTCGTAAAATCCCCGGGCGCGGCCGACGTCGGTGATCGTGTGGAAGACAAAGGCGATCTCTTTGATTTGGATGCTCATGGCGGCGGGAATTGGATGCAGGGAGGAAGTCAAACGCAAGGCCGGGCCTCCGAGAAAATCTAGGTGCGAAGGCCGTCGAATCGGCTAGCTTCGGGGCATGGCGAGCCCCCTCTCCGATCATTTCGACGGGAAGCGATTCTTCAATCCTGGCGGGGATCCCGAGCGCGGCTGGGTGGATCTCCTGCGGTGGAAGTTCTCCAGCCGGCCCGAGGCGTGGCCCCGGGAGATCGGGGTCACCCCGATGGCTCCGCCGGCGCAGCCGCTCGGGGACGGCGTCATCGCAACCTGGATCGGCCATTCGTCCATCCTCCTGCAGACGCGGCATGGGAATTACCTCATCGATCCCGTCTACTCCGAGAGAATAGGTCCGGTGAGCTGGGCCGGCGTGCGCCGCGTCATGCCGCCCGCCATCCCATGGAGCGCGCTGCCGCGGATCGACGCGGTTCTCGTCAGCCACGACCACTACGACCACTGCGACCTGCCGACGCTCCGGCGGCTGGCGCAGCGCAACGTTCCTGTCTTCGCCGCGCCGCTGGGGCACGGAGGGCTCTTGAATTCGGTAGGCGCGGGCAAACGGATTTTGGAGATGGACTGGTGGCAGGACTGCGAGCTGCCCGGGAGAGCCTCGGTAACCCTTGTTCCCGCGCTCCATTGGTGCAGGCGCGGGCCCGGCGGCGGCAATCTCAGGCTTTGGGGCGGCTTCGTGCTCCGATCAGGGAACCGGCTCGTCTATTACGCCGGGGACACGGGCTATAGCGGAGAGCTGTTCAGCGAGATAGGCCGCCGGTGCGGCCGGCCCGACCTCGCCCTGCTGCCGATCGGAGCCTACGAGCCGCGCTGGTTCATGGGCGGCGTGCACATGAATCCCGCCGAGGCCGTCCGCGCCCATCGCGACGTCGGGGCCCGGCGCAGCGTCGGGGTGCACTGGGGGACTTTTCAGCTCACCGACGAAGGACGGGAGGCGCCGCTTCGCGCCCTGGTCGCAGCCCGTTCCGAGGCCGGTATCCCGGAGGAGCAGTTCCACGCGCTCCCCCCGGGCGGAAGCGTCACGGCCTGATTACGGTTCAAAAATCTCGTTCGGCTCGAAGAAGCGCGCGATTTCGACGCGCGCGTTCTCGTCGCTGTCCGACGCGTGGACCACATTGATCATCATGTTGGTTCCAAGGTCCCCGCGGATCGTTCCCTTTGCCGCCTTTCGGGAATCGGTGGGCCCGAGCAGGTCGCGCACCTTTTGCACGATGTTCTCGCCCTGAAGCGCCATCACGATGACCGGGCGCAATCCCATGAAACGCTCGATTTCCGGATAAAACGGTTTCGACGCGACGTGCGCATAATGCTCCCGAAGGACCGGCGGCAGGAGGCGGGTCATCTTGCAGCCTATAATGTCGAATCCGGCCTTCTCGAAGCGATCGAGCACAGAGCCGACATGGCGCCCTTCCATGCAATCCGGTTTAAAAATGATCAGGGTTCTCTGCATATAAAAGGACGATCTTGGATCCGACCATCCCCGAAGAAAAGCCTGATTTTGGGCTGCCGCGGAGCCGCCAAATTCGACCGGAAGCTGCGCAGCCGGATACGGATGGCTCTATGCGATCGGCCGGACGTCAGTCGCGGCCGGAAGCCGGCCGGCATTGAACCTGATTGCCATGGCTCGCTGCCGGATCATGGCGCGATCCCCGGGCTTAAGACCCGCAAGTGCGCTCATCGGAGCGGCAAGCCGCGGATCACCACCAGCCTGCGACTCATGACGCAGGAGAAAGTCCCAATAGAGCGTAGAGAACGGGCAGGCCGTCTCCCGAAACGGCGCATCCGGGTTGAACCCGCAGGCTCCGCATGCCGCCTCGCCGTCACCCTTCCCGTCATCGGCGACAGTCGCGCCGCAAATGTGGGTCGCCTCTGCAAACAGGCTCGAAACTTCCGCAACATCAAAGTGCGAGGTCAGGAATCGGGCCGGGTGCGACACGCCTTATGGAACGGTCTCTCGCGAAAAACCGCAATCCTGCCGAGTCGTTCAGCAGGTCAGTTTGGTCGGAGGAGGTCCCAAAGCGGCCGTGTAGCGGAGCTCATTGCCTGCCTCCCGTAGTGAAAGGTTGCTCGACCTGGTGAAAGGGGTCAGGTTGGTCGGAGGAGGTCCCAAAGCGGCCGTGAGCGGAGCTCATTGCCCGCCTCTGGGCGGCGGGAACGGTGGGCGCAGCCCGACAAGGGGCCCGCCGCCGGATTGGCGGGCAGCTTGGGATTGCGGAGCGTGGCCGCGGCGGGGCCTCCTCCGACCAAACTGGCCCACTACTAATTTTCCCTATGATTTCGGATAGCCGACCGGCTGGACGGCGACAATCTCCTGATCGGCGCGGAGTGCGAGCTTCGGCCTGAGGGCCGTTCCGTCGAAACCGCCGCGGTAACCGGTGGCAAGTCCCTCGGAGGCGCAGTACAAATAGACATTCTCCGAGATGAAGCCCGAATCGATGCGCGCCACCTCCTTCCTGCTCTCGGGAGTGCCGGAGCCCCGCTTCGCGAGATCCGCAACGTATAGCAGCGTCGCCGGCGCCTGGCTGCGCACGAGTGCGCGCACATCCTCGGCGACGACCGGCTGGAGCCTGTTCTGCGCGGGATCGTAAACATACGCCCCCTGTTTGAGCAGCAGATAGATTTCGATTTCCTGCTTGTTGTTCGCCGACGGCGCGGTCCGGCGTCCGTCGGGCCGGTTCACGCCGAAACCCGCCCAGCACAGGCTGGAGAGCTGCTGGGCCGAGAGTTCCCGGGTGTCAAAATTTCGCGCGGTGACGCGCTTGGCCAGGGCCTCCATCACGGGCATGCCGCCGGTCTTCTGCGGAGGCGGCAGGTCGATCGGCTGGGCGGATAGCCCTGCCAGGGCTGACAATGCAATAACCAGTACAAGGACCTTTTTCATCGGAGGAATTCGAGGTTTGACGGCAGAAACAAAATCGGTGCACCCGCGGCGGCCCGCGCGGAGTCAGAACGGTTTGGCCCGCTGGCAGAACTGCAACGGAATACCCCATGGATCGCGCATCATCACCAGGCAGGATCCATCCGCCAGGGTCTCTTCCGAGAACGGCTGCGCCCCCGCGCTCTCCAGCCGAACCTGCGTCGCACTCGCATCGTCCGCGACGAAGGCCACATGAAAGTTCGCCGGCGGAATGGTCGGGTAATCGGGCGCCGTGACGGACGTGTTCGAGTAGATCTCCATGACGACGCGGCCGGTTTCGTCCGCCATGAACTTCGTATAGGGCGGCTTCTCGACGCTGCGCACAATCTTCAAGCCGATGTGGTCCACGTACCAGAGACACATGGCCCTTGCGTCGGGTACATTGACGGCGAAGTGTTCGAATTTCATGTGGATAAAGAGCTTACTGAACCAGAAAGTCCCGGATGCGCCGGCGGGCGGCCGGGCCCGCGTCATCCAGCACGTAGTGCCCGGCCTCCGGCCTGTAATCGACTTCAGCTTGCGGGAACCGCTGTTTCCAGCGAGCCAGAAATTCGTCGTTGAAGCAAAAGTCGCGGCCTCCCCACAGGATGAGCTTGGGGTTGGCACCGAGCGCCGGCAACCGCGCAGCGATGGCCTCCAGGGTCGCCCGGCTCGGATGATTTCTTTCCATCGGAATATCCTTCACGAACCGGTGGACGGCGATGCGGTTGGCCCAGGAATCGTAGGGGAAGAGATAGCCCCGCCGCTCGTCGGGGGTGAGCCTTCGGGCGTTCATCGCCATCCGGGCCGCCGGACCCGCGAATCCGTTCAATCCCCGGACGATCCATTCGCCGAGAACGGGAATCCGGCAGAATGCGATCCGCGCCGGAATCCTTTCGGAGGGAAAGGCGGCCGTGTTCAGGATGACGATCCGTCCCACGAGTTCGGGGTGGCGCACGGCCCAGCCAAATCCGATCGCGCCCCCCCAGTCGTGGACAACCAGATGGACGCGCCGCAACCCAAGCGATCCGACCAGCGCCTCGATCTCCCCGATCCGGGTCTCCAGCCGATAATCATAGTCGGCGGGTTTCGACGAGAGTCCCATCCCGATGAAATCGGGCGCAACGCACCGGCGCGCGGCCGCGAGCTCGGGCACAAGCTCCCGGTAGAAGAACGACCAGGTGGGATTTCCGTGCAGAAGCAATACGGCCTCGTCGGCCCTCGGACCCTCGTCGAGATAACTCATCCGGCCGCCGAAGGGCACGCGCAGGCTTCGCGGCGCAAATGGGTAGATCCGCGCCAGCCAGTCCGGCAACGGGGATCGCGGGCGGGGAAGCAAACCGGGGGCCGCCGAATCCTGTCGAAGCATCACCATGCGACGGCGAACATCAGGCAGTTTATGCCGCTGCCGATGCCGAAGAGGACCACGCGGTCGCCCTGCTTCACGGCGCCGGTCTCGGACGCGATCGCAAGGGTAGCCGGGAGCGAAACCGATCCCATGTTTCCGAGCGTTTCAAAGGTCGAGAAGTCCTTCGCCATGTCGAGGCCAAGGGTCTCGTAAACTTTTCGCCGGTGGGCAGACCCGACCTGGTGCCCCACGAATCGGTCCACCGTCGCCTCGGCCCAGCCCGTGGCCGCCGTGAAATCCGCCCAGGTTTCGCGCGCCAGATCAACCCCGGCGATGAGGAGCTGCTCCGAATCGGTCTGCATGACGAGGGCCTCCGATCCGAGGGCGTCGCCCTGGCAAAGCGCACTGTGGGCCGTTGCCGCGCGCGCGATGCCGCCGAGAAGATGGTGGGCCCGGCCGGACACGAGCGAACGATGACAGACGATCGCAGCCACGGCCCCGGAGCCGATCGTGAGGTTTGCGAAGTAAGGCTTGATCTCGTTGCGATTCATCGGCTGGCCCAGCAGCGTCTGGACGGTGTGCTCCACGAGAGGGCGGCCGTCTTCGCAGGCGGCGATCATCGCGCAGCGGATCTGGCCCGATTCGATAAGCCCCGCGGCAATCGTCATGGCGTTCAAAAAGCCGAGACACGCGTTCGAAACGTCAAAGATCTGCGCCGTCGGCGGCAGGCCTATCATCCGATGGGCGAATGAGGCGGTCGCCGGCTCGAGCATGTCCCTGCAAACCGCGGCGTGGATGAACAGCTCCACCTGCCCGGCCTTCAGAGCCGAGCGGGCGAGAACCGCGCGGCCCGCCTCGGCGCTACCGGCCGACGGACGCATGCCGGCCGGCCAGACCCGCCTGGAGCGGATTCCCGTCATGAGCTCGAGCCGGCCGAACGGGAGGTTGAGCCTCTCGTAAAGCGGCCTGAGCCGTTCCTCGATTTCCGCCGACGTCCACGCCTCGTCCGGCAGCGCGACGGCGATCGATTCGAGGCACACGTTCTTGAAATTCATCTCATGCCCCCTTGCCGGGGGCCTCGGGCCGCATGGCCAGGCGGACCAGGTCCTCGTCAAAGGCATTCAGACCCAAGCCCGCGTCGACGATCACAGTCGAGCCGTTCAGCCCGCTGCTGCGTTCGCTCAAAAGGAAGAGCGCCGTGTCCGCAATTTCCTGCGTCTCCAGGTTCCGCCGCCTGAAGGTCAGCTTTTCCGCATAAAGGTAGCTTTCGAGATACCCCGGGATTCCCGCGGAGGCGCTCGTCTTGAGCGGGCCGGCTCCGATCACGTTGAAGCGCACGGCCGAGTCGGCGCTGAACGACTTCGCGAGAAACCTCGCGCAGGACTCAAGGGCGGCCTTGATCGGGCCCATGTAGCCGTAGTTGTGCGGGGTGACCAGCAGCGACGAAATTCCGATCGTCACGACGGAAGCGACGGGCGCAAGGTGCGGCTTAAAAGCCCGGGCAATCTCGACAAGGGAGAACGCCGAAACGGCCGTCGCCTGCAGGAAATCGGCGCGCCGGGTCTCGTGGAACCGGCTGATGCCGCCCTCGTAGTTTGCAAATGCAATGGAATGCACGATCCCGTGAAGCGGCGCGAAACCGGCCGAGGCGATCTCCTCCGCCAGACGATCCGCTGCGCCCTCGCCTTCCACGTCGCACACAAACACCGGCTTCGAGGCCAGGAGGCTTTCGAGGGATTTCCGCCGGGACTCCGAGCGCACGCTGTACAGCACCCGGGCCCCCTGCTCCTCCAGGGATCTTCCCACGAACCACGCCACGCTGCGGCGGTTTGCTACGCCTAGAACGAGGAATGTCTTGCCGGCCAGGCCGAGGAAATCGGGCATGACTATTTCTTAACCTCCGGCACCCGCCAGGCGACTGAGAAATCAACGGCCAGGACGCGCTTCTCGCCGCTTTTCACCGAACCCGACATCATGATAAAACCGGCGAGCTCCTCCCTCCTTTTCACTTCGATTACGGTTGTCTCGCCCGGAAACACCGGATTGCGGAAGCGCACGTCGCCTATCTTGACGAGAAGCGGCACGCCTGAATTCGCACCCGACCGGGCCGTCGATCGGGCCAGGTACAGCGCACCCGTCTGGAAGACCGCCTCGCAGAGGAGGACGCCGGGGGTGATCGGCGACCCCGGATAGTGGCCCTGGTAGAACTCCTCATCGCGGCGCCAGGTGCGCCGGGCGACGAGGCCGTCCGCGCTTTCCGAGACAATCTCGTCTACAAAGAGAAACGGGGGCCTGTGGGGAATCAGATCGGTTACGGGTGGATACATGCGGGGGGAAATGGCGGGCGGCCTACGAGGGCACCTCGGAAAACAGCTGGCGATCAATCTTATTCGCCACGATCACCCCGTAGTTGATCGTGCCCAGCCACCCGGACATGATGATGCCCACGGATCCGGCGTGGTACATGCCCGGGAGCTTCTCCGGAAGGTCCATTGAGACCTTCAAACCCTCGAATTTCGTTCCGAATGAGGCCCCCGCGTGATGGGTCGTGTAGCGCTCGATGGTCCGGGGCGTGGCCGCCTCCATCCAATCGATCTTTCCGCGCACCCCCGGCATGAACCGCTCGAGCGCGGCCAGCGACTCGTCGATCAGCCTCCTCTTCTCGAGCTGATACTCACCCTCGGAAAGTTTCTCCCAATCGGCGTGGAGTCCGTTGAGCGACGCCACGATGGTCGCGCGGTCCGAGCCGGGCCGTGTCTCGGGATAGTAAACGGAAAACGTCCGGCTCGTTGTCCGAAAATCCGTCAATTCATTGCTGTCGAAACGCGGGTTGTCCGAGGTGAAGACAAGATCGCCGATGTGGGGGATCGATTCGCCCTTGCGGACGCCGAAATACACCTGGCAGGAGCTTGCGTTGACCCGGACGGACCGTCCCGCCGCCGCGTAATCCGTCGGCAGGTTCTCCTCCCCGACCAGGCGGAAGAGCGTGTTCCACAGGCTCGCGTTCGAGAGCACGGCCCGTGCCCGGATGATACGGCCCCCGCGGGCCACGATGCCTGCGGCGACCTTCCGGCCGTTCCTCTCTTCCACCAAAACGCGTTCCACGAGCACCTTCTTTCGAAGCTGCGCCCCATTCCTCCTGAGCTCCTCGGCCATCTTTTCGATGAGCAGGTCCGATCCCCCGCGAAAGGTGTACACCCCGGAACCCATGAAATTCGTGAACACGATCCCGTAGGTGATCGCCGGATCATCCAGCGTCGAACCGTTGGCGTAGGCGATCGGCTCCATCAGGAGCCGCTGCACGTCGCTCCGCCCCGGGAAGAAGCGCTCGAAAAGTTCGCCGGTCGTCTCCCGGTTCTCATCATAGAAATTCATTCCGGCCAGGTGCGCATAGAACGCCTCGACCCGGGTGCGCTCCACGCCCATCTCCTCGACCAGGATCCTCGTGTAATCCTCCCGGGTGAACGTTGTCCGCAGGTTCATCTGCGGATTGACAAACCGGATGTCCCGGAGCGGCACGATCGCCCCGGCAATCTCCTTCGTCCAGTACTTCCGGCACGACTTGATCATTCCCGCGGGAAAGCCGTGCAGGGAGATGTCGAAGATATGCCCGCCCTTGCGGGTGAACCAGGTCGCGAGCCCGCCGAATTGATAATGATGCTCCAGGAGCAGCACCCGGTGGCCCGCCTTTGCCAGACAGTTGGCTCCCGTCAGTCCGCCGAGGCCGCTGCCGATGACGATCACGTCGTAATCGTCCGCGACGCCTTTGAGCCAGTCGAAAGCCATGGCCGTCTCCTATCCTACCCGTCGGTCCGGGACAACACATGCCGGTTGGCCATCGTGATGCCGCTCAGCATGGAGCCCACGATGCCGAGAAGCCCCTGATCGGTTCCGCAGAGGAACAGGTTGGAAAGCGCCGTCGTCCCGAGAAGACTCTTCGTCGGCGATCCATAAATGGCGCCGTTGCGGTGGCCAGTGTACCGCTCGACCGTGCGCGGAGTGAACATGTCGGTTGCAATGGTCGCCGCAGCGGTTTCCTGCAGGCCGGCCCCGGGCTTGAACCGCCGGGCACTCGCCTGGATCTCGCCGTACCAGCGTTTCTTGTCCGCCGAATACTCTTCCTCGGGCAAACCGGCCCACCGGTCGTAGTTCGCCAGACAGGTGACCCGGAGAATACCTTCCGGAAGGCGCCTTTCCGGCCCGAAATCAAAGTTGTTCGGGATGCAGACGACCCCGCTGCGCACATCCACCTGGCCCCTGGGCACGGCGTATTCGAGCCGCTCCGAATCGTTGAAGAACAAGGTCGTGTCGTTTCCCCATCCCAGTCCGGCCGGCTCGCGATCCAAGATCGCAATGGTCTCGACAAAGGCAACCCGGCCGGGCACCGGGCGGGAATGGCCATCCGGCCCTTTCGTGCCGGGCGCGAACAGGGCCTCGGTTTCCGCCGCGCCGATCGAGGACAGCACGCAGTCGGCCCCGACTTCCTCGCCCGTATCCAGGACGAGCGCCGCAACCCGCCCGTTCCGGGCGACGATGCTGCGGACCCCGCAACCCATCCGGCGCTCGCCGCCCGCCTGCCGGTACTTGTCGACCAGCAGCCGCAGGATCGGGCGGATTCCTTCGTAGGGCCGGGCAAGCCCTTCCAGGAAGACGGCCTGGAAGAGCATGGCGAACTGGCCGAAGTCCATGTCGTTCTCCTGCGCGCTTCCATAAAAAAGGGGAACGCAAAGAATCATGTCGGCCAGGACCGGATCTGAAACGTGCTCGCCGACGACCGCGCGTGCCGAGAGGGCCGCCGCGTCCGGCGAAAAGGCCGTCCCCCTGACGCGCCGGGCAAGCCGTTCGAAACCGTCCGCCTGGCGCGGGAAAATGCGGGCGACCTCCGAGGCAAGCACGCTGAAATCGTTCGTGAATCGCAGCGCCAATTGTCCGTTCGGGCCAAAGGCGACCCGCGACTGGCGCTGCTCGCAAAGCCCGAGTTCGTCGCGGTCCAGCCTGAGCTGGCGCAGAATCTTGCCCAGCGGAGTCCCCCGGACCCCGGGCCGGACGTAATTGGTGACTGCGTGGAGCCCCACGTCGAACTTTCGGCCGGCGATGCTGTAGAAGCTGTTCAGCCCGCCGGGGGCGCTGTGCCGCTCAAAGATGCAGACCCGCCGGCCAAAATG
>OCTA010000088.1_pt1 | contig 85333 bp, 75 predicted proteins | sample 1538991 | NCBI WGS metagenome assembly OCTA01 (sample SAMEA3539302, study PRJEB22396) | soil metagenome | biome: tundra; feature: field; material: soil | place: USA | collected 2010-05 | depth 0.15 m
TCTTTCATCGCGACGTATTCCGTGACCGCCTCGGTCAACAGTTTTTGGTTCACGGGCTCCCGGTGGTTTGCGAGAGCGAAGTCGAGGTAGAAGTCGAGTGGATGGGGTTTGCCCGCGAGGCGTCGAAACGCAGTCTCGGCCTCGCGCAATTGCTCATCGACGAGAAATGTGGTCGCGGAGCGCAACCCGGACGTGGCCTGCATGGCCGTCAATTCGAGGGCGGCTTTCTCGGCGGCAGCCTCCTCCTTCGTTTTGAAGTTTTTTCGTATGCGAATGCCGTGGAGCCACCCGGCGACCCGCCAGGAGGTCACGCCGTTGCGATTCAAGAACCTGCTGACAGCGAACGTATTTTCGTGGGACATGCTAAGGTTGCCACGTCAACTGACAACCTAGCTTCGGGTTTTTCCTCTTCAGAGGAGAAAAGTGGCGGAGAGGGAGGGATTCGAACCCCCGGTACCCAAAGGGCACACCTGATTTCGAGTCAGGCGCATTCGACCACTCTGCCACCTCTCCGGGGCGGGCCTCAGCGTTTTCGCAAGGAGGCAGGACCGCAGAGTTGGTACGGCTCGGCAAGGATTATCTGGGAACAAATGGACCAACTCGCTAAAATCCAAACAGTTGGCGCATGAAGGTGGTCGGGGCGGAGAGATTTGAACTCTCGACCTCCTGGTCCCAAACCAGGCGCTCTACCAGGCTAAGCTACACCCCGAGCACCCAAGGCGATGAACGAAGGGCGGGCGGTGTCAATCGTTTCGCTCATCAGGGCGACCGGGCGCTCGGAGCGAGCCATTCCTTGCCAAATTGGCTTTTCGGAACGCATTTTGGTCGCCGGCCCGTGGCATTGTTAATAATCTCTGCTTGCGTCACTCGGGGAATCGGCTTCTGCTGAGCCTCTAATTATTCAAACATGGATACCATTTCCCGCGAAAATAACAGCATGCTTCCGATCGGCGGCATCATTGTGGGCGCCATCGCCTTAGCTCTCGGCCTCTATTTGTTGGCGGCCGTATCAAAGGTGAAAAACCAAGTGGCCGACCAGCAGGAAAAGGTCAACAAGATCGACGACATTTCCGCCCAGGTCAGCGCTGCCAACTCCAAGGCTGACAACGTCAGCTCCCAGATTGCGGGCCTCCAGAAGAGCACCCAGGACGCCTTCAACGCCGTGGGCAATGAGCTCGGGACCATAAAGGGAGACGTAGCCACGCTCAAGGAGCCGAGGACGCACTCGGCCGCAAAGGGCGGCTCGAAGGAGCCCGTCGTTGCGGGGCCCGGCGAATACGTCATCAAGTCCGGCGACACGCTCGCCAAGGCGGCTCGCGCAAATGGCGTTTCCCTTTCCGATTTGGAGGCCGTGAATCCCGGGGTGGATTCGAAGCACCTGAAGGTGGGCCAGAAGATCAAGCTTCCCGAGAAGAAGTAATCATCCCTTTTGAAGAGGCCAAGGGGCCGGTTCCCGGATCTCAAGGCCGCCGATGAGGCGGAGACGGATCCGGGGCCCGGCCCCTTGTCATTTGTACTGAAATAATGATTACAGATCCGGAAGGTCCGGTGCGATGGGTGAAGGGCGGGGAACGCGGCCTTGCGGACACGCGCATCCTTGAGCTCTTGAGCGTGCGCTACCGCCATCCCGTGCGCGGCACGGAACGGGACTTTGTCGTCATCGACGCTCCGGACTGGGTCAATGTCGTAGCGCTGACTCCGGACGGGCTGATCGTTCTCGTCCGCCAGTTCCGGTTCGGAACGGATGATTTTTCGCTGGAAATCCCCGGCGGCATCGTCGAACCGGACGAGGATCCGGTCGCGGCCGGCGTGCGCGAACTTCGGGAGGAGACTGGCTACGCGGGCGCATCCGCGCGCGTCCTCGCGGTCGTGGACCCGAATCCGGCCTTCCAACGCAACCGATGCCATCTTATTCTTGTCGAAGGAGCTGTGAAGGAGGGGGGGGTGGACTGGGACGCCGACGAGGAGATCGCCGTCAGCGCGGCGCCGGTCGCCGACGTTCTGGCGTGGGCGCGGTCCGGAAAGATCACCCACAGCCTCGTCCTGTGCGGCCTGTTTCATTTCGAGGGGTGGTGGCGGAGCCGCGGCGTTTGACAGAACAGGGCTCCGACCTAGCCTGAGGGACAGGCACCGTGCAGAACTGACATTTGCTTCATTTCGGAGCCGGCTTGTTTGCCTGATCAATGACCAAACCGTCCTTTGCCAACAGTTCCTCGGCGCTTGGACCGGCCGTCGATGGCCGGTTGCCGGATGCGCTCGAGGCGGAGATCAGGCGGATCTACAAACGGAGCCCGATCTACGGCCGACGTTTTCCCATTCACCAGGAACCCTTGAAATGGTCCTGTTACGGCGAGATTCCGGCGCTGTCGAAGCGCGAGATCGTCGAACGGGGGCATTCGGCATTTTTCGCGGATTATGGCGATGTCGAACGCGGCCTGCAGGACAAGAGGTTCGAGTTCGAAAGCACCTCGGGAACGACGGCGGGTCCGATGACCGTCATCATGGAAAGGGGCTGGTGGGAGGCCCAGACCAAGCGCGCATACCAAGCTTCACCGATCCTCAGCGAGTTCGCGGGGCGGCCGCATCGCAAGTGCGTCCTGGCGCCGGTGGGCTGCTCGAGCAATCTCTGCCCGTACGAGGACCATCCCTTTCCCCACAGGTATTTTGAGGGCACCGTCTACCTGAATCTTTCGAGCGACCCGTTCGTGTTTCCCGAGGCTGAGTGGGATCGCATCCTTGTGGAGCTGCAGGCGACCCAGCCCGAACTCCTGGAGGGCGAGCCGGTATACCTGGCCCTGCTTGCGCGGGCGGCGCAGAAGCGGGGTGTCCGCGTGCCAAGCATCCGCGCCGTGATTCTGACGTACGGGAAGGCGAGCATCCAGCACGGCCGGCGCATCGCCGAGGCCTTTCCCGCGCCGCAGGTGGATCTCTACGGCTCGACGGAAGCGGGCTATCTTTTCGTGGGCGAGGCTTTTCGCGACAACTCGCGGGCGATAGACGGCAATGCGTTCATCGAACTCGTTCCATGGCGGGCCGAGTGGCCCGAGGTGTTCCAGATCTACGTGACGACTCGCGATCGCGAGGCGATGCCGCTCCTGCGATACCACACAGGCGACGTGGTGCAGCGGCACAGGACGGGCTACCGGGTGCTGGGGAGGGAGAGGGACCTCCATTTCAGGCCGGGGAAAGGACCGCTTTCGGCCGAGGACGTCGACCGGGCGCTGCCGGAGAACTTTGCATGCTGGCATTATGTTCTGGTGCAGACGGGCGAAACCCGGTGGGATTTTCATTACGTGGCGGACCACACAACCGACCATCGGGAGCTCGAGGCCGCGCTCGGGCAGTGCCTGGGCGAGGGCGTGCGCGTGAACGCGTTTCGGCGCAGGGCCATCGCTCCCGCAGCGAGCGGAAAGTTCGCGCTGCTGAAGCCGCTCGCCCGCTGACGGGCGGGCCTGCACCGGGAAGAGCATGAAGCCGCCTGGGGCCGCACAATGCCCTGCAATTTGCAAGGCCCGGGCGTGTTTATTGGAAACGTTTAGATCGCAGCCAAGGATCGCTAATAGCCCACCGCGGAACGCAGGCACCGCTTTACAAGCCGAACCGGGTCGTTGAAAATCTTACGCCCTTTTGTTTCATGAACTTTCGATGAGCCTGTTCGGACACATTTTCAAATCCACGATCGGCCGCAAGTTCCTGATGGCCGTGACCGGTGTCGTGCTGGTGGGCTTTGTCGCGGGCCACCTGATCGGCAATCTCCAGGTGTTCGAAGATCCCGACAAGATCAATGGCTATGCGCATTTCCTCCAATCGCTCGGACCCACGCTTTGGGCCGTGCGGGCCGTGCTGCTCGTCTGTGTCTCCATCCATATCTGGGCCGCCACGACGCTGGCGATCGAAGACAGGCGTTCTCGCGGCCCCGAAACCTACCGGGTGAATACGTGGCTCCAGGCCTCGTTCTCCTCGCGGTACATGCGGTGGACCGGTTACATCGTGCTGGCCTTCCTGGCCTACCACCTGGCCCAGTTCACCCTGGGGACGGTCCAGACCGGCACGTTCAAGACCAACCTTCCGCACTACACGATGGTGAACGACTACCGGATTTTCGGGTTCACCGCGGTCAGGTCGGGCACGGAAGTCCTCGACGTCCACACCATGGTGATCCGCGGTTTCCAGAACGGGATTGTGGCGGTCTTCTACATCATCGCCGTCGGCCTCCTGTCGCTGCATCTCCTGCACGGCACCGAGAGCCTCTTCCAAACCTTCGGGTGGCGCAATGAACGATGGGTCCGCGGCCTGCGGGCGGTGGTCACCCTTGGATGCGCCGCCTATTTCCTCGGCAACCTGGCGATCCCCGGAGCGGTGCTGGCGGGGAAGCTGGAACCCCGGCTCCCATCGGCGACGGCAGCCGTCGTGTCGGGACACTGACCGCCCTTCCGCCATGGCACAACTCGATCCAAGGATTCCCCCGGGGCCGCTCGCCGAGAAATGGAGCAGGCACCTTGCGGACATCAAGCTCGTCAATCCCTCCAACAAGCGAAAATTCGAGGTGATCGTGGTCGGGGCGGGCCTTGCGGGATCCTCCGCAGCGGCAACGCTGGCCGAACTGGGCTACCGCGTGAAGTGCTTCGTCTTCCATGACAGCCCGCGCCGGGCCCACTCGATCGCCGCGCAGGGCGGCATCAATGCGGCGAAGAATTACCAAAACGACGGCGACAGCGTCCACCGGCTTTTCTACGACACGATCAAGGGAGGCGACTATCGCTCGCGCGAGGCCAACATACACAGGCTCGCGGAAGTCTCGGTCGACATCATCGACCAGTGCGTCGCGCAGGGCGTCCCGTTTGCCCGGGAGTACGGAGGCCTCCTCGCCAACCGTTCCTTTGGGGGCGCCCAGGTGTCGCGCACCTTTTACGCGCGCGGCCAGACCGGCCAGCAGCTCCTGCTCGGCGCCTATTCCGCCCTTTCGCGGATGATCGGGGCGGGCGGGGTGCGGCTTTTTGCGCACAGCGAGATGCTCGACCTCGTCGTCGTCGGCGGACACGCCAAGGGCATCATCGTCCGCGACCTGACGACGGGCGAGATCACGCGGCATGCCGCGGATGCGGTCGTCCTTGCGACAGGCGGCTACGGAAACGTGTTCAACCTGTCGACCTACGCGCGCGGTTCCAACGCGACGGCGATCTGGCGCGCGTACAAGCGCGGCGCGTGCTTTGCGAACCCCTGTTTCACGCAGATCCACCCCACGTGCATCCCGGTGTCGGGAGACTATCAGTCGAAGCTGACCCTCATGTCGGAGTCGCTTCGAAACGACGGCCGGATCTGGGTGCCGAAGCGCAAGGAGGACCGTCTCAGGCCTCCGGGCGACATTGCGGAGGGGGATCGCGATTATTACCTCGAGCGCATGTATCCGACCTTCGGCAATCTCTGCCCGCGCGACATCGCCTCGCGCGCGGCGCAGCGCGTCTGCGACGAGGGCCGAGGGGTCGGCGAAAGCGGGCTCGGCGTCTATCTGGATTTTGCGGAGGCGATCGGGCGCCTGGGCGAGGACGGTGTGCGGGAGCGCTACGGGAACCTCTTCGACATCTATCACGAGATCACGAACGAGAACGCCTATCGGGTCCCGATGAGGATCTTCCCGGCGGTGCACTACACGATGGGCGGGCTCTGGGTCGATTACAACCTGATGTCCAACCTGCCCGGGCTTTTCGTTCTCGGGGAGGCCAACTTTTCCGACCACGGCGCCAACCGGCTGGGGGCCTCCGCCCTGATGCAGGGCCTGGCCGACGGGTATTTTGTCATCCCCAACACGATCGGCGGCTACCTTGCCACGCAGGGACCGGGCGGGTCCGCCGCGCAGGACGGAGCGGAATTCCGCGCGGCGGAAGAGGAGGTCCGCGGCAAGGTTGGCCGGCTGCTGGGGGCCAGGGGCGGGGAACCGGTGAGCCGGTTCGCCAAGCGGCTCGGGGCGATCCTGTGGAACGACTGCGGGATGGCGCGCAACCGGTCCGGCCTTGAGAAGGCGCTCCGGGAGATCCCGTCCCTGCGGGAGGAATTCTGGGCGAACGTCAATGTGCCGGGATCGGCCGAATCGCTCAACCAGTCGCTTGAGCGGGCGGGCCGGGTCGCGGACTTTTTGGAGCTGGGCGAGCTGCTCTGCCGCGACGCCCTCGCCCGCGAGGAAAGCTGCGGCTGCCATTTCCGCGAGGAGCACCAGTATCCGGACGGCGAATGCAAACGGGACGACGAGCGCTTCGCGCATGTCGCGGCCTGGGAATACCAGGGGGAGGGGCGGGCGCCGGTCCGCAACGTGGAGCCGCTCGCCTACGAATTCACAAAGATGAGCGTCAGGAACTACAAGTGAGGGCGACGAACGTGGCTTCCGAAAACACCACCAGGAACATCTCCGTCACCGTGCGCGTCTGGCGCCAGGCGGGCCCGAAGGAGCGCGGGCGCTTTGTCGATTACCCGGCGCGCAATCTCAACCCGAACATGTCGCTTCTGGAGATGCTCGACGTCCTGAACGACGAGCTGACGGTGCAGGGGGCGGAGCCGATCGCCTTCGCCCACGACTGCCGCGAGGGGATCTGCGGCACGTGCTCCCTCATGGTCGACGGAAAGCCCCATGGACCGAACCGGGGCGTGGCGAGCTGCCAGACCTACATGCGAAGCTTTTCCGACGGCTCGGTGATCACCATCGAGCCGTTTCGCGCGGCGCCCTTTCCGGTCCTCAAGGACCTGATCACCGACCGCTCGGCCTTTGACAGGATCCAGCAGGCGGGCGGGTTCATCTCCGTGCGGACGGGAGCCGCTCCCGACGCGAACGCGATTCCCGTTCCGAAGGCCGCGGCTGAACTCGCGATGGATGCCGCCCAGTGCATCGGCTGCGGCGCGTGCGTCGCGGCCTGCAAGAACGCAAGCGCGATGCTTTTTGTCGCGGCCAAGGTCTCGCATCTGGGCCTCCTGCCACAGGGACAGCCGGAGCGCGATCGGCGCGCTCTCGCAATGGTCAGGGCCATGGACGAGCTTGGATTCGGCGGATGCACGAACCAGTTCGAGTGCAGCGCCGCGTGCCCGAAATTGATCTCGCACGATTTCATCGCGCGCCTGAACCGCGACTACCTGAAGGCGTCATTCCGGACGGCCTTCAAGCCCGTCACGGCAACGGCGGGCGGCGGGGCGAGCTGATCGTTTCCTTGGGTCGGAAGGTTATTTGTAACTTTCCGTGGCGAGATGTGTTTTCAGGGTAATCAAAAAATTATCATGAAAACCAATAAGTCTAATATCCTCCCGGGCCTCGTGACCGCCGCCGCTTTGCTCCTGATGGTTGTAAATGTGGAAGCGATTGTCATTACGGCCCTTGTCATCGGGCTGTTTGCAATCGTCTTCTGTGATTACCGCGAGCCGGTCCAGCTGGCTCCAATCGGCGAAGCGCGGCCCATTCCGATGCCTGAACAGAGCCTGCCAATGGCCGCATGACCGGCTTGTCCGCGGGGGCTCGTAGCGGGCCGGACGGTTCAAGTTACCTTCAACGGGCTCCGATCTCGATGATCGGGGCCTGTTTTTTTGCCTTCGGGACTCAACCAAGAAACGCCTCGCAGCATACTGCGAGGCTATATCATCGGCCGTCAGGACGCGCCCGTGGGCGCCGTTCAATCCGAAGGCAACCGCGCCGGAGCCCAACGGGCGAAGGCGGGGCCCGGGATCCGAAGGCAACTGCGCCGGGGGGGCGGCAGAATCAGAATATCGAAAGCGCCTTTGCGCTTTCAAGGACAACCCAGGCGGCGCCGGCGGCGACGAGCAGGATCAACACGTGCTTGGCGAGCTTTCGGCCCCTAAGGACCGCGTCCTGAAAATCGGTATTCAGCGTCTTTCGGTTGTTTTGCGACAGAAAGCTGACAAAACGGGGATCCCGGAAGCGGCCGCGCGAATCCCTCGCCAGTCCGAACCGCAGGGCGGGACGGTGGAAGAATTTACGCAGGGCGCTCAACATCCCCCATATATCGGATTATTGGGTTCATTATTCAATCGAAATTGACGAACCTCGCCCATCTCGCGTCTCCTTGAGCCATGCATCACTTCCGCTACGTCGGCCAGAACCTTCATTGCGAATCGGTCGATTTGGTGGAAGTGGCGCGTCTTTATGGCACGCCGACGTATGTGTACAGCGCGGCCACCATGGCCGACAATTACGCCCGCATGGCCCGCAGCATGGAGGGCCTGGACGTTCAGATCTGCTTCGCCAACAAGGCGAATGGGAATATTGCGGTGCTCCGGCAGTTCGCGAACCTCGGGGCGGCCTTTGAATTCGCAAGCGGGGGGGAGCTGAGGCGCGTCCTGGCTGCGGGTTCCGACGCGCGGCGCAGCGTCTTTGCCGGGGTCGCCAAGACGGAGGCGGAGATCCGGCTTGCCCTGGAAAACGGGATTTTCTCGTTCCACGTGGAGAGCGAGCCGGAGCTCGCGCGCGTGAACCACGTCGCGGGGAAGCTCGGCGCCAAGGCGGGAATCGCGATTCGCGTCAATCCGGACGTCGATGCCCGCACCCACGCCAAGATCAGCACCGGAAAAAGCGAGCACAAGTTTGGCATACCCCTGAAGTTTGCCGGCGCGGCCTACGAGGCGGCGGCAAAGTACCCCCACCTCGAACTGCGGGGCGTGCAGATGCACATCGGTTCCCAGATCACCGAAATCGGCCCGATCCTCGAAGCGGTGCAGAAGGTGGGGGCGTTTGCCGCGGAGCTGAAGACCCGTTTCGGAATCAAGTACTTCTCGATCGGCGGCGGCATGGGAATCGTCTACCGCGAGGCGCTGGCTAGCGGGCAGGCCGGTTGGTGGGAGGCGCAGCCGGAAGACCGCCGGCCGCTCTCCCCGGAAACCTACGGCGCGGCGCTCCTCCCGTTCCTCAAGCCATTGGGCCTAAAAATTCTCCTGGAACCCGGGCGTTTCCTTGTCGGCAATGCCGGCGTCCTTTTGACGCGCGTTGAATACCTGAAGCGCGGATTTGGAAGGAATTTTCTCATCGTCGACGCGGCGATGAATGACCTCGTGCGCCCGGCGATGTACGACGCCTACCATGAGATCGTGCCGCTGCACAGGGACACGACGCGCCCGTCGCTCACCGCCGACGTCGTCGGGGGAATCTGTGAAAGCAGCGACTGCTTTGCCAAGGATCGGGCCCTGCAGGAGGCGGGCGAAGGCGAATACCTGGCCTTCATGAGCGCGGGGGCCTATGGGCGCACAATGGCGAGCCGGTACAATGCCCGTCCGATGCCCGCGGAGGTCATGGTGAAGGGCAGCGCCTTTGAACTGGTCGGGGCGCGCGAGAGCTTCGAGCAGATGGTTGCGGGAGAGCGCATCCCGGCTTTCCTGCAATAGGCTTGCAAAATATTCCGTGGCAAACGGCCCCGCGGCGGGTTAACTCGCGCATATGAATTTCACGGTCGTCGGCGCTGGCGCCTGGGGCACGGCTTTCGCCCTGCACCTCGCGCGGCTTGGGCACGGCGTTTCGCTCGTTCCCCGGCGCCCCGAGCAGGCTCGGGCGATCGGAGCGGCGCGGGAAAATGCCGAGTACCTCCCGGGTGTCGCCCTTCCCGGAAATTTGCGGATCACGGCGGAACTGGATTCGGGGCTCAAAGGCGCCGATGTTGCGTGGCTTGCCTGCCCCTCGCAGGCGTTGCGTGAAACGGCCGGACGAGTCCGGTCGGTGCGCAGCGCGCAGCCGCGTCTTGTCGTCAGCCTGGCAAAAGGCCTCGAACGGGGCAGCCATTACCGGCCCTCGCAGGTGCTGGAGGAGATCCTGCCGGACACGCTGGTCGGCGCCCTGAGCGGGCCGACCAATGCGCTGGAGGTCGCCAAGGGCCTTCCCGCAGCGATGGTTTTGGCGGTGTCGGGCCGGGGAGGCATGGATTTGCCGGGCCGGGACCTGCCGGAGAGCGTGCAGACGGCGATCAGCAGCGGCACACTACGGGTTTACACGAGCGACGATTTGCCCGGGGTGGAATTGGGCGGCGCTATAAAGAATGTGTACGCGATCGCCGCCGGCTGCGCCGACGGCCTTGGCCTGGGCGACAATTCCAGGGCTGCGCTTCTCACGAGGGCCCTGGCCGAGATGGTCCGCGTCGGGGTGGCCTTGGGAGCGCGATCAGAGACTTTCTATGGTTTGAGCGGCTTTGGCGACCTGGTCGCCACGTGTCACGGAGGCTGGAGTCGAAATCGCGAGTTCGGGAGGAGAATCGGCTCCGGCGGGCGTGTCGCCGATCTTTTGGCGAACCGAAAAACCGTGGTTGAAGGCTATTACACGACCGAATCCTTTGCCGGGCTGTGCGACGAAAGGCAGATCGATGCTCCGATCCTGAGGGAAGTGCGCGCCATTCTCTTTGCCGGGAGGCGGCCGGCCGAAGCGCTGGCTGCCCTAATGACGCGGGGGCTTAAGGGAGAAACTGCGGCTTCCGCCGGTGCCGGATAGCCCGCATCGGCGCGCCGGGCCACAGGCTCCGATCCCGGCGGAGATTTTTGTTTTAACTTCGGGTGAGAACGTGTTAGATGCCCACACCTTAGGAATCAGCGCGGTGCTTAAACAAAATCTTTCGTGGCGATTCGGGCTGTCATAATCGAGGACGAGGAGGTCTTCCGTCGCATGTTCGCGATGGCTCTCAGCCGCGTGCGGGGGCTCCTTGTCGCAGGGACTTTTGCCGACGGACGGTCTGGGCTCGATTTCTGCCTGAAGGAGAAGCCGGGCCTTCTGGTGATCGACCTTTTTCTGCCCGGGATGCACGGGCTCGAAGTCGTGAAGGAGGTCCGTGCGCGGCTTCCCAGCACTCGCATCCTCGTGATCACGGGACACCCCGATGGCGAGTTGCCGGCGCGGCTGATCGCCCAGGGCGTTCACGGTTTCGTCGACAAGGAGGCGCCTCTCAGCTACGCGCTGCAGGCCGTCGAGTCCGTGATGAACGGTGGAATGTTCTTTTCGTCCCACATTCCGCCGACGACGACGTCGAGCGGCAGGGAGGTGCCGAAAGTTCCCCCGGGCGTGAAACCGGGTCCTGCGGTGCCGGCCCTGGCCGCCGTTGAGGCGCTGTCGGCGCGCGAGTTGGAGGTGGCGCGGCTTGTCGCGGAGGGATTTTCCTCCAAGGAGGTCGCTGCGCGGCTGGATCTGAGCGTGCGCACAGTGGAGAAACACCGTGCGAATATCATGGACAAGATCGGCGTTCGGGAGGTTGCGAGTCTCGTGCGCTGGTGCGTGCAATGCGGGATCGTCAAAGGCTGACCCGCCGGCTGGCAGAGCCCCGGTTCATCCCGGCTGATCGCAACGCGAACCAGCGTTCGGCGGGCGGGATGGGGCCTCTCGTTGTGGATTGTCTCCGGCGAAGGATGCCTCCATGATGCCTGCCATGGCCAAGAATCCCTTGTTTTACGCCGTGCCGGCCATTCTTTTTGCCGGCGCCGCGGCTTTCGCCGCCGACGGTCCGCAGGACAGCGCCGACCTCCAACGGCAACTCTCGGACGCCCAGGACAAGCTTTTCACGGCGCTCCACAGCTACTCTCTCCAGCAGGACCAGCTGGGCCAGCTAAAGGCCGATGCGGACAAGAGTGCGGCCGAGAAGTCGGCGCTGGCGGCCCAATTGGACTCTGCCAACGCGACCATCAGCGGACTGCGGCTGCAGGCGGCTGCCGCCACGCAGGTCGATGCGCTGCGGAGCCAGCTTCGACAGACCCAGGACGAACTCGCTGCGCTTGCGGCGGAGAACGCCCAACTGAAGACAAGCATGGCGCTTTCCGGTCCCTCTCCCGCCGGCGGCAATGCCTCGCCGACGCGGCCGGGCATCGCGCCGCATCACGGTTCCGAAGGCCCGGCCGCCGGTCCCGCACCGGCGCGCGCCGCAGCCCCTCAAGAGGCCCCGCCCGCGGCCGGCATGCCGGACAATTCCGCGAAACCGCCCGCGCCGCGGATCCATGTTGTCGTCGAGGGCGACTCCCTCACGAAGATTTCCAAGGAGTATTATGGCACGGCCAGCCGTTACGATGAAATCGTGGCGGCGAATCGCGACGTCATTCGCGATGAAAACCTCCTTGTCGTCGGGGCGAAGCTGAAGATTCCCTGAAATGCCGGCGCCCGCCCCCAACGACCGCCTGGACGGGCTGGTGGACGCACTGGGCAAGGATGGCGCGCGCGAACTGGTCGCGCTGTATCTGGACAGTTTCGCGGTCCTTCTCGCCGAGATTGAAAGCGGCGATGCCGCCCGCGCGGAACGGGCCGCGCACAGCCTGAAGAGCAGTTCGCAACAGATGGGCCTGCCCGGACTGGCCCGGAAACTGGCTGAGCTGGAGGAGAGCCTCAGGAGCACAGGAAAGGCGGTGACGCCGGCCGAAATCGAATCGGTAAAGGCCGCTTTTGCAGCCGCCGAGGGCCCGCTTCGGGCCTTTGCCAGCGACTGACTGGCGCCATGCCGCTCATGCGATTGGCGAGATGCCGCGATGGGGATTGGTTCAATCCATTGACAAGCAATGGATAGCGGCCATACAAGTCCGTCCCGTTGCGCCGAACTGATTCCTGAAACCTTATGGCTGACGGCGTGTCTCCCCATCGGTCTACCTGACACCAGATGATTGCACACTGCCGAGTGTTCGCGTTGGCCGGCGCAGGCGCCGCCGTCGCTTTTTTTTCCGGTTGCGCTTCCGAGGCCGTTCGGAACCCGGCCGGGGTTTCTGTTGCCAGGATGAACCCGGACGGGGCGGCCCTTGCGCCCGTCGCCGGAATCGAGGCCCAGGATCTTGCCACCGTGACGGACAGGATGGCGCGTGGAATTGTCGGAATTCCGGAGATTGCGCGCGCGAAGATCGCGCCCCATGTCGTGCTCGAGCCGGTGATGAACAACACGCCTTTTCCGATCGACGAGGACGTTTTTCTGACCCGGATCCGGGTCATGCTGAACAGCAAGGCCATGAACAAGGTTCGCTTCCTCGACCGGGCGATGATGGCGCGTTTCCGGGAGGAGCAGCAGACCCGGATCTCCGCCGAATTGACCACCGCCGCCGTTCCCGCAGCCATGCCTGTCGCGGCTGCGCGCACCGGCGAACTCCGCGGCGCGGACTATTTTCTCGCGGGCCAGCTGGACGGCATGACGGCAAGGACGGCGGCCGGCGGGGACGAGCGCATTCTTTGCCGTTTCCGCCTCACCGACGTCGGGACAGGCGCGACGGTTTGGGAAGACTCCTGCGAGCTCAAGAAGGCGGGTCTCGGGGACGCGGCGCATCGATAGGCGCGGCCTCCGCCGTCCGCCCTCACTGCGGCAGAAGCTCCGAGACGAGCGCCTTCTCCTCCTTGAGCTCGTTTTCGGTCTCGAGAATCCTGGAGCGGGCGAATTCGGTCCAGGGCAGGCCCTGGACGACCTGCAGGCGCCTCCCGTCCGTGCGAACCGGATACGAAAAGACGAGCCCCTTCGCAATGCCGTACGAGCCGTCGCTGCAGACCGACGCGCTGAACCACGACCCCGGGGCGGTCGGGTTCGTGAGGGCCCGGACGGTGTCCACGACCGCATGGGCCGCCGATCCCGCCGAGCTGAGGCCCCGGGCCTTGATGACCGCGGCGCCCCTCTGCTGCACGGTCGGGAGGAACGTGTCCGTGAACCACGCCGGGTCGCCGATCACCTCCGCGGCCGGGCGGCCGCCGATCCTGGCGTTGTCGAAATCCGGATACATGGTCGAGCTGTGGTTTCCCCAGACGGCCAGGTGGGAGACGGCGGTCGTGTCGACGCCGGCCTTGAGGGCGAGCTGCGTGACGGCGCGATTCTGGTCGAGCATGGTCATTGCGAACCAGCGGTCCGGGGGGATCGCGCGGGCGTTGTTCATCGCGATCAGGCAGTTCGTGTTGCAGGGGTTGCCAACGACCAGGACGCGCACGTCGGAGGCGGCCTGGCGCGCGATGGCCTGGCCCTGGCCGACGAAGATCCGGCCGTTGATGCCGAGAAGGTCCTTGCGCTCCATGCCCGCCTTGCGCGGCACGGAGCCGACGAGGAGCGCCCAGTTGACGCCCTTGAAGCCCTCATCGAGGGACGCGGTGGCTACGATCCCCTTGAGGAGGGGAAAGGCGCAATCCTGCAGTTCCATGACGACCCCGCCGAGCGCCTGGAGCGCGGGCTGGATTTCGATCAGGTGAAGCACGATCGGCTGGTCCGGGCCCAACATGGCTCCAGAGGCCAAGGGAAACAGAAGCGAATAGCCGATCTGGCCGGCGGCGCCGGTCACTGCAACACGGATGGGGGGTTTCATGAAAACCGGGAAAGATATGCATCTGGATGGCGTAAGCCACCCTCTTCTGCAGGAAAGATTCCGATCTGCCTAACGTTCTTTTTTGGAGATGGTTGCGTGAATCTCCCGCACCAGCGATTCGGTTGCGGCCCATCCGATGCACGGATCGGTGATGGACACCCCGTAACGCAGCCTCGATAGAATCTCATCCCTTCCCAAGGGAGGTTCCCCGGGGACGCGCGGTTCCGGGGGAAACGGCTGGCTGCCCGCGTTGAGATTGCTCTCGATCATGGCGCCGATGATGGAAGTCGTGCCGGCGCTGATTTGGGCCAGGATGGTCCGCATGACCTCGGATTGGCGTTTGGGCTGCTTTGCCGAATTGTCGTGGGAGCAGTCGATCATGATCGATTTGCGCAGGCCCGCCTTTGCGAGCAGTCTTTCGGCATTGGCGACATGGGCGGGCGAATAATTGGGTCCGTTTGATCCGCCGCGAAGGACGACGTGGCAGTAAGGATTGCCGCGGGTCACAATCGCCGAGGCGGCGCCCTTGAGATTGATTCCGAGGAAAGTTTGGGCGTGGCCGGCGGCCTTTATGGCGTTGATCGCGGTCTGGATCGAGCCGTCGGTGCCGTTCTTGAAGCCGAGCGGCATGGACAAGCCCGAGGCCATCTGCCGGTGGGTCTGCGACTCGGTCGTGCGCGCTCCAATGGCCGACCAGCAGACAAGATCGGCGATGTACTGGGGGGTGATCGGGTCGAGAAGCTCGGTGGCCGTCGGCAGGCCGAGATCGACGACGTCCCGGAGGAACGCGCGGGCAATCTGCAGTCCATCGGCGATGTCGTACGAGCCGTCCAGATGGGGGTCCATGACGAGCCCTTTCCAGCCGATGGTTGTCCGGGGTTTTTCAAAGTAGACGCGCATGACGATCATCATCCGGTCGGAAACCTCGCGTGCGAGGTCCGCAAGGCGGCGGGCGTATTCGCGGCCGGCATCCAGATCGTGGATCGAGCAGGGGCCGACGATCAGGAGGAAGCGCCGGTCATTGGCAAAGACGATCCGGCGAATCTGGCGCCGGGCGCGGCTGACAAATTCCGCCTGGGTTTCTGTCTTGGGCAGGATCTTGAGGAGGCTGGCGGGGGAAGGCAGGGCGCGAGTCTCAAGGACATTGATGTCGGAGGTCTTTTGCACGGGGGTGCCAGTATGGCAGATAGACCCCGGCGATTGCCGAGATGATTTTGAGGGCTTTTGCGCGGTGCCCTTCCGATTGAACGCCGCCCCTGGGCGGCGTCCTGACGGTTGATGACGCAACCTCGCAGCAAGCTGCGGGGAATGTCCTTATTGGGCTCGAAGGGGCAAAAAAGTGGCGGCCCGCTTACCCCTAAGCGGGCCGCCTTTGCTTTCTTAGTTACCCCAAAACTCCCGCTATGCGGGAGAAGTGGAAAAGTCTGTAGGATTTATGTATACTCGGATTTCGGGCACCGTCAAACGGAAACGGGAAAATTCTGCCTATGGATAGACAATAATCTATTAAGCAACGCATTGCAAATGTGAACAGGGGCCGCGCCGGCATGACCCGGCCGCCTGGCGGCGGGCTTCGGGCGAGGATGCCGGATCCCTCTTCCGTGCGGCTCCAAAAGCCTGCTGGAGGCAATTCGAGTTGACCGGGTCCGCCCGCGCGATTTGCCTCCTCCCCAACCGCCGCGCATGAACAAAGCCGAACTCGTGGAAGCTGTGAAGAAGAAGATGGGCGGCACCACATCGAAGGCTGCGGCGGAGCGGTCGGTCGATGCGGTTCTGGCGGCGGTCAAGGCGGGGCTTCGGACCGACAAGGAAGTGCAGCTTGTCGGCTTTGGCACCTTTGTCGTTGCCGGACGGTCGGCGCGGCGCGGATATAATCCGCACACCGGCAAACCGATGAAGATCCCGGCGATGAAGACAATCCGCTTTCGGGCGGGTGAGGGCCTGCGCAAGCTGACGTAGACGTCTGCTGCGAATCCGCGATTTTTCAGAACAGGGTGGCGAGCTGGGCGAACCAGGGGTCAACCCAGCGGTGGAGAATGAGGAAGTACAGGCCTCCCGCAACAGCGAGCATCGGGCCGAACGGCAGATGCGCGCCCAGGATCGGGCCGGCTGGCGCATCCGGGGATTCCGGTGCGGGCTGGGCTCCGGACAGCTTCCGGCATACGAGGACGAGCGCCAGTCCGATGCTTCCGACGGCCGCCCCGCCGAAGACGGAAAAGACGGCGCCGTGCCATCCGCAGAAGGCACCGATCGCGCCGACAAACTTCACGTCGCCAAGTCCCATGGCCTCCTTCCGCAGGACCGCTCCGGCGAGCATCGCAATCCAAAAGACAAGTCCGGAGCCGGCAAGCAGTCCGACTAGGGCCGCGCCGCCCGACCTCAGGCTATCGAGCGCGAAAAAGCCGCTGTGCTGTCCGTGCAGGTCCGGCGTTGCAAGCGCGAGCAGGACCCCTGCGACACCCAGGCCGAGCGAGCATGCGTCGGGAATCACCAGGTGGTCCGCGTCGATGAACGCGGCCGCGACAAGGCCGCTCATGAAAACCCACCCGCATACGGCCGGGCCGGGCGGCAGCAGCCTCCAACAGGCGAGGAAAAGGCCCGCGGTCAGCGCCTCCACAAGCGGGTACCGGAAGGAAAACCGGCGTCCGCAGCACCTCGCGCGGCCGCGCAGGACGAACCAGGATACGATCGGAATATTGTCGTGCCACGCGATCGGCCGGCCGCAGGAGCAATGCGAGCCGGGCTTCACGATGGAGAGGCCCAGCGGCAGTCTGACAATGACCACGTTCAGGAAACTGCCGATGCTGGCGCCCAGCGCGAAAACGAGGATGCCGAAAAGCGTCGGGAAGGCTTCGGCGAATTGGAGGATGGGGGCGATCATGTCGGCTGTTCCAGCGCGGCGCGCGCCGCGGCGAGCATGACGGGCGCCGAGCGCTTTGCAGGAATGCCCGTCCAGATCTCCAGGGACTTCGCGCCTTGGTGGGCCAGCATGGCCAGGCCGTTGGCGGCCGGCACGCCCAATCGCACTGCCTGGGCAAGAAGGGCGGTTTGCGCGGGATTGTAGATCATGTCGAATACGGCTGCCGGCCGGGGCAGGAGAGCCAAGTCGATGGGGGAGGGCTCGCCGGCGAGAAGCCCGGCGCTTGTGGCATTGATGACGATCGCTCCTGCCGGCGGAGGGGCGCCCGGGCTGCCATAGGCATGCATCGGGATGCCTCCGGCCAGGGGGCGGATGAGGTCCAGAAGCCTGTCGAGATGCACGCGTGTCCGATTGGCGATCCAGAGGGAAGCGCAGTGGCGCGCAAGGCATTCAACTGCGGCGCCCCGCGCCGCCCCTCCGGCCCCCAGCAGCAAAACGGGGGCTCCCGGCAGCCCGCGGCCGAGGGTCTCCTCCACGGCGGCGGCAAGGCCGTACCCATCGGTGTTGAAACCGTGCCAGCCTTCGGGCTTCCAAAGAAGAGTATTGACGGCCCCGCACGGGCGGGCCTGGGCGTCGATCTCTGCCATCAGGTCGAACGCCATCACCTTGTGCGGCACGGTGAGGTTGACGCCGTGGAACCGGCGGGCGTGCAGGATTGCGAGGGCGCGGGCCAGGTCGGCCGGCGGTACGTCAAAGCGAAAGTACCGCCAGCCTGCAAGGCGCCGGTCCGAGGGGACCTCGGCGGCGAGCGCCGCGTTGTGCATGGGCGGGCTGAGCGAGTGGCGGATCGGATGGCCCAGCACGGCAAGCGATGGAGCAGGGCGCGACCAGCGTTCCAGGTCGGCCAGGGTGTAAACGGGATCAGGGGACATCAGCCCATCCGCCGCCTACGTGTTTCGCGCAAACGCGGCGTCGAATTCCTCGACAAAGCTGGCGAACAGCCGCGCGCGACCGAGGTCTCCGGCGGCTGTGTAGTGATTGGCGAGATTGCGGCAGCTGCGGCTCAGAACCTCGCGGACGGGTGTCGGGGACAGGTCGCTCGCCTGCGGCATGATGCGATGGAATCGCAGCAGGTCGAAGATCTCCTCCCCGTCGCGAAAGAGCCCGTTTTCAAAAGGGTCGACGAAGAAAGGCTCCGATTCGCCATAGCAGCCGACGACAAAATGGCCGGGCAGGTTCACAGGCGAGAGCTCGATGCCCAGCCGGCCGGCGACAAGAAGATAGACGATCCCCAGGGAGATCGGGATGCCTTTTCTGCGCGCGAGGACCCTGTCTATCAGGCTGTTCAACGGGTCCGTATAGTGCTCGACGTTGCCGCGGAATCCCCATTCGTGGAACATGACGCGGTTGATGATCCGGCATTTTTCGCGGCATGTGGACGGCTCGACAATGAGCTCGCCGCAACGGCCCGCGATTCTGTCAAGCGATGTGCAGCATTCGCTTATGTCGAGGAGTGGCGATACGGTGCGCGCGAGCAGCAGGGAGCCCGTTTCCAGCTCGTAATTGAGGGACCGGATGAATCCCCGGAATTCGGAGACCGGATCGCTGAAGTTGAGTTCGTTCAGAAACCATGCCGCATGCCGGGCGAGCGACCGGTTTGGACCGTTCGCGATGTCGCGCAGGAAAGGCGCCGCCGAGGCCCCCAGTCCGTTGAAATAGGCGAGGAGCGCCTGGCGCACCGGCGCGCTCGAATCGTCGAGCAGGCTCCGCAGTGCCGCTTCGCGGCCGGCGTCGAGCTTTTCTGTTGCCAATTCCACGGTCGGCAGCAGAAAAAAAATTCCGCATGGTGGCAACTTGGAAAGGCGCGCCTGAAGCAGGGTAAACTCTGTCTAATGCGGGCTGCCCTCGGAACCGCCCGACATCTGCCGCCTCGCAAGGTCCAGGTTGTTGCGGGCCTGGGAGAAGTCAGGGCGCAGGCGAAGAGCAGCCTCGTAACGCGCCGCGGCATCGGCCGGCCGCCCGAGCGACAGAAGCACGTTGCCAAGATCGAGTTGGGCCTCGGCGTGACCGGGATTCAGTCGCACGGCGGTCTCCAATTCCGGCAGCGCCCGGTCCATTCTTCCCGTCTGTGCAAAGATCACACCCAGCTTGTAATGGCCGTCCTCAAAATCGGGCATGAGGCGCAGCGCCTCTTCGATATGGGAAATCCCCTCCGGGGCCTGGCCGCGCTGAACAAGGATCATGCCGAGGTTGTAATGCGCCTCGGCGTAATCGGGTTGGGCGCGGACGGCAGCCTCGAACTGGTCGGCGGCCTCCGCGGGCACGCCGGCCTGAATCAGGGCGTTGCCGAGGCCGATATGGCCGTCGGCAAACAACGGCTGCAGACGGACGACCTCCCTGTACTCCAGGATGGCCTCCCGCACCCGGTTCCCGCCCGCCAGGGCGAGCGCGAGATTGTAGTGGGCTTCCACGTAATCCGGCTTCAGGCGGATTGCCTCTTCATATTCGGCAATTCCCTCCGCGGTGCGCCCGAGGCGGGTCAGGACAAGGCCGAGGTTGTAGTGCGCGTCGGACAGGTCCGGCTTCAGGCGGATCGCCTCCTTGAACTCCCCGACCGCCTCCTCCGGACGCCCGGCATCTCCCAGCGCGAATCCGAAGTTGGTGTGGGCGTAGGGATTTTCAGGTCTTTTCTCAACGGTGTCGCGGTAGAGGGAAAGGCTGCTTGCGTAGACACGGTTGCGCACGGCCGTTGCCGTCCCGAGGACAACTGCGGCTGCTGCGAGAAGAACGGCGGCGCGGCGGCGCGCCAGGAAATAAACCCCGATGACTGCCGGCACAATCACGGCCGCCAGGGGCAGGTACATCCGGTGTTCTGCGATCGTCTGCCGGTTGCCCGGGATCAGGCTCGAGGTGGGCGCAAGGATGGCGAAGAACCAAAAGCCCAGAAACCCGGCGGCCGGCCATCGCTTTAGCGCGGCAACGGTGCCCGCGAACAGGAGGGCGACGGCGACTCCGGGCAGGACAGTCCCGGCCATTCCCGTTGTCCAAACCGCGCCGTAGTCGAAGACCAGCGGGCGGGGCCACACGGCCAGCCTGAGGTAATGCACAATGGCGCCGAATTGCGTCTGCGCATACCGAAGGGGGCTGACACCGCTTCCGATGCCGACCGTGCCGCCCCGGCTGCCTTCGCCAAGGATCAGCGCCCCCAAGAGGATCCATGTGGAGAAAAGCGCCAGGTAATAGGGCGCCCTCCTTTCCCAGGCCTCGCGAAAGTTGTGCGCGACAAAGGTCCGGTCGCACAGGAACACCGTCAATGGCGCGGAGATCATGACCTCCTTTGTTCCCATTCCCAAACCGCATGCGAGAACCGAGCCTGCACCCCAAGCGGCCGCCCTGGCTGTCGCTGCGCCGCCCAACTCCTGTGCTGCGGCCATGCGAATGAAGAAATACAGGGTCAGCAGATAGAAAAGCCCCATCAATGACTCGGCCCGCTGGACGACATAGGTGACCGACTCGGTCTGGAGCGGATGAAGGGTCCACAAGAGGGCGGCCGCAAAGGCGACCGGAAGAGCCGGGATGGGAAACGCGGCCTTCACAACCGATTCCCGCCTGCCGAGAATCCGTCGCAGGATGCCGAAAAGCGCGAGCCCAGCCGAAATGTGGATCAGCAGGTTCAGCGCGTGATAGCTCCACACCCTTGTCCCGCTGATCGCGTAGTCGATAGCAAATGAAAGATTCAGGACGGGCCGCCCTTCCACCGTCTGTCCTCCGCCGTGCGGCGGGGCGAGGGCGCCTGGCCAGCTCCACAGGCGGCGGATCGTTGCGTTGTGTGCGATGGACGCGTCGTCGTCGAAGACAAATGGCGCGGAAAAGCTGCCGGAATAGGCCGCGAGGGCGGCAAGTGCGATCAGGGCCGCGGCGAGGACGATTGCGCGCCTCCCGGCATTCGATGCGGACTCCGGCGGGGAAAAAGGGAGGGTGGGAGAGCGAGCCGGCATGAAGGTCGCCGCGCGATGCTCAGGGCCCGCCGACCTGTGCGACGAGGTGCTCGGCCCTTTCCAGATTCCCGCGCGCGGCGGAGTAATCCGGACGAAGGCGCAATGTTTCGCGATATTGTGAAACGGCCTCCGAGGGCCGGCCGAGGAGCAGCAGGTCGTTCGCCAGGTTGAATCGAGCCTCCGCGTAATCCGGCTCCAGGCGGACGGCTTCCTGGAAATGGGCGAGCGCGTCGGCTTTTCGTCCGCTCCCGACCAGGGCAATGCCAAGATTGCTTTGGGCGGCGGCATTGCCGGGATCCAGGCGAAGGGCATCCTCAAGGAGCGATATGGCCTCCGGCAGCCGGTCGCTCCGCAGCAGGGCGTTTCCGTAATTGTAGCGCGTCTCCGCATTGTCGGGGTCGAGCCTGAGCGCCTCCTGAAAACGCGGGATTGCCTCGCCGAGCCGTCCCGCCTGCATCAGGGCGTTGCCCAGGTTGTTCGCGGCTTCGGCGTATTCGGGAGTGAGACGCAGGGCTTCCTCGTAATGGTTGACGGCTTCATCCAGCCTGCCCGTCTTGACGAGCGCGTTGGCAAGATTGTAGTGGGCGCGGGCATAGCGCGGCTTGCACCGGACGGCCTGCTCGAAATGGGGTATTGCTTCTTCCCCCCGCCCCAGGGAGCTCAGGGCGATGCCGAAGTTGTTGCTGGCAACCGCATCCATGGGGTTGAGCCGCAGGGCCTCTTTGTACTGCCCGAGACCCTCCGCTGTCCTGCCCAGCGAAATCAGGGCGTCGGCCAGGTTGCCGTGGGCGCGGGAATTCCCGGGGCTGCGGGCCGCCGTATCCTCCCAAATCGACAGCTCCGTCCGGTAGTCCCGATTGCGGCCGTCGGCCGTCCATCCCAGTCCGACGGCCAGGCCCGCGATCGCCCAAAATCGGCCGCGTCGTGCGATCGCGTGCACGGCCACCATGAAAAGGACCGCCAGCGCGGCAAGCGGCAGGTACATCCTGTGTTCGACAATCATCTGGGTCGTGCCCGGCGCCAGGGAGGTCGGAGCAAGGATGCCGAAGAACCAGAATCCAAGGAACCCGAAGGCCGGCGCGCGCACAAGGGCCCAGAGCGTCGCTGCGGCCAGAAGCGCCACGATTGCGGCGTAGGGCGCAGCCCGCGCCAAAGTCATCCAATAGGTGCCGTATTCAAAGACAAGCGGATGCGGCCAGACGGCGAGGCGCAGGTAGTGCACGATCGCCTCGAATTGGGTCAGGACGTAGGCGGACCAGGTGACGCCCGCGCCGAACCCGACGGAGCCGCTGCGGTTGCCTCCGGTGGACGCGATGAGGGCTGCGAGCACGATCCAGGTGGCCCCGAGGGCAAGATAGTAGACCCTGCGGCTGCGCCAGGCCCCGGCGAAAGTTCCCGCGGCGAACGTGCGGTCGTAGAAAAGCATCATGACGGGCGCCGTGATCATCACCTCCTTGGTCCCCATGCCGAGGAGGCAGGCCGCGACCGACAGGCCGTACCACATGCCCGGCCGGCCGGCGGGCGCGGGTCCGCCCGATGCGCTCCGCTCCGCGTCCGCCCCGCGGATGAGGCAATACAGCGTGAGCAGGTAGAAAAGCCCCATCATCGATTCGGCGCGCTGGATGATGTAGGTCACCGCTTCCGTCTGCAGGGGGTGCACCGTCCACAGCAGGGCGGCGCCCAGGGCGAAGAGCGTTGAGCCGCCGTCCGGCGTGTCCGGAAGGGAGGGACCATCGCCGGAGGGGGGAAGATCGCCCCGGCGGATCCGCATCCGGCAGAGCGTCCGCCTCACGATTCCAAACAGCGTCCATCCCGCGAGCACGTGGATGACCAGGTTCAGGACGTGGTAGCTCCACACGCCGGTGCCGCTGATGGCGTAGTTGATCGCCAGGGACAAGTTGAGCACCGGGCGGCCTTCGACCGTCAGGCCCTCCCCGTGGGGCGGCGACAGCGCAGTCAGGAGGTGGCGGATGGACTTGTTGTCCGCGATTGCCGGAACATCGTCGTAGATGAGCGGCCCCGAAAAGCTGCCATGGTAGGCCGCGAGAGCGGCCAGAAGAATGACGATCGCCGCCAGGGGCGTCGTCCAGGAGGCGGCTTTATGGACGCGAACCGTCACAGCGAACGCAAGATCAGCGAGGCGGGGACAAAGGCAAGCTGGAAGCATCCAGCTGCTCGCGGGCAAGGCGGAGATTCTGCTGCGCATCCGCAAAGTCCGGCTGGAGCCGCACCGCCTCCGCGAAGTGCTCGACCGCCTCCGACAGGCGGCCGGACCCCGCCAGGGCCGCGCCCAGGTTGTTGTGGGCGGCTGCAAAACCGGGGCGCAGCCCGATCGCCCGTTTGTATTCGTTCACCGCCTCTTCCGTCCGCCCCTCCGACATGAGCGCAAGCCCGAGGTCGCAGTGCGCGTCCGCGTCATCGGGCTGAATGTTCAGGGCGGCGCGGAACCGGGCTATTGCCTCGTCCGGCCGGCGCATCCTGACAAGGGCGTTGCCGGATCCTTCAAGGGCTTCCGGGTAGAGCGGCTTGAGCCGGAGGGCCTCCTCGAACTGGGGCAGCGCCTCAGGGCTGCGGCCCGAGGCCGAGAGGGCGATGCCGAGGTTGCAGTGCGCCTCCGGATAATCGGGCTTCAGGCGGAGCGCCTCGGCGCAATGGTCGATCGCCTCCCGCAGGCGCCCCTCCCGGTAGAGCGCAATCGCGAGATTGTTGTGGGCCAGTGCAAAATCGGGCTTCCGTCTCAAGACCGATTCAAATTGTGCGATGGCCTCCTTGGTGCGGCCCGATTGCATGAGCGCGATTCCGAGGTTGTTTCGCGCATCGTCGAAGCCGGGCAGCATGCCCACGGCCGCCTCGTAATGCCGGATTGCCTCGGAATACCGGCGATCGCCGGCGAGCGCGAGTCCGAGATTGTTCCGGGCCACGGGATTCCAGGGTCTTTGCTCCACCGTTGCGCTCCACATGCCTCGGACGTCCCCATAGTCCCGGTTCCTCTCCTGCGTCACCCAGGCAAGGGCCGCCGCAGCAAGCGCCACGATCCCGGCGATTGCGATGTTCGCCGCTGAATCCGTTTTCAATGTTTGGAAGGGCACGGAGCTTGGGATCGAGGCCCGTCGCGGACGGTCCCCGGGGCGGTTGTCAGATGGGACGATGAGGCGCCTGCGGAAATCAAGAGGCAAGCGAGATCAGGGCGGCGCCCCTTCCGCCATCATCCGCTGCGCGCGCTCGAGGCTTTGGCGCGCCGCGTCGAAATCGGGCCGAAGGCGCACGGCGGCCTCGAAGTGAGGGACGGCCTCCGAAATGCGGCCGGTGCGCGCGAGGATGATCCCTAAATTGTAGTGAGCGTCCGGATCGTCGGGCCTGAGCCTGAGCGCCTTTTCGTAGCGCTGCAGCGCCTCCGACGTCCGTCCCATGGACGCGAGGACGGTCCCCAATTCGTCCCAGCTCTCGGCGTTGGCGGGATCGAGGCGAATCGCCTCCTCGTATCGCCTGGCGGCATCCTCCAGCCGGCCGGCTCGCGCGAGCGCGTAGGCGAGATTAGCCTGTGCCGGGGCGAAGCCGGGCTGCGTGTCTATGGCACGCTCGTACTGACCGATCGCCTCTTCCGTGCGGCCTTGCGAGAGCAGCAGGTCGCCCAGCTTGTTGCGGGTCGGCACCAGGCCGGGCTCGTCCCTCAATGCAGCCTCGTATTGGGCGATTGCCTCCTGCGCGCGGCCGAGCCGCTGCAAAACATCCCCGAAATTTGACTTGGCCTGCCCGAAGGAGGGGCGGAGCCGGATTGCGGCCTCGTATTCCGGCACGGCTTCGGGCAATCGGCCGTCGAGGACCCGAGCGTTGGCGAGATTGTAATGCGCCGCAGCCGACCCCGGGTTCTTCGCGGCGGCATAGCTCCAAAGGCTCGCCCCGCTTTGAAACACCGCCGCGTACGCCCGGCCTTCCAGCATGAGCGCGGCCAAAAGGGCTCCGGCTCCGACGCAAGCCCAGATCTGCCATCGGTTCGCGAGGGCCTGCCGCGCCGCGCCTGCGCCCGCCGCGACGAGAGCGACGGGGCCGAGGAGGGCCACATAGGCGAGATGATCCGACACCCAGGACATTCGCGAGAACGACATGGGGATGAAGCCCACGACCGGCAGGAGATTGACGACGAAGAATCCCATGCCGAACAGAACATGCCTGCCCCAGGTCGTCCGCCTGGCCCAGGCCCAGGCGAAAGCCGCCGCCGCGCCCGCCCAGGGAAGGAACTGCAACAGGGACGGCGGATTCACGGGCCATTTCGGATAGATCGGCATCAACCCGCACGGAACGAGGCATTTTCCGCAGTAAAATGCGGCGGCCAGTCCGGCGCATGCGATCCGGGACGACATTCCCCCGATTTCGAGGCGCTCGGAGCCGATCGCCTCATGGAATTGAAACCAAACGGTCGTTGCGCCGAGCGCGGCGGAGACCGCAAAGAAAGGGACGCTTGCGAGAAGGTTCGCCCGCCCGAGCCTCCCCCGTTTCCACGCCGCGTGCAGGAGGATGACCACCGGGAACATGACGACGGATGTCTTGGCCAGCATCGCGGCAAGGAACCAGAAGAACGACCGCGCGTAGGCGCCGCGCCCGCGGGAGGCGTCGGTGTCGGCATAGGCTCCCATCGCGAGGAGAAGAAGGGGCAGCGAAAGCGTGTTCTTCTGCTCCGAAACCCAGGCGACCGACTGGACGGCCAGGGGATGCACGGCGAACAGGAGCGCGCCAAGCCACGCAAGGCAAAGGCCGAGACGGGCAAGCAGGCGCCAGACGAGCAGCGCGCTCGTGAAATGAAGCCCCAGGCTGACCCAATGGTAGCCGAAAGGATTGTCGCCGAACAGGCGCCATTCCAGCCATTGCAGCGTGGACTTGAGCGGAAGATAGTCGGGGCCCGGCGGCGCGAACCATATTCTCCGCAATCCCCCGGGGCTGCGCAGAGTGGAATTCAGGGTGATCTCGGAAAGGTCGTCCCATATCCAGCCTCCGCGCAGGGACGGCCAGTAGACGAACAGGACCGCGGCGGCGATTGCAGCCGCGCCGAGAACCCTGCGGACAAGAGGGGAATCGGGACTGGCCCGGAATCCGGATCTCATTGATTTCATTTCGATGTCGGTCCGGCTTGCCCTTGCGGGTCATCCGTCTGCGCATTCCCGCCGCTCGCATATTGCAGATTGCGCCTGGCCGCCTCAAAGGCCGGCTTGAGCCGCAGCGCCTCCCCATAGTGCTTTGCGGCCTCGTCCCGCCTCCCCGCCTTGAGCAGCGCGTTTGCAAGATTGAATTGCATATCCGCCGATTCGGGTTGCAGCCGCACGGCCTCCTCGAAGGCGGCGATCGCCTCCTGCAGGCGGCCCATGCGGTCCAGCGCGTTGCCCAGATTTGCGGCGGCGTCCGGGTAGTCGGGCTGGAACTGCAGCGCTTCCGTGAAGCAGGATATGGCTTCTTCCGGACGCCCCGTGAGCAGGCGCATCAGGCCGAGGTTGTACCGGGCTTCGGCGGATGTGGGCTTGAGCTGCGAGGCGTTGCGGTATTGCTCCTCGGCTTCCGCGTATCGGCCGAGCTGGGCCAGCGCGATTCCAAAATTATTGTGGGCGATGGCCAGGTTGTCGCGCGCCCTTGCGTAGGACGGTTTCAGCCGGAGGGCCAGTTCGTACTGCGAAACGGCCTCCTCAAAGCGGCCCTCGCGAACCAGGATGGCGCCGAGGTTGTTGTGACCGACGGGATTGTCCGGCCGCTTCGCAATCGTGTCCTCCCAGATTGAGTGCTCGCTGCGGTACGCCTGTGTCCGCCGCGCCGTCGCCGTGGCGAGCGCGACGGCCGCAACCCCGATCACGACGGCGCACAGGATCGTTGCCGGCGGGACTTGAACGGTCCTGGGCCGGCCCGGTCCGGGCGGCATTCCGGGCTCCTGCAATGGTTTGTCGGGATTCATCCGGACATAGCCCATTCAATTCAAGAGGCCGCTCTTCTCCAGTTCACCCGGCAAATCGGGCCCGAGTTCAGCCGGCGGCCCGTCGAGCGCGGCATGCAGTTCGTCCTCTGTCAGCCGAAAGACGAGGATCGAGCCGTGGAGATTTCCGTCTGGCGCCCGGTGCCGCAGGTAGGCGGTGAGGCGCGAAAAGCGCAGCGCGTCGAATTCACCGACATCCTTCAGGAGCCGCCACCAGTCATCGACTGTCCCCCGGGTCAACGCCGCCGCGCGCGCCTGCCGGTCGTCTCCAAGGAGCGGCCGGACTTCTGCGGCGAGCTGCTGGTATCTGTCCTCGAAGCGGCGGTTCCACGGCCCCCAAGGAGCATCCAGATTGTATTCCATCTGCTGGAGCACGGTTGCGCTCACGAGATAAGTCCCCGAACGGACGAGCAGGCCGGGTCCTATCTTGAGCAGGACGGCCCTCTTCCAGCCAGTTTCATTCACATCCGCCGTTCCAACGAGCTCGTATTCCTGATGGGTTCGCAGGAAATCCGAGGATCCCTTCTGGAATGACTCCGGAGCAAAATCAACGGTCATAACCGGGAGCGATCCCGGCGGTTCCTCGGTCGGCGTCGCGCAATGGGCGATTTCTGCCCGGACTCCCCAGGCCGTGGGGCTCGCGCTGCCGAAATACGCCAGGTGGAAGGGCTGTTCGCCAGGGTGCGTATCGATGTAGCGTTTGGCTGCGGGCAGATCCTGGCCCCAGTCCAGCGAACTGTCGACGAAATGGCGGTACCCTTCGGATGGGCGCACAAGTCCATTGAAATAAGAAAGATAATCCGGAAACCGCCAGAATGTTTCGGCGCATTGAGCGGCGAGAAGGAGACCCAGCCCGGCCGCACACCAATTGATCCGGCGTGGAGAGAAGGCACCCGTGCCGGGGCCTGTCCCCGGAACGGGCGACACTTCGGCCGGATGACGCCACTGTGCCGCCGCTCCGCAAAGAATGAACAGCGGGGGATACAGTGGAAGAAGGTGGCGGTGTCCGATATCGAGGTGGCCCAGCACGGCTGCTGTCCCGTCCACGACGATCACGGCCCAAAAAGGAAGGGTCGACCCGAGCGCTTCCGCGGCCTGGCTCGCGAGGCCGGTGCCGTCGAGGCGGCGTCTCGAGCGCCAACGCGCGATCGTCATCCCCGCGGCGAGGCCCATCGCGCCGAAAAGGGGCAACGGCGTCTTGACGAGGAAGCTGTACGGAAAGAAGCCGGTCCAGCCCGTCAGGCTGTGCTCTCCGTTGAGAAACGCGTCCCTCCACCTGGAGAATCTCCAGGCGTACGCGCAGCCGTACACGTACGCCTCCGGGAGCAATTTGTGGTCGCGGGCCGCCTCGAAGACTCGGGGCAGCCCGGGCCCCACGGGAGTTCCCAGCACCCGCTCCCACGTGGGATCGTGCCGGTTGGGCTCCGCATCCGAGTACGCAGAATAGCGAAAACCATAGAAGGACCAGATCACGCCAATGGCGATCGCCAGGCCGAACACAGCGGCGACCGCGAACACTGCCGCCCGGGCCGGGCGAGGCTTCAACTCACGCCGCCACGGCCCGATGCCGGCGACCGGAGCCTTGCTGCTTATCAACCGGACGGAAGCCAGGACGATGGCGATAGGAAACAGGAGAAAGCCCGAGGGCTTCGAGACGAAAAGGCCACCCGCGGCAAGGCCCGCGATGGCAATTCGCCGCCCGGACGGATTCCTCAGTGCAGCGTCGATTGCCACGGCCGATGCAAGGAAAAACAGCGCCGCCGCCGTGTCCGACGTCATCAGCGTTCCGTTTGCAAGGATCGAGGGGTTGAGTACGCAGAAAAGGAGGGCCACGACGCCCCCGCCCCGGCCGAACCGCCGGCTGGCCATTGCCCAGACCAGAGCCGCCAATGCCACGGCCAGCAGCCCGCAGGCCGCCCTGCCGTCCCGAACCATGGACCAGGCGTTGTTTCCGAGACGATGGAACCACGCATCGGCAACCACCCACTCCTGGGAGGTCTTCCAGTCGTTTAAGTCGCGCGGGGGCATGCGGGTTCCGGCCAGCGCCAGAGGCAGTCCGGCCACCCTCTGGGGCAGGTTGCCGTTCTCCGGGTTCAACCTGTAATCGTTCCACGCCCAATAAGTGCAGCCGGCCGTCGCATGGACGATTTCGTCATAGGTCAGGCTTTTCTCCCGCACGCTCTCCTGGAGCAGAAACCAGAAACCCGCGAGCAGGAGAACCCCGGCAACCCAGGACACCCGATGACGCAACCGGCTGACCGTCAAGGGGAGGGTTGGTTCGTTCGGCATTGGGAGGGAAGCCCGGGGTTCCCTGGGGCGCAGCGATTTCTGCGCTCCGAAACCCCCACCCGGGCCGGGGCATGACCTTTTACAGGGTTGCCGGCCTGCAAAACCAGCTCAATTTAAGGAAAATTGAATAACGGACACGTGTCCCAAAAAAAGTTGACATTCTTTTTCGGGGCGTTCAGTCCGGTTTCAAACCAAGGCTCTCCCCAAGCCCAACCCACAAGAACAGAACCATGAAAACCTCCCAGTTGGCAGGCGCGTTTGCGCGTATGCACACAACGGTCGCTGCCTTTCTTCTGCTGGCCGTTTCGGCCTTCGGACAGGCTCAGACCACCGGCACCGTCGAGGGCCGGATACTGAATTTGACGAACGGCCAATACATAGAAAACGCCCAGGTCACAATCGAGGGCACGCAATTGGCAACGATGACCGACATCTATGGACAATATCGGTTCTTCAGCGTCCCCGTCGGCGAGGTCACGGTGGACGTCACGTTCAGCGGCCTGGTCTCGCAGAAGGCAACCGTCACAATCGTCGCCGGTGCAACCACGCAGCATGACTTCTCGCTCGCGACGGCCGCCCAGACCACGACGTCGGGCGAAGTGATCAAGCTCGATGCGCTGGTCGTCGGCGCCGAAAGAATGACCAATGCGAACGACATCGCGATCGCCGATCAGCGCTTTGCCCCCAACCTCAAGTTCGTGATGCCCGCCGCCGCGTTCGGGGACATCACCGAGGGCAACCTTGGCGAATTCATGAAGTTCCTTCCATCGGTCGGGATCGAATACAATTCGATGGACGCCCGCTGGATCATGGTGCAGGGCGTGAGCGCCCGTTATACCTCGGTCACCGTGGACGGGATGCGGATGGCCAGCGCCGCTTCCACGAGTCCGGGCCGTTTCTTCGAACTCGAGCAGGATTCGATCCACAACACGGCCCGCGCCGAGCTCAATATTTCGCGCACGCCGGACCTGCCGGCCGACGCGCTGGGCGGCTCGGTCAACATGGTGAGCCTGAGCGCATTCGAGTACTCCAAACCCGAATTCGACTACAATGTGAACCTCGTCGCCAACAGCGCGTTTCTGGAGGCCGGCCCGACCCCCGGACCCGAGGATGCCGCTGAAACGCGCAAGATCATGCCCGGCTTTGATTTTACGTATATCGACCCGCTCACCAAGAACTTCGGATTCACGATCGCGGTGCTCGACTCGAACATGTACAACCCGCAGTACCGCTCGGCTCCAGCGTTCTACGGAAATGGAACGAACACCGCACTGACGGCGACAAGCCCCTACCTGACGGATCCCTACCTGGAAAGATACACGGTCCAGGATGCTCCCAAGATCACGATACGGCAGGCTTATTCGGCCGATGCCGACTGGAGGATCAGCGACACCGACAGGCTCTCATTCGCCGTCCAGGAGAACTACTACGACGCATATGTCCATGCCCGCGGCATAAGCTTCGACACGGGCACCGGCGCGATGGTGGCGTCGCCGCAGCCTTTCGCAGTAACGCCTGGCGACTACGACAACACCTACACGGACGGTCTCGCCGGCAAGGGCTCGATCGTGATGTATTCGAGCGATCGGAAGAAATTCGGCCGGACGTTCAACTTCAACACCCGGTACAAGCACGACGGACCGGTCTGGACGATCGACGCGGGCTTCTCCTTCTCGCACTCCTCCGCCCACTATGCGGACGTTGCCAATGGCTATCCGGACGTCATCAGCCTGACGATGAAGAGCGTGACGATCGATTATTTCGGCATGCCCGCCACCGGCTACGTGAACCCGACGACGATCAACGTGTACAGTAACGCTTCGACTCCGGTCCAGCTCAACCCCTATAGCTACGCCAATTACAGCATCACCTCGATGACGTCCGATCCGGCCGATGCCACGGACGTCTATCGGACCTACAAGGGCGACATCAAGCGCGACGTCAGTATTTTTGGCGCGCGGACCACGCTGACGCTCGGCGCGCAGATGCAGACGGAGGACCGCGACATCCATACGCAGAAAAACACGTTCACCTTCCTGCCGACCGGTACTGCGGCCCTTGCTGGAAACTACAGCCTCATGGATCCCGATTATTCGCGGATTGCCCTGCCTTGGGGATTGCCGCAAGTCCAGTGGGCGAGCAACAACGCCTTTTTCCAGTATTTCCAGGCAAATCCGCAGAATTTCTCGCTGACGCAGACCGGAACGGGCGGGTCGATCGCATACCAGGTCAACCAATCACCCTTCTTCATTGAGGAGATCCCGGCCGTGTTCGCCATGGGGGACACGAAGTTCATGAACAACCGGTTTGATTTGCTCTATGGCGTGCGCGCGGAAGCCACCCACGACATGATCCAGGGCGGTCTATACGATCCTGGTGCGGGTCTTTCCTATGCCACGGGCTCCGTGCAGCAGCTGATGGCCCAGTACCAGTTCCGAAGTGACATTGTAAGCACTGATTATTCAGGAGTTTACCCAAGCGTTAATTTAAGTTTCGACGTGTCCAAGTATCTGACGCTTCGCGCTTCTTATAATCGGGCCGTGGGGCGGCCGGACCTGAACAACATCATTCCGGGTTACACGACGATCAACACGACCTCCCAGACGATCAGCGCCCCGAATCCGGCGCTCGCTCCCGAAGAGGCGAACAACTTCGTGTTTGCAGCCCAGTTCTTCCCCGTCAACGGCGGTGTCTTCCAGGCCGACTATTTCATCAAGGATTTCAATAATTTCTGGGGTTCGCTCACACAGCCGGCGACGCCGCAGCTGCTCAATCAACTCGGCCTTCCGCAGGATTATCTGGGATACCAGGTCACGACCTCGTTCAACACCGGCACGGCGCAGGTCCGCGGCATAGATTTCAACTACCGCCAGACCCTCAATTTCCTGCCCGGCTGGGCCAGCGGAGTGTCCGTGTTCGCGGACGGCACGGCGCTTCACCTCCAGGGAGCGACCAACGCCGATTTCTCGCAATTCATCTCACGCGAAGCAAACTGGGGCGTCACTTTCGCGCAGCCCAAGTACTCGGTTCAGGTAAACTGGAACTACCGCGGCCAGGAACGCGAGGGCCTCGAGGTATTCGATCCCAGCGGCTCGGGCTACCAGTACTTCCACGCGCGCCTGGAAACGGATGCCGAGGCGTCTTACAACATCACCAAGAACATTTCCCTTTATATAACCTGCCGCAACATAACCAATCAGCCGTGGGACGAGATGCAGATGAGTCCTGCGACGCCCCGCTGGGCCACGCTGGTCCGACGCGAGGACTTTGGCGAGATCTGGCAGCTTGGATTTAAGGGGAAGTTCTGAACTGAGCAGGGCGCCGGCGTCAGGGGTTGCCGGCGCCCATTCCTCACCCGGGCGGTCTTGGATTTGCCCGTCAAACATTGCGAAGCCCCGGCGAACGGGAAGGACACCATCCTTGAGTTCGCCGGGACGCTGCGTTCTTGCCGGGAACAAGCGAAAGGACCGTCGCGCTCCCGGTCCGGCGCCGCTTTTTTGAGCGCTTGCCCGGCGGAAGCATCGGAGGTGCACTTGCGTCCTGGCGAAACCATGGAGACCACCGACCCAACGCCGAGGCTCTCGGTCGTCGTCCCGTTTTACAATGAGGAGGAAGTGGCTGCGTCGGTTGTGGACGAGATCGGGCGGGAGTTGACGGCTTTCGGCTTTTCCTGGGAGGCCGTTCTCGTGGACGACGGGAGCACGGACCGGACGGCTGAACGGCTTGCGGCGGCGCAGCAACGCTGGCCCGGCTGCAGGCTCCTGCGTTTGCCGAAAAACGTCGGCCAGGGTCCGGCACTTTTTGAAGGAATAAGGCGCGCCCGCGCCCCTATTATAGCGACGATGGACGGCGACGGCCAAAACCTGCCGGGCGATATTCCCGTTCTTCTCGCCTGCCTTGATCGCGCCGATCTCGTCGTCGGCGTCCGCACGGATCGATGCGATTCGAGGATGCGCCGCGGACTTTCGCTCCTTGCGAACGCGGTCCGCAGCCGCCTGCTGCGAGACGGCGTCAGGGATGCCGGGTGCGCCCTGAAGGTCTTTCGACGGGAAGTGGTGGGCGTCCTGCGCCCCATGCCGATGCTGAATCCCTTCATGCCGGCGCTTGCGGTGGCGGCGGGCTTCAAGGTGGCCGAACATCCGGTCCGGCATCGCGCACGCATGAGCGGGCGCTCCAAATACGGAGGAACGGCGCTGCTATTCCGGCCCGCGGGCCAGCTTCTTTCCGTATGGTGGGTGTTGCGCCATGCGCGAAAGGCGGGAAACTTTCCGGCGAATGCGGCGCGCAGATCATGAAATGGGGACCTGACAAGATGCGTTTTTTTGCCGTCGCGGCCGTGCTATTGGGAAGCATCACGCGAGCCGCCGGGGCCGACACCGCGGACGCCTCGAGTCCCTTCGTTCTTCTCCCGCGATATATCGTGCATGGCGAGCCCATCCTGCCCGACCGGGAATCCTGGCGGTATGTCTCCATTCCCGGATACGAAATCCTTTCCCAGGCGACCGACGCCCGCACGTCGGAGGTTGCGGCGTCCCTGCTCCGGTTTGCGAGTGTGATGGAGCGCATCCTGCCCGCGCTCCACCGGACCCGGGCTCAGAACACGTGGCTACTTCTCTGCACCGACCGGCGGGAATTCGAGACTTTTGTTCCGGCGGCGGTCCGCGCGGAGTTCGAACTGGCGGGCGTCGACCGCCTGTTCCTGCCCGGTCCGGGGTGCGAAGTGGTGGTGCTGTACCTCGGCAGGCTTTCGGGAGCCGGGAACTTTGAGGTCGACTTGACCAACGATTACCTGCAGCGCCGGCTGGCAACCGCCCGCCCACCCCCTCCGCCGTGGTACGCGGAGGGCATCGCACGAATCTTCGCGGCCGCCGACGTCACGAACTGGCGGTCGCACGAGACAATCGCCGTCGGCAAGCTGGACGACCGCCCGCGGCCGAACAATGTTGTCGAAACCTCGGACGGCTCGGTCAGCGTGAATCCCGTGGTCACGGTCGACCACGCCAAGGCGGTATCGACCGGTGTCGCGCGAATCCTGCGGGGCGATCTTCTCGCTGCGGCGGCGACGGACCCGTCCGCCACGCCCGATCCGGCCGCGGCCAATCCCGATTTCAACGGCCTCAGTTTCAAGCGCTATTTTTCGGAATCGACCCGGCCGGTGCCCCCGCTGTCGGCTCTTTTCTCCGGTCCGCCGCAAACGGGCTATGCGGATTGGAGCCAGGGCTGCTGTCTTTTCGTGCACTACTGCCTGTTCGGCCAGGGGGAAAAGTATTTCCCCGAAATGGAGCGGTTCCTCGACAGCCTGGGACGGGGCGCGAATCCGGTGGCGGCATTCCAGGCGGTGTTTGGCAAGTCGTGTCCGGAAATGGATCGCATCCTCGGCTATTACCTCGGCTCCAGCAATTATCAGGTCAAACTGTTCAGGCTGCCACCGCCGGGCCACGGGTCAGGGGCTCCGGCGATGCGAGACGCAACCGATGGGGAGGTCGCCATCCTCAAAGCGGGCGCCTACGTCAATTCCGGCTTTTTCCAGCTGGCTTGGGGGGAACTGATTGCCGCCACCAGGAGGGAAAAGGCAGCCGGCTCCATCGAGCCGCGACTGCGGGCCGCAATTGCGGCGGGGGGTGGGGGCCAGGCGGAGCTCAAGCAGGCGCGGTAATCCCTCATCTCGCGGGCGCCTGCCGCTCGCGGAAGAGCGCGGTGCCGATCCGTATGAGCGTGCTTCCGGCGGCAATGGCCGCGGGATAATCGCCGCTCATGCCCATGGACAACTCGGGAAGGGGAACCTTGCACCGGCCTGCGAGTTCGTCTCGCAGATTTCGCAGATTTGCGAATGTGCGTTCGGCGACGGCGGAATCGGGGGAAAGGGGCGCGATCGTCATGAGCCCGTCGAGCCGGATGTGCGATTTGGCGAGGGCTGCCTCCACAAGCCGCGGAGCTGCCTCGGGTTCCGCCCCGAACTTCGCCGGGTCGCGCCCGGCATTGATTTGTAATAGGATAGGCATCGTGCGACCCAGGTCGGATGCAGCGCGGTCGATGAGGTTGATCAGTTTTTCGCTGTCCACGCTCTGAATCCGGTCAAAATGCCGTACGGCCAGGGAGACCTTGTTCGATTGGAGGTGCCCGATCAACTCCCATCGGACGGTCGCAGTCGTTTGCGCGCGTTTCTCAACTGCTTCCTGCACACGGTTTTCGCCGACTGTGGAGAGGCCGTAACGGGCGGCGTATTCGACCGCGGCCGCAGGTTGGCTCTTGGTGACCGGAAGCAGGGCAACCGCATCCGGAGTTCTTCCCGCGCGGACGCATGCCTGGGCCATCGCAGCGCGGAGCGCATCCGCCAACCCCCGGAACTCATCATATGCAATGATCATGAGATCAACTTTAGATTTTCTAATTAGACATTTACGCCGCGGTCCACTTTAATAGCTTCCGTACTCGCACGAGTGCCAATCATGCAAATTGAAAACCTGAAGATTTTCGCCGATTTGGTCGAGACGAAGAGTTTCTCGAAGTCGGCGAAGCTAAACAACCTGACCCAATCCGCGGTCAGCCAGCAGGCTCGGGCGATGGAACGGCACTTCAAAGTGCTCCTGATCGACCGCAGCCAAAAGCAGTTCCAGCTCACGCGCGAGGGGCAGCGCGTTTATGAATCCGCGAAGGAGATGCTTCACACGTATGAAATGCTCCTGGCGGAACTGCAGGAGATGAAGAAGGTGATCAGCGGCACGATTCGGATTTCAACGATCTATTCGATCGGGCTGCACGAGCTGCCGCCGTACATAAAGCGTTTTCTGCATGACTATCCTTCCGTGAACGTGCGTGTCGAGTACCGGCGCTCGAATCTCGTCTATGAGGACATTCTCCACAACTCCGTCGATTTCGGGCTTGTGGCGTTCCCGGTCAAGGTTCGGCAGATCGAGGCCGTGCCGTTTCACAACGACCGCCTGGTGCTGATCACGCATCCGGAGCATCCGCTTGCAAAGCAGGCCGAGGTCAGCATTTCCGACCTGGCGGGGCAGAAGTTCATCGGATTTGACCCGGACATTCCAACCCGCAAGGCGATCGACCAGATCTTCCGGGAGAACCGTCTCGAGCTGGACCCCGTGATGGAGTTCGACAACATCGAAACGGTGAAGCGCGCGGTTGAGATCGACCATGGAATTGCGATCGTTCCGCAGGCCACGGTCGTCCAGGAGGCAAGGCAGGGCACGCTTGCCGTGCTGCAATTCGCCGGGAGGGAATTCGTCCGACCGCTTGCAATCCTGCACCGCAAGGGGCGTGTATTGACCCCGGCGATGCGGAAATTCGTCGAAACGCTCGGCCTCGATCTGACGGAACCCAAGGAACCCTGAAGGTGGGGCCTGCCCGGGGGATTGCCTGCCAGACCGCGCGGGGGCTTCCCGGTTTGGCTCACGCCTCCGCTTTTCTGCGGAACTTGCGTTCCCTTGGCGCGGGCCGCGCTCCATGCCGCACGCTCCATCGCAATCTCATCCCATGAAGAGCCTTTTCCTGCGGCTTGCGCTGGGCGCCGCGGTCATCGGCCTGGGAGCCTGCAAACAAAAGGCGTCCCTTGTGCCGGCGCCCGCATGGAGCCTGAAGGATGTGGACGGCCGCACGGTGACATCCGACCAGTTCAAGGGAAACGTGGTGGTCGTGGATTTCTGGGCCACATGGTGCGGTCCGTGCAAGAAGGCGATTCCCGGATATGTGGAACTTCAAAGGAAATACGCCGCGGACGGACTCGTGTTTGTCGGCGTATCGGTGGACCGCGGCACGGCCGAAGTGAAGAAATTCATCAGGGAGTACGGGGTTGGCTATCCGATCGTCATGGGCGACGACAGGACGCAGGAGGCCTTTGGGGGCGTGGATGCCTTTCCGACGACGTTCATCATCGACCGCGATGGAATGATCCGCGACCGGCAGAAGGGGATCGTCAGCACGGCCGAGTTCGAACGGCGGCTTCTCGCTTATTTGGGAATCCCCGGGAAAAACAGTTAGATTATTGGCTGGTTTTGAACGGCTTGTGCCGCGTGCAGTCCGTTCCAGCCCAAAACAGAAGGGGCCGGCGATAACCCCTTAACGCCGGCCCCAGTTTTCTGTTTCGGCCCATGAGGCCGATTTCACGCTACCCAAGATCCTATCTGTCAGGATGCGGTCAAAAGCATCACCCATGCCATGTGACTTTGCAGTTTAGGCTCTCGCAGGACCATTGGGGGATGACCACGAGGGGACAGCCTCACCATGGTAAAGGTTGCTTCCGCGGAACTCCGCCGCGATTTTTTGGACCGACCGCCGATCCCACGTGCAACTGCCGCCGATCATCCACGAGGACGAGGACCTCATCGCGTTCGACAAGCCGAGCGGACTCCCTGTTGCGTCGGACCGCTGGGACAAGGCGCGCGAGAACCTCATGGCGCTCGTGCATGCCCGCCTGGGACGCGGCGTTGCGAACGTGCACCGTCTCGATGCCGAGACGAGCGGAGTCCTTCTTTGTGCGAAATCCAAGGCCGCGCTCGATTTTCTGAGCGGTCAGTTCCAGGCGAAAACGGTCGGGAAAACCTATCTCGCCTTTGCCGCAATCCTGCCGGCCGGGAAGACGATGAAGGTCGTTGCGCCCGTTCGGTCGGGCAGCGGAGGACTGCCGGCCGCCTTCACGGTGGATTTGGCGCTCGGGCAGGACGAGGCGCACCCCGGGCGAATGCGGATATTTCGCAAGCGCGGGGGCAAGGCGAGCGTGACGGAATTTCGCGTCCTCGAATGCTTCGGCCGCTTTGCGTGGCTCGAGTGCCGGCCGCTCACCGGGCGCCCGCACCAGATTCGCGTACATCTGGCCGCCATCGGCGCCCCGGTGCTGGGCGACGCCTTCTACGGGGATCCCGGCGTGCAGATGCTCCTGTCGGAATTGAAGCGCCGTTACAAGGGCCGTCTGGAGGAAAGGCCTCTCATCACACGCCTCGCGCTGCATGCGAGCGAGCTGACGTTCGTGCATCCGGCGACGCGCGCGCCGGTCACCTTGCAGGCTCCGATGCCAAACGAGTTTTCCGTCGCGCTCAAGTATCTGAGAAAATTCGCGGGTCCCGGGCGCGGGAAAGCGGGACCTCTCGGGTAGGATGAGCGCGGCGCGTGTCGCGCGGATGCGCTCACGCCGGCGGGGGCAACGGGGGGCGCACGGCCGTTGCCTTGGCGGCGGCGGCGGCGGCGCGCATTCGGTCCAGTTCGCGCAGGACGGGGAGGAAGATGAAGTAGACCAGGGGTATCCAGACGGGAAGCAGGAGGGCCCAGGCAGCCGATGCGTGCAGGGCGATGACGCCGAACCTGTGGAAGAAGAGGCTGGGATCGTCCCAGAACATCTGGTTCATGTATCTGATGTGCAGATATGTCCTGGGCTCCCGGAACAGCCATTGGCCCATCCTCACGCATCCCAGGATCGCGGGGAGATGGATCGGGACGCAGACGCCGTTCACGATCTGGATGATCGGCTGGTTCAGCTTTAGGACGATCCCCACGATGAGGCAGAGGAAGGTGGTCGTGCCGAGGATGGGAAAAAGGGCGCAGGCGCTGCCGACCGCCAGGGTGAGGGCGATCTTCTCCGGTGTGATTCCCTGGGTCAGCTGGTGGACAATCGGACTGACAACGCGTCTTTTCCAAAAACTGGGCGCGGTGTTGCTTTTCTCGGGGGGGGCGGTCTCGGGCACGGCGGACAGGGGGTTTTCTTTCCAATCACCACCCTACAGGGAGTGGAAAGGCAGCACAAGACGCGTTATTCCCGTGGATTGTGCGGAGGCGCAATTCGTAATCATGGAACATTCAGAGGCTCCCGGTTTCATAAGGATGGCCTTATGACCGTCGCCGCGAGCTGAAAATTCGCAAGCCGGGGCCATTTTGACCGATAAACACGAATGGGCCGACCTCCCGGACGTCCTCAGGAAATCAACACCATGGTAACAGCCGTAGTCCTTATCTCACTCATGACGCTCCTCGTCGCGAGCGAACCGGATTCGTCCGGAAACGGGCGGGCATAGGAATGCGGCCGGCAAGCCTCACGGCTTCTTGTCGGCAATCTTGCGAAGGATCACGTCACCGTTGACGGTCGTTGCCTGGACTTCCGGACCGCCGCCGTTGAGGAGGCCTGTGACCGTCTTTCCGCCCGTCATCGCGGGCAGCGGAGGAGTGGGCGGCAAGGGAATCCGGACCCCAGACTCGGCCATGCCTTCTTTGGCAGCCTGCACTGCCTCGCGGACCGCCTCGCCCGCCTCCCGCGTGGCCTGCGCGGCCTCCCTGGCGGCTTCCCTGACCGCCTCACGCGTCTTGTCGTCAAGAATGCCACCGCTGTCGCCTGCGTCACCGGAGGAAGCGTGGAGATGCCGCCCCGCGCGGGGTTGTGCCATCTCCGTCTTCGTGACGAGAGCCTTCTCGTCGAAATCCGTCAGGATCTTCCCGTTTTGCGTGCGCAGCCGGACGTTGGCCTTGGCGTCGGCCGGAACGCGGATCGAGACCGCGCCGTTGACGGAGGTGAATGAAAGCGGCCGGCCATCGTGAATCTCGCGGATCGTGGCCCGGATCTCCCCGTTGGTCGATTCGACCAAAGCCCCCCCCGAGACATCATCGAGGCGCACGCTTCCATTGAGCGACCTGATGTCGAGGTCGCCGCCGATGCCGGAGCAGGTGACATTGCCGCCCCACAGATTGTTCACGACGACGGCCGTATTGCGCGGAACCGCGATCCGAAAATCGCCGCCGCCGCCGGGATCCTCGACGCCGTAGTCGAGCGAAGCGACGTTCTTATCCTCGGCGAATGAGTAGCCCGAGCCTTCCGAGAGGACGCGCAGGCCATCGGGACGCACGGTTTGCGCCGGCGACGAATCGGACGCGACGGTGATTTCCTGGCCGTCGCTTGCGCTGACGGTGACGTTTCCGCGTCCAATCCGGATCTTGAGGATGCCGGGTTTTGCGGGATCTGAAAACTTGTAGTGGGTCGTCGCCTCGTCCGCGCGGGCCGCGCACGGGAAAACCAGGGCCGGAATTGCGGACAGAACGAGGAGTGTGTGGAAGTGGCGGTGCGTTTGCATTGGGAAAAGTTGGCGCGTTTTTAAAGGCAAGGACATCAGAGCTGTGTCAGGGCGCGTCCGGCGGCGGCGCGCACGCTGGGATCTGCGAGCGAATTGACGGAAAGGTTTTGAAAGGCCGAAACGGCGTCGCGGTCGCGGATTGCCGCGAGAAAATCGATCATGGCCAGTTGCACGAGCGGGCTTTGCTCGCGGGGCAGGCAGACCCGTATCGCGGTTCGCACAACCTCGTTGTTGGCGTTCGCGTACAGCGCTTCGACGGCGTTCAGCCGGCAGTTGACGCTCGGATCCAACGCCAGGGTCGAAACGAGATTGTCGATTGCGTTTTCGTTCGGCTGTTGAAGGGTGGCCGAGGTGAGAACGCCTTCCAGGCGGTCATTTGCGGAACTGCGCTGCTGCTGCAGAAGGGAGTAGCTGACGAGCTGCCCCATCGAGTCCACGCGGCCTTTCAGTTCGGCAAGCTGCCGGGCAGTCGCATCGGCGTCAGGACCGGCCGTCGCCGGAACGCGGTGCACGCCGGCCAGGTACCCGGTTGCAAGAAGGACGCAGGCGGCAAGGGCCTGGAAGGCGGTCCGCCAACCGAACAGGGGAGACGGTGATGGCCGCTGCGGCCCGGCGCGCCGGGCGGACTTTTCCTCCTCGATCGACGAAAGGATGCTGGCGCGCAGGTGCCGGGACGGTTCCGCGTCCGGCATTGCGTCCAGGGCGTGAAGCGTCCGACGGAGCGTTTCACATTCGTGCCGGCATGCCGGGCACGCCTCAAGATGCTCGCGAATCTCGCCGGCGGTCGCGGCGTCAAGGCGGCCATCGATCCACTCGGGCAGATGCTCGCAAATACGTGTGCAGTTCATGGCAGGGCTTCCTTCCGCAGTTTGAAATAACGATCGCGCAGTTCGCGCAGGGCCCGGTGCGCGCGGACACGCGCGGCGCCCGCCGAGCACTCGAGCATCCCCGCGATTTCCGAAAACGACAGTTCTGCGATCCGGCTTAGGAGAAGCACCTCGCGGTCGGCCGGATCCATGCAGCCGAGGGCCGCGCGAAGGAGCGCGCGATCATCGCTCGAGGCGGCGTTCTCATCCGCAGCCGGAGCCTCGTCGGCGTGGCGCGCAAGATCCGCGGGGTCGGTGGCGGCGGGCTGGCCGGCGGATTTCCTGTGGTTATCGATGGCACACCGCCGTGCAAGATGGTACATCCAGGCCGTGAAGCTGCCCTTGTCCCGATAGGTGTGCCGGTACTTCAGCATGCGCTGGAACACGGTCTGGACAATGTCTTCGGCCGCGGACGGCTGGCCCGTCAGTTTGACGAGGAAGCCGAAGAGGCGGCCATGATGGCGGTCGAACAATTCACCGAGCGCATCCAGGTTGCCGTTGCGAACGGAGAGCATCAGCTCGTGATCGGAGGCGGGAACGGGGCAGTCCACGGGATCGGCGAGGTCGACACTAACGACGGTTCGGGGGGCGCTTACAGGAAATTCGAGGAATGCTGCGGGCACGGCGTTTGATCGGCATGGAGGGTTGTCGCTGAAAACCGCACTCGCGGGGAAATGTTACATGAAATCTCCCGTTTCCGCCCGGGCGCGCGAGCGATTTCCCGTTGCGTGGCGAGCAGGGGGTGTCTAGCCCTCGGTGACATACGCCATGAACCTCAAAGTGCTTTTCCGGTCCATTGTATTCCTCCTGATGCTTTTCGTCGTCCTTTACGCCGGCATCAATAACACGAACACCATCGATTTCTCCTTTCCCATCGCGTTTTCCAAGAACGTCCACGAACCGGCGGCCTACATATTCTTCGGCATCTTTGCCATTGGCGTGCTCGGCGGGACGATGCTGACGGCGGGAAGTGGCGGCCGCCGCGGCGGCGGCGGCAAGGAGAAGTGAGGGGGGGCCGGCTCCCCCGCCCGGCCGCCGCGCCTAACCTGCGCCTGCGCCGAGCGTGCGGCGAAAATTGTCGCAGATGACCGCCGCAGCGATCGCGGCGTTCAGGGATTCCGCCCCGCCGTAGCGGGGAATGGCAACGCGGACCGTGATGCGCTTCCTCACCCCTTCCGAAAGCCCGCGTCCCTCGCTCCCGACGACGATGACCGCATCCCGCGCCGGGTTGAGATGGTGCACATCCTCTCCGGAGAGATCACAGCCGAAAACAGGCGCCCGCGCCCCGGCGAGAGCATCGGGCAAATCCGCGGTGTGCACGGGCACGCGGGAGAACGCACCCATGCTTGCGTGAATGACCTTTGGCGAAAAGAGATCGGCGCAATCGGGCGAGAGGACGACGCGATCCAGCGCGTACCAATCGGCGATCCGCAGAAGGGTGCCGACATTGCCTGGATCCTGCACTCCGTCGAGCGCGAGCGTGAGGCCGCGGTCGAGGCCTCCGGCAGGAAGGGGCGGCCGCGAGATGCGGCCCAGCGCAAGGACCGGGGTGGGCGTCGGCAGCTGGCTTATTCGCTCCATCTCCGCGGGGGAGATCTCGCGCGTCCGCCGCCCGCTCCAATCGGGTGTCGCGTATATCTCTTCCAGGGGAAACCGGCCTGCCAGGAGATCCGCGACGCCCTTTTCCCCCTCGATCAGGAAGAGTCCAAGCGCCTCCCGATGCTTCTTCTCGCGCAGTGAGCGAAGGCGTTGGATTTCGGTTTTGGTGAGCACGGGTGGTGGAGCGCTCCGGGAAAACGGGGGCCGTGCCAGGGCGGCCTTCCACGGGGCAAATGAATGGCATAGAGAGACCGGGCGGCCCGATCTAGGCTAAATTTGTCCGGTCGTATCCTGATTTTAGCGAAACGGCCCGCCCTGCGGACCGGCGTTCCTTTTCCGTTGTTTTTGAGCCTGTTCGGAGCGATGATTGTGCAATGCCGCCGCGCGCATACCCTTCGGCCTTTCAACGACTGTTCGATGAGATCGGCACCGTTGACGCCGTGGGCGTCGAGGAGCGCGTGGCGAAGTTTGCGACGCGAAGCATCAAGAAGATGTCGAAGGTCCGCGGCCTGAAGCTCGCCGTCTCAATGGTGGACCTGACGACCCTGGAGGGAAAGGATACCCCCGAAAAGATCGCGTCGCTTTGCCAGAAGGCGCTCCATCCGCACGAGGATGGGGACGTTCCTCCGGTTGCGGCCGTGTGCGTGTATCCATCGATGGTGCGGCATGCCAGGAAGCACGTGACTGGCACCCCGGTGAGGGTGGCGTCGGTGGCCACGGCTTTCCCTTCGGGGCAGGCGCTGTTCAGGACCCGCCTGGCCGAAGTGAGGGGCGCAGTTTCAGACGGGGCCGACGAGATCGACATGGTCATCAATCGCGGCGCGTTTCTGGCCGGCGAGTTTGCAAAAGTGCAGGATGAGATTTCGGCCGTCGTGGAAGCCTGCGGCGACAAGGCCCTCAAGGTGATTTTGGAGGTGGGGGAGCTGGAGACCTACGATTCAATCCGCGCCGCCTCGCTTCTAGCCATGCGCGTCCTGCGCGAGGGCGATTTCATCAAGACGAGCACCGGGAAGACCCCGCTCAATGCGACCCTGGGCAACAACCAGGTGATGATCGAGGCGATCCGCGACCATTATCTGGAAACCGGGATCTCGATCGGGATGAAGCCCGCCGGCGGCATCCGCGGCGCAAAACAGGCGCTTCATTTTCTGGTGGCCGTCAAGGAGACGCTGGGCGACGCCTGGCTCGTCAACGAACGGTACCGGTTTGGGGCGAGTTCGCTCCTGAACGATCTCCTCCGCCAGATCGAAAAGGAAAAGACCGGCGCCTACCAGGCGCCCTATTATTTCAGCGAAGCCGCTGAGAGTTATTGAAAAGGACAACCATGCCGGTGCACGCAACCATGCCCCCGACACTTTCCGAGAAAAGACGATCCGTGTCGCGGAGCGACCGCCCGAAAAGCCGGCCCGCCGTCACGGCCCGCGGCAGGCGCGCGCCCGAACTGGTATTTGGCGATCTATGGGAATTCGACCCGGCTCCGGAGAGCGCCGATCCGAAGATAAAGCCCCGGTACGAACTTTTCATAAACGGCGAATTCGTCCCTCCGGCATCGGGGAAATACTTCGAATCGATCAATCCCGCGAACGAAACCAAGCTGGCGGACATAGCCTCGGGCACCGGGCCCGACGTCGACGCGGCCTACGAGGCGGCTGCACGGGCGTTCGCAACCTGGGGACGGATGCCCGGGCGGGAGCGTGGAAAGTACCTCTTCCGTGTCGCCCGGCTGCTCCAGGACCGCGCGCGTGAATTTGCCGTCGCCGAAACGATGGACAACGGGAAACCCATCCGCGAAACCCGCGACTTCGACGTGCCGATGTGCGCGGCCCATTTCTTTTACCATGCGGGGTGGGCCGACAAGCTCGACTATGTGGCTCCCGGGCGGCGGACGACACCCTTGGGGGTTGTCGGCCAGGTGATCCCCTGGAATTTCCCTCTTCTCATGCTTGCGTGGAAGCTGGCCCCGGCGCTCGCCATGGGAAACTGCGCGGTTCTGAAGCCCGCGTCGAACACCTGCATCACGGCGCTCAAGCTCGCGGAAATATTCCAGGATGCGGGTCTGCCGCCCGGCGTCGTCAACATCATAACGGGTCCGGGCAGCACGGGCGGCCTCATCATGGCCCATCCCACCGCCGCGAAGATCGCCTTCACTGGCTCCACCGAGGTCGGCAAGGTGATCATGCGCTCGGTGGCGGGCAGCGACAGGCGGATGACCATGGAACTCGGCGGAAAGGCCGCCAATATTGTCTTCGACGATGCGCCGCTCGACCAGGCGGTGGAGGGCATTGTCAACGGCATCTTCTTCAATCAGGGCCAGGTTTGCTGCGCCGGGTCGCGGCTCCTTGTTCACGAGCCGGTTGCCGACAGGGTGATCGCGAAACTGAAGAATCGCCTGCGCGTCCTGCGCGTCGGCGATCCACTCGACAAGAACACAGACTTGGGGGCGATCGTTTCGCGGGCGCAGCTGGACACGATCAATGAATACCTGAAGATCGGGGTGAAGGAGGGGGCAACAATGTGGCAGCCGCGGTGCCGCCTGCCTTCGAAGGGATATTTCCTTCCGCCGACGCTTTTCACGGGCGTCACGCAAAGCCATCGGATAGCGCGGGAGGAGATTTTCGGGCCCGTTCTGTGCATTCTCACGTTCCGAACGGTGGACGAGGCCATCGAGAAGGCCAACAACACGCCTTACGGACTGAGCGCCGGAGTCTGGACGGACAAGGGTTCGCGAATCCTGAAGATGTCCACCGAACTCAAGGCGGGGGTGGTCTGGGCCAACACGTTCAACAAGTTCGATCCAACTTCGCCTTTCGGCGGCTACAAGGAATCCGGCTTCGGTCGAGAGGGCGGCCGGCAGGGGCTCCTGGACTACGCAAAACTGATTTAAGAAAGCGCCATGACCCGACTTCCCATCACCAAGACACCCAAGGTTTACGTCGGCGGCGCCTTCATCCGTTCCGAAAGCGCGCGCACTTTCCCGATCAAGGACGCCTCAGGCGCGTTCTTCGCCAACATTCCCCAGTGCACGCGCAAGGACCTTCGCAATGCGGTCGAGGCCGCAGCGAAGGCGGGTCCGGGCTGGGCCCGTCGGACGCCGTACAATCGCGGCCAGATCCTGTACCGGCTGGGGGAGATGCTCGAGGCGCGGGCGTCCGAAATGGCCGCCGCGATCGCTCTGGGAGGCTCGGGCGCCGCCGCGGCCAGGGAGGTTGCGGCATCGGTGGACCGGCTGATCTATTACGCGGGCTGGGCCGACAAGTACGAGCAGGTTCTCGGGAGCGTGAATCCCGTCTCCGCGCCGTACTTCAATTTCACGGTTGCGGAGCCGATGGGGATCGTGGGCGTGATCGCGCCGGCGGAGGCCCCGCTCCTCGGGCTGCTCTCGCTCGTCGCCCCGGCCATCACGGGTGGCAACACGGTCGTGGCGCTGGCGTCGGAGGACCGGCCGCATCCGGCGATCCTGCTCGGGGAGATGCTCGCGACGAGCGACCTGCCCGGAGGAGTCGTCAATCTCCTCACCGGATTCCGCAGGGAACTCATCCCGACATTCGCCACGCACGCCCATTTGCGCGCAATCAGCGCCGTTGCGGATGCCGGCGAGCGCAAGATGCTTGCGCTCGGGGCCGTCGAAAGCGTCAAGCGCACGCACTTCATGAAGGCCGAGGAAAAGCAGGACTGGTTTTCCGACGCTGCGCAGAGTCTCTACGCGATCCGGGATTTCCTCGAATTCAAGACGACCTGGCACCCCATCGGAGCGTGACCGGCGGGACGTGCTTCCGTTTTCGCGCATGCCCATGCCGGATGCCCTGACCCCCTTTTCCGTGATCGCGCGCAAGCGCGACGGATTTGCGCTGTCCCGGGAGGAGATTGCCTCGTTTGTCCGGGGCGCGACCGACGGGTCGTGGGCGGACTACCAGCTGAGCGCAATGCTGATGGCCGTCTTTCTCCGCGGCATGGACCGCGCCGAAACGATCGCATTGACGGCGGCGGTCATGAACTCGGGGCGCGTCGCGGATCTGTCAGGCGTGCGCGCCCCCAAGGTTGACAAGCACTCGACGGGCGGCGTGGGCGACAAGATCTCGCTGCACCTCGCTCCCATGGTCGCGGCGTGCGGCGCCTGCGTCCCGATGATCAGCGGACGCGGCCTCGGCCACACGGGAGGCACGCTCGACAAGCTGGAATCTATTCCGGGTTTTCGCGTGAACCTCACCCTGTCGGAGTTTGCCGCGCAGGTGGGGAAGGTGGGATTGGCGATGATCGGCCAGACAGGAGAACTGGCTCCGGCGGACAAGAAGCTTTACGCGCTTCGGGATGTGACGGCCACCGTCGAATGCGACCCGCTCATCTGCGCGAGTATCCTGGGGAAGAAGCTGGCCGAAGGAATCGATGCCCTTGTCCTCGACGTGAAGTTTGGCCGGGGCGCCTTTATGCCGAACAAGGCCCGCGCCCGGCAGCTTGCGGAAACGCTGATCGAAATTGGCGCGGCGATGGGAAAACCGGTGAGGGCCGTGCTGACCGCGATGGAAGAGCCGCTGGGGCGGACGGTCGGCAACGCGCTCGAGGTCGTCGAGTCGATCGATTTCCTGCACGGTTCGGGGCCGGCCGATGTCGGGGAAGTCACGTTTGCACTGGGGGAGCAGATGCTTCTCCTGGCTGGGATCGAGAAAGGGGCGAGCGAGGCCAGGAGCCGGCTGAAGGAGTCGGTCGCCTCAGGAGCCGCGTGGGCGAAATTCAGGGAGATGGTTGCCGCCCAGGGTGGGGACCTGGATGCGGTCGACGACCCGCGCCGCCTGCCTCGCGCCCGCCTGCAGGCTCCCTTGATCAACGCGCGGGGAGGATATGTCCGGTCGGCCGATGCTCTCGGCATCGCGCAGGCCGCCTTGAGGCTTGGGGCGGGCCGTGCGCGCGCCGATGCCTCGATTGATCCGGCGGTCGGCATAAGCCATCTGGTGAAGGTGGCGGAGCGCGTGCCGCCGGGCGGCTCACTGTGCACGATTCACGCCAGCGACGGGGACAGCCTCGCGGAGGCGCGAGCGGCGCTCGAAAGGGCGATTGCGGTCGGTGACGAGCCGGTGGCGGCGCCAGGGCTCGTCGAGGAAATCATGGGCCGGACTTGACCGCCTTTTCCAAATTGGAGAGCTCGGTTGCTTTCTCCTCCCATTCCAGCGTTGCCTCCCGCAGCTGTTCGACGACCGAGGAAAGCTCGCGATTGACGTGCTGCGCCCTGCCGGGCTCCTGATAGGTTTCCGGCGCTTCCAGAATTGCGGTCAGCTCGGTTTGTTTTGCCTCCAGCTCGGACACGCGCTGCTCGAGCCGGCCAACCTCGGTGCGGAGCTTCTTTTGGGGCCCCGAGCGGGCCGCACGAGCTTCCGCTTCGAGACGCTTCTGATCCTTCGTCTTGCGGCCCAGCTGCAGGCTGGATCGGTCCGGAGTCGTTTCATCCGCGTTTGCTTCTCCCTGGTGCGGCAGCCGAGTCCGGATTGCGGCGTCCGACAGCCGGGGATCGGCAAACCCGGCGGTCAAGGCGGCGCGTTCGTTGGTCGCCCGGGATTTGTCGAGGTAATAGTCGTAGTCGCCCGCGTACGGCGTCAGCCGGCCCGAATGGACGTGCAGGACGCCCTTGGCGATTGCCCGGATGAAGTGAACGTCGTGACTGATGAAGATCAGCGTTCCGCCAAAGGCGCTGAGGGCCCGAATCAGGGCATCAATCGAGGGGATGTCGAGGTGCGTCGTCGGCTCGTCCATGAGGAGGAGGTTCGGCGGCGCCAGGAGCAGCTTGGCCAGGGCGAGGCGCGATTTTTCGCCGCCTGAGAGGACGGAGACCTTCTTGAACACATCGTCCTTCCGAAACAGGAAGCCGCCCAGGATCGCGCGGGCTGTCTGCTCGGTGACATCGCGGTTCGCATGGCGCATTTCCATCGCCTCTTCCATCACCGTGTGGCGGGCGTTAAGGTTATCGAGCCGGTTCTGGGCATAGTAGCCCGCGACGACATTGCTTCCGAGTTCCCGGACGCCGCCGCGGATGGGAACCACGCCGGCAAGAATCTTGAGCAGCGTGGATTTGCCTGCGCCGTTGGGGCCGACGAGGACCGTCCGCTGGCCGCGCTCGGCCTGGAAATCAAGACCGCGATAAACCACGCGGTCCCCGTAGGCCTGTTCGACATTCTTCAATGTGACGACCCTCAGGCCCGACCGCGAAGGCTGGGGAAATTTGAAATGGATCCGTTTGAGATCTTCCTGCGGCTCATCCACCGAGACCTCCTGCAGGCGCTCGATCTGCTTCTCCTTGGACTTCGCGCGCGAGGCGAGCGTCGCCTTGGCGCCGAATCGGTCGACAAAACGCTGCAGGTGGGCGATTTCGCGCTGCTGGTTCTTGAAAAGGGACGCCTGTTGCGCCTTGCGGGCCTCCTTCTCGCGAATGTAGTCGTCGTAATTGCCGTTGTACCGATGGAGGGTTCCGTCCCGAAGCTCGAGTATGCCGTTGCACAAGGCATTCAGAAATGCCCTGTCGTGGGAGATGACGACCAGGCCGCCCGGGTAGCGTGTCAGGTAATCCTGGAACCAAAGCAATGCCTCCAGATCGAGATGGTTTGTGGGCTCGTCGAGGAGGAGCAGGTCGGGTTCGCGCGCAAGAAGCCTCGCAAGGTGGGCACGCATGACCCATCCGCCGGAGAAGGTCCGGGCGGGCCGCGAAAAATCCGAATCGCGGAAACCGAGGCCGGAAAGGACAATCTTGGCCTTGGTTTCGACGGCGTAACCGCCCAGTTCCTCAAACCGGTCATGGTGATCGAAATCGCCCGCGAGACAGGGAGAGGATCCGCCCTTCTCGATCGTGGCCAAGTTTGCGCGCAGTTCCGCGAATTCGGGGGTGATTGCGCAGGCGGTGTCCAATATCGTTTCGTCTCCCGCGGGCGCCGTTTCCTGGGGCAAATGGCCGTAATCGGAGCCGCGTTCCCAGGTGATCGTGCCTGAGTCGGGGGATTCTTCGCCCAGAATCAGGTTGAAAAGCGTCGTCTTGCCCGCGCCGTTGGGGCCGACCAGTCCGAAGCGATCGGTGCGCGCGATGAACAGCGAAACATCGCCAAAAAGCGTCCGCGTGCCGTAGGACTTGGAAATGTCGGCCAGTGTGAGCATCGAAAAGCGACCAGACAATCGCCAGGGCCCGGGGAGGGTCAACGGCGCTTTCTGTTGGGAACATAATATATTAATGCAACACAGGTTGCAAATCTGAGGGTTTGGTGTCGCCCTGTCTGTACGGGTCGTTTATCTTCTTCTTTTACCAGGCATGAAGGCCAAACGACAAACCAAGCGACTCGAAAACGTGAACGCCGCGCTTGCGCGCACAAAAGGTCCTGTTTCCCGGTTTGTCGCGCGGCATTACCGCCATTTCAACTCGGCCTCGCTCATGGACGCGGCGAAGGCCTACGAAGGCCACTTGGCAAAGGGCGGAAAGATGCTGGTGACGCTGGCAGGAGCCATGTCCACCGCGGAGTTGGGACTGTCTCTCGCGGAGATGATCCGGCGGGAGAAGGTGCATGCAATCGTGTGCACCGGCGCCAATCTCGAAGAGGACCTTTTCAACCTGGTTGCGCATGATTTCTACGAGAGGGTGCCCCGCTACCGCCATCTTACGGCTGCCGATGAGAAGGCCCTGCTCGACCGCCACATGAACCGGGTGACCGACACCTGCATCCCCGAGATGGAGGCGATGCGCCGGGTTGAGGTCGCCGTGCTTGAGGAGTGGGTCGCGGCGGACCGTGCCGGCGGGCATTTCTTTCCGCACGAATTCATGTACAAGGTGTTGCGCAGCGGGAAACTGAGGAAGAGCTATCAGATCGATCCCAAGAATTCGTGGCTGGTCGCGGCATCCGAGAGGAACCTTCCGATCTGGGTGCCGGGCTGGGAAGATTCGACGCTTGGGAACATGTATGCCGGGCATTGCATCGGCGGTGACGTCAAGAACATCCATACGGTCCGAACCGGCATCGAATACATGATGGAACTCGCCGCCTGGTACACCTTGCACGCGCGCAAACTGCGCAGCGGCCACGGCTCGATCGGGTTTTTCCAGATCGGCGGCGGAATCGCCGGAGATTTTCCGATCTGCGTCGTGCCTATGCTCCACCAGGATCTGCGGCGAACGGGCGTCCCTTTGTGGGGTTATTTTTGCCAGATAAGCGACTCGACGACAAGTTACGGTAGTTATTCCGGCGCGGTTCCCAACGAAAAGATCACTTGGGGCAAGATCGCGGTTGATACGCCGAGTTTCATCATTGAAAGCGATGCCACGATCGTCACTCCCTTGATTTTCGCCTGGGTGCTTGGTCATTGAGCGGCGCTGGCATTGCGAGCCGGCTTGGGTAGGTTGCGTACCATGCCCAATCGCCTAGCCCTGGAAAGCTCGCCCTACCTGCGGCAGCACGCCGGCAACCCGGTCAACTGGCTTCCTTGGGGCGACGAGGCCTTTGCGCGCGCCCGCACGGAACAAAGGCCCATTTTTCTAAGCATAGGATACTCAACGTGCCACTGGTGCCATGTGATGGCGCACGAATCATTTGAGGATGAGGAGACGGCGCGGTTGCTGAACGAGGGCTTTGTCCCGATCAAGGTGGATCGGGAAGAGCGGCCGGACGTGGATCGCGTCTACATGGGTTTTGTGCAGGCGCTGACGGGACAGGGAGGCTGGCCCCTCAGCGTGTGGCTGACGCCCACATTGAAGCCGTTTTATGGCGGCACCTATTTTCCGCCGGAGGACAGGCATGGGCGCCCGGGTTTCCCGTCGGTTCTCAGGAGCATTGCACGGGGTTGGAAGGAGGAAAGGCAGAGATTGGAGGAGCACGGTGAAGCGTTGGTTGCCTCGCTTCGCCAGCGGTTGGAACCCGGGAAGGCGGGGCAGTCGAGTTTGGAGCTTGCGCCGGCCGCGTCGTCGGCCTTCGAGGCTTGTCTTGACGCCTTGCATCGGAGTTTCGACGCGGAGAAGGGCGGATTTGGCGGGGCGCCGAAATTTCCGCGGGCGGGCAACCTGGATTTTCTGTTCCGGTGCGCCGCGATCCAGGGGGTTGAAAGCGAAGCCGGCCGCGAGGCGGTGATCCTGGCGACCCAAACCCTGCAATGCATGGCGCGCGGTGGAATCCATGATCATGTTGGCGGGGGATTTCACCGTTACTCGGTCGATGAGGACTGGTTTGTGCCGCATTTTGAGAAGATGCTGTACGATCAGGCACAAATCGCGATCAACGCCGTCGAGGCATGGCAGGCGACGGGCGATGGGCGCCATTTGTGGCTCGCCCGCGATATCCTGGATTATGTCTTGCGCGACCTGGGGCATTCGGGAGGCGGGTTCCATTCGGCCGAGGACGCGGATTCACCGGTTGGCGATGGTGGAAAACATGCCGAAGGCGCGTTCTACGTCTGGACGCAGGCGGAGATCGAAGGGATCCTGGGCGCCGACGCGCCCTTCTTTTGCCGGCTCTATGGCGTGCAACCCGGCGGAAACGTGCCGGCGTCCCGGGACCCGAGTGGCGAGTTCGCCGGACGCAACATTCTGGCCCAACAGTGTCCGCTCGCAGAAGCCGCACAGGAAGCCGGGCTTGAGATTGAACCCGCGAGCGACCTTGTGGCGCGCTGCCTCATCCAGTTGCGCGAGGCGAGATCGGGACGACCACGACCCCAGCTCGACGATAAAATCCTCACCGCCTGGAACGGCCTGATGATTTCCGCCCTCGCGAAGACCTATCAGGTGTTAAAGGGGACAGCCTCGTCGGAGGGGACAGCCTATCTTGCCGAAGCTCAGCGCACGGCGGAATTCATTCGGCGGGAACTGTTTGACGAAAAGCGAGGGGTCCTCTTTCGATCCTGGCACCAAAAGCGAAGCCCGATCGAGGGTTTTGCCGAGGACTACGCTTTCCTGATTCAGGGTCTTCTGGATTTGTACGAGGCGAGTTTCGATGTGCGCTGGCTGCAGTGGGTCGAGGAGCTTCAGGCCAAGATGGATGAGCTGTTCTGGGACTCGGAGGGCGGCGGTTATTTCAATTCCGCCGCCGGCGCACCCGACATCTTGATCCGCCTCAAGGATGATTACGACGGCGCCGAGCCCGCCGCGAACTCGGTGGCGGCCACGAACCTCCTGTGCCTTGCCGCCGCATTTGGATCAAAAGGGACAGCCTATCGCGAGCGTGCCCTGCGCACGCTGGTCGCATTTGAACCCACATGGGGCAAATTGCCGCACGCCATGCCGCGAATGCTTTGCGCCCTCGAATTGGCGCTTGGACCGCCGCGGCAGGTGGTCTTGGCGGGCGATCCGGCATCGGAAGGATTCCAGGCCTTGGCGGCCGTTCTCGCCGAACGCCTGGGTCCGCGCCGCAGCATCCTGGCGGCCGACGGGGGTCCCGCACAGGATTGGCTGGCAATCTTGGCACCTTGGATTGGCGAGATGCGACCCCTCAGGGGGCAGGCTACCGCCTACGTTTGCGAGGACTTCGCATGCCAGGCCCCCGCCTCAACCCCGGTAGAACTGCGTGAGAGGCTGTCCCTTTCAACGCAGAGGCTGTCCCCTGCAGGCCCCGTCGCTGGTTGACGCCTTGAGGAGATTTTGGACGCTTGGAGGATCCGATGGCCAGAGTACTCGTGATCGACGACAATAGACCTTTCCTGCGGGCGATGGGTTTTTTCCTGGAAGCGTCGGGCCATGCGACGGTCCTGGCTGGAAGCGGGGAGATCGGTCTCACGCGTTTTTCAGAGCAACTGCCGGACGTTGTCGTGCTCGATGTGGAACTGTCGGATATTCCGGGTCTTGAACTTTGCAGGATGCTGCGGGAGAAGGCGCCCGGACGGGACATCCCCATCATCATGATGACGGGCCGGCCCCGAGAGGAGGTCGCGGCGGCGGCGGCGGCGGCCGGGGCGCGCGAGGTGATAACGAAGCCTTTCGAGCTTGAGGATCTCCAGCTTTCAATCAGCCATTATGTGCCCGCCGGCGGGAGCATGAAATGAGCCCCTTTGACACAGCCGCAGTCCTTGTCGCCTTGGCCGCCGCGTTTGGTTTTGTGAATTATCGATGGCTGCATCTGCCTGCGACCATCGGGGTGATGGGACTCGCCCTCGCGAGCGCGTTGGCGGTGCTTCTGGTGGATGCGATGGCGCCCGGCTGGCACCTGCGGGCGTCGTTCTTCGGCTGGTCGGCGGGAATCGACTTCAACGCGCTCTTGATGCACGGGATGCTCGGCCTGCTTCTGTTCGCCGGGGCCCTCCATGTCGGCTTCCAGGATTTGTTCGCGAATCGCTGGGAGATCGGGACGCTGGCCACTCTCGGAGTGGCCATCTCGACGGCCCTCGTCGGGTTGGCGGGCTATGTCTTGTTTCGCGGGCTGGGTCTGTCGGTGCCACTCCCGGTCTGTCTCGCTTTTGGAGCGCTGATTTCACCAACCGACCCGGTTGCGGTTCTTGGACTCATGAAACGCGTCCGCGCGTCGCCGGCTTTGAGGGCCACGATTGCGGGAGAGTCGCTCTTTAATGACGGCGTGGGAGTGGTGGCATTTCTGGCGCTGGGTTCCTGGGCCGGTCTCGTGAGAGGCGGCAGTTTTGGCGCGGGCCATGTGCCGCTCCCGGCGCTCGCGTGGCTGCTGGTCCGCCAGATCGGCGGGGGCGTCTGCCTCGGACTTGCGGCGAGCTACGCTGCATACCGGGCCCTCAAAACGATTGACCACCGGGATCTGGAGCTGTTGATCACGCTGGCCCTTGCGCTGGCCGTGTATGCCGTGTCCTTTCCTCTGGGGGTTTCGGGGCCCATTGCTGTTGTCGTCGCGGGACTTTTCATCGGAAACCATGGCAGGCAGTTTGCCATGAGCCGCACGACGATCGAGCACGTCGACGCATTCTGGGGAATGATCGATGAAATCCTGAACGCCGTGCTCTTTCTTCTGATCGGACTCACGGTATTTTCCGCGCATTTGGAGCGAACGACGGCTCTGGCCGCTGCGGCGATGGTCCCGATCGCCCTGGCCGCGCGCTGGATCTCCGTTGCGGCGCCCCTGCTCGCCTTGCGCAGAACCGGCCGCTACCCGCGGGGAGTCGTGACCCTTTTGACCTGGGGCGGTCTCCGGGGCGGGCTGTCCGTGGCGATGGCGCTTTCGTTGCAGCGCCTTCCGTCCCATGATCTCCTGCTGGGATGCACCTACGGAGTGGTCGTTTTTTCCGTGCTGGTCCAGGGCCTGACCATGAACCGCCTGCTGAAGCGGTTTGAACCGGCTGGAGGATCCGGCGCGCCGGTCACAGTTCCCTGACCTGTGATTTCGCCAGGGAACACCGATATTCCGTCGTTATCGTGATTCGATTTGGAAAGATCTTGGCCCTGGCACAGGAATTGCGAGTGTTCCAAGACCCCCGATGAGCTGTCGCCCAGCAGCAACGTTAAGCGCCAAGGCCAAGGGTGCGCTCTGCGTCGGAGCCTTGGGCGTTGTGTTCGGCGACATCGGAACCAGCCCCCTCTACACCATGCGCGAGTGTGTCGCGCACCTGCCCACGGGCGGGCGCATCGACGGCGTCCTGGGCGTGCTTTCGCTCATCCTGTGGTCGCTCATCCTCGTGGTCAGCGTGAAGTATCTTTGGTACGTCATGACGGCCGACAATCAGGGCGAAGGGGCATATTCGCCTTGCTGGCGCTGATCCACACAGGCGGCGAAAAGGGGCCCGATGGCAAACCGCGGCTTCGCGGGCTCGGGCCTGCCGTCATCATGATCCTTATCGGCGCCGCGTTGCTCTACGGCGACGGGATCATCACCCCGGCGATTTCCGTACTGGGCGCGGCGGAAGGCTTCAATCTCATAAGCCCGGTGTTCACGCCCTACGTAACGGGCATGGCCTGCGCCATTCTCGCCGCGCTCTTCTGGTTTCAGCACAAGGGCACAAAGAGCATTGGAGGAGTTTTCGGACCGGTGATGCTGACTTGGTTCGCGGCCCTCGGAGTTCTGGGGGCCTGGCATCTTTGCAAGGCTCCCGGGGTTCTTCGCGCCCTTAACCCCGCCTACGCGGTGGCATTGCTGCGCCATCCGCCCGCACAGGTTGCCACCCTGCTCGGCTCCATCGTCCTCGCGATCACCGGGGCCGAGGCCCTCTATGCGGACATGGGGCATTTCGGCCGACGCTACATTGCCCTCGCCTGGTACGGTGTGGCATTCCCGGGGCTCGTGCTCAACTATTTCGGCCAGGGGGCGTATGTCCTGAGCCATCCCGCGTCCGCGGATAATCCCTTCTTTGCCATGGCCCCGCCGGGCCTTGTGCGAGCCGGGCTGACCGGCCTCTCCATCGTGGCGGCCATCATCGCAAGCCAGGCGCTCATTTCAGGTGCCTATTCGCTCACACGGCAGGCCATCCAGCTCGGCTATTTTCCGCGGCTGAAGATAAACTATACGAATGCCGAACAGTCCGGACAAATCTACGTGCCGTTCGTCAACACACTGCTTGCCATCGGCTGCATCCTCACCGCCGCGCTCTTTGGGTCGAGCAGCCGGCTGGCTTCAGCCTACGGCATTGCCGTCACCGGAACCATGGCCATCACGACGGTGGCCTACTTCATCGTGGCGCACCGCAACTGGCGCTGGCCGCTTTGGGAGATTGGTCCATTGTGCGCCGTGTTCCTGGCGATCGATCTGGCGTTCTTTTTCTCAAATGCCCGGAAGCTGACCGATGGCGGCTGGTTTCCCCTCGCAATTGCGGCGGTCCTGCTCGCCGTCATGCACACTTGGAAGACCGGCCGCGATGCGATCTTTGCGCTCGTCTATGACAATAATGTCACGGAGAGCGAGCTGACCAAGATCGCGCTGAGCAAGTATGTCGTCCGCGTGCCGGGCGCGGCCATTTTCATGGTGGGATCTCCCCAGGGCACGCCCGTCGCCCTGCTGCACCACGTGAAGGCCAACCGCTGCCTTCACGAGACGGTCATCCTCCTGAGCATCGTGACCGAGGATATTCCCGTCGTGCCGGAGGGCGGGCGCCTGCAATTGCGGGAGATTGGGGCGGGCATTTGGAGGGCCAACGGCCATTATGGTTACATGCAGTCTCCCGATGTCAGCGCGCTTGTGGAGCAGATCAAGGCCTTCGGCCTGAAATTCAACACCCAGGGAGCGACGTATTTCTTCAACCGCGAGATGATCCTGCACGGCGGCAACAGCGGAATGTGGGAATGGGAGAAAGGTTTCTACGGGTTCCTCACCCGCAATGCCCGTCCGGCAAAGGACTATTACCAGATTCCGCCCTCGCAGATCATCGAGATCGGCCTGGCTCTGCAGCTGTAAGACCTTTCGGCCGGGGAAAAGCGGACCCGATCGCGCAGCCCAGGCCATCGCACGCGACCCCATCCCAACAGGGGCGAGCCGGAGCTAGTGCCGTTTGGGGAGCATGACCATCAGGAGGAAGAACAGGCCGACCAGGGCGGCGACCATGACGGCCATCATGATCCATAGATGGCGCCGGCTCGCCCACGGCTGGGGCGCGCGCAGGCGCTGGTCGCGGTGGGTGATCGTGACCGAGTCCAGGTTGTCGAGTTCCCGCTTCATTTCCGCCGCGGTTGAGTACCGCTGCCGCGGGTCCCGTTCCAGCGCATGCAGGATCACTTCTTCAAGCGCCGGATTCAGCTCCATCTTGAGTTTGCGCGGCGCGGGAGGGTCGCCCGTGACGCGGGCGTTCATGATCACGTAGGGGCTTTCGCCTTCAAACGGCGTCGAGCCCGTCACCATCTCATAAAGCAGCGCTCCCAGGCTGTAAATGTCGCTGCGGTGATCGCCCCTCTTCCCTTTCACCTGTTCGGGCGAGATGTAGTCGGGCGTGCCCATGGTCGGCGTCAGGCCGACGAAAGTGAGCCGGCGCGCCGTTTCCACACGCGCGATTCCAAAATCAAAGAGCCGCAGGCTGCCATCGCGGCAGACCATGATGTTCTGCGGCTTCAGGTCGCGATGAGCAATGCCGTTCGCATGGAGGTACTCCAGCGCGTCACAAATGCGGCTGGCGTAATCGACCGCCTCCCCCTCGGACAGCGGCTTTCGCTTGGACAGGATGTCCGAGAGCGTCCGGCCGTCCAGGAATTCCATCACGAGGTAGGGACGGCTCTTTTGGCCGTCCACCTTCACCACCTTGAGGATGCAGGGGTGGTTCAACCGCGTGCCGATCTCCTCCTCCCGGTGAAAACGCTCGAATCCGGCGACGTCGCTCTCGAGGGCCATCAGGGGCACCTTGACGGCCACGCTCTCCCCGGTCTTCCGGTCCGTGGCCTTGAAGATAGACGCCATGTTGCTCCGGGCGACCAGATCGGTGAGTTCGAAGCGCTCGTCGAGCACCATGCCCGCGGACAAGTCGCCCGTCCCCGCCGCAACCGCCGCGGGCTTTGGTTTTGCCTGGCCCAGGGTCTGCGAGCGCGGCGATTGGGTCTGCTTCTTTTCCGCGACCTTCTCCCAGTCCCTCACCTCGATCAGCTGCAGGGAAATATTGTCGTCGCTTCCCCGCTTTTCGGCCAGGGCGACCAATTCCCGGCAGGCGTCGTACGGGTGATTGCGCGTGATGATTTCTCGCATCTCCTCGTCGAGGACGAAGGCGTGCAGTCCGTCCGTGCAGTGCAGGATGAAATCGCCGTGATGCAGGAATTGCGTGACAAACGCAGGCTGGCAGAACGGCTCTGCCCCCACGCTTCGCGTGAGCTGGCTCCGCTCCGGGCTCGCCATCGCCTGCCGTTCCAGGATGAGGCCGAGTTTTACCGGCAATGCGGTGGCCACGTGATCGGTGGAGAGGCGGCTGATCAGTTTCTGCCTGATGAAGTACGCCCTCGTGTCCCCCACGTTGGCAACGCAAACAGTCCGGTTTCGGAAGATCGAGGCGACGAGGGTCGTGGCCATCAGCTGGCCCTTGAATTCGGTTGCGGCCCTTCCATGCACGCTCGCGCACGCCTTGTTGAACATCTGGCGCAAGAGGTCGTACGGCTTGGTCTCGACCGGAGCCGCCTTGAATTCCTGGAGCGCTTCGTCGACCGCAAGGTGGCTGGCGACCTCGCCCCGTTCATATCCGCCCACGCCATCGGCGAGCAGGGCGACACTGCCCTGCTGTTCGCGGACGAGGGGATCTTCCGGTTCCCAGAAATCGAGCCAGTCTTCATTCACCGGCCGAACGGGGCCGGCGGTGGATATCCTCGCGTATCGCAGTCTCATGAGGAGGGGTTTGTAAAATGAAAGAGGCTCCGCCTGCGCTGCAGGCGGAGCCAGCGAAATCAAGCTGCCCGGACCGGGTCAAATCAAACCGCCGGCTTCGCGGCAAGAATAACGGGCCTGTTCATCGCCTTGCTGCGCTTGACGAAGTAGAACCAGCCGTAGATGCCCCAAATCGCGGCCACCCCGAGGGCGATGTAAGGCTCCTTGACGCTCATTCCGGGAACGGACCAGGGTCCGATCAGATAGAAGAGCATGCAGGCCAAATTCGCCAGGAGCCCGAAAACCGGAATGACAAAGTGCTTGATGCCGTTGAACATGTGGTGTTCCCGGAAGGCGACGATGGCGATGATGCACGTCGTCATGTAGAGCAGGAAGGTCCCGAAGTTGCTGATCAGGGTGATGATCAACAGGGTGTTCGGCAGCTTCGTGTAGGCATCGGGGCTGAAGATTCCGAAGCTGTACCAGATGTTGTGCTTGTCGAGCGCCGCCAGAGGGTTGCTCTGGCCGCCCAGGTAAACCGATACGGTCACGATTCCGATGATCGCGGAAATGACCGCAAGCGTCCAGATGGCCCGGTGAGGCGAGAGGGTCCTGCCGTGGAGCAGGCCGAAGTGCGATGGCACCTCTTCATCGCGTCCCATGGCGTAGGTCACCCGGGCGCCCGTGTTCAGGCAGGCGAGGGTCGTGCCGATGAGGGCGAGGAAGACCGTGAAGGCCTGCACCAGCATGAATGCCCGTCCCGCGGCATAGCTGCCGAACAGCCAGGTGCCGGTGATCACCATCAGATCACCTATGGGAGCTCCGGAGGCGCCCGCACTGGGCAGGGTGTAGCCGCTATTGAGAAGATAATTTGCCGCGAAATACTCGAAGAGGTAACAAATCGCGCCCTGGATGACCAGGGACAGCAGGACGGCTTTCGGAATATCCTTCTTCGGATTCTTGGCCTCCTCGCCCATGGAGGTGACCGATTCGAATCCGACGAGGATGAGGATCGCGACACAGGCCTGGATGAACACGAGATTGAAGCTATGTGGCGCAACCACCGAGCTGGCGGTTGGATGGAAATTAAACGTGAGATTCCCGCTCGAGTCCTTCGAGTAGGCCTGATCCATCGTGTAGCTCAGCTTGAAGGGCGCGGCCTTGTCGACGGTGGTGGCCTTGCCATCGGCGTCCGCAGGCACCGGATTGCCGTCCTTGTCGGTCTGGTCGGCCATCTGGAAGACCGGCTTGCCGGCGGAATCCATGGTCGGCTTGTTATTGGCGTCGAGCACCGGGAGCGGATTGCCCTTGTCGTCCTTCACCATGTCCTGGAACACCTGATAATTGACTGCAACGCCATTGGACAGGTGAAACCCGGTGGAACCCTCGGGATGCCCGGTCCGGTAGAGGATTGCGAGGATCGAGAAGAACAACAGCGCCGAGATCTGAATGATGTTGATCGCCATGTTGACGGCGGTCGTTCCGGTCACACCGCGAAAGGCGATGTAGGAAACGCCGAATGAGAACACGACGCAGAACAGAATCATGAACAGCGGGCTGTTGTAGGTGCCGCTGAAGGTGTCCGGAAAAAACTGGTTCAGGAGATAGCCGCTGATGATCGCGGTGACGCCAACCATGCAGCCGGGATAGACCCAGTAGTACAGATGGCTCGCCCAGCCGGTGAAGAATTTGGCGACACGGGCGAACCGGAACGCGTTTGTTTTTGAGAGAAACGCCTGCTCCGCGTAAAAGTACGATGAACCGGCTCCGGGATAGAGCTTCGACAGTTCCGCGTAACTCACCGCGGTGGCCAGACACAGCAGCAGGGCGCAAACAATTCCGAACCACATGGCGGATCCCGCCATCGGGGCGCCATACAGGGCCTGTTCCTGATACGTGAGCCACAGGAAAGCGCCGGGCGCGATAAGGGCCATCGCATTTATGGTCAAACCGGTGAGGCCCAGGGTGGGCTTCATCGTGGGGCTGGAGGAGGGGGAGGGTTCGGGCATGGGATGGATCGGTTATAGTTGTTGCTGCGAATTCATCGGCCAGAGAGCCGCTTGCGTGCCAGTAACGCGGGCACATCAAAATTTTTTTATATTTGTGTGTAATATATTATATGTTAATGCGTAACGACATTGCTTTTGACTTTTCATACGGCCTTCCGAAGCTTGGACCGGCACACGCTGGCGGTTCTTCTGTTCCGATCCGGCCACGCGGCGGGAGCCCCGTTGCCGGTTTGATTCCGGTGCGAATTTAAATGCTCCCCCGGGGCAAGGTTCTCTGTCGGAACCGGAGCCTTGATTCTGCGCGTTTCGCTCGCGTCCAGGACGTTTGGCTGGCAGATTCCCGCGACTTTTCGGCACGATCCGTGTTCTTGCCTTGAATGACGCCCCTCCAGTGCAAAACCCGACTTCGGGAATGAGCCCCGCGGCTGATTTCACCGCCTTCATGCGCGCTTACCAAGACATGGTCTTCAACACCGCTGTCCGGCTCGTTGCCAACGACGCGCAGGCGGAGGACATATCGCAGGACGTTTTTGTGAAGGCATTTGAGCATTTCGACATGCTGAGGGACAGCCCGACGGCGGGCGGATGGCTCAAGACGGTCGCCACGAACCTGTCCCTGAATCACCTCCAGCGTTATCGGAAACGCTGGCGTTTCTTCTCGGAGTTTCGGCAGGATGATGCCGGGAGCGAGGAGGCGGGTCCTGAGATCGAGTTTGCGGCACCGGAATCCTTTTTCGAAGGGGTGGACGCCGACGAGCGCCGGGCTTGGGTGGAGCGGGCGTTGGAAAGGCTGCCGGACCGCCAGCGAATCCCCCTCGTCCTTTATCATTTTGACGATCTCTCCTACGACGAGATCGCCGAAAAGCTGGGAGTTTCGCTTGCGAAGGTGAAGACCGACATTTTGCGGGCGCGGGAGGCGCTCGCAAAGATCATCGCCCGCAGCGGCACTTCCCACGAAACCTTGCAGGCATGACACGATGAAACTTTCCCACGAAGACCTCGAAAGACTCGTCCACCGATCCCTGCGCGAAATCCCGGATCGGCGAGCCCCCCGAACGCTTGAAAGCCGCGTCCTCGCGGAATTGCAGCGCCGGGCCTCCATCCCGTGGTGGCGGAAGTCATACGCCCACTGGCCCGCATTTGCCCGCGGCGCGTTCCTTGTAGCGTCGGCCGGGTTTGCCGCGGCCGTGGTCGCGCTCCTCTTCAATCTCGTTCGCGGGGCCGGAGCGGCCGAACTGGGCGCCGCCGTTTCGCAGCGCTTCGGTTCGCTCGCGCTGGCCGGAAGCCTTTGGAACCTGGCGCGGCAGACGGGCGAGACGGTCCTTTATTCGATTCCGACCCTGTGGCTCTACGGGAGCCTGGCGCTCATCGCCGTGTGCTACGCGACCGTCGTCGGCGTGGGCGCAACGGCCTACCGCGTGTTTGTTCAAAAAGCCCAATGACGATTTTCCAAATGAAACCCAAGACCAGGCAACTTTTCCTCGCGGCGGCCATCGCCGCATTGTTCACGTTCGTGTCCGCAGACCCCGCCGCGCGAGCGCAGGCCGCTCCACCCGCATCCTCCGGCGATTCCGCCCTGCGGCGGCTCGACAAGCCCGAAACGGCCGCCGCCGCGGTTGAGGCCCAGAAAGCCGACCCGAGCGATGATTCCGCGCCGGAGGTGAAGCCTGTCCGGCACCGCCACGCAGGGGATCACAACAACGACCGCGTAACCATCGGATCAAACAACCACATTACCGCGAGCGAGACGGTCGCGGGTGACGCGGTTGCCGTATGCGGCGACCTCACCGTCGATGGCCGCGTAACCGGTGACGCGGTTGCCGTATGCGGCGACAACACCATAAACGGACCGGTCAGCGGGGACGCCGTCGCCGTGCTGGGTGACCTGAAGCTGGGTCCAAAAGCTCGGGTGGACGGCGACATTGTTTGTGTCGCCGGAACGCTGGAGAGGGACCCGCAAGCCGTGGTCGGCGGGGAGACCGTGAACCCTTCGTTCGGAGGCCATGTCCATGCATTCGCGCCCATGCACGTCTTTCTGGTGCATGGTTTTCACTCGGTCTGGTGGTGGGTGCTCAACCTGCTGATCCTCGCCTTCTACGCTCTGGTCGCGCTGCTGTTTCCCAAGGCGATCCGGTCCGTGGGCGACAACCTGACCGAGCGGCCCGGGATGTCCATTCTTGCGGCGTTTCTCTCGGTGCTGGCGCTGCCGGTTGTCTTCCTGATCCTGATCGTGACGGTCATCGGCATTCCCCTGGCGATCCTGCTGCTGCCGGCGTTTGTCGCGCTTATGATGTTCGGCAAAGCCTCCCTTTATGCCCTTTTGGGCCGGAAGATCACCCAGGACCGCCTTCACATTGCAATCGCCGTGGTTGTCGGCGGCCTGATCTGCCTAGTGTTTTTCATCATTCCGTACATCGGACTGATGCTCTCGCTGCTGATTTCGCTGCTCATGGTGGGGCCCTGTGTCACCGCGCTCTTCGGCGCCCGCAAGCCGCGCACGCCCCCTCCGCCCCCCGTGAGCCCCACGGCCGGAACGCCGGCTCCACCCGTTCCGCAGGCCTTCAACGGCCCCGCGGTGTCCGCACTTGCGGCTGTGGCGCCGATGCCATCCTCGGTTGACGGGCCGGTTTCGCCTATGGCGATCCCGCCGACTCCATCCGCGGAAGGCCCGTCCACGCCGCCTCCGATCCAGGCCGAGCCCCCCCGGATGGTCCCGCCGCAGCCCGCCGTGCCGGTCGGGCAGCCGGCCACCGCAAGCATGCCAAGGGCGGGATTCTGGATACGCACCGCGGCGCTTCTCATCGATTTGATTCTCATTGGCGTGGTGCTCGGCCACTTCATTCCGCAAGCAATCCCGCTCATTCTGGCGGTTTATGGGGCCTGTTTGTGGAAGTACCGCGGATCGACGGTCGGAGGAATCATCTTTGGACTGAGAGTTGTTCGCATGGACGACCGCCCGATCGATTGGCCGACGGCCATCGTGCGCGCCCTGGCTTGCTTCCTATCGCTGATCGCGGTCGGGCTCGGGTTCATCTGGGTCGCCTTCGATCCCGAACGCCAGTCCTGGCACGACAAGATCGCGGGCACGACGGTGGTGCGGCCGCCCAAGGGCGTCTCGCTCGTGTAAACCGGAAGCATGCCCCTTGCGGATCGGGATTGGGCAGGACCGACCCGATGATCCGCATGGTTGCGGCCGAGCCGATCTGTTTCGGGCTTCCAACCGCGGGCGGATCTCCTTACCCATTCGCGCATGACCAAGCCCCTTGTCGGCATAATCATGGGCAGCGTCTCGGATTGGGACACGATGAAGCATTCCGCGGACACGCTGGATTCGCTCGGCATCGCCTATGAAAAACGCGTGATCAGCGCCCACCGAACGCCGCGTTTGATGTACGAATGGGGCGAATCGGCCGCGGCTCGCGGACTCAAGGTCGTCATAGCCGGCGCAGGGGGCGCCGCGCACCTGGCCGGAATCGCTGCAGCCCTCACACCGCTGCCCGTTCTTGGTGTTCCCATTGAGTCCGCTTCCCTCAAGGGCCTGGATTCGCTGCTTTCGATGGTCCAGATGCCGGGAGGCGTCCCCGTCGCCACATTTGCGATTGGAAAGGCCGGCGCCATGAATGCGGCCCTGTTCGCCGCGGCAATCCTTGCTCACGGAGATGAGCGTGTCCGCAGGGCGCTGGATGATTATCGGGCCGCGCAGGCAAAGAAGGTCGCCGAGGCAAAGCTGCCGTAGCCCCGCTGCCGCCTCAGGCCGGGGAGGGGTGGCCTGGCATCGCGGGCGCCGGAGGCTTTGACGCCGACTGAAACCGTGCGACGTCTTCCGGCGTGTCCAGATCGGCGGCAAGTTCGGGCATTTCGATTGCGGCGACGCTCCCGGGATCTCCGTTCAGCAGGTTCCGCGCGCCTTCCTCGCCCGTGAGCGAAGCGAGGGCGTCAAAATGCGTCCTCATGAACAGCGCGGGGGCGCCGCACCGGCCGGGGTATTGCGCCGCAGCGATGCTGCGGCCCGTCTGCCGTTGCGCGGCGATGAGCCTTGAAATCACGTCGGCTGAAAACGCCGGCTGGTCGCAAAGGGCGATGATCGCTCCATCGAGCTTGCGCGCGAACTGCCTCAGGGAGGTTATGCCGGTGCGGATCGAGGAGGCCATGCCCTCGGGCCACGCCGCATTCTCGACCGCAAGAACGGGAAGGCGGGCGAGCGATGGCCGGACCTTTTCCGCATGCGCTCCGAGAACGACAATGACGGGCCAAACGGACGATCCCAGGGCGGCTTCGACCGCGCGGACCACAAGCGGGCGGCCACCGATCTGGATGAGTTGTTTCGGCTTACCCATCCGGCTCGAGGAGCCCGCCGCAAGAATGATGCAGCCGAAACGTTCCAGCCGGGCTGCGGCCGGAGGTTGGGCCGGGCTCTCCTGGAGCGGCTGATCGATTGCACGAGCACCGGGTTGCCGCGCAGGAATCCGACCGGCCTCCTGTCCGGGCTCAGCCATGGATCGGGCTCCGGCGTTTGCGCAAGGGTCCGCCCTCGCGGCCGGCCAGCACAGCCTGGATTTCAGCAACAATGCTCAGCGCAACCTCGTCCGGCGAGTCTGCGCCGATATCGAGGCCGACCGGCGCGTGCAGGCGCGAACGCAGGTCAGCGGCGACGTCAAGCCCATCCGAGGCCAGATCGTCGAGGATCTTCTCAGCGCGCTTCTTCGGCCCGAGGAGGCCCAGATAAAGGAGTGGGAGGGCCAGAAGCCCGCGTAGAATGGGAACGTCGTGTACGTAGCGGTGCGTCATGACAACCGCCAGCGCGTCCTTGCCGGGCGCGGCGCGGGCCGCGAGCTCGTCTGGCGGAGCGCAAACAAGGGCGTCAGCGCCTGGAAATCGTTCTGCCGTTGCAAAAGCCGGTCGCGGATCGGCGACGGTTACCAACCACCCGACATCCTTTGCGAGATGCGCGAGCGGTTGCGCATCGTCCCCGGCGCCGAATATGACCAAATGCGGTGGAGGGATGACCGTTTCAAAGTAAATTCCTGGGTTTGCTGCGCCTCCGACCCGATCCGAAACCACATTTTCGTCCAAGAAGCGCGTTCCAAGCGCCTTGGCATCCTCGGAGTGCCAAGTCACAGCCAGCTCAGAAGGCTGTCCCTCCTTCAGGTTTCGGGCGACCGCATCGGCCCAGGCAGGCCGGGCCGGGAGGCGCTCGACGAGCACTTGGACGATCCCGTGGCAGCCCAGTCCGACACCCCAGATCAGGTCGTTCTCAGAAGTTGTGTCATAAACAACAAGTTGTGCCAATCCGGTCGCCGCGGCCTGCCGGGCCCTTGCCAGGATATCCTCTTCCAGGCAGCCCCCGCTCACCGCCCCGATCCGGGTGCCGTCATCCGAGACCAAAAGCCGTGCACCCGGGCGGCGGTAGGAAGAGCCTTCGACGGTCACCAAGGTTGCCAGCACGGATTGGGCGCACGCCCCGGCCGACGCCAAATAGCGGACAATCGCGTGTATTTCCTTCATTAGTGGAACGATAGTACCGCTTGCTCCCGGCACGCGCAAGCCCCGCGGAGGGGGGTATATTAGTGCGCTTTATCGATGGTAACAGGCACTTGGACGTGGTTTGTCACATTTTCGTCGCAAAAAAGGATTGCGCCATGCCCCGGTGTTTCCCCTATTCTCCGCCAGGCAAAAATCGGCCTCGGCCGCCTTTTCCTATAACACACAACAAAACATCGAACTATGAGAAAGAATTCCGCAAGGAACTTTTTGGGTTCGCTTACCGTCATCTGGGCGGTGGGCATCGCCCTTATTACAGCACAGGGCTTGAGGGCCCAGGACGCGACAGCAGTGCCGGCAGCGGCAGCGGCAACGCCAACGCCGGAAAGTTCGGACGTGCACAAGATGGAGACCTTCGTCGTCACCGGGTCTAATATTCCCCAGGCGGCCGACGCGCTGGCAATTCCGGTCGCCGTCTTCGAAACGTCTCAGATGCAGAACAGCGGCGTCAATTCCGACACCCTGGACCTCCTGCGCAAGGTTGCCCCGAACATCAGCGGTATCGGTCAAGAGAACGCCCAGATCTCGACGGGTTCCAATTTTGGCGGCGCCTCGGTGAACATCAAGGGCCTGCCCACCCTCGTTCTGATCGACGGTCGGCGCGTTGCCACCGATCCCGCTGAGAGCACCGGCGGCTTTCAGTTCGTCGACTTCAACATGATTCCGACCGCCGCCATCGAGCGCGTCGAGGTGCTGCAGGACGGCGCATCTGCCATCTACGGTTCCGACGCAATCGGCGGCGTGATCAACGTGATCATGAAGAAGAACTATAATGGGTGGGAGATCGACAGCCACTACGGTTTCACGAGGGACACCGGCCACTATGCCGAACGCGCAGGAAGCCTCACCGGAGGCGTCAGCAACGAGAAGACGTCCATCTTTCTTTCGCTGGATTACGCGCAGCATGATCCCATTTACATGTCCGCGCGCACGTACACGAATCCGATCTACGGGACGTACACATACCCGGGCTCTCTGGAGGTGTTCAACAACCTGACCGGGGCCGACAACTTCTACCAACTCTCCTCCAGCCTCAAAGCCCCGCCGACGACAACGGGCGGATACACGCTGCAACAGTTGCTAACCATGGGCGTGTACACTCCGCTGACGACGACCCAGGCGTTCCACGCGTTCAATTTGGCAAATGGCGAGACGTTGAGCGGCGCCTTGAAGCGATACACCGCGATGGCAAACTTCGATCACAAGATCTTTGGGGACAATCTGGTCGCGTTCGGTAGTGTTCTGGCCGCGAATACGAAGACCTGGTCGCAACTCAATGCGCAGCCGATCGTGCCGTACCTCCAGGACCCCTGGATCGACGTCAACGTCATGGGTTCGTCCACGCCTCCTCCGGCGGGTGTCACGTACATTCCGGTGAGCGCTTCGACCAACCCGTTCTCCCAGTCCTTCGTGGATATGGGCCAGACGACTCCCGAATCGGCTCCCGGCAATGGCGATGGCGGCGGTTACGAGATCCTGCCCCGCGCGCGGTTCATCCAATATCCCCGCCTCTACCAAAACGACTCGACGCTTTATCGCGTGGTTGGCGGGTTGAAGGGTGACATCACGCCGGATATTCACTGGGAGGGCGCGGCGGACCTGAATCGCTACACGCTGGCGTTTACGAACCCGGGCCTGATCGACACTACTGCGCTTCAGAATGCCCTGGCCAGCGGCCAGCTTAACCCATTCGCGACCAGCCAGTCAGCGAGCGCATTCAACGGCGTTGTGGGCACGGCCTTTGTCAACATGCTGAGCACTCTCAGTTCGTTTGACTTCAAGATCGACGGAACACCGGTCGCGCTTCCCGGGGGAAAGCTCGGATTCGCGGCGGGCGTCAGCTACGTCTATGAAGGCCTCTCGGCCGTCCCGGACGTAAACAGTCTCCCGAACTCCACGGGCACGACCCAGGGCTGGTCGAATGCGACGACCTTCCAGCAGTTCGGTGCCCATCGCGACCTCGACTCGTTCTTCGGCGAGCTGAGCGTGCCGATCACCGGTGCGGCGCAGCAGATCCCGGGCGCACACTCGATCAACCTCGATGCGGCGATTCGCTATGATTCCTACAGCGGCAAGGTGGGCACATCAACCGTTCCGCAGGTCAGTCTGAGCTGGGCTCCGATCGATGAACAGTTCAAGGTCCGCGGTTCCGCGGGCAAGTCATTCATCGCGCCCCAGCTCTACGATCTCTTCGGTCCGATCGGTGCCGGCTCCACGACGAACATCACTTACACGCCTGTTGCGGGAGGTTCGAAGTCGGCTCAGTTTAACGAGACGACCGGCGCGAACCCGAATTTGAAGCCCACCACATCGAAATCGTGGACGGCGGGATTCGTTTACACGCCGAAGGCCGTCAACGGCCTTTTGATCAGTCTCGACTACTCCGACATCATCATGAAGGGGTTCATCGGCAACGTCCCAGCCCAGACGATCATCCAGAGCGTCGAGACGAGCGGCACCGCCTCGCCCTATCTCGCCGATGTCCGTTTCAACTCGGCCGGCGGTTCGGCGGCGACGGGCACCGGCCAGATCAGCTCACACTCTCCGCAGAGCGTCTATGTGCTCGAGAACCTGGTCAACATCGCCGGGTACCGGGTCGACAGCACGGATATCACCGTGGATTACACTTGGAAAACGAACTTCGGGAAGTTCGATATTACATCAACGTGGACCTGGTACAATCGTTACCTGGAGCAGCTGATTCCGACAGAGCCTTTCTACAACTATGTTGCCCAGGCTTCCCAGAACAACGGTACCGTTCCGCGTTGGCGCACCTATACGACGCTCGATTGGAATTACCAGGGCTTCGACGCATTCGTCGGCTTGACCTACATCATGAATGTCACGGACGTCGGCGTTGGCGGAGACAGCCAGTCCAAGCCGGTGAACGTCGCTTCCTTCAACTCATTCGACCTGGGCGTGACTTATAGCTTCGGTCACCCGAAGATGAACAAGTGGCTGGACGGCCTCTCGGTCACGGTTGGTTGCAACAACATCGCCGACCGGCAGCCGCCGCTGGCGGTGAACGCGTTCCCGAACACGAACGCGGACCTCGGCACCTACGACGGTGCGATCGGGCGCATGATGTACTTCAATGTCAAGTACAGCTTCTAAGGCGTGCGCCGAAAATCGCAGCCGGACAAAGGTCTGGCTGCGATTCGAGGGCCGCCTGATGGAGGCAGCCCCGTCCTTATAGGCGTCCGCACGCGGGCAGCACGACGGAACAGGCCGCAGGATTTCCCCTGCGGCCTTGTGTTTTTTCTAGGATGTCGCAAAGGTTTCCCGGCCAGTGAATTGCTTGCGAAGTATCAATTCAAAACATTTTCTTGGACTTATGTCGATGATCTGCGGATCAGCGGCAGGACAATTCGTGTGGATGATGTCCGTCAAATGCAGGCGGGTACGTTTGAGTTTACATTGATTGCGGAAACAGGCCACCGCTTTGGCGATTTCACTCCCTACGTCGCCTCCGTGAACGGCGCCGGGGTGGTGGCCTTTCAGGCTGCACTAAGGACTGGAGGCAGCGGCGTCTTCGTCGGCGATGGAAGGTCGGTTTCGACGGTAGTCCACACGGTCGATGGCCCGCTGGGCGGCATTTTCAGTCACCCCGATATCAATGAACGCGGTGAGGTTTGTTTCTATGCCTGCTTGAAGGCCGGAGGACAAAGGGTCTTTATAGTCCGCGACGGCACCCTCGCCATCATTCCCAGGGATGGATGCGAATTCCAGAGCATCGGGCCGCTGGGTCCGACCATGAATGATCATGGGACGCTGGCATTCCGGGCGAGCCTTGTGGGTTGCGCGGGCGTCTTCAGCGGAAGCCGAGAGGCGGTCGTCGCCATAGCCGACAACCGTGGGAAATTCAGCGCCTTCCATGGGCTACCAGTGATCAATGGCAGGGGCACCGTAGTGTTTCGTGCCGACCTGAGTCGGGGCGGCCAGGGAATATACGCGGGAAGCGGTGGATCACTCACCGCGATTGCCGAGACCGGAGAGCAGTTCAGTGACTTGGCAATGTTTCCAACGCTCAACGACGAAGACATGGTGGTGTTTGTCGGAATCCTCAGTTCGGGGGGCGCTGGCATTTTCGCCGCTACGGCAAGAGGCGTTACCACTTTGGTCGCTGCAGACGGCATGTTTGAGAGTTACCGAGGCGCACTTACCAATAATTCGGGGCTGGTTGCGTTTTGCGCTACTCCGAGAGGGGGACGACTCGGAGTATTCAGTGGGCCGGACCCGGTTGCAAATAGGATCATCTGCATCGGGGATTCATTGTTTGGTTCGACGGTGACAGACTTTGCACTCAATCCAGTCTCGGTGAATGAGAGCGCCCAAATGGCCATTCGCGTCAGCCTTTCGGACTATCGACAGGTTATCCTCCGAGTCGATCCGCTCCGATGAGAAAGGGAGATGGGGGTGATCTGTTCCCCGCGCGGTCTCTAATGAGCATCCAGGCTGACGGTTTCGGGAGCGCGTTTACATCCGCGCCGGCCCCGTCGATCCGCGGATGACGAGCATGGGTTCGATCATGCAGATCCTCAGCCGGACAAACGGTCGGTCGATCTGCTCGAGAAGGAGATCCACGGCTGAACGGACCGTCTCTTCGACCCTCTGGTCGACGCTCGTGAGCATCGGAGTCGGCATGAGGCAGATTTCCTGATTGTTGAAGCCCGTGACCGAGGCATCCTCCGGCACGCGCAGTCCGGCCTCCTGCAGCCCGTGGAGCGCTCCGATCGCAATTTCATCGTTGAGCGCGAGGAAGGCGGTCGGCCGCTTCGGTTCGCCGATAAAGCTCGCGGCAAGGGCGCGACCGTACTCGAAGTCGTTTTGCCGGACATGCCGTGAATCGAGCGAACGCGTGACCTGGTTGAAGTCCAGGCTGTGCGCCGCGAGCGCGGTTTCGATTCCGGCCAGGCGGTCGCTCACGGACCTTGCCGGTCCCGAGATTCCGAGAAGGCCGAAGGAGACATGGCCGAGGCCGAGCAGGTGCTCGACGACTTCGCCCATTCCGCGAACCCGGTCGAGGGCCACCGTATGGGCGCCCGCGATCCCGAGCTGGTCGATCACGATGTGAGGCGTAGCATGCACCGCCATTTCGCGGACGCGTGCCTCGATTTCCTCTCCGACGAAATGGCCCACAAAGATGACGGCATCCACGCGAAGGGAAAGGAAATGCCGGATCACGCGGCGGCTGCTCCCCGGCTCAAGCACCTCGATGAGGGAAGCATAGCCGCGCTCCCGCAGCCGGTGCTGGAGGCTGGCGAGCTTGAGAACCGCGGGCGGGGTCAACAGGTTCTCCATGCAGATGCCGACCGTGGCCGTGCGCTTTCCCTTGAGATGAAGGGCGTAGGCGTTGGGCGTAAAGCCGGTCTCCTCGATCGCGCGCCGAACCTTTGCAATGGTTGCCGGACGAAGCCCCGGCTGGTCGTTGAGAACGCGGGAGACGGTTGTCCGCGCCAGGCCAACGAACCGCGCAAATTCCGCGGTGGACCGGATGACGGGAGGCGTATTTCGGGCGGATCGCCGCGGCGGTGTGGATTTGCTCACGAAGGGAGGCTGGAGGGGCCCGTCTTACGAGGGGGCCTGGGCTTGCGCATGCGGATTTCTTGCCTGCCATGGCTACACGGACAAGGACGCTTGGAAAGCCTAAACATTGCATTCCCGTGGCGCCGGACGGATCGCCGATTTGGGCACGCATTGCAGGTTGTTATTTTACAACGGGTATTGAATAAATTATGGAAGGTTTAAGAGCGCGGAAATAAACCGCTTGACGAGGACACGTGTCCGATTTCCAATTCTCCCCTTCCCCCCATGAACATCCGGCTTGCCCTCCTCCTTTCAGGCGCGAGCGCAGCAATCCTTGCGGGCTGCGCGACGGCGACCCCGCAGGCTGCTCCCCAGCCGCCAGCGGCCGGCGCCACGGCCGCTTTCAATGTGCGTGATTTTGGCGCGACGGGCGATGGCCGCACGAAGGACACGGCGGCCATTTCACGGGCGATATCCGCCTGCGCTGCTGCCGGGGGCGGCACGGTCCATTTCCCCCCGGGACGCTACCTCACGGGTTCGATCGAGCTTGTCAGCAATCTCACTCTCGACATCGAAGCCGGCGCGGAACTGCTCTACAGCCCCGATCCGGCGGATTCCCCCTTGGTGCGCTCCCGATGGGAAGGGACGAATGCGTGGACGCACGCCCCGCTCCTGCATGCCGACGGAAAGGAGAATATAGCGATCGTCGGGCGGGGAGTGATCAACGGCCAGGGCGAGAACTGGTGGTGGTGGAGCGGCAAGAGCAAGGGCCGGGGCCATGATGCCACGCCGGAACAGGCGCGGAGGGCGCAGGAGGCCGGGGATGCCTGGAAGAAGCTCATCGACCGGATTGAGGCCGGAGAAAAGCCGGGCGCCTCGGATTTCCAGCCCGCGGTGGAGCACCTGAGACCGGCGCTCGTGGAAACGTACCGTTGCCGTCACGTGCTTGTCGACGGCGTCACGATCACCGACTCGCCGTTTTGGCTGCTTCATCCGCTGTACACCGAGGACATTGTTGTCCACGGCGTCTCCTTCCTGTCGTGGGGGCCGAATGGTGACGGGATTGACGTGGATTCATGCCGGAATGTGCGCATCTCGGACTGCTTTTTCAGGACCGGGGACGACTGCATCGTCATCAAGTCGGGGCGCGACGCCGATGGGCGGAGGACCGCATTCCCGACCGAGCATGTCGCGGTGGCGAACTGCGTCATGTATGAGGGCCACGGCGCGATCGTGATCGGCAGCGAGGCCTCGGGCGACATCCGCGACATCGCAGCGACAAACATCGTGGCAAAGGGCACCGATTGCGGCATCCGCATCAAGAGCAATCGCGGGCGGGGAGGGGTGATTGAGAACGTGGTTTGCGACAATTTCGTGATCGAAGACCCCGTGAAGCAGGGAATTGAAATCACCGCCCTTTACATTCACGTGCCGGAGGAGCCCGTCTCCGAAAGAACGCCTGTTTTTCGCAACTTCGCGATGAGCCACCTGACCATCATCAATGCGGCGGAGGTGGCGAGCATCCACGGGCTGCCGGAGAAGGCCCTCGAGGACCTGCGCTTCACGGATATCACGGCGAGCGGCAAGACCGGTTTCGTCTGCGAATATGCAACCGGCGTTGCATTGCACGCCGTGCGCGTGGATGCGAAAACGGGAAGCGCCTTCGATTTTGGCCATGTCAAGGGGCTTGTGCTCGACGACGTGACCACATGGACGCCCCAGAAGGCCGCGCCGGTCATTCGGCTCGCCCAATCGGATAGCGTGTGGTTGCGGGAATCGGAGGCCGCTCCGGGAACGGAACGGTTCCTGGAAGTCGATGGCGGGACGCCGTCTGCCCTGCGCCTGACCGACAACAACCTCTCGGCGGCGGCGGTCCCGGTGTTTCCGGCCGAGCCGGCGCCTTGACAGCCTCGGCGGTCGGAGCCGTTTTCTGTAGTTTAGGATTGGTTTTCCCCCCGGGCGGTGTTTCCGTACCTATCTCTTCGAATCGGGATTTTGAACCTCACCCGAACACCCGGCGCGCGTCGCGATCCCGTGCCGTTCCGGCTGTTTTCAGTGAAGTTTGGCAATCTCCGGCTCGAAGCGCCCTAAGGTGGAAGCCGGGCAAAGCGGACACGAATTTCTTTCTTCATGAAAATCCATTATTTTCCAAGCCCGGAGGCTGCGAATACCCTGAGCACGGACGAGCTCCGCGACCGGTTCCTGATCGGGGGGATCTTTCGCCCGGGCGAATGGGTGGCTCATTACACCGACCTCGACCGGATGATTGTGGGCGGGGCGATGCCGACCGGAGCGCCCCTTTTGCTGCCGAACGTCAAAGAGACAGGCACGGAATATTTCCTGCAGCGGCGGGAAATCGGAATCCTGAACCTCGGCGCGCCCGGCGCCGTTTGCGTTGGCGGCACGCGGCATGAGTTAGGTACGCTTGACTGCATCTATGTTGGCCAGGGCGAACGCGATGTGAGTTTTGAGAAGGGCTCCGTGGGGCAGGCGCAGTTCTATTTTGTGAGCACGCCGGCCCATGCCAAATTCCCGACCGCGGTCGTGCGGCGGGCCTCGGTGAGGACCGATCCGATCGGCGACCCCGCGAAGGCGAACCGGCGGCGCATCAACAGGTTGATTCACATCGATGGCATCAAGAGCTGCCAGCTTGTGATGGGCTTCACGGAGTTCGAACCGGGCAGCGTCTGGAACACCATGCCGCCGCACACGCACAGCCGGAGGACGGAGGTTTACCTGTATTTCGACATGGGCGACGATATCGTCGTGCACCTCATGGGAGAACCCGCGGCGACGCGGAATCTTATCGTGCACGATCGCGAAGTAGTGCTGTCACCCGCATGGTCGATCCATTGCGGGGCGGGCACGGGAAACTACCGCTTTGTCTGGGCCATGGGTGGCGACAATCAGGTTTTTGCCGACATGGACCCTGCGCCGCTCAACATCCTGCGCTGAAACATTCTACCATTATGAGCTCAATCCTTGATTCCTTCAGATTAGACGGAAAAACCGCCGTGGTGACCGGGGCGTCGCGCGGCCTCGGCGCAGCGATCTCTTCAGCGCTGGCGGAAGCGGGCGCGGATGTCGCGGTCGTCGACATGGGGCCCCTTGCCGAAACGGAGGCCCACATCCGGTCGCTGGGCCGGAAGTGCATCGCGATCCAGGCCAATCTGTCGAACCGCGAGATGATCCCCGGCGTCATTTCCCAGGCACAGGGGCATTTCGGGCATGTGGACATCCTCGTCAACAACGCGGGAATCATCCGCCGGGAGGATTTCGAGAAATTCACGGAAAAGGACTGGGACGACGTCATCGGCGTCAATCTCGACGCGGTATTCTTCCTGAGTCAGTGTTTCGTAAGGGAAGTACTCGCGAGAAAAGGGCGTGGAAAGATCATCAACATAGCCTCCATGCTTTCCTTCCAGGGAGGGATTCGCGTTCCATCCTACACGGCGTCCAAGAGCGCCGTGCAGGGGCTCACGCGGCTCATGGCGAACGAGCTCGCGGCCAAGGGTTTCAATGTGAATGCGATCGCCCCCGGCTACATGGCGACCGACAACACCTCCCAGCTCAGGGCCGACGCGGAGCGCAGCAAGTCGATTCTCGACAGGATTCCGGCGGGCCGATGGGGAATTCCAGAGGATCTGAAGGGTACGGCGGTGTTTCTAGCCTCGGCTGCGTCCGATTACGTGAACGGCTACACGGTTGCAGTGGACGGCGGCTGGCTCGCGCGTTAGGCGCGGAGATGACGGAGGCGCCGGTGGGTTCAGCGGCTCGCAGAACCCATGGTGCGCGCCCTTCCGGGAATGCACGCGTCTCGACATTTGCCTCCCGTGCGCCAATCTAGCCACCCATGATGCCCACCGCTGTTTCTGCTGATCCGGTGCTGTCCAATCGTTCGAGGCCATCGGCAATCCGGGCCTTTACGCTGATCGAAATCCTGGTGGTGCTCGCCATCATTGGGCTTCTCGTGGGATTGACGGTGACAAAGTTGGGCGGCGTGTTTGATACGGCGCAGGCCGACACGGCCCGGATTTTCGTCAATGAAAGCATGAAGGCCCCCCTCTTCACCTACAAGATGCAGATGGGCGACTACCCAACGACGGAGGATGGTTTGCAGGCTCTATTGACCGCTCCGGCAAGCAAGGCGGACCGATGGCAGGGACCCTATATCGAGGCCCAGGGCGGGAAGCTTCCGGTCGATCCGTGGAAGAACCCCTACCAGTACCGCTATCCCGGCACGCACAACAAGAGCGGTTACGACCTGTGGTCGACGGGACCCGATGGCAAGGACGGCACGGCAGACGACATTGGAAATTGGTGACAGCCGATTTCCCAGGCAGCGAGCATGGGGGAGCACGAGTGAAGCATGAAAGGACTCCGGTGGAGGGCCGGATTGGCCGGCAACGGGGCTTCACGCTTCTTGAGATCCTCCTTGCGATCGCGGTGATAGGCCTTCTTGCGACGACGGTCATCGGGCTGTCCGCCCACCTTTTGACTGCAAAGCCGTCCACCCCGGACGATGTCTTCTGGCAGGCATGCCAGGCGGCGCGAAAGGCGGCCCTTGAGTCGGGCCGCGACGAGGTCCTCAGCTTTGATCCGAAGGCAAAGGCATTTTCGGTTGGCGACGGAACATTGACGAAGGCCTTCCCCGTTCCGGCTGCGGCCGACGATCTTGCGGTCGATTTTCTCACGACGCAAAACGGGGCTTCCGCCATGCTGCTCGGCGGCACCCTTGTCCAGACGCAGACGATCCCGTCGGTGACGTTCTACGGCGACGGCACGTGCGTGCCATTCCAGGTCCAATTCCGCGCGAGAGGAGCCGCGCACGTGCAATCGATCGATCCCTGGACCTGCGCCCGCGTCCTGACCCCGCCCGATGCAAACGCCCCAACAGGACCCTGAGGCCGGGGGCGCGCGGGGAGGCTTCAGCCTGCTCGAGGTGCTCGTCGCCCTGATGATTTTTGCCGTAGCCGCGGTCATGCTGGGCTCCGGGTACCTGAATATCCTCAACAGCTACGTCGTCGTGGGAAAGGGGACGGAGAGCCTGCAGGACATCGCGTTTGCGAGACAGGAATTGCTTACTCAGCCGGACCTGCCGGCCGCGCAGGAAGGGGATGAATTCTACGCTCCGACCACGGATGCGGGCAAACCGCCGAACCACGTCAAGTGGACTGCCGACATCAAATCGGCCGGCACCACCGACCTTTTCAACGTGACCCTGACCTGTGTCATCACGACGGCCGACCCGGCGACGCCGACGCGAACGGTCACGCAGACATTCACGCTTTTGCGTCCGACCTGGTCGGATCCCGCCGATCAGACGAAACTTCGCCAATCCGCGGCGCAGCGGATCGCGGTGCTGCAGGGAAGGGCACAGCAATGAGAGCGGGTGCCAGGCATTCCGGCTCGGGGTTCACGCTTCTCGAGATCCTGCTCGCGCTCGCGCTCGTCGGCCTCGTGCTCGTCGGACTGAACACTTTCATCTTCTCGATGGGCGAACTTTGGGGGCGCAACGCCGACGTGCGCCTGTTCGACCAGCATGTGAATGCGGTCACCCGTTTTCTCGGACAACAGCTCAGGAGGGCCACGCTTCCGCCGGCTGCCCGGGCCAATGCAACGCCGATCATGCCGAAAGAGGTGAGGCCGTCAAATGGCGCGCTCGACAAGCTGATCACATTCGAATTGCCGGGCGGGTGCCGGATCATTTCCTGGCCCGACAGGCCTCTCCCGGAGGTCGTCTGCTCGCTGCAGGTGCGCGACCGGCTTGGGCTGTTTCTTCTGTGGCATTCGCGCCTTGAGACGCGTTTCGACACGGACCCACCGCACGAGACGCTCCTGACGCCGTTTGTAACGGCCATGGCCTACGACTACTTCGACAGCACCGTCAAGAATTGGACAACCGTGACCCTATTGCGCACCGACGCGAACGGCCAGCCGCTCGCGCCCCAGCGCCTCCACCTGACCTTCACCTACGGCAAGCTGTCAAAACAGACAACGGTGCCTGTCCCCACCACGCTGCAGGGCATGCCCAATTTCTGAGATGAGAACGGAGCGCCAATCCAGGTCCAAGGGACAGCCTCATAGGTCCAGGGGACAGCCTCATTGCGGCGGGAAACGGGTTGGCGTTCGGCGGGGCTCGATTCTCGTCATCGTGATGGTGACGTTAATATTTACGGTGGCAGCGCTTGTGGCTTTCCTGGACAAGGCGAGTAACGATCTGCTGGTTGAATCGCGCAGCCGGGTGGCGGATAGGCTGCGCATGGATGCCTATTCGGCCCTGGAGGTCGCCCTTGCGGTTTTGGAGGATTTTCGACAGGCGGATGGCGGCCTGCGCACGCCGAACGAGGGTTGGTCCGACCCGCTGGGGTGGTCGGGTTGGGCGCCCCAGGATGGAAACACCGTCGATGTCTCCTTTCAGGACGAGAGCGGGAAATTCCCGCTGATCCATGCGAACCAACAGAATCTGAACGACACCTTCCAGGCATGGGGCATGTCCCAAGGCGACGCGCAACACCTGACCGACGTGCTTCTGGCCTGGATGAGGAAGGATTATGTTCCGGAGACCGGATTGACTCCGGATTATGAGCGAATGGCCTTTTCTTACGATGCACCGCTGCGAACCATGCGTTCCTACGGCGAGCTTGCGGCGATCGATTACGCCAAGGACGTGTTGTACGATTCGGACGGCCGTCCGAACGACCTTTGGTGGCGGTTTTATAACACCTTCTCGATGTTTAACTACCGTCAGCCAAACATCAACGCGGTGAACAATGACGTCCTTGCCGGGGTCGGCCAGTTTGATGACACCGCGATCCAGAATATCACCAACTACCTTGCGGGCGTGGGCGATTACAAGGCGACCTCGCCTCTTGGAAAACAGTGGTTCCAGAGCGTCACGGACGTGCGCGGGGTTGTCGGCCAGGTGGGAAAGGTGAATGAATTTGGCACAACGATCGCCGCCCTGCGCGTCTTCATAACGGTGCACGACCAGGCGTCGCAGTTCCGCCTCTCGGTGGTGGTGGCTCCGCAGGGTGGGGCGACCACCGTGATCACGACAGCGACAGACGTAAAAAATGCCACGGCAAACGGCGATTCTGGTGAGACCACGGCCAGCACTGGGTCGTCCGGCACCAACGCCGCAACATCGGCGCGTTCCAGCTCTTCCGCTCCCACCGCCTCGCAATCGGATTCGTCCGCGTCGAGGGCCAATATCCGTTACCCTTTTACAATCTTGGAAATTCGCGAAAACGATGAAATCCTGACGCCTCCTCCGCCTCCATCCCCGGCGTCCTAGTCTTTTCGACACAGAATGTGCGCATCGCCATTTAAGATCCTTCGTGCCGGTCCGCCGCCGCCCCGGGTGTTGCTGCTGCCCGACGCCCTTTTCTTTGTGCGGTCCGTCCCCATGGTGATCGAGCCTGCCGCGGCCGAAGGGGCCGGGGGTGCGGCGCAGGTCGCCGGCCAGGTCGAACTGTCCTTGGATGCCTCTTCGCCGTTTGCGCTTGCGCAGCTGTATCACGGCCATTTTTGGGCGCCGGGATCCGACCACGCCGTCGTCTTCGCCGCATATCGGCGAAGGTTCACAGCCGAGCAGACAGCGGCCTGGACCGGGGCCGACCTGGTCCTTCCCGCATTCGCGGCGATCCTCGGGGGCAGCGTCGAACCGGCCACAACCGTTGTGCTCAGCTCGCCGGAAGGCTTGACGGCCGTCCACTGGGACGAGGGGCCTGTCCCCACCGACGTCTGGTTCCAGCCCGTCCCGCCCGGGGCGACGGACGAGGAAAGGGATCGCGCCCGGGACGATCTCCTCCGGCACAGGGAAAGCCGGAAGATCATCGATTTGGCGGCTCCCCCGACCGCCGAGCCGCGCCGAGGCGACGGCGAGATCGTTTTCCGATCCGGCGATTTCCTGTCGCGTCTGCCGGCCGAATTGGCGCGCGGCCTTGACGTGCGGGACAAGGAGGAACTGGCTGCGTTGAGACGGGCTCGGGCGCGCGACGTGGTTCTCTGGCGGATCGGAATCGGTTGCATTGCGTTTTTCGGCCTCCTCGCGCTTGGCGAACTCGCCCTGGCCGGAGGCGGGCTTTGGCAGCAGGCCAGGCGCGTGAAATTCAATGCGCAGGCGCCGGTCGTCGCCGGGATCATGACGCGCCAGGAGATCGCGGATCGCATCAACGATTTGTCCACGAAGAGGCTTCTGCCCATCGAAATGCTCCAGGCGGTGTCTCCAAAAAGCCCGCCATATTCGATCCAGTTTACAAGGGCTTCAACCAGCGGACTTTATACAATCACCATCGAGGCGGAGACGCCGAACGCCGGGGAAATCAAGACCTATCAGAACGAACTGGAGGCCCTGCCTGTTTGCGCAAATGTCGTCATTAAGAACCAACAGACCCGCGACAACATGGCGACTTTCACGCTGGTCGTGACATTCAAGCCCGAGGCGCTCAAGCCATTGGCTCCCGCACCATGATACGCACGCTGCGCGCCCTGTTTTTGGCCAGGCTCCTGCGGGAAAAAATCCTGCTGGTCGCCCTTGCGCTCGTCGTCGCTGCACTGTGGCTGTCGAACTTGGCCGGCCGAGCCGGCGTATTCCTTGCCGAGGAGCGCCATACGACGGTTTCGCTTGCCGACCAGGCCCGATGGCTCGCGAACCGCGACGCCGTGGAAAAGGTGGCCCAGCAGTCCGCGCGGGCATTCAAACCGGAGCAGACGCTCGACAGCACGCGACTTCTGGCCGTCGTCCAGAATATCGCGACCGATGCCGGCCTGCATAATTTCAATACTGCGCCGCCCGAGGACGTGAGCACAGCCCAGTTTTCGGTCCACACGCTGCAGTTCACGGTCAACAAGGTGGACTACCCTTCGCTCTTCCACTTCTGCATGGCGCTGCAGCAAAAGGCCCCATACATCGGGGTCGAGCAGTTCATCGTGATGGCGGAAAAAATGGATCCCGCCTCGCTCAATGCGACGATGAAGATTTCGTCCGTGGAGATCTCGCGCAGGGCGCCCTGAGGGACATCCGTTCGCGCCTCGTGAAACGTCAAAGCGCCGGCGCGAGCGGTCAATTGCACCCGCATCCGGCTCCGCCAACGCCGCGCCCGCCGGACGCGGCTTCGCGCGAAAAATAAATATGCTCGGCCATCTGCGTTCCCAATGGATCGCGGTCGGGCCGCATTGTGGTGTCGGCCAACGCCGCCCGCTCCCACGGCTGGACTCGCACGGCGTTCACGCTGGAGCACCCGCCCGATCCGGTTGCCACCGCAACGAGCGTGATAATGGCGGCGCAAAGTTTCTTCATGGCTGTGGATTGGTTTTTTCGTCGAGCAGTCTTGCGATTTCGCCGCGCAACTCGCTTTCGGTCCGCCCTCCGTGGAAGCCCTTGTGGATGTATCGCACCCGACCGTCCCGGCCTATCAGATAGCTTGTCGGCATTTCGGGGACCTGAACTTTCCGCACGAGATTTTGCCCCGTGTCGCGCGCGGTGAGGAAAGGCGGGGCCATCCTCTTCACAAAAGCGGCATAAGCGGCGGGGTCCTTGTCCACGCTCACCGCGACAATCGCCAGACCGCGGGTGGCAAGATTCGCATGGATCCGTCCGTATGCAGGAAACGACGTCCTGCACGGGCCGCACCAGGATGCCCAAAAATCGACCAGAAGCACCTTGCCTTGCATGTCTGGAATCGCGCCATCGAGCCCGGCCGCCGGCAGGGATGGAAACGGGTCGCCAACCTTGATCTGGGCGCGGACAACGGTTGCAAGGGCGAGCACGGCGCCAAGGAAAACGATGCGAAACATTCGGGCGTGGAATTGCCCATGCGGCCACATGGCGCCTGGCCGGCAACGACCAATCTTCGGAGGATGCGAATGCGGTGAAATCATTTGGAGACGAGATACTGGAGGAAGCCCCGCGTCTGGGCGCGCGTTCCCCCGGCCATGAGCATGCCTTCCGCTCCGGCATAGGTTTGGATGAGGTCGATACCGCCTGGCACGCCCAAGACAAAAGCCGTGGTTGAAAGAACCCCCGCCTGCAAACAGGTGCCTGCAATCACCGTCGCCTGGCTGCATCCGTTAGTCACGGGCCAGCCGGTTCGCGGATCGACAATGTGACCATACCGTCGGCCCTCGACGACGAAGCGCCGGATGTAATCTCCCGATGAGGCGATGGCGCGGTTTCCGTTGAGCGCAATGCTTGCCCACGCCGAACCGGGTTGGGCGGGATCCTCAAGTCCGATATGCCATGCCGGCCTGCCCGGCGGGGTGCCCAGAGTCCGGACATCGTGGCCGAAATCGACGAGTACGTTCGCAATGCCGCACTCGGCCGCCAGCTTGGCGATCATGTCGACGGCGTATTCCTTGCCGAACCCTCCGAAATCGAGCGCCATTCCCGCTTCCGGAAGGAATACCTTACCCGGAGCGCGCTGGACCTTCGGCCAGCCGACAAGCCGGCGGGCGGCGGCGATCCGGTCGGGCGCCGGGATCGCGGGCATTTTGGCCTTCCAGTTCCACAGCGCAATCAGCGGGAGGGACGTCGGATCGAGGATGCCCTGCGTCATGAAATGCAGCGTGTCGCAGAGCTTGAACATCTGCTCCATTTCGGCGTCCACCGGCACCCACGAGCGCCCTGCCGCCGAATTGATCGCGCTGAGCAGGCTGTCCGCTCGGAAGCGCGAGTATTTCGCCTCGAAGGCCGTGACCCAGGCGACGGCTCGTTGCTCAAAGTCGCCCGCCTGTCGATCCCCGTCCGGCGCGGCGTATTGCACCTCGCATTGCGTCCCGAGGGCGGGAAAGGTGAGCTTGCGCAGCGGCAGCGAGGCGGTTGTCGCGTCAGGTACGGCGGCCGGAGGTTGTTGTGATTTGAAAATCAGGGCCATATTCCATTCACCAGGATATCTTCGTTCCCACAGTCTCAACCCTCGCGCGATAATAGGAACTCTGCGGCGTCACTCCGTCGGTCCCGCGCTCGCGGTAGCCCTGGAGCGCGATGTCCAACTGGAGCCAATCGGTCATCTTCCATATTGCCTTCAGGCCGAAATCGATGGAATCGAGTGCCGAAAGCCGCGCATCCGATGAGTAATGAACCGTCAGGGGGTCCGGGATGCTGGTTGGCAGGATCCTGGAGCCATCCATTCGATAGATGTAGAAATTCGCGGCAGTCTGGTGATAAAGACGCAGATTGGGCCGCAGGATGAACTGGGGACTTATATACTGAAACCATAGAAACTCCGCCGTACTTGCCGTTATGCTGTAAGTGTCGTTGTAAAAGCGGTAGCTCGCCTCTAGCGCTCCGTGTAATCCCGGAAAGGCGCGATTCACCGATGCGAATGCCGTGCCTTTGTTGCGCTGGTTCGGCCGGTCCTCGGCGAAGGTCAAAGGGAGGCTGACGCCCGGAAGGATTTGGATGTCCTCCTGCACAAGCTTGTATTGGTCGTTCAGGAAGCCGGTTTCACGGTTCCAGGTCAGGTTCACGGAAACGGACGTCAATGGATCGATGAGCTGGTTGATGCCGACGATGACATCGTTCGACAGCTTGCGGCGCCAGCCACCCGGCGGGAAGAAGAACTCCACGTTGTCATCCGTGCCGGCGGCTCCGGCGAGAAGGGTCGTGTTCTTTTCGTTGAAATCCGTCAGCGTTTTTACAGACCACGCGTTGGACGTGTAATCGTGCTCGACGCTTCTGGCAAACCCTGCGTCCACATTGACATTGGAAAACTGGCGGGACAAATCCCCGTTCCATTCATGGCGCCTGTCGGCCAAGGGCGTAATGGGGACTTGATCGCTGCCAACGGGGGCGGGCTCTCCGCTCGGGGTGGCTCCCGCTATCGTATCGACGGTGCCTCCGAGCTTGATGTGCATTTCCGTCCCCAAGTCCTGCTCGACAAGTGCGCCATTCGTGTCCACCGAAATGCGCCCTCCCATTTCGCGGTAGTTCTCATATTCATAACTCAGGCTGTTCTCGGCACGCGCGGCGCGCGGCTGCGCAAGGAGGAGGGCCGCCGCCATCAACGCTGCGCACAATCGGGACGAATTATGCTGCAGGTTGGGTGCAGGGGACTCGATGAAATCCATGACTGGCGATTGGGCCGGGTAACTTGCCGGGTACGGACAGCACAATAGGATCGCTGTGAAGGCGATTCAATTTCTGGAGGCGAAGGTCGCCGGAACCACGCTTGGGTCCGGCATGCGTTTCATTGTGACGCGTTGATCGCCTGTTGAAATACACCGGCTCCCGTGTAATTTTTCATCCGCCTGCCACGTCTTAACCCATCTATTCGATTCACCGAAGCATATGACCCCGGGATGGGCGACCTCCTGGAGCCGGCCCGAGATGGCCGGGCCGGGAGCGAGGGATGCTTCAAATTGCAATGCCTTTCATGAGATTCGCGATCGCAATCAGGCGCCGGATCCCGTGGGCACATCTGCCGTTTGGGTTTTTGGTAATGTTGCTCCAGCGATCGCCCGCTTTGCGGATCGCGGCGCTTTGCGAGGAGAGGCTGGCCATCTCGCCGATCGGTTCACTCCTGAGATCAACCGTGGCGCTGGCAGGCTCCTTGGGAGCGATCGACGCGCTGGCGGGCGCCACGACTGTCACGGCCAGTCCGGCAAGTCCCTTAAACGCAACGGTTGGAGTGCCGGTGGCGGGGGTTGTGTTTGGCGTGACTGGGATTCAGGGCCCGCCATCGTCCTGGAGCATCGACTCCATTCCTCCTGGATTGAACTTTCAGGGGCACACGATTCCAGGAACCTATAATGTTGTGAGCCAATATGGCACCGCCGTGCTAAGCGGCAATCCAACTGCGCCGGGTAATTTCACGCTGAGTCTGGTTGCATTCGAGTACAATAACGGCACTGGGCTCGCCACGCAGCCCTTCAGCTACACGGTCACCGTGACCGGCGCCGGCTCGCCGCCTTCGATCACGACCCAGCCGGCGTCGCAGGCGGTGAACGCCGGACCGAACGTGACGCTGAGCGTCACGGTTACGGGCGCCACGAACTACCAGTGGCAATTCAACGGTGCCGCAATCGCGGGGGCCACCAACACGACCCTTTCCCTCCCCAACATCGGCACGACCCAGCGGGGCAGCTACACGGTGGTCGTCTCCAACGGCTACGGCCCGGTGACGTCCAACCCGGCAACGGTGGCGGTCAGCGTCAATGCGTACCTGGCCAACATATCCGCGAGGGCCTTCGT
>OCTA010000090.1_pt1 | contig 83642 bp, 67 predicted proteins | sample 1538991 | NCBI WGS metagenome assembly OCTA01 (sample SAMEA3539302, study PRJEB22396) | soil metagenome | biome: tundra; feature: field; material: soil | place: USA | collected 2010-05 | depth 0.15 m
GGTCCGTGCCGGTCCGTCGCCCCGTAGGAGAGCGCGACCGTCACGCCCACCGCCTGCGCCGCCCGCGCAAGAACGTCTAGAGACCCGTCGATGAAGGACGGGGACTCGTGGTGGTCGAGGACGGCCGTCGACCCCGAGAGAGCCGCTTCCAGGAGAGCCTCTTCCGCCGAGGCCCGAAGAGAGCTCTCGTCGAGGGCCGCGTCGAGGCGCCACCAGACCCGCTCGAGGATCTCCCGGAAGGAGCGCAGGGGCGCGGGTGGGGCCGCCATCCCGCGCGCGAGCGCCGCGTAGAGGTGCGTGTGCGCGTTGACGAGTCCGGGCATGACGAGGCAGCCCGAGGCGTCGAGCCGGCGCCGCGGCTCGATTCCGAGAAGCACGTCGCGCCGCTCGACGGAGGGCGGGTCGAGCGTGACGACCGTCCCGCCGGCGATGGCGAGGCCGCCCGCGCCCGATCCTCTCCCGCCCGCCGCCTTCACCAACCGCGCGCCTCGCGGAGCCGGCGGTCCACGTCTTCGGCGAGCGCCGCCTGGTCGTTCCACCAGCTCTCGGAGCGCTGCGCGTCGAGCTCCTCCACGGTCTTTCCCTGCTGCTCGACCCACGTGAAGTACTTCAGGTTGTGCCAGCGCTCGCGGCTCTCGCGCGTCCCTTCCGCAATCCAGTCGAGCTTCTGCCCGTGGAAAATGGACGTCAGGCGCGCCTCGGCCCGCTCGCGCGTCAGCGGTCCCGTGCGCGCCTGCAGGCGCTTGAGAACGGACGGGTACCGGTCGAGCGCGTCCGTCGCCACCGTCACGACGGCGTCGTCTTTTCCTAGCCCCAGCCACCGCGCGGTCCTGATCGCCCCGAGGATGTTGCAGACCCCGCTGATGCCGAGGAGCGTCGAGAGACGGTGCGCGGCCTCTCCCAGCCCGCCGCCTGCGGCCAGGAAGTCGCGGCCCACGGGCTCGCTCACGAGCTGGAGGCCCAGCAGGCACTCCTCGTCGTCGATGCACATCATGGCGTCCAGGTTCGTCACGTGGTGGATCCACGTGACGTGCTTGTCGCCGATTCCCTCGATGGCGTGCCCGCCGTAGCCATTGCGCGAGAGCGTGGGGCACTGGACCGGCTCGAGGCCGACGATGCGCGTCCCGAAGCGCGCCTTGAGGGCGTCGCCGGCCGCGATCGTGCCCGCCGATCCCATGGCCGAGACGAAGGCGGCCGGCCGGCCGGCCGAGAGGGTCTCGACTGCCTCCGCGGCCGCGGCGCCGGTGACGTGGTAGTGCCAGCGGTAATTCGCCATCTCGGCGAACTGGTTCATGACCCTCACCCGCGGATTCGCCGCGAGGCGCTTGCACTCGTCGTAGATCTCCTTGACGTTGCTCTCGCAGCCGGGCGTCTTGATGGCCCTGGCTCCGTACGCGGCGATTTTCTCGAAGCGCTCGGCGCTCATCTCCTCCGGCAGGATGACGACCGACTCGTAGCCCATGCGCGGGCCCACCCACGAGCCCCCAATGCCGTAGTTGCCGGTGGAGGGCCAGACGAGCGTCGACGCCCCGGGCGCGACGTCGCCGGCGAGCTGGTGCTCCATGAGGACGGAGTACGTGGCCCCCACCTTGTGTGCGCCGGTCGGGAAATCCCTGGCATAGAGGAGGACGATGGGCGAAGGGACGCCCGTGAGAGCCTCGGGGAGGCGGAGCGCCCGCACGCGGCCGTCCTCCTCGTGCCACGTGATGTTGAAGAGGTTGACCGGGTCGAGCGGCGCCTCGCGCCGGGCAACGCCGGCCCGACGCCGCAGGTCGGCGGGAAGGCGCGAAGGGTCGCGCATTTCGGAATACGTCGGGCCATGGATCATTCGCTTTGCTCCAATGCGGCGCGGACGGCGTCGAGGGAGGGCGGGATTCTTTTCGGGGGTCCGACGGAGCGCATGGCGCCGCGAGTATCTTTCAGGCCGTTGCCGGTTGCCACGTGAAGGACGCTTTCCCCGCGCCTGACGAGGCCCTTCTCGATCGCGACCTCGAGTCCGGCGAGCGCGGCGACGCCCGTGGGCTCGGCGAAGACACCCGTGCCGCGGGCCAGGCGCGGAATCCAAGAGAGGATCGCCTCGTCGCGCGCGGTCACGATCGCGCCGCCCGACGCGCGGACGGCCCGGAGGGCCTTGATGCCGTTTCGCGGCGCGCCCACGTTTATGGAGTCGGCGATCGTGTTCGCCTCGACCGGCTCGATGCGCTCGTCGCCGCGCGCGAAGGTCCGGGCGAGCGGCGAGGCGCCTTCGGCCTGGACGGCCAGGAGGCGCGGCAGGCGATCGATGACGGCGTGCCTCTTCATTTCGACGAGCCCCTTCCAGATCCCCGCCGTCGTGCAGCCGTCGCCGAGCGCGACGGTCACGACATCGGGCATCCGGCCGCGCATCTGCTCGGCGATCTCCAGGCCGCAGGTCTTCTTCCCCTCGACGAGATACGGGTTGATCGCGCAGTTGCGGTTGTACCAGCCGAACGCCGCAACCGAGGACTGGCACGTCCGGAACGCGTCCTCGTACGGACCTTCGACCAGGAACACCCTGGCGCCATACACGAGGAGCTGGGCGACCTTCGCCTCCGGTGCGGAAACCGGCACGAAGATGAACGCCTTCATCCCCGCCTCGGCCGCGAAGCCGGCCAGCGACGAAGCCGCGTTGCCGGTCGACGAGCAGGTGATCTCCTTCCGCCCGAGCCACCGCGCGCGCGTGACGCCGACCGAGCTGGCGCGGTCCTTGAACGATGCGGTGGGGTTGCGGCCGTCGTCTTTGACGAAGAAGGCACCGAGGCCGAGCTCCTTCGCGAGCGCCGGCGCCTCGACCACGGGCGTGAAGCCCACCTGGAGGCGCGGCCGGACGACGTCGTCGGGAAGGGGCAGGAGAGCCCGGTAGCGCCAGAGCGAGAGATCACGGTCGGCTTCGAGGGCCGAGGCGCCGAAGGTCCTCGCGATGAGCTCGTGGTCGTATTCGACGTCGAGGATTCCCTCGATCCCGCACCGCGGGCAGGTGTACTCCACTTCTCCGTGCACGTATACGGCCCCACACAGGACGCACCTCAGACCCGTGACCTTCTGCAGCGGGCGGCTCACGCCCTCACCGTTTCAACGCCCGGGCCGCGGCGGAATCGCGCATGGGCAGAGTGAACCGTCGGACGCCGTCGAAAGCGTGCAGGGCTGCGGCCACGGCAGGAGCCGTCGGCACGAGGCCGATCTCCCCCACGCCCTTGGCGCCGAACGGGCCGTCGGGCTGCGGGTCCTCCACGAGGATCACCTCCACCTCGGGCATGTCCAGAGCCCTCAGGACGCCATAGTCGCGGATGCGGAACGACGCCGGCATGCCGCCCACGCAGACCATGTCCTCCGTGAGCGCGTAGCCGAGGCCCATGTGGATGGCCCCTTCGATCTGTCCCTCGCAGAGCTTCGGGTTGATAGCGCGCCCCACGTCGTGGGCGGCCACGACCTTCGACACGCGGCCGTTCTCGTTCACGACGACGACCTGCGTGGCGAAGCTGAAAGCCGGGTGGAGCTTCATTGGCTTCCCGGGCGGCGGCTCGTGGCCAAGCTTCGTCGTGTCGTCCTGCAAGACCTCGCCCACGTAGACGGTGCCCGCGAGGCTCGCGAGCGTTTTTCCGGAATCCAGGTCGGCCCTCAGCTTCCGCGCCGCGTCGATCACCGCGCGCCCACCGAAGAAAGTCGCCCGCGAGCCCGTCGTCTGTCCCACCGCCATCGGAAAGCGCGTGTCGACCCGGGCGCGGAAGACGGACGCTTCGAGGCCCGTCACCTCGCACGCGCACTGGATCAGGACCGTGAGAAGGCCCTGGCCCATCTCGGTGAAGCCGTTGTAAAGCGTGACGCGGCCGTCCTCCTCCACGGCGAGCCGCGCCCGCCCCCACTCCTTCGCGCCGTTTCCAATGCCGCAGTTCTTGATGCCGCAGGCGATGCCTGCCCGGCCCGGGTTCTTCTCCCAGACGTCCTTGACGGCGAGGAGCGTCTTCTTGAGGCCGACGGAAGCCGTGAGCTTTTGCCCACCGGACCAGTCGTCGCCCACCTCGAGCGCGTTTCGCCACCTCATCTCCCAGCCGTCGAGACCGGCTTTCTCGGCCAGCATGTCGAGAACGCCCTCCATGGCGAAGTGGGCCTGGTTCGCGCCGAAGCCGCGCATCGCGCCGCAGGGCGGGTTGTTCGTGTAGACGGCCAGCGCCTCGACGTCCAGGTTCGAGCACCTGTATGGCCCTGCGGCGTGTCCGGCGGCGCGCTCGAGCACCTTCATGCCGCAGGACGCGTAGGCCCCCGAGTCGCCGATCATCCGCGCCCGGACCCCGGTCAACCGGCCCTCGGAGTCGCACCCGGCGCGGTAGTGCATCCGGATGGGATGCCGTTTCGGGTGGAGGCGCATGGACTCTTCGCGCGAGAGGACGAGACGTACGGGCCACCCCGTAGCGTGGGCCAAGAGCGCGGTCTGCGCCTGGATCGACATGTCCTCCTTGCCGCCGAAGGCGCCGCCGTTCGGGACGAGGACGACGTGCACCTCGTCCTCGGTCAGGCCGAGGAACGCGGCGACCTGCCGCCGGTCGTCGAAGACGCCCTGCCCCTGGGTGTAGAGGGTCAGGCGGGCCTTCGAGTTCTGCCCTGCGAAGTCGCCCGGAGCGGCGAGACACGCCTCGGGCTCCAGGTACAGGTGCTCGATGCGCTGCGTCTGCCACGTGCCCTCGACGACGTGCGCCGACGCCGCGAGCGCGGCCTCGACGTCGCCGCGCTTGACGACCGAGCGCGAAAGGAGATTGCCCTCCCCACCCACGCGCGGGGCGCCCGGACGAAGTGCCTCCTCGGGGTCGGTCACGGGCGGGAGGACTTCGTACTCCACGTCCACGAGCGCCGCCGCGGCGCGGGCGGTGCGCGCGTCGACCGCGGCGACGGCGGCGAGAACGTCGCCGACGTAGTGCGTCTCCTCGCCCTCCGCCACGAAGCCCGGCCAGTCGTCGACGATCAGGCCGAAAAAACGCTTGCCGGGCACGTCGCGCGCGGTGACGACGCCCATCACGCCGGGATGACCGGCCGCCCTCGATGTGTCGACCCTCTTCACGAGGGCCCGCGCGTGCGGCGAAAGCGTGACGGCGCCGTGGAGCATGCCGGGGAAAGCGAGGTCGGCGACGTAGGGCCGCGTCCCGAGCGTCAGCTCCTCGGCTTCGTAGCGGTCGAGACTGGTCCCGACATGGCCCGAGACGTCCGGCGGCGAGATCGGCTCGCCCCGGCGCAGGCGGGCGGCGGCATGGAACGCATCGACGATCTTGACGTACCCGGTGCATCGGCAAAGGTGCGGATCGAGCTTCCGCTTGATTTCTTCGTCCGTCGGATTCGGGTTCGCGTCCAGGACGCTCTTCATCCGGAGCGCGATGCCCGGGATGCAGAAGCCGCACTGAAGGCCCGCCGTGCGCGCAAACGCCTCGCCGTAGATGCGGCGCTCCCCTTCGGGTACGCCCTCCAGCGTCAGGACGCTCTTCCCCCCGGCGTTCCGGGCGGGGATCGCGCACGAGGTTTTCGGATGCCCGTCCACGAGAACGAGGCACGCCCCGCACTGCCCCTGGGGCGAGCAGCCGTCCTTCGGCGACGTGATCCCCGCGCCGTCGCGGAGGAGCTCCAGGAGCGACGCCTGGTCCGGGACGTCGAAGGCGCGGGCTGCGCCGTTGAGTGTCAGCTCAACGTGCACGAAGAGCCTCCATTCGACCTGTCAGGATAACGGATGTCGGATCGTTCGATCGACTCTTCGAGCCGGGCGAGCGGGAACGGCCTCCGTGCTATGACCCAAAGGGATGAATCGCGCGACGGCCTACACCCTGACGAAGTCGATGTAGCCGCGTTCGACGTCGGTCGAGACGAGCTTCACGCTCACCTTGTCACCGATCTCGAGGCCCTCGCTGCCGCGCACGACCTTGCCTTCCACGGGCGGCCGGAAGATGCGCGCCCACGTGCCCTTCTCCGATGCACCGGTCACGATCCCGTCGAAGCGCTCGCCGATGCGCGTCTCGAGGAGCAGCGCCGCCGCGGATTTGCGCACGAGGCGCTCGACCTTGTTCGCGGCGTCCTCCTGCTCGGTGCAATGGAGGGCGAGGCCGTTCAGCTCGGAGACGGAATAGGGTGACGAGCAGTGTGCGAGCGCGGCCTTCAGGAGACGCTGCGTGATCACGTCGGGGTACCGGCGATTCGGCGCGGTGGAGTGCGTGTAGTCCCGCACGGCGAGCCCGAAATGGCCGACCGGCTCTTTGCCGGGCAGCTCGACGACGTATTCGCCGGCGCCCATGAGCTTCACGATGACGAGGGAGAGGTCCGGGAAGCGCAGCGGATCCGCTTTTCGCCGTGCCGCGAGGAACTCCTCCAGCGCCTTCGAATCCGGCTCCTCGGGCAGCGAGAACCCGTGCTCAGCGGCGACGGAGACGATGCGCTGCCACCTCTCGGGGGATCGTACGACGCGCCGCAGCGCGGCGAAGCCCGCCTCCTCGAGGTAGCGGGCCGTCACGCCGTTCGCGGCGATCATGAAGTCCTCGATGAGCTGCCTCGGCTGGTTCTGCTCGTCCACCGTCAGGTCGCGAATCTCGTCGCCGTCGAAGACGGCCCGCGCCTCGATCGTCTGGAGGTCGAGCGCGCCGTGTGCGTAACGCAGGCGGCGAAGGCGCTGCGAGACGTCCTCCTGAAGCCGGATCTGCGCGTCGACCCCCGGCACTCTCGCCATCGCTTCCGGCATCTCTCCGCGTCCGTCGCGCCAGAGGTCCGCAGAGTCGTAGGCGAGCTTCGCCTTGTTGCGCACGAGGGAACGCGTGACGCTCGAGTCGCCGAGCGTCCCGTCCGCGTTCACGACGTATTCGATGACGACGGCGAGCCGGTCCTCGTCCTGATTCAACGACGTGAGGTCCGTCGAGAGCTTTTCGGGCAGCATCGGGAAGACGCCGCCGGCCGTATAGACCGACGTCGTGTTCCGCGCGGCTCGCGAGTCGAGAGGGGTCCCCTTCCTCACGAGCGCGTCCACGTCCGCGATCGCGATGAGCACCTTCACGGAGCCGCCGCCCAGCTCCTCGGCGACGGAAAGCTGGTCGAGATCCCGGCTGTCGTCGTTGTCGATGGAGGCCCAGAGGAGGTCACGCAAGTCGCGAATAGCGGGGTCCTTGTCGCGGGCGGGCGCCTCGATGTGCGTCAGCTGTTGGAGCGCATCCTTCGGGAAGTCGGGATCGAGCCCTTTTTCGCGCATCGCGCGGCGCGCAATGTCGGCGAGGTCGGAGCGGTGGTGGCGGCCTCTCGGGCTCACGGCCCGATCTTGACATGGCGCAGGTTCGTCGAGGTCCGGAGCCCCCGCTCCTTCGCGCGGCTGCTCAATCCCTGTCAAGCGGTTTCAGCTCGAGGAAGACGTCCCCATACATCGCCACGAACCGGCGGTACCAATCCCAGGCGAAGCGCCGGTTCTTCGAGACTTGCGCCAAACCTTCGACTGTCTTGTCGTTCAGGCGAGGTTCAGGATCGGTATCCATCATGCCCGGCATGGCTCTTTGGGCTTCGACCTCTTCGCGCAAACCCTTGGGATAGCACTTCTTGTTGTCGCAGAAGTGGGTCCCCCTGGTCCCGTTTCCTTTGGCAGTTCCCTCTCTGATACGGATAGACCAGCCCCGGACGCTGCGCCGGGCCTTCATCTTCGTCGCCATGCGAGCTTACCCCTCTGATTCCGGATGTCTGACGATGGCGTCGAATTCCCGTGACTTGCCAGGTTCCAGTTATCCCTCGCTAAAAAAAGGGCGTAGCATAGAGACGGGTGTCCCTGAAGGGGAAAGATGTACCGGAACTTGAACGAGATCCTGCCCGACGAGGCGCAAAAGCAGCGCGCCCGGTTCGCTCCGGTCGAGGTGCCTGCTCCCGCACGGCCCGTCTGGAACTGGGAAGAGCTGAACGCGAAGTTCCGCCCCCGCCTCATCGCCGCCGGCGTCATCCGCTTCGGCCTCACGCAGGACGACTGCGAGGACGCGGCGCAGACCGTCTTCCTCAAGGTGCTCGCGATGAACCCGCGCGTGCGCGACCCGAAGGCATACCTGCGCGCGGCGTTCCTGAATCAGTGCAACAACATCCTGCAGGCGCGCGAGAGGCGGAGCATCGCGCCTCCCGAGCCGGCGACCGCCAGCCGCCCGCTCACTCTCGCGGACTCTGGAGAGATCGCCGCCCGCGCCGCAACCGTGCCCGTTTCCTCCAGGACCGCACCGATGCGTGCCTTCCGGCGCACGCTGTGGGGGCGCATCCGCGCCGGACTCGCGAGGCTGAGGCCGTGAAGAAGGACGACGTCTTCGACGCGATTCTCGAGAGCGAGGTCGTGCCCGACCTGCCGCGTCAGGCCATGGGCCGCACGCTTCCCTTCGTGAGACCCAATGCGCGCGTCTCCGTGGAGGACATCTATCGTCTCTCGCAGGCGGCCGAAAAGCCCGCCGAGCTCATCCTCCAGACCGCACGCGCGGGTGCAGACGAGCTTGCTGCCGCGCTCCGCTCGCTGGACGGAAAACCCCACCGAGGCTTCGCGCTGCTGTATGCGGCGCAAAAGGCGTTCTCGCTTGTCCCGGAGGATCCTGCCCGCGCAAGACTGGTCGCCGATCTCCTATTCGCGGAAGCTGCGACTCTGGCGGCAGCAATTCCTGATTCTCGTGCGTCGACCCCCGCACCTCGCCAGGCCGTCCAGGCCGAAGCGACGCTTCTGAAAGCTTACGCGTTCCTTCAGTCCAGCGAGCCCCTACTTGCGCGCGAGGCCATCGCACCCGCTCGCGAGTTCTTCAGAGAATCCGGCGATCTTGGTTTCGGCGCCGCTCTCTGCGATTACTACGAAGGCCAGGCCGCGAGCTATGCGCGCGACTACGCATCCGCCGAAGGGCTTCTGAAGCGCGCTCTCGCGACCTTCTCGGAGTTCGGTCAGGACCATCTACGCGCGCGGGCTGAGGTTGCGCTCGGAACGCTTCTTCTCCACCGCGGCCAGAACGTCCGGGCTCTCCGGTATCTCGAAAGAGCTGGGGGTTGCTTCGACCCGGAGCAGGACGCGCAGTTCCTCGTCCCGGCTCTGAACAACCGCGCTCAGTGCCTCATGCGTCTGGAGAGGTTCGACGAGGCACGCGCCGCGCTGGCGAAATCTCTGAACCTGTGCCGGCGTTTCGGCTTCCGTTCGCATCTCCTGTTCGTGCGGAACGGGCTCGCCGAACTCGACGTGCACCGCGGCCAGTTCAAACGCGCGCTGCGCGCTTTCGGTGAAATCGTCAAGGAAGTCACCTCGCCGATCGACGTTGCGTTTGCGCGCCTTTACATCGCCGAGTGCCACGCTCGCCTCGGGAGCTACGGGCCGATGGCGACCGAGATCGAGGCGCTGCGGCGAGAGCGACAGGCAAACGCCTTCGCTCCTTCACCCGCTTTCGGCGAGCTCTTCGTCTGCCTCGATCAAGGGATGCTCGACGCCGACCTCATCGCGCACGTCCGCGAGTACCTGCAGGAAGAGGAAAACGGCGTGAAGGGTGCGTACCGCCCGCTAAGGCTCGCCGGCTAGACATAACTCAGCACCTGTCGCGAATTTACTCGGCCGCCTTCGGGCGGCCGATGTTTTTTCGGGCGTCGGGGGTCAAAACGGCCCGCGTCCCTTGTCTTAGTAAGTGAAGGGCAGGAGAAATGCACCTGTCCGGCCGCGGGGTAGGAGGACGTATGGAATTCTTCTTAGCGTTTTTCGGGCTTTTTTCGGGTTTTCTGATGGATGGCCCGGCCATTGTCGGACGCCACGGAGGCGCGTCGATCAGCTCGACCCCCATCGGAATCAGTGTCACGCCTATTGGAATCAGTATCACGCCTATTGGCTGAGAGAGTCCGGGCTGACAGGAATTTAGCGAACGCCGTCTTCGGCGTCTGGGGAATTTTTCGCTCGGGAGGAGGAGTACCGACATGCTGAGAAGCCACCTGCCGAAGGAAGAGCCGGCTGGCGACGTCACGCTGTCGTTGATGCTCCATGCGCCGCAGCCGGTCGTCGTGCCGAGCGCGACAGAGCCCGGGAAGGTTCTCCTTCACCTCGAAATCCGCAACAAGACTCTTCAAGCGTGGGAGGGGTCCACCGAAGCGGGTCCCCTCCTCGAGATGATCCTCCTCGACGCGGAAGGCCACGAGCGCTCCCGGCAGACGCGCCAATGCCGGATGCTCGCCTATCCCACCCGCCTGGAGCCCGGGCGGGGATTCAACCTCCCCCTCTTCTTCACCCTGCCCGGGCTCTCCTCTTCCGGCGAAGACTTCCGCATCGAGATTCGCCTCGTGCCCGGCCGCGAAGTCCTCACCGGCCATCTCCGCGTCGAACCGCACTGACGGCGGATTGACGTGGCGCGCCTACGCGGCGCGCCGCCCCGGTTGACCTACCTCCGCCCTTTTCGGCATCATCCGGCGCGGTGATCCCAGCGGAAAGCTCCGTTTCCTCTCTCATCGGCATTCCGACGCAGCGGCCGACCGCCTGGTGGCTCGAGACGCTTCGAAAGCGCGCCGAGAGAATGTACGGCGAGCGCCTCGACCTGTCGAAGCCCGTCGAGTTCGACTCCGAGGAAGAGCGCCTTGCCTGCGTCAAGTTCTTCAATGCGGCGTACCGCGCCGAGGAGTCGGGGAAAGCCGGCGCGCACAGGCTCGCCGAGGAAGTCCGCGCGTGGGATCCCGACCTCGCCGAATGCCTCGTGCTGTACGGCAACGAGGAAGGCTGGCACCGCGAGCTCCTCGACGAGTTCCTCGCGCACATCGGCGGCGGCGTGACCGAGATGGGGTGGATGGTCACCTCGTTCTACAAGACCTACGCGAAGGCCGAGCGCATGGAATCGATCATGCTCACGAACCTCATGTTCGAGACGATCGGCGCCACGACGTACCGGCTGTCGCTCCGGCGCGTGAAGCAGCCGCTCGCGCGGCAGGTGCTCACGATCCTCACGCGCGACGAGTCTTTCCACGTGCCGCTCAACGTGCACTTCATCCGCGAGATCCTGAAGCACCACCCCGAGCGCAGCCGCGCGCGCCTGAAGGCCATCTACCAGATGGTTTTTCACTCGCTCGTCCTGTTGTCCCTCGGAAGCCGCAAGGTGGCGCGGGATTTCGACCGGATCTCCTGGAAGGAGCTGACCTCGGCCTACATCGAGAATCTCGGCCGCCTCTTCGTGAACGAGCCCGACCTCGACTTCGCGCCGCCGCGCCACCTGCTCGCGGCCTTCGGCATGTCGCGCGGCAGCTTGAGGAACGCGGACGGCGTCGACGCGATCAGCGTGGCCGCGGCCGAGGCGGCCGCGCGGCGCGAAGACGTCAACGTGACGCCGCTCTAAACGCCGCTTTCGCCCGGAGCGGGGCCGGTCCCTCGCCCTTCACCAGCCGATAGGCGCCCGCCGGAAGCTCGCCGAGATCCTGCGCCGTTCCGTCCGGCCACCGCACGGTCACGCGCGCCGCGGCCGCAGTCCCCAGCCCGAAGTGCAGCGGCAGCCACGAGCCGCTCGCGTACGACGGCACGATGTAAAACTCCTTCGCTCGTCCGCCGACCGTGATCTTCGTTCCGAGGACGGTTTTCCGGTCGGCTCCCACGACCGGAAGGATCTCCAGCGCGCGCCCTCCCGGAGCCGTGTTGCGAAGGACGATCGCGGGCACGTCGATCGGGTTGAAGACGAGGTCTTCCCGCCCGTCGCCGTCGAGGTCGCCGCTCGCGAGGCCGCGCCCCACGATGCAGAGGCGGCCGAGGTCGCCCGACTCCGCCGAGACGTCGCGGAACTTGATCGCTCCGGGCGCGCTCTCGTTGTGGAAGAGGAATTGCCGCTGCGCGTAGCTGCGCTCGCCCACGGCAAAGTTCTTCGCCGCCGGATTGAACCACTGCGCAACGACCGTGAAAAGGCGCGGGAGGATCTGGCCGCTCGAGACCGCGAGGTCGTCCCTGCCGTCGTTGTCCCAGTCGAGCGCGGCGACGCCCCACTTCGAGAGCGGGAGGACCGGGTCATTGCCGCCCCCGAACGCCTCGATCTCGCTCTCGGCGAACGTCGCCCCCTCGACGTTGCGGTAGAGCGTGTTCGGCTCGTTCGCGTAGTTCGTGACGTAGAGGTCGGGCCGCCCGTCGCCGTCGAAGTCCGCCACGGCGAGTCCCATGCCGCTGCGCGTCCGCCGCCCGAAGGCGGTCGTGCTGCCTTCCTCCGGATATCCCGTACCGGTTTCGTCCGAAACGTCGCGGAAGCGGCCGCCGCCCTCGTTGTGGAAGAGCGTGTTGCGCCACTGGTCGTTCGAGACGTAGAGGTCGGTCTTCCCGTCGCCGTCGTAGTCGAGCGCGACGGCTCCGATCGTCTTGCTGCCCGGATCCCTCGTGCCGCTCGCGTCCGTGACGTCCTCGAATTTCCAGCCGCCGAGGTTCCGGAGCATCTGGTTGTCCTGCCCCTTGTACTCGTCGGGTGTCATGAAGGAGGTGGCCTTCGCCTTCGATTCGCGGTCGGGGTCCGTCTCGAGATAGTTCCCGATGTAGACGTCCGGGAGTCCGTCGCCATCGATGTCGAGGGCCGCGAGAGCGACCGTGAACTTCCCGCCCTCGAGGCCCGTCTTCTCCATCCTCTCGAACGTCCCATCGCCCTTGTTCCGGAAGACGAGGTTCGCCTCCCCGGCGTTGCCGATGACGAGGTCCGGGAAGCCGTCGTTGTCGAGGTCAGCCCACATCGCCGTGACGCCCCAGCCGCAGGCCACGACGCCCGATCTCTCCGTCACGTCGTCGAACGTGCCGTCTCCGCGGTTCCGGAAGAGGCGCGTGCACTCGGCCAGAGGCTGCGTTCGTCCCGCCTTCCGCCATTTCGTGGCGCTCTTCACCTGCTGGACGAGGACGAGGTCGAGGTTCCCGTCTCCGTCGAAGTCCGCGAGCGCCGCGCCGCCGCCCATCGTGGGAATGAGCTTCGCGTCGATGAGGTCGCCGTGAAAGCGGAATCGGACCCCGGACGCCTCCGTGACGTCCGTGAACAGGGAGCCCGTGACGTTCTTCCTCCGGGAGCTCTCCCCGTGCAGGAGAAGGCTGCACGCCGCGGCGCCGGCCGCCGCGACGAGGACGACCACGAGGGCGAGAAATCGACGCACGAAAGTCGAGTATAGGGCGCGGGACCGCATGGGAGAGAATGAGGCCGGCATCGATCAGGAGGGCGCACATGGGCGAGAACGTCTCCTTCACCGTGAACGGCCAGAAGGGCGAGGGATGGTTCGCGAAGCCCGTGTCGGGCAAAGGGCCGGCCGTCGTCGTGATTCAGGAGTGGTGGGGTCTGGTGCCGCACATCAAGGACGTGACGGACCGCTTCGCGAAAGAGGGCTTCGTCGCGCTCGCGCCCGACCTCTACCACGGCAAGACGACGACCTCGCCGGACGAGGCAGGGCGTCTCCTGATGGAAATGGACACGGAGCGCGCGGGCCGCGAGATCGCGGCGGCCGGCGCGTATCTTCTGAACCGGCCGGAGTGTGCGTCGAAAAGCTTCGGCGTCGTGGGCTTTTGCATGGGCGGCGCGCTCGCGCAATTCGCGGCCACGTCGAACCCGAGCGTGGGCGCCGCCGTGAGCTTCTACGGCGGCTTCAAGAAAGTGCCAATCCGCTGGGAGAACCTCTCTTGCCCGATCCTCATGATCTACGGCGAGATCGACGAGAGCGTCCCCGCATCCGAGGCGAAGCCGCTCGAGGACAAGCTCAAGGCGCTCGGGAAAAAGGTGGAGACGATCATCTTCCGCGGCGCGCCGCACGGCTTTTTCAACGACACGCGCCCCGGCATCTACCGGGAAGAGTGCGCGGTGGACGCCTGGCAGAGAACCGTCGCCCACTTCCGCGCGCACTTGGGGTAGGAGATGGCGATCGAGACGGTCCGAACCGTCTGCAACAGGGACTGCCCCGACGCGTGCGGCCTGATCGCGACCGTCGAGGACGGAAGGCTCGTCTCCTTAGGAGGCGATCCCGACCATCCGGTCACGAAAGGGTTCCTCTGCCAGCGCACGTCGCAATACCCGGCGACGCAGAACTCCCCCGACCGCATCACGACACCTCTCATGAGAAAAAACGGGCGGCTCTCTCCGGCCTCGTGGGACGAGGCGCTCGGCCTCGTCGCGGACCGCCTCCTCGCGATCCGGAAGGAGTCCGGCCCCGCGGCGATCCTCCACTACCGTTCGGGCGGATCGCTCGGACTCCTCAAGTCCGTCGTGGACTATTTCTGGGAGCTGTTCGGGCCCGTCACCGTCAAGAGCGGCGACATCTGCTCGGGGGCGGGCGACGCGGCGCAGATGACCGATTTCGGCGAGGAGGAGTCGCACGACTTCTTCGATCTCCTGAACGCGAGGAACATTCTCCTGTGGGGCAAGAATCTCGCCGTCTCGAACGTGCATCTCATGCCCCTCCTTCAGCAGGCGAAGCGAAGCGGCGCACGCGTGATCCTCGTGGACCCGATCCGGCACAAGGCCGCGAAGCTCGCCGACCGGACGATTCTCGTGCGCCCCGGCGGAGACTTCGACCTCGCGATGGGCGTCGCCGCGCGGCTGTTCGAGACGGGCGGCGTCGTCCCGGACGCGGAAGGGTTCTGCGACGATTTCGCCGCATTCCGCGCTCTTGCGACAGCGCGCCCCGCCGCGGACTGGGCGAAAGCGGCCGACGTCGGCGTCGAGGACGTCGACGCGATCGCCTCGGCGCTCGCCGAACGGCCGTGCTCTATCCAGGTGGGCTGGGGCATGGGCCGGCGGATGAACGGGTCGGCGATCGTCCGCGCGCTCGACGCGCTCGGCGCGATCAGCGGCAACCTCGGCATTCCCGGCGGGGGCGTGTCCTTTTATTACAAACGGCGCGGGCCGTTCGACACCTCGTTCCTGAAGAAGACGCCGCCGCGCGCGATCCCCGAACCCCTCCTCGGAGCCGGAATCCTCGCGGCCGAGGATCCGCCGATTCGCGCGGTCTGGGTGACGGCCGGCAACCCGGTATCGATGCTGCCGGACTCGGCGACCGTCGCCCGGGCGCTCGAGACGCGCGAGCTCGTCGTCGTCGTGGACACTTTCGTGACCGACACCGCCCGCCGCGCGACGGTCGTCCTGCCGACGACCTCGCTCGTCGAGGACGACGATCTCCTCGGCGCGTACGGGAACCACTTCATCGGTGCCTCGGTGCCCGTCGTGCGCCCGCCCGCCGGCGTCAAGAGCGATCTCGAGGTGATTCAGGCGCTCGCAGAAGAGATTGATGCTCGGACCGGAAGAGAAGAAGAGAAGATTTCCATGAAAGTAAGAGGGTCCGCCCGCGATTGGAAGGAAAGGCTGCTCGCACGAGTGGCGCCGTTGGGCGTTACCATTGATCGCCTCGAGCGTTCCTCCGTCCGCAACCCTTTCGCAGAAAACGTTCTCTTCGGAGATCGAAAGTTCCCGACCGCGTCCGGCAAGGTGAACCTCGTCCACGAGATGCCTCCCTCCCCGCCCGAGGAGGCCGGCTTTTCCCTCTGGCTCTTTTCGAACTCCACCGAAAAGTCGCAGAGCTCACAGTGGGCGGCTCCCGAGCCCGAAATGCTCACCGCGACGTGCCATCCGGCAGCGGCGAACGGGTTTGCCGACGGCGCTCTCGTGCGCGTCGAGAGCGCGCTGGGCTCGATCCGCGTACGGCTAAAGCACGACGCCTCGCAGCGCCGCGACGTCATGATCGTGCCGAAGGGCGGAAACTTCGACCGCGGCAACTGCGCGAACGCGCTCATCAAAGCGCGCACGACGGATGCGGGCGAGGGCGCGGCGTACCAGGACTGCCGCGTGCGGCTCGTCCCGGCCACCTGATCCGCCCGGAAACAAACGCGAGCGCGTAGCGCTGAAGGTCCTGCCCGAAAGATTCTTCGAAGACGAGGAGAATCAAGACGCCGGCGCAGTCTGAGAGACGACAATGTGGCCGCAACACTGATATGATGGTGGCCACAGGAGGAAGTCTCGCATGACTCGTATCGGTGTCCGGGGTCTCAAGGATCATCTGAGCGAGTACCTGAGGCGGGCGGGAGACGGCGAGCGAATCGTCGTCACGGATCGGGGTGAGCCGCTCGCGGCCCTGACGCCGATCGAGGAAACGGATGAGGCGCGATGGGGGTGGAACCTGGTTCGTGAAAGGGTCGCGAGCTGGAGCGGAGGCAAGCCTCGGGGAAGCGCGAAGGCTGCGGTGCTGAAGGGAAAGAAGACGACAGCAGAGATGGTCCTCGAGGACCGCCGTTGATCGGCTATCTCGATACGAGCAGCCTGGTGAAGCTCTATGTCGAGGAGAAGGGCTCGCGCCTCGTTCGGGAGCTCGTGGAACGTGCCGAGCTCGTGGCGACGTCTGTCGTGACGTACGCAGAGGCGCGAGCGGCCCTTGCCCGCCAGCGACGCGAGGGTGGGCTGACGGCCGTGGGGTTCGAGCGGGCAAAAAAAGACCTCGAGCAGGACTGGCCGAGGTACCTGGCCGTCGAAGTCAGCGAGGCGGTCTACCGCAACGCCGGAGACCTCGCCGAGAAGCATCATCTCCGCGGCTTCGACAGCCTTCACCTCGCGTCCTACCTCTCTCTGTACGGAGACGGCGTGCGACAGATCCGCTTTTCGTCGTTCGACGAGGCACTCAATCGCGCGGCGCGGAAGGAAACGAAGGCACGGTAGGCCCCCGCGGGCGTCTCAGGCGCCCGGGCGCAGGAGCTCGCGGGCCACGACCATCCGCTGGATCTCGGACGTGCCTTCGCCGATCGTGCAGAGCTTCACGTCACGGTAGAACTTTTCGGCCGGGAAGTCCTTCGTGAAGCCGTATCCGCCATGGATCTGCACGGCGAGATTCGCCACGCGCACGGAGACCTCCGAGGCGTAGAGCTTCGCCATCGCGGACTCTTTCGTCGTGACGCGGCCCTGATCCTTCGCCCAGCCGGCGCGGTACGTCAGGAGGCGCGCCGCGTCGATCTCCGTCGCCATGTCGGCGAGATAGTTCCGGATGGACTGGAACTCGGAGATGGCCTTGCCGAACTGCTTGCGTTGCTGCGCGTAGCGGAGCGAACAGTCGAGGGCGCCTTGCGCCATGCCCAGCGCGAGGGCCGCGATCGAAATGCGTCCTCCGTCGAGCACTTTCATCGCCTGAACGAATCCTTCTCCCGCCGCGCCGAGGAGGTTGCCTTTCGGAATCCGGCAGTCCTCCAGCACGATCGTCGCGGTGTCGGACGCCCTCATGCCGAGCTTGTTCTCCTTCTTGCCCGCGTGGACGCCCTTCTGGTGAAGGTCCACGACGAACGCCGAGATGCCGCGCTTGCCCGCCGCCTTCTCCGTCACCGCCATGAGGACCGCCGCGTCGCCGACGGAACCGTGTGTGATGAACGTCTTGGCGCCGTTCAGCACCCACGCATCGCCGTCGAGGACGGCCGTCGTGCGTGTCCCGCCGCTGTCGCTGCCCGCCTCGGCCTCCGTGAGGCCCCAGGCTCCGAGGAGCTTCCCCTGCGCGAGGGGCGTCACCCACGCGCGGCGCTGCCCCTCGTTTCCGAACAGCCAGAGGTGGTTCGTGCAGAGGCTGTTGTGCGCGGCGACCGAAAGGCCCACCGAGCCGTCCACGCGCGACAGCTCCTCGATCACGTGGATGTAGTCGATGTACGTCAGGCCCGCGCCGCCGTACTCCTCCGGCACGAGCACGCCCAGCATCCCGAGGTCGCCCAGATGGCGCATCGCCTCGCGCGGAAACGTCTGGGCTTCGTCCCACTCCTTGACGTGAGGCGCGATCTCGCTCTCCGCGAATTCGCGCACCATCCGTCGGATCGCCTCCTGCTCGTCGGAAAGCGAGAAGCTCATACCGGTTGGAGCGTGGGCCGAGGGAGAGGGTGAGTCGAGGACCGGGGCAGGGACCATGTGAGTCTCCTGGGCAAAAGGAATTTGACGAGTCCGTCAAATTTCCGTCGAATCTTACACGAGTGTGGGAGGGGCGTCGCCGTCCGGGGCCGAGGCAACGGGCGGAACGCTTCCGCCGCTCGCCACCGGCCAGAGCGAGACGAACGAGCCGGTTACGACGAGATCGTAGGCGAAGCTCACGAGCATCTGCGCCGCGACGAGGAGGCCCGTTCCCGCGAAAACCAGGACGAGGGACCGCCCCGCGAAAAATGAAAGGGCGAAGCGCGGGACGAGGAACGCGAATCCCGAGACGAAGCCGGCCGCGAGGGTCAGCAGATAGAGCAGCACGACCCGCGAAAGCGAGGTGCGTATGAGGGAGACCGCCCGCGCGACGGCTTCGAGCGCATCGACGTCGTCGCTCGCGGCGAGACGGCACGAGACGAGATAGAGCACGCGCAGTGCGACGGACCCGCCGATGACGAGCGGCAGGAAGAGAACGAAGAGAACGGTGGCCGCCATCACGAGGCCGCCTCGTTCACCCGTCGCCGCGAGAACGACGAGGCCGATCGGCAGGAGAATCAGGAGGACCAGAGACGAGACCGCGAGCGCATAGAGGTTCACGAGCGCGAAGAAGCGCCCGAAGAGCCGGCGGGCCGACTCGCGGAAGACGGCCCCGAGGCCCGGACGACGAAACGCGGGAAGGAGAGCGTCCTCCGAGGCGTGCGCGTCGATCGCGACAAGGGACCCAACGATACCGGCCCTCAGATACGCCGCGAGGAGCGTGAGAAGGAGCAGGACGACGAGCAGGCCGAGGAGGCCGCCGACGAGCGCCCACGGCGCGGCCAGCAGGCCTTCGAAGAAACTCCAGAGCCGCGGCAAGAGCGACCCGGCGTCTCGCGCGAAATCCGATATCCGCGGGAACCCGCGATGAAATCCCGCCAGACCCAGAAGCACGACGAAGACGGGGACCGCGACCGCGCCGACCACCACTGCGGCGAACGCGAGTGGCGCGAGGATCAGGCCGGGATTCGCCACGAGCGCCGAAAGCCCGCGCCGGAACGCCTCGGGCGCCGGGCGCGCTGGCGTCGTCATCGGCTCAGACCTTGACGGCGCGCCACGCCCGGTAATCGAGCCCATCGAGCACGACGAGGTCGCACATCTCGTAAAGGCGGCTACGGACCATCGTACCGATGCGATCCTCCAGCTTTTCCTCCCCCTGGCGGACCGGCGCGTCGGAGTAGTTGGAGGTGACAATCGTCAGGCGCTGGCGGTTGTAACGCGTGTTGATGAGCCCGTAGAGCACGTCGCGAACCCAGTCGGTCGGGCGCAGAGCGCCCAGCTCGTCGAGGACCAGCAGCTCGGCGTCGCGATAGGGCGCGAGGACGTCGTCGGCGTTGTCCGGGTTCGTGCGCGAGAACGTCGCCTTGATCCGTTCCAAGAGGTCCGAGAAGTCGCAGAAGATGCCTCTCACGCCACAGTCTTCGATGAGGGTCTTCAGGATCGCGACAGAAAGATGCGTCTTCCCCACGCCGACGGGCCCGACGAACATGAGGCCCCGATCCCGTGTCTTCCATTCCTCGATGAACTTGCGCGCGATCAGGCTCGCGCGCATGTGGCTCTGAGAAGCTCCGGGGCGCTTCAGGTCGAAATTCTCGACCTTGCAGTTCAGATAGCGCTGGGGAATCTCCGCGGCTTTCAGGCGGGCTTCCGCGAGGCCGGCCGCCCGGCAACGGCAGATGACGGCACGGCCCTCGAGAGTCTCGAGGACGCCGAACCCCTTGCACGCGGGGCAGACTTCACCGGCGGGAGCGTTTGCGGCCACGGCGTGATTCTAGGGCTTAATTGAGGAACGCTTTCAGGGCCCGGCTCTTCATCGTGCGCTTGATGCGCGCGATGGCCTGCGCCTCGATCTGGCGCACGCGCTCCCGCGAGAGGCGCAGTTCTTCTCCGATCTCCTGCAGCGTCATCGGCTCGCGCTCACCGTCCGAGCCGTCCTCCGGGATGCCGAAGCGGCGGCAGAGGATCGCGCGCTCCTTTTTCGGAAGCGACTCGAGGAGGTTGCGCGTCTGCTCCACGGACGAACGCTGGAGGAGCTGGTCGTCGGCGGCCGCGACGGACGTCTGCTCGAGCGTATCCCCGAGCGTGCGGTCCTCCTCGGCGCCGAAAAGCTCGGAGAGCGACTCGGAGCTGCGCGACATGGCCATGAGATTCCGGGCCTCGTCCGGGCGAAGGCCGGCCTCCGTCGCGATTTCCTCCATCGTGGCTTCCCGACCTAGCGACCGCGCAAGCGCCTCCTTCACGCGTCCCAGGCGGGAGTGGAGCGTCGCCTGCTTGTGCGGGAGACGGATGGCCCCCCATTGCTCGGAAAGGGCGTTCGAGATCGCCTGGCGCACCCACCAGACGGCGTACGTGATGAACTTGACGCCGCGATCGGGGTCGAAGCGCCGGGCGGCCTGGATGAGCCCGATGTTGCCTTCGTTGATGAGGTCGAGGAACGAGATGCCGGGGGAATGGAACCGCTTCGCGTAGGAGACGACGAACCTCAGGTTTCCCCGCACGAGCTCGTCGACGGCCTCGCGCCGCGCCTCCTCGGAGGAGTCCGCGCACCGAATGATCCGCCCGAGCTCCCGCTCCCGCTCGGGCGTGAGGATCGCGTACCGCGCGATGTCGTCGAGATACTTTCTCAGGACCTTGGAGTCGTCTTCGGGACGCAGGCGCTGGCTCACCGAAAGCGATTATGCCCTTCGCCGGACGCGCCGGGGGGGTCGTCAGCGGGTCCGGAGAACGATGGCGCCCCGCGGGCGGACCGTGAGCGCCTTCGACGCTTCCCCGCTGCGGGACGCGTGTTCGGCCGCGACCGCGCGGATGGAGTCCATGAGGCGGCCGACTTCGCCTTCCATGCGCTTCAGCCGCGACTTCAGCTCCAGGATGACCTCCACTCCCGCCAGGTTCACACCCAGCTCGCGCGTGAGCGTGAGAATGATCTCGAGGCGTTCGACCGTCTCGAGATCGTAAAGGCGCGTATTGCCGGAGGAGCGGGCGGGCCGGATGAGGCCCTCACGCTCGTAGAGGCGCAGCGTCTGCGGATGGACTCCAAAGCGCCGCGCGACCACGCCGATGAAGACGTAAGTGTCCCGCGGAGCAGGGGCTGGTTCGGGGCCCGCCGCGTCCGGCCGGGCCCCCTTGCGACGAGAGTCCATCTCGCAACCTTATTTCTTCTGCTCCACGACCTCGGCGTCGATGACGTCGTCGGCCGGCTTGGATGAGGACGAATCGCCGGGCGTCTCGCCGCCCTCGCCCGCGGGGGCACCCGCCGGGGCCGACTTGTAAAGCGCCTCGGCGATCTTGTAGCTGGCCTTCTGCAGATCGTGAGCCGCCTTCTTCAGCACCTCGGCATCGCCCGGGCTCGTCTCGAGGACCTTCTTCGCGTCGGCAACCGCCGACTTGACGGACTCCTTCTCCGACTCCGGCACCTTTTCGCCGCTCTCGTCCACGAGCTTCTCCGTCGAATAGATGAGCGCGTCGAGCGCGTTCTTCGCCTCGATCGCCTCGCGCCGCTTCTTGTCCCCTGCGCTGTGCGACTCGGCGTCCTTGACGAGCTTCTCGACTTCCTTTTTGTCGAGGCCCGAGGACGACGTGATCGTGATTTTCTGCTCCTTGCCCGTGCCGCGATCCTTCGCCGACACGTTCAGGATCCCGTTCGCATCGATGTCGAACGTGACCTCGACCTGCGGCATGCCGCGTGGCGCCGGCGGGATCCCCACGAGGGAGAAGACGCCGAGGAGCTTGTTGTCGCCGGCCATCTCGCGCTCGCCCTGGAGCACCTTGATCTCCACTGAGGTCTGGCCATCGGAGGCCGTGGAAAACGTCTCGGCCTTCTTCGTGGGAATCGTCGTGTTGCGGTCGATGAGCTTCGTCATCACGCCGCCGAGCGTCTCGACGCCCAGCGAAAGCGGCGTGACGTCGAGGAGAAGAAGGTCTTTCACGTCGCCCGCGAGGACGCCGCCCTGCAGGGCCGCGCCGATCGCGACGACCTCATCGGGGTTGACGGACTTGTTCGGATCCTTGCCGAAGAAGTCCTTCACGATCTGCTGGATCTTCGGCATGCGCGTCTGTCCGCCGACGAGAACCACCTCGTCGATCTTCGAGGCGTCGAGCCCGGCATCCTTGAGCGCCTGTCGGCACGGACCGACCGAGCGCTGCAGGAGATCGTCGACGAGCGATTCGAGCTTCGCGCGCGTGAGCTTGATGTTGAGGTGCTTCGGCCCGGAGGCGTCCGCCGTGATGAAAGGGAGGTTCACGTCGGTCTCGACCGTCGTCGAGAGCTCGATCTTGGCCTTCTCGGCGGCTTCCTTGAGGCGCTGCGTCGCCATCGGGTCCTTCGAGAGGTCGATCCCCTGGTCCTTCTTGAACTCCGACTGGAGCCACTCGACGATCTTCTGGTCGATGTTGTCGCCGCCCAGGTGCGTGTCGCCGTTCGTCGACTTGACCTCGACGACGCCCTCGCCCACCTCGAGGATCGAGATGTCGAACGTGCCGCCTCCGAAGTCGTAGACCGCGATCGTCTCGTTCTTTTTCTTGTCGAGGCCGTACGCGAGCGCCGCGGCCGTCGGTTCGTTCACGAGCCTCTCGACCTTGAGCCCCGCGATCTGGCCCGCGTCCTTCGTGGCCTGGCGCTGCGCATCGTTGAAATAGGCCGGCACCGTGATGACGGCGCGGTCCACCTTCTCGCCGAGGTACGCCTCCGCGGCCTCCTTGAGCTTCGTGAGGATGATCGCGGAGATTTCCGGCGGAGACAGCTCTTTGCCGCCCACGGAGACGCGTGCGTCGCCGTTCGCGGAGCGAATGACCTTGTAGGGCACCATCTTCATTTCGTCGTTGACCTCGTCGAAGCGGCGGCCCATGAACCGCTTGATCGAGTACACGGTGTTCTCGGAGTTCGTCACCGCCTGGCGCTTGGCGACCTGCCCGACGAGGCGCTCGCCCGCTTTGGCGTAGGCGACGACGGAGGGCGTCGTGCGTCCCCCTTCCGAATTCGCGATGACCTCAGCCGTGCCGCCCTCGAGGACGGCGACGACGCTGTTCGTGGTGCCGAGGTCGATACCGATGATCTTGCTCATTGCAGGTGCTCCTCCGGACCCTTCCCTAAACGTGGGTCCACGGCTGAATCTAGAATCTTAGCGTGCTATTGTCAAGTTCTATGTTAGAGGCACCTACATCATCGAAGAAGATCGCGTAAGTCATTCTACAATGACGATTTCCTTCTTTAAAGTGGGCTGGATGTCGTCTCGTCTGGTGCTGTGCAGGACGAGCGTTCGCGAGAATAAGAGGTCCGGGTCGGTGTGGCCGAGAGGATCGAAGCCGACCAGATAGAACTTCTCGTCCCGAACGATGTAGCGGTACGCGGCTCCCCATGGATCCCTGAGGTCGGCCGGCGTCAGGATGTGCGAATCCACGAGCACCTCGACCGTCTCCGGGAGCCGCCCGGAAAGAAGCGTGTATGAGTCGACTCCTTCCGCAACCCTTCGGAGCTTGAGAAGCGAAAGCGACTTCCTGAACCCGTCGACCAGCGGTACGCGCCGCGGCGGGAGCGTGAGCAGGTTCAACGGGTTCTTCGACTGGAATCTGAACGCGAGAAGCGCGAGCACCGCGAGAACGAGGCCGGCGAGAAGCGCGATGTCGAGCGGCCTGCGGACCGCTCGCGCGTGCGCGGGGACGTCCGCGATGAGCGCCTCTTGGGGAAGCTCCTCGGGGCGCGGCGCGCTTTCCTCGATCAGCCCGCGGCTCACGAGGTCGAAACACGCCTTGCATCCGTCGAACTCCGACAGAAAAGCCAGCTCGTTGATCTCGGCAACGGTTCGACTGCCGTCCACGAGCTCGTAGACGGACCATTCGGCACGCGAGACACGGATCGGGTCGAGCCTTTTCTCGCGGGCCCGCCGTGCGAGCGTGGAGTCCTCGACGTCCTCGACGGCGTCCTCGGCCTCGGCGGGGATCACGGGCTGCGCGACGGGAACCCTCTGATACACGAGGTCGAGGGACCAGACCACCTTCTCGACGATCGGCCACTCGTCGATCATCCGGGCGCCTTCCATCAGGAGGCGCTCGACGGCGATGGGCGTCGTCGACTCCGTGTCGTAGTCGACTTGCTCGGTCTGCTCGAAGACGTAGTCGCCGTCGGTCCACCGGAAAAGGCCGTATGCGATCCGCTTGATCTGGATGTCGAGCCCGTCGCGCAGGTCCTGCGCGGAGCAGAACCCGTTCTTGAGCAGGATGAAGCCGAGTCGCTGCAGCGTCTGGGCCTGCATCTCGAGGGCCCGCGCGAGGCCTTCCGCCGTCAGGCGCCGCGTCTTGACGAGGACGGTGCCGAGACGCGTGTCGAGCCGCTGTGCTGTGGACTCGGCCGAGACGAGCATCCCGTCGAGAAACCCGAGCGTCACGGTGTCGGCGGGTCCGCGCACCGTGAGGAGGCCGGTTTTGTGCTGAAGCGAGATGAGCTGGAGGATGTCCGCTAGCGAGAAATCCCGGAGAGTGCCTTCGAGCGCCATTCGTCAGGCCCTGCGCGTCGAGGTGACGAATCCGACGATCCAACCGGTCAGGGCGACGACCATCCAGAAAAAGACGCCGGGAGTCCCGGCTGTGAGCGTCGGCCGCGGCAACGTCGCGAGCGTATCCCGGAGGAGGATGGCGAGAAGGCCGAACGCGAACAGCCCGAAAGCGATCACGGCCGCCAGGAGGCGTGAGTCGAGGAACGCGCTGGAGCCCGGGAGCAGGCTGTTCAGGACCAAATGGATCCGGTCCTCGAGCGACCGGCGCCGCCTGACGTCATCGAGCTTCTGGAGCTTCGTCTCGATCGCGACGCCGTCTTTCTTGAGGTACACATGGACGCACTGCGAGCACAGGAGGGCGCTCTCTCCCGGCGGCTTGCAGAGCCGGCAGAAAGACCGGCCGCATTTCTGGCATTCGGACGCATACCCGCGCCCTTGCTTCCGCGACCGGTCGAGAAAAAAAGCGGCGCCGATCGCGAGAAGAACCGCCCAGAGCAGGGGCACGCCGAAATCAACCGAGAAGGGAGTCCCCGTGAAGCGCGGGAGGCCGAGTCCGTCCCCGAGCTGGTAGGTCCGGTAGTGTCCCAGCAGGCGCCGGGTGCGGCCGTCGCGCTCCATGCGCTCGATCTTTTCGCGCGCCTCGTGCGGCGTGAAGCCGATCGAGACGACCTTCACGAGAGTCGGTGCCTCCTGAAAGCCCTGGACCGCGTGCGCGTCGAGAGCTCGTGCCTCCTGGAGCGTCTGGGCGGCCTCGATCGTCCGGAACGTCTCGGCGTAGAGCAGGGCGAGGTTGTACCGCGCCGCGATGCTGCGCCCATCGCGTTTCAGCGCTTCCTGGTAGTCCTCCTGTGCGGAGCCGAGGTCGCCGTCCACGAACCGGATGTTGCCGCGATTGACGAGGCATCGGATGTCGCTCGGGGCCATGCGGGAGCCTTCGGTGTACTCGGAGATCGCGCGATCGTTCTGCCCGAGCGCCTGGTAGAGGCGCCCGAGGACGAAGCGGATGTCCACGTCGTCGGGAATGATGTTCTTGGCCGCCTCGAGGTTGTCGAGGACGCGCTGGTCGTAACGGGACTCGTGCAGCGCCTCGGCGGCACGCAGGATTGGCGACGACGTGATGGCCATGTCGTATGCGACCCGGTCCAGCACCGGCAGGAGCAGCATCGAGAGGGCGAGCGCGAGACTGGTCGCGATTTTCTGCTCCAGGCTCGCGTAACCGAAGAGAAGAACGAAAAGGAACAGAGCGAGCCACAGAACGTCCAGCGAGAGGAGCAGAGGCGCAACGAGGAACGCGGCGACCGCGATTCCGGTCGCGCGGCCGTGGAGGATTCCCTCCGCCGACTCCCTGAGGTCGTGGACGAGGCGCGGCCCGTTCCGGACGAGGAGCACGAGAATGGCGGCGAGAGCGGCGGCACAGGCCGTGAGCAAGAGAATCAGGACGAGGCGTACGAGCACGACGCGCCGCGACTCGCCGTCGGCGAAGGTCGCGCGAAGTGCCCCGAGAAGGTCCGGGACGAGATCGCCCCATGCCCGCGACGAGGCCGAGAGCGACAGGCGCGCCCAACGGGGCTCGGGGAGGTCCGGATCGAGGCGCATCGCGGCGGTGAACGCCCCGCGCGCGATCTCGCGCTTGCCTGCCGCGAGCTCGCGGCCCCCGAGAAGCGTCGCGGACAGAGCGAGGTCCGTCATGCGCCGGATCTCGATCTTCTGGGCGTGCTTGAGGATCTCGTCCACCTTGGCGCGCGCCAGCGGGCTGTCCCCCTCTTCCTGCGCGGCGAGCCAGCCGAACCACTGTCCGCGGACCAGCTTCCGGAATGCCGTCTCGTTGGATTCACCGGGCGCGACGAGGACCTGGGATCGGGCGGGAACCGCGGAGAGGAGCGTGAGCAGGGCGAGAAGAGACGCGGCGGCACGCCCGTGCAGGGCCATGCGGCGCCCCGCCGACGGAGAGGTCCCGGAGGACCTCAGCCGCGCCTCGCCGCGGGAGGCGGGACGGGGGGCTTCGGCTGCGGGGCGCCCGCGAGCCGCGTGAACGCGAGCTGGAGCTCGCCGAGCAGCCCTTCGAGCGCGTCGGACTCTTCGAAGGAAAGACGCCCGCGCGTCTTCTCGCGAAGCGCGAGCAGAGAATCGACGATCTGCCGGGCCCCCGCGAGATCCACCTGGCGGCGTCCTGTCGCCGGGTCGGGGAAACCCTCCATGTAGAGCGCCGCCGTCTGCGCGAGCATGTCGAGGAGGCGAAGGAACGCCGGGCTCGTGGCAGGCGCCACCTCGGCGGGCGCGGGCTCGGGAGCGGGGGCCGCGGGCTCGGGCGCCGGATCGGGCGCCGCGAGCTCCGCCTGCGCTTCCGCGCGCACCTGGCCGTCAGCCGTGAAAAGGCGGCGATCCACGACCTTGATCGGTTTCTCGCTTTCGGACATAAATCCCCTCGGGTCAGCGTATTTTACGTAAACGCCGGGAGGTTGCGCGCATGGAAGATTCGGATGCCGCCGGGGCTCTCGTCGCGCTCATGGAAAGGCTCCGAAACGAGTGCCCGTGGGACCGGAAACAGACGGCCCGCGACCTCGCCGGGTATCTTCTCGAGGAGTGCTACGAGGTTCTCGATGCTCTTTCCCGCGAGGACTGGCGGGAGCTGGAGGGCGAGCTGGGCGATCTCCTCTTCCAGATCGTTTTTCTCGCTAAGCTCGGGCAGGAGCGCGGCGCCTTCGACTTCGCGAGCGTCGCGCATCGCATCCACGACAAGATGGTCGCGCGCCACCCGCACGTCTTCGGCGAGGCTGCGGTGCGGGACGCCGACGGCGTTCGCGTGCAATGGGAGGAGCTCAAGCGCAAGGAGCGCGAGAAGGAGGGCCGCCCACCCTCGCCGTTCGACGGCGTCCCGCCGGCACTCCCGGCGCTCCTGAAGGCCGTGCGCCTGACCTCGCGCGCCGCGGACCTCGGCTTCGACTGGGAGCGCGATGCGGACGTCCTCGTCAAGCTGGACGAGGAGGTCGCCGAGTTCAAGGCCGAGCTGCTCGCGCCGGGCGGCGAGCGGAAAGAGCGCGTGGCGGCCGAGATCGGCGATCTCCTCTTCACCGTCGTGAACGTCGCCCGCCGCCACGGCGTGGATCCCGAGGCCGCGCTTCAGTCCACGAACGACAAGTTCCGCCGGCGCTTCGAGGAAGTGGCGCGGCGGGCAAAGGCGGCTGGGAGAGACGTCAAGACGACTCCCCTCGCAGAGCTCGACCGGCTCTGGAACGAAGTAAAGTCCGAAGAGAGCCCAGGAGATTCTTAGAAGGCTAAAAGAAGAAATGCGCCGCGGCGCGCCCCCATCCCATTCACCTTCTAAGAGAAACCACCGGCGCCCAGCCGAGACTCAACCGGCTACGGCACCAGCTCGGAGACGCGCACGGCTCTCGGGCCTTCTTTCCCTCCGAGCAATCCGAGCTTCTCTGAAAGGAACGCGAGAGTCTCCTTTCGAGGATGCCCGATGAGAATGGCCTGGCCGCGCTTTTTCGCGAGACTGACGCCCTTCTCCCACGCCGTCTCGAGCGCGCCCGGGGCGCCTCCGGGATCCGCGGATTCCGCGGCCGCGTCGTCGAGGAACACGTCGCGCTCGAGGCAGGGGACGCCGAGCTTGGACGCTTCCACTCCGACGACCGACGCCGGCGTGGTCCTCGAGTCGAGAAAGAAAAGCCCTTTCTCCTTCACGACTTCAAGCACGGCGCGAACGACACGCGCGTCGGCGGTCGCCTTCGAACCCTGATGGTTGTTGACGCCGAGCGCCCCCGGAAGCCGCGTGAGCGCGTCGAGGACGCCCGCGCGAAGCGACTCGTTGCCGTCCTTGGGACCGAGCGAGCCCTTCTCGGCGCGGCCGGACTCCGGATCCATCGGCAGGTGAACGAGGAGATCCCATCCCTTCTCGCGCGCGAGCCGGGCCGCCTCCGCGGCATGCGGCGCGCTCGGGATCACGGCAAGCGCGAGCGGCGCGTCGAGCGCGGCGAGCGACGCGAGCGCGGACGGCTCGTAGCCGAGGTCGTCGACGACGACCGCGACGACTCCTCCCCGCCGGCGGTCGGCGACCTCGAAATCAGACGGGAGCGGCGGAGCCGGCCGCGCCGCCACGGGAGACGCCGGGCGCGGCACGCTCTTCGAGGACGTGGGACGCGAGCCGGACGCGGGCTGTTCTCCCCGGCGCGCGCAGCCGCGAACGAAGAAGGTCACGGACACACCGAGGGCCACACCGAAAAAGACGAGAAGGACGCTCCGAAGACCCCCGCGCGTTCGCGTCTTCTGGCGCGTCACGCGGCCGCTTTGGCCCGGATCGCGGACTCTGACAGGACCTTGAGACCCCGCTGAAGGATCGGATCGAGCCGGCCCCCGGTGTCGTCCGGACCGTGGTAGACCCGATCGTCAGGTTGCAGACCCCTGGGGCACAGCGCCTTTCCGGCCACTGTCCGGATCTTTCCGACCGACAGCTTCAACGACCCACCGCTCGCGAGTTTCACGACCTGGGCCGTGAATCCCATGCCGACCGTGGGCTCGCCCACGAGGCGCACGGCGAGCTTCACCTTCTCCCCTTCTTTCGAGGCGTCGGTGCCCGGATCGAACGCCTCCGGCGCGTCGGGGTCCTCGGCGTTCGTCTTCTTCCTGTCCGCTGTCACGAGCGTCGCGCCGGCGTCGCGCGTCCCCGCATCGCGCACGGCGGCCGCGAAGAGCTCGGCCGGCCCGGCCGTCCCGCTGTCTACGAGGAGGACGAGCCGGCTCTCGTGCACGCGCTCGCCGGGTTCGGAACGAAACGTCTTCGTCTCGATCCGGCGGCCCGAGAGCTCACCGAGAGGACCGGCCGGCACGAAGAGGGCTGCTGCGCGCACAGCCTCGTCGAACGAACCGGTCGCGCTGCTGCGCAGGTCGAGGACGAGCGGCCGCGTGCGGTCGAGCGGCTTGAGAATGTCCTTCAAGGCCGCCGTCGTGCCCGGCACGAACGCCGGAATCCTGATCACCGTTTCGCCGTCGATCCGCTCGGCCGACGGGGCCGAAGGAGTCCAGCTCGCCCGCAAGATGTCGAACGTGCGATGGCGCGGCTTTCCGTCACGCACGACCTCGAGGTGAACGCGGCCACCCGCTTTGCCCGAGAGCCTGGACTCGAGCTCCCACAGCGCCATGCTCCGCGTGAGCACGCCGTCGATCTTCTCGATGACGTCGTCACTTCTCACTCCGGCCGCGGCGGCCGGGCTGCCCGCGACGGCCGCCACGACGACCGGGAAGCCGAAGCGCCTCGCGAGGACGATCCCCGTGTCGAGGACCTCCCTCTTTTCCTTCGCGGCTTCGAACGCCGAGAACGCGGCCATCTTGTCGGGCGGAACGTACTCGGAGAACGGATCCATCGCTTCCGTCATGCCGGCAAACGAGCCCGCGAGGAGCGGCTTCAGCTCGGTCGGCTCGACGTAATTCGACCGGACGAGACCGAGGACCTCTGTGAAGAGGCCGAGGGGGCGGTAGAGGGCTTCCTTGCCGTCCTTGTCCCTCTCGTCCGCGCCCATGCCGGGGAGAACGACGAACAGAGCGAGGAGAAGGGCGGCGGAGGCGGCGACGGAAAGGGCGCGGGTCTTGCTCACCGGGGAATGATACGCGGGCCCTAACGCAGCCACAAAGCCGGGTCCACCGACGCCCGCGCATCGCGGATCTCGAAATAGAGGCCCGCGACGTCGTCCTCGGGCGACTCGCCGAGAACGCCTACGCGGTCGCCGATCGCGGCGCGCTCGCCGCGCGCGATCGTGCCCGTCGCGAGCCGGCCGTAGAGCGTGAAGACGCCGTCGCCGTGATCCACGACGACGAGGTTTCCGTAGCCCTTCAGCCACTGTGCGTACACGACGTCCCCCGAGAAGATGGCGTGGACGGCCGTTCCGGGCGGCGCGTCGAGCGTCCAGCCCGACGAACGCAGGAACGTCTTCGGGAACCTCGGGTTCGCGATCCGGCCGAAGGGCACCGCGACCTTGCCTTTCAGCGGCCAGTCGAGAGCGCCGCGGTACTTCCGGATCGAGGCCGCGCCCGGCGCCAATGCGCGGCCCTTTCCCTCGAGAAGCTCGAGGAGGGCCGCGAGGCGCTCGGACTTGTCCTCGAGCTTCGACACCTGCACCTTGGCCGCCTGCGAGGTCTCTTCGAGCTGCGCGAGGAGCGCCGCCCGTCGGCCACGCGCCGCCAGAAGAGCCGTCTCTTTCTTCCGGCTCTCGGCCGCCAGCGTCGCGAGCTCCTTCCGCCGGTCCGCGAGGTCCTGTTCACGCTCCCCCAGCGTCGTCACCGCCGTTTCGTAATGTTCGAGAAGGGCGGCATCGCGCCTGGCCAGATGCGTCAGGATGCGGAGGCCCGCGAGGAACGACTGGCCGGAGTCGGCAGCCGCGAGCGGCCGGAGGTATCCGAGCCGGCCCATCCGGTAGAGAGCCGCAAGGCGGACTTCGAGGTCCTCGCGCAGAGTCCCGACCTCCTTCTGCGCCGTGTCGAGCTCCGAGGAGGCGCGCGCCGCCTCCCGCTCCGTGTCGGCCTTCTTCAATTCGAGGACGCGGCGCTCGGCGGTCTGGATCTGGAGGTCGAGCTCGGCCGTCTCCATCTGCGCCTTGAGATCCGCCGCGCGGCGCGTGGACACGTCGAGGCGCGCCCTCAGCCCGGCGATGCGGCGGCGCAGCTCTGCGAGCTCCGCTTTTCGCTCGGCGACGCCCAAGGACACCGCGGGTCTCTCCGCCGGCGGCGGCGTCTCGGCGGCGGCCGGTGCCGCCTCGGGTGCGGGCTCCTCCTGCGCGCGCGTTCCGGCGGCGAAAACGAGCAGCGCGACGAGCGCGGCGAGACGCCTCAGAAGAGCGGCACCCCGTCGAGCTTCTCGGGCGGTGGGACGCCGAGCACGTGATAGATCGTGGCCGGAACGTCCGCGATTCCCGGTTGCTTGTCTTTCGGAAGCGCGCGATTCGCGAAAAGGATGCCCGGCACGACGGCGGGGTCCAGCGAGCAGTGATCTCCGGACCAGATCTGCTTGTTGTCCTCGAACATCTCCTTCGTCACGACGCCGAGGCTGCCCTGCCAGCCGATGCGCGTTCCCGCCGTGTTCGTCACGAAGAGGTCCGGGATGACGTCGGCGTCGAACGAGCCGTAGGCCTCCTCACGCGTGAAGATGCGCGACACGGCGCGCTGCCCCGTCTTCGGATCCACGAGCGTCACGAGCTTCTCCCGGATCTCGTCGCGCACGGCCTCGTACTCGGCGCCCGGCGAGACGCACCCCTGCCCCTCGCGCCCTTTCAGGTTGATGTAGATGTCGCCAAGGCCCATCGCGTAGGCTTTCGTCTTCGACCAGTCCACGTTCGGCCAGAACTCGCCCTGCCCGAAGAGCATTTCGAGGTCGGCTTTCTGCGAGCCGTCGCCGCCTTTGAGCGTCATGAAGCCGTTCTCGACGAGCCACGTGTTGTAGTTGACCGACCGCCGCCACGTCGCGAACCCGTGGTCGGACAGAACGATCAGGATGTCCTCGGGCCCCAGCTTCCTCATCGCGTCGCCCACGATCGCGTCCATCTTCTCGAAAGTCCCTTCCACGGCAGGCGCCCACCGCGCGGCCTTCACGGCGTCGTACGCGGGATGCTGCGGATCGAGGAAGCGCCAGAAGCAGTGCGCGACGCGATCGGGGAACTCGTAGATCTGGACGAAAAGCCGCACGTCCCTCTCATCGAGGAAGTCGTTCATCATCTTCCGGAACGGCTCGATCGTGTGGTCTACGTCCTCGAGGAACGTCTTCTCGTCGATCGTCTCCTCGCTCATCGACCACGTGTCGATCTGCCAGCCCATCGTCTTGTAAAGGCCGTAGCGGTCCGCCAGTTTCCGCGCGAGATTGCCGGGCGCGGTGATCTTCACGGACGGCGGGAGATCCGACGGGTTGAAGTGAATGGGCGAGAGGTAGAGCTTGATCTCGGGCGAAAGCGCCGCGAGGTGGAAGCGTCCGATGCCCGTCATCTTCACGAGAGAGTTGAACGGGAACGTGAAGACGACCCACGGCGACCACTCGCCGACCTTCAAGGTCAAAGGCTGAGAACCCTTAGGCGCGACGGTCAGGCTGCCGCCGTCGGCCGCGACCGTGAGTGTCATCGGCGTCTTGATGACGGGCGGCTCCTTGAAGAGCTCGTTGTACGGCCCGAAAACCTCCGTCTCGATCGTGCCCTTGTTCGACTCGAGCCGCACGAGCTCCACCGAAAACTCGTTCTTGTTCTTCGGGGCGAAGAACGGATCCGACGTGTAGTAGCTCGGCGTCCCGACGCGCCCGCGCACGTCCGTCACGCCGAGCCCGGAGAGCAGCCGCCCGCCGTCGTAGTCCACGGCGGGAAACGTCACCGGCACGTGCATGACGACGGACGAGATCCCCTTCCGCCCCGCTTCCTCCCAGAAGGGAGTCCCGCGGCGGTTGTTGACGGGCCAGGGGATTTCGGCGGGAAGCAACGCCGAGAGTCGGATTCCAAGAAAGACGGCCACCCCAGCCGCAGCACAAGCGGCGCCGAGAACTGCCGCGCCCACGCGCCTTCTAAGAAATCTTCCAATCAGCGCAACAAGCACGAAGGCAACGAGCGCGAGCACCGCCGGCACGGCGATCCGGTTTCCCTTTCCGAACAGAAAATTCTTCTTCCCCTCTTCCGCGATCGCGAATTCCGGGCGGTAGGTCTTCGGGTCCCGCTTCAGGAAGTCGAAGATCATCGTGCGGCCGGGCGAAAGGCCGGTTGAAAACGTGGACCAGGACACGGGTGTCTGCGCCGGAATCGTGGGCGTCAGCGCCGTGAAACCGCCCTTCGCCGCGAGCGCCGCGAGATTCGGAAGACGGCCTTCGGCGACGGCTTTGGCGACGAGCGCGTGGTCCGCGCCGTCGAAGCCGAGGACGATGACGCGGGGAGGGACCGCCGCGGCCGCAGCCAGGGGCGTAGCGACAAGCGCGACGACGAGGACGAGTCCCGGACGGAGCCAGGACCTGAGCGTCGAGAATGGCATGTGCCATTCTATTCTCGCTCTCACATGCGCCGCAGCCGATCTCCCGCTGAAGAGGCCGGCTGCAGACGGAACCTCCTCCTCCTTCAATCCGGCGAAGGCAAAGGCGCGGGATCCCCGGCTCTCCAGCCGAAAACCGTGCGTCCGGCGACGGCGCAGAGCACGATCGCGCCCCCGAGAAGGGCCCACGCCGAGGGCTTCTCGCCGAGGCCGAGGAACGCCCAGAGCGGGTTGAACATGGGCTCGAGCATGCCGAGGAGCGACGCCTCCGCCGCCGGCACGACAGTCAGGCCGCGCACGAAGAGCACGTAGCTGATGCCCAGCTGGACGATGCCGAGAAAGAGAACGAGCAGGATCCCGCGCCCGTCGAGCGCGAGGTGGCCGCGTGCGAACGGAAACGCGAGGGCCGCCGCGAGGAAATTCCCGGCGATGACCGAGGGGATTGCGTCTCCCGCGGCGTCACGCCTGAGAAGAAGGATCACGAGACCGAAGAAGAAGCCCGCCACGACCGCCACGAGATTCCCCGTGAGAGCGCCCGGATCGAGCCTACCGACGAAGAAGAGCGACATGCCGGCGAGCGCGACGGCCATGGCCGCGGCGTCGACGTGCCGGAAGCGCTCCTTGAGGAGGAACGGGGCGAAGGCGAGGACGTAGAGCGGACCCGTGTACTGGAGAAAGATCGCGTTGGCGGCCGTCGTCATCTTCGTCGCCGAGACGAAGCTCAGGATCATGAGCGCGTAGATGAGCGACGTCGCGATCGAGGCGTGCCGCCAGCGCGCGCGCGCCGGGCGAAAGACGACGACGAGGAAGATCGCCGACACGAGCGACCGCCAGAAGGCGACGCCGAGCGCCGGCAGCGGGACGAGCTTGATCGCGAGCCCGCCCGTGGACCAGAGGAGTGCGGCTGCGACGACGAGGAGCCGCCCCCTGAGCGGGGAAAGGGGCGCCACGGGTCCGCTCACGCACTCTTGCGTCTGACCGCCGCGATCGAGACGTCGTCCTCCGCGGCGACCCGACCCAGAAAGAGATCGAGATCCGCCGCCAGAGCGGACACCACCTCGTAGGGCCGTGCTCCCGGCTTCAGGAAAAGAAGGTGCTCGATGCGCGCGTCGCCGAACTCCTCGCCGTTCGCGCCGCGCGCCTCGGAAAGGCCGTCGGAATGAAAAAGCAGCATCTCGCCGGGCGCGAGAGTGGTGGTCACGGGCAGGTACTTCACGTTCTTCCTGATGCCGAGGGGATAAGAGCCGGTGCCGAGTCGCGCGAGGACGCGCCCTTCCGCGTCCAGCTTGAGGACGGGCGGATGGCCCGCGACGATCGCCGTCATGCCGCCGCCCGGTTCGAGGAGCGCGTAGATGCCGGCGAAAAACGAGCGGGCGTTCCCCGTCTCGGCGAGAACGCGGTTGAGCGCGTCGATCATCGCGGCGGGGGACGGATCGACGGGAAGCTGCGTGCGAAAGACCGCGTGCGTGACCGCCATGACGAGCCCCGCGGCCATCCCGTGCCCCGACGCATCGCCGAAGAGGACCGCGAGACGCCCATCCGGGAGCGGCTCGAAGGCGTACAGGTCCCCTCCGACCGTATTCGCGATGCGGTTGAACGCGCTGAGCTCGAACGCCCCGATCTCGGGAAGGACGCGCGGCACGAGCTGCGCCTGGAGATCGCGCGCCATGACGAGCTCGTCCTTGAAGTGCAGCTTGTCGACGAGCTCCATCGCGAGGAGGAAGGCGAGCGCGAGGACCGACACCAGGAGCGCCGCGAAAGGCCAGCCCTCGCTGCCGTTCCCGAACATGAAGGCGAGGATCGTCAGGACCAGCGCGACGGCGAACACGAGCCGGCGCGGCGGCGCGAGCCGCTTCGCAAGGCCGAAGACGATCGCGTTCGTCCTGCGAAGAGCCCTCTTCCAACGGCGGGGCTCCGCGGCGATCTTGTCCTCGTGGTCGGCAAGAAGGACGCGGGTCGCCCGCCGGAAGTCCACGTTCCACATGCCGCGCACGTCGGCGGCGTCGAAGGAGTGAACCGCTTCCTTCGTCAGGCTCTTCCAATTCGTCGACATGTCTTCCTAGGCCCTCTCTCGCGTCTTCTCTACGAAATCTCGGCGCGGAGGGTTCTCAGGGTTTCGGGGGCACGCCGAGCCGCGCGAAGGCCTCGTAGAAGCGCGTGAGCGAGGCCTGCGTCTCGGCGTTCGTCATCGGAGGCCCGAGTCTATCCGCATCGCCAAAGTCGGAACGACCGACGCACGCAGTGCTGAGGCGACCCCGTAGAATCCGCCCGATCGTGGAGACGTTCGATCTTTTCGTCCTCGGCACGGGTCCGGCCGGGCAGCGCGCGGCCGTTCAGGCCGCGAAGCTCGGCAAGAAGGCCGGGATCTGTGAGAAGCGCGAGGTCGTGGGCGGGGTGTGCATCAACACGGGCACGATCCCCTCGAAGACGTTCCGCGAAGCGGTGCTCTACCTCTCGGGCTTCGCCCAGCGCGGGATGTACGGCGCGTCCTACTCCGTGAAGGAGAACATCACCGCCGAGGATCTCCTCTTTCGATGCCACGCCGTCATCAAGCGCGAGATCGAGGTCATTCGGACCCAGATGAGGAGAAACGGCGTCACGCTGATCGCCGGGGCCGCGAAGTTCACGTCGCCTCACACGCTCACGGTGACGGGACTGGCGGCCACGGTCGAGGTCGAGGCGGACAAGATCGTCATCGCGACGGGCACGCGGCCCGCGACCCCGCCCGGCGTCGCCGTGGACGGGGAGACGATCTTGGATTCCGACGGCATCCTCGGCCTCAAGCTCCTCCCGCGCACCATGATCGTCGTCGGCGCCGGCGTCATCGGCGTCGAGTACGCGTCGATGTTCGCGGCCCTCGGCGTGGACGTGACGCTCGTCGACCAGCGGCCGCGCCTCCTCGACTTCGTGGACGGCGAGATCGCCGAGGCGCTCTCGTATGCAATGCGCAACATGAACTGCACGCTGCGCCTCGGCGAGGACGTCGCCGACGTGCACGTCGAGGGCCCGCGCCGCGCCGTCGCCCTGCTCAAGAGCGGCAAGAGGATCGTCGCGGACCTCCTCCTCTATGCGATCGGCCGCATCGGGGCGACGGCCGAGCTCGATCTTCCGGCCGCCGGCCTCGCGGCCGACGATCGCGGCCGGCTCGCCGTGAACGCCGACTACCAGACGCAGCAGCCGCACATCTACGCGGCGGGCGACATCATCGGTTTCCCCGCGCTCGCGTCCACTTCGCTCGAGCAGGGCCGACTCGCGGCCTGCCACGCGTTCGGCCTCGCCTGCACGTCGATGCCGCACCTGTACCCGATCGGCATCTACTCCATTCCCGAGCTCTCGATGGTGGGCAAGACCGAAGAAGAGCTCACGAAGGACGGCGTGCCCTACGAGGTCGGGGTCGCCCACTATCGCGAGATCGCGCGCGGCGCGATCTTCGGCGACGACACCGGCATCCTGAAACTCATCGTGCACCGCGAATCGCGGCAGCTCCTCGGCGTGCACATTCTCGGCACCGCCGCGACCGAGCTCGTCCACATCGGCCAGGCCTTCATGACGCTCGGGGGCGCGCTCGACGTGCTCGTCGAGACGGTCTTCAACTACCCTACGTTCGCGGAGTGCTACAAGGTCGCCGCCCTCGACGCGTACAACAAGCTGGGGCCCAAAGCGCCGTCCTGAGCCTCAACCCGCCGCAGCCGCGAAGCGGCGCACGATCTCGCCCGCCGGCTCGACCTTCTCGATCGTCGCGACGCTCTTCCCCGCCTGCCAGCAGTCGCTCGACGTCGCTCCCTTGAGCGAGGCGCCCTTGAGCCGGAACGCGGACCTCAGCGAGTAGTAGCCCCGGATCAGGTGCTTCGTCTTCCGCCCCTTGAGCATCAGGCGCGCGAGGGGCCCCGCCACCGTGCCCATGCGCTCGATGAACGGTGTCCGGATGACCGACAGCGGGACGCCCGTGATCCTTTCCGTCGCGACGACATCGTCCTCTTCCGCGTCGAGAATCGCCTTCTTGTAGTCCGCGTGAGCCGTGCACTCCGCCGTCGCGATGAAGCGCGTGCCGGCCTGAACCGCTGCGTAGCCGATGCCCAGCATCGCCTTGAACTCCCGCTCGCTTCCGACGCCGCCTGCGCACACGAGCGGCGCCCCGAGGCCGGCAAGTGACGCGTACAGCTCCTCCGGACCGAGCGTGCCGAGATGGCCGCCCGCCCGGCGGTTCACGCAGATGAGGCCGTCCACGCCCTTTTCGAGAGCCTTCTCCGCCCAGCGCCGGTCGATGACGTCGTGGTAGACGACGCCCCCGGCCGCGTGGACGCGCTCGACGACCCATCGCGGATCGCCGAGCGCCGTCACGAAGAACCGCACGCCTGCCTCCAGCGCCTCGTCCACCCAGCGCGACATCCGCTTGAGGTAGACCGCGGAGAGCGATTTCTCGGTCAGAACGTTCACCCCGATCGGCTTCTTCGTGAGGCAGCGGATCTCGCGCAACCCCGCCCGGAAATCGCGCCCGTGGACGAAGACGAGGGAAAGCGGCTGGACGACGCCGAGGCCCCCGGCTTCCGAGACAGCGGCCACGAGCTCGGGGTTGCTGCACGGATACATCGCCCCGCAGATCAGCGGCACCTCGACGCCCGCGGCTTCGGTGAAAACCGTCTTCATCGCGTCCGCCGCCCGGCCAGCCGCTGTTGTTTCACCGATGGCGCCATCCCCACCCTCCCCGCGCACGGATCTTAGGGGACGCGTGATTCCTGCGGAGGACGCTTCCAGTGGCATGCTTTGTGAGAGTACGTCCACATGCGCAGCCCGTTTCTCCGCCCCGTCGCCCGAATCCTCCTCCTCGCCCTCGCGCCGCTCACGCTCGACGGCTGCGTGTCGATCGGCGTCTCGCGCGCCGCGCTCGATTCCCCACCCGGCGCCGCCGCGCCGCTGACGGGCGCGCTCACCGTCTCAGTGTTCGAGAAGGCCGGCGACCGCGACGCGGCGCGCGTCGCCGCGTTCCCGGTCCTGTCCGAGCTCGCCCGCGTGACTGGCTCGGGCGAGGAGGCTGTCGGGCGCTCGATCGCGCCGGCGTGGACCCTCACGGACCTGCCGCCCGGAAAGTATCGCCTTCGAGTGACGCGGCGTCTCACGGCAGAGGGCGACATCGAGGCCCTCGAGAACCCGGGCGACAAGACCTTCGAAGTCTCCGCGGGCAAGAAGTCGACGGTGAGCGTCGTCCTGAAGAAGGTGCCCGTCTTCTGGATCGTCCTCGCGGCCGTCACGATCGTCGCTCTCGTCGTCCTCGCGATCGCCGGCGCCCGCCATCTGCCTCCTCCGCCCCCACTGCCGCCCCTCCCACCCATCTTCGTCGTGATCCCGGTCGGCGGCCACGGCGATTCGGGGCCGCCCGCTCCCGGCGCCGCCGACATCTTCCCCGCGAAGGGCTCCATCGTGTCCGCGCGGCGCGTGACCGTCACGTTTCTTCTCACAGCGCCGCTCGCGTCGGACGGCGTGGGCGAGGACGCGGTTCTCGCGCTCGGGTCGAAGTCGGGCGAGATCGCCGGCGCGGTGTCGTATCTTCCGCGCGACGGCCTCCTGAGGTTCTCCCCGTCACGCGACTTCGCGCCGGGCGAGACGGTGACGGTCACCCTGGACCTGTCGAAGCTCCGCGGCGCGGGCGGCAGAGAGGGCAGTGGCAAGGTCTCGACGAGCTTCCTCGTGCCAGTCGCCAGGGAGGAGTAGCGACGGCTGAGCCCAAGCTTGACAATGACCATGTGGTCAGTCCAAATAACGGCGTGGTCAGTTTGTTGAACTCGCTCTATCACTTATGACGACCAAGAAGCAGGTCGTCGAGGAGTTTCGCTGCCGTGCGATCCGGGACGCGGCGCTGCGCGTCGTCGGGCGCAAGGGGCTCGAGAAGGCGACGGTCGACGACATCGCCCGCGAGGCGGGCGTCGCGAAGGGAACCCTCTACCTGTACTTTCGTTCCCGCGACGAGATCATCGAGAAGACGATCGGAGCCGCGGTCGACGACCTCCTCGCGCGCCTGCAGCGGGCCGCCGACGGCGCCGGGGAGGGGCCGTTCGACGAGGCGCTCGAGCGCGTCCTCACGGCGGAGTTCGCCTACTTCGACGAGAACCGCGACTTCTTCCGCCTCTATTTCGCCTCGGGCGAGTACTCGGAGGACCGCCGGCTGCGCCAGAGCCGCCGCTACCGCCTGCACATCGACCAGCTCGTGGGGTTGATCGAGAGCGGCCGCCGCCGGGGCGAGCTGAAGAGCCTCGACTCCGAGCGGGCGGCCATCGCGATCGCCGGCGCGGCGCGCGACCTCATCCTCAGGCGCATCCACGAAAAGGAGCCCCCCCCACCCGAGTCCGACGCCCGCTTCCTGTCGGAGGTGCTGTGTTCGGGCCTCGCGGCCCGCCGGGTGGAGGGCTGATGTCCGGGCCTGTGCTCTGCGCCGTCGATCTCACCGCTCCGGCGGACGGGACGGCGAGGTTCGCGGCGGTCTTCGCGCGCGTCACGGGCTCCCCCGTCACGCTCCTCCATGTGCGCGAGCGCGGGGAGGCGGAGCCCGCGGCGGCGGCGCGCCTCGCGGCGCTCGCGCTCATCATCGCCGGAACGGGCCTCACGGTGCACACGGAGTCCACGGAGGGCGATCCGGCCGAGGCGATCGTCCGGCGCGCCACGGCGCTGGACGCCTCCGCCATCGTCATGGGCACCCACGGGGGCCACGGCCTGGAGCGACTGATGCTCGGGTCCGTCGCCGAGAGCGTGTTGCATCGGACCGCGAGGCCCGTCGCAACGCTGCGCGGCCCGGGGCACGCGGGCGGTCCGATCCGGAAGATCCTCTGCGGCGCCGACCTCGCGGATCCCGCGCCCCTGCGCTACGCGGCCGCCCTCGCGCGGCGCTCCGCGGCGGAACTCGTCGTCGTCCACGCCGTTCAGGATCTGCCGGAGGTAGGCAGGCACGGCCTCGTTCCCGCGTCCTACGGGCCCACTCTTCTCGAAGAGGCGCGCCAGAGCCTCGGCCGGGCGGTCGCCTGCCTCGACCCCTTCCCGGGGCACATTTCGATCCGCGTCGTTCCGGGCCCGGCTTCGCACGCCCTCCTGCGGTGCGCCGACGACGAATCCGCGGACCTGCTCGTGGTCGGAGTCCATCCCCACGTCCTCGGCTCGACGACTCACCCGATCGTTCGCGGCGCCAACTGTCCCGTCCTCACCGTTCCCGGCGGAGCCGGCGGAGTAGAAATCGCATGACCAGACGCCTTCTCGTCCTCGTCCTTCCTCTCGCGGCCTTCGCCTGCTCGCGCGCGAAGGCCCCCGCGCCTCCTCCTCCGAAGGTCGTCGTGACGCCCGCGATCCAACGCGACGAGCCGATTCTCCGGGAGTGGATCGGCACGACGGAGGGCGACGTCAACGCGGACATCCGCCCGCACGTGGAGGGATATCTCCTGAGGCGCGTCTACAAGGAGGGGAGCTTCGTCCCGCAGGGCGAGCTCCTGTTCGAGATCGATCCGCGCCAGTTCGAGGCCCAGCTCCAGCAGGCCGAGGCCAACCTCGAGCAGGCGAAGGCCGCGCTCGCGAAGGCCGATCTCGACGTGTCCCGCGCCGAGCCTCTGGCAGTCCAGCGGGCCGTCAGCCAGCAGGAGCTCGATAACGCTCGCTCCGCGCAGCGCGGCGCCAGGGCCACGGTGGGCGCCCTCGAGGCGGCCGTCGCGCAGGCGCGGCTCAACCTGTCGTGGACCCGGGTCACGTCCCCGATCCCGGGCATCGCCGGAATCGCGCAGCAGCAGGTCGGCGACCTCGTCAACGGACAGACGGTGCTCACGACCGTGTCGAAGGTCGATCCGCTTCGCGTGCTCTATCAGCTCGGCGAGCAGGAGTACCTCGAGCTCGAGCGCGACCCCGCCATGCAGAACACGGAGCTCGAGCTCGTCCTCTCGGACGGCACCGTGTTCCCCCACAAGGGGCACGTGCTCCTCACGGGGCGCAACGTGGACGTGCGCACCGGAACGATCGCGACGATCGGCCTCTTCCCCAACCCCGGTAACGTTCTCCGTCCGGGCCAGTACGCGAAGGTGCGCGCCGTCGTCAAGGTGCGGAAGGGCGCGATCCTCGTCCCCCAGCGCGCGGTCAACGAGATGCAGGGTTCGTATCAGATCGCCGTCATCGGCGCCGACGACAAGGCGCAGATCCGAACGGTCAAGGCGGCCGAGCGCATCGGGAGCCTGTGGGTGATCGAAGAGGGCCTGAAGGCCGGTGAGCGCGTCGTCGTGGAAGGGTTCTCGCGGGTCAAATCGGGGACGGTCGTCTCGGCCAGCGACGCCGCTGCTCCGGCGGCTGCGAGCTCGGCGACGGCGGTGCCCCTGACGGCGACCGCAGGAAAGTGACTCCATGGCCCGCTTCTTCATCAACAGGCCCATCGTCGCGATCGTCATCGCGATTCTGACCGTCCTCGGCGGGCTCATCGCGATGCTGGGCCTGCCGGTCGCGCAGTTTCCCGACATCGTCCCGCCGCTCATCCAGATCCAGACCTCGTACCCGGGCGCCGACGCGCTCACGATCGAGCAGTCGGTCGCCACGCCGATCGAACAGCAGATGAACGGCGTCGAGGACATGCTGTACCTCCAGTCGGTGAACGCGAACGACGGCACGATCACCGTACGCGTCACGTTCGACGTCGGCACCGACCGCAATGCCGACCAGGTCAACGCCCAGAACCGCGTGGCGCAGGCGCTGCCGAGCATCCCGGTCGAGGTGAACCAGTTCGGGCTCACCTACCGCAAGACGCAGGGCACGCCGCTCATGCTCATCTCGCTCTACTCGCCCAAGGGGACGTACGACGGCCTGTTCCTCGGGAACTACGCGCTCATCAACGTCAACGACGCGCTCTATCGGGTCAACGGCGTCGGGCAGGTCCTAAATTTCGGCGCGTCCGACTACGCGATGCGGATCTGGGTCCACCCCGACCAGCTCGCGAAGCTCGGCCTCACGGTCGGCGACCTGACCCGCGCGGTCCAGCAGCAGAGCACCGTGAACCCCGCCGGCCAGGTGGGCGCCGAGCCGGCCCCGAAGGGGCAGGAGTTCACGTATACGGTTCGCTCCCAGGGACGGCTTCTGACGCCAGAGCAGTTCGCGAAGATCGTCGTGCGCCTCAACCCGGACGGCTCCGCCGTGCGCCTCGGCGACGTCTCTCGGATCGAGCTCGGCGCCCTCACGTACAAGCAGATCGGCCGGATGAACGGCAAGGCCGCGTCGATCATCGCCATCTTCCAGGCGCCGGGGTCCAACGCGCTCGCCGTCTCCGAAGCCACTCGCAAGGCGATGGAGGAGCTCAAGCAGCGCTTCCCGGAGGACATCGACTACGCGGTCTCCGTCGACACGACGGCGCCCGTCACGGAGGGCATCCGCGAGATCGTCATCACTCTCGGCGAGGCGATGCTTCTCGTCCTCCTCGTCGTCTTCATCTTCCTCCAGAACTGGCGGGCGACGCTCATTCCGCTCGTCGCGGTGCCGGTGTCGCTGATCGGCACGTTCGCCGTCTTTCCGCTCCTCGGATTCTCGATCAACACGCTCTCGCTCTTCGGGCTCGTCCTCGCGATCGGGCTCGTCGTTGACGACGCGATCGTCGTCGTCGAGGCCGTGGAACGCCACATCGAGGAGGGGATGACGCCGCGCGACGCGACGCTCCAGGCGATGCGCGAAGTCTCGGGACCGGTCGTCGCGATCGCGCTCATCCTGTCGTCCGTGTTCCTGCCGGTCGCCTTCCTCGGCGGCATCCAGGGGCGTCTGAACAAGCAGTTCGCGGTCACCATCGCGATCTCCGTCCTCATCTCGGCGTTCAACGCGCTCAGCCTCGCGCCCGCCCTCTCCGCGCTTCTCCTGCGCCGGCGAACGGAGAGCAAGGGCCTGCTCGCGCGATTCTTCGGGGGATTCAACCGCGCCTTCCAGCGCGCGACGAGGGGCTACATCTCGGTTTCCAGCCTCCTCATCCGCCGCTCGCTCATCGCGCTTCTGATCCTCGGCGGCTTCGCCGTTCTCGCGGGGGGGCTTGGCAAGAAGATCCCGGGAAGCTTCGTCCCAGAGGAGGACCAGGGCTATTTCTACCTGAACGTCCAGCTCCCCGACGCGGCCTCGCTGCAGCGCACGGACGACGTGTGCCGCAAGGTCGAGAAGATTCTCGCCGAGACGAAGGGCATCAAGTACTACAACACCGTCGTGGGGTTCAGCCTGCTCTCGTACGTCTCGGCGACGTACAACGGCTTCTATTTCGTGTCGCTCCAGCCGTGGCACGAGCGCGACAAGGACGGTCTCGACGCCAAGACGCTGATCGACCGCCTGAACAAGCGCTTCCGATCCGAGATCTCCGAGGGGACCGTCTTCGGGTTCATGCCACCGGCGATTCCCGGCCTCGGAGCCGCCGGAGGCTTTTCCCTCTGGCTCCAGGACCGGACAGGCGGCTCGGTCGACTTCCTGAACGACAACCTGCAGAAGTTCCTCGAAGCGGCCCGCAAAAGGCCGGAGATCGGAAGCGTGAACAGCACGTTTCGCGCCGCGGTCCCACAGGTCTTCGTCGACGTCGACCGGGACAAGGCGCTCAAGCAGGGCGTGCCGGTCGCCGACGTGTATCAGAGCCTCCAGACGTTCCTGGGCGGGACGTACATCAACCAGTTCAACCGTTTCGGCCGCCAGTGGCGCGTATTCATGCAGGCGGACGCCGCGGACCGCATAAAGCCCGAGGACATCGCCGGGTTCTACGTGCGGAACTCTCAGGGGGGGATGGTGCCGCTCTCGGCGCTGACGACGATCCGCCAAACCGCCGGGCCCGAATACACGCAGCGGTTCAACCTCTACCGTGCGGCGCAGGTCACGGGCAGCGCCGCCGCGGGCTACAGCTCGGGACAGGCGATGGCCGCGCTCGAAGAGGTCGCCGCCCAGGCCCTTCCCCGGGAGATCGGGTACGACTGGTCGGATCTCTCGTACCAGGAGAAGAAGGCGTCGGGCACGACTGGCCGGATCTTCGGGCTCTCGCTCGTCTTCGTCTTCCTTATTCTCGCGGCCCTCTACGAGAGCTGGTCCCTGCCGTTGAGCGTGCTGCTCTCGGTTCCCGTCGCGGTCTTCGGTGGCTTTCTCGGCCTCCTCCTTCGTCACTACGATTTCGACGTCTACGGGCAGATCGGCCTCATCGTCCTCATCGGCCTCGCGGCCAAGAACGCGATCCTGATCGTCGAATTCGCGAAGACGGAGCTCGAGAAGGGGAAAGACCTCGTCGAGGCCGCGCTCCAGGGCGCGCAGCTTCGCCTTCGCCCCATCCTCATGACGTCTTTCGCGTTCATCCTCGGCTGCGTGCCGCTGTGGATCGCGCAGGGCGCGGGCGCGGCCTCGCGGCGCATTCTCGGGACGGTCGTCGTCGCGGGAATGCTCACGGCGACCTGCCTCGCGATCTTCCTCATCCCGGTTCTCTTCGTGGTCGTCGAGCGAAGGCTCGGGAGCATGCGCGGGAAGACGCAGGCGCCGCGGAAGGCCGGGACGGGACCGGAAGTCGAGTCCGCGATTGCCTCCTCGGGGGATCAGTCGTGAAGCGCCTGGCTCCCGCCTTCGCTTTCGCCCTCGCCGCGACCGGCGCGCTCTCAGGCTGCGCCGTGGGCCCGAACTACCAGCGTCCCGTGCTTCCCGCGCCGGAAAGCTTCTACGGATCGTCTCGGTCCGCGTCGGATGCCTCGTTCGCGGACACCCAATGGTGGGATGTCTTCGCGGACCCGGTCCTCCGCTCGCTCGTCGAGGAAGCGCTCCGAAACGGTTACGACGTCCGCCTCGCCGCCGCGAGGGTCGAGGAGTCCCGCGCCCGTTACGGGATCGCGAGCTCTCTCTATTACCCGGACCTCGGCTATTCGGCAGGGCTGAGCCGCGTCCACACATCGGCCTATTCCCTTCCGGGCAACGTGACCGGAAATCAGGTCACCGCGAACGCTCTCGTCTCCTGGGAGCTCGACGTCTGGGGACGCGTGCGGCGCCTCAACGAGGCCGCCCGGGCTCAGTATCTGGCGACCGAAGAAGGCCGGAGAGCAGTCGTTCTCTCGCTCGTCGCGGACGTCGCGTCCGCGTACTTCGACCTCAGGGACCTGGACGCCGAGCTCGAGATCTCGCGGCGCACGCGCGCGACGTTCCAGGACACGTACGACCTCTTCAGCCGCCGGCTCGCGGGCGGCGCCGCCTCGGCCCTCGAAACGGCGCGCGCCGAGGCTCTCCTCGACAACGCGTCGGCCCAGATTCCCGCCCTCGAACAGCGCATCGTGGCGCGTGAGAACCAGATCACGCTACTCCTCGGGCGTTCACCCGGGCCCGTACCGCGGGGCGCCGCGCTCACCGAGCAGGCGATGCCTCCGGTCGTGCCCGCGGGCTTGCCGTCGGCGCTCCTTCTCCGGCGTCCGGACGTGCGGGCCGCCGAGCAGAGCCTCGTCGCCGCGAACGCGAACGTCGGCGTGGCGCGCGCGGCGTTCTATCCCACGCTGAGCATCACCGGACTCTTCGGCGGGCTCAGCACGGGCCTCCAGGATCTCTTCGCGGCCGGCCGCACCTGGTCCATCGGGGCGGGCCTCCTCGGCCCGCTCTTCGCGGGAGGCAGCCTCAGGGCGCAGGAGCGCATCGCGCGAGCGCAGTTCGACCAGGCCCGCGTGGCATACGAGCAGGCCTTCACGCGCGCCCTCGGGGAGGTCTCGAGCGATCTCGTCGCGATCGAGAAGCTCGCCGCCGAGGAGACGGAGCGCGAACGTTCCGTCCACGCGACGCGCGAGGCCGTCCGCCTCGCCACGCTGCGGTACGAGTCGGGCCTTTCGGCGTACTTCGAGGTCCTGGACGCGCTTCAGTTGCTCCTGCCCGCCGAGACCGCCCTCGTTCAGACGCGCCGCGACCGGCTCACGGCGTTCGTCTCGTTCTATCGCGCGCTCGGCGGCGGATGGAACGACGCCCCACCTCCGCCGCCACCGGCGCCACCGGCGCACCTGTAAACTGCCCACCGCACATGGCCCGCTGGGAGCGCAAGGAGATCGTCCTCCGCACGAGTGCCGTCGGCCAGGCGATGACCGCCCCGGTCTTCTGGTGCCACGGCCGCAATCCGCGGCCCCTCGCGTACATCCAGGCGAACGTACATGGAGCCGAGCTGCAGGGAAACGCGGCGATCCTCGCGCTCTTCGACCTCCTCGAGAAAGAGCCCCCGCGCGGAAGCCTCATCCTCGTCCCCCGCGTGAACCCTGTCGCGGCGAACCAGCAGGTCGGCGACTACGTGTCGGGCGTTTTCGACCTCGCGAGCGGCGTCAACTTCAACCGCGGCTACATCAACCTGACGGGGCCCTCGCGCGGAAGCTCCGCGTGCTACGTGGACGTGGAGGCCTTTGCCGCCGTCCACCGCGACGCGACGCTCGCCGAGATCCGGGACGGCTTCCACGAAGCCCTCAAAGCCGCGCTTTCGGCCGTGCGCGACTCCGTCGGCCCGTGGGGCATGGAGGCCCGCCTCGAGTTCGCCCTCGCGATTCAGGAGCTGGCGATCGAGGCCGACGTCGTTCTCGACCTCCACACGGGCGACCGCGCCCCGCGCTACGTCTACGCACCCGAGGGCGCGACCGCGGCGACGCGCGCCTTCGGGATTCCGTTCGTCCTCGAGGTGCCGCCCCGCTTCGCCGGCGCGCTGGACGAGGCGTCGTTCGTCCCGTGGAACGACCTCGCGGAAGCCTTTCGCCGCTTGAATCGCACGGACGTCAGGCGGTTCGTGGACGGATTCACGATCGAGCTGGGCTCCATGAACGCGTTCTCGATGGCCCAGGGCGTCGAGGATGCCAAGCGCATCGCCTCGGCCCTGCGCTACTACGGCGTCCTCGACGGCGAGCCCGACGAGCCCGCGTACCGCATCGTGGCGTGTTCGGTGGGCGACTATAAATCCATCTACGCGCCGGCCTCGGGGCTCGTGGACGCGATTCTCTCGCCCGGCACCCCCGTGAGAAAAGGCGATCTCCTCGCCCGCATGGTCGACCCGTCGCGCTGCTCGATCCCGCCGCGCGCGCAGGACGCCGTCGTGGAAGTGCGCGCGCCGGACGACGGCGTCGTTCTCCTGTTCCACGCGTTCTCCTCGATCCCGAAGGGCGCGCGGCTCCTCTCGATGATGACGAACACGCGCACGCTCTGAGCGTGCCTCACCTGAGATAGCCGAGCGACCTCAGGTTCTCGACGTACGCCTTCGGGTCCACCGAAAGATCGGAGCTCGCGCGCCTTCGCCCCCACGACGCCACCGTCTCGCCGCTGGCCGCGCCTGGCGCGAGGAGATCGCTTCGCACGCGTCCCGCGATCTCGCGTGATGCGGGAACGCCCAGAACCGAGAGGACCGTGGGCGCGAGATCCACCGGCGCGAACGTCGATTCCGCGCCTCTCCTCGCGAGGGGCCCCGAGAGAAGCACGAAGCCGCCGCTCTCGTGCCGTCCCGCGTCGAGGACGAGGACGAGAAGATCGGGCACCGGCGTGAGGCCAGGGTCGAGCAGGAATGCGCGCAGGTTCGCCGTCTCCTCGGTCAGGGCCGCCGCGAGCGCGACGCGGTCCGCGGTTCCGCGCTCGGGGTCGAGGAGTCCGGACGACAGAATGTCGGGCCCGGGGAGGTAGAGAAGCGCGAGGCGCGGGCTGTCCCGGCGCCACGCATCGCGAAAGGCGGCGAGCGCGAAGGCATCGAGGCCGTGCGCGTCCGCCTCGAGACGCTCGAATGTGCCTGGCTCGGGCGCGACGCGCGGCGCGAGGCGCGCGGCGCGCTCGGTGGCGTCGGCGGGCCAGCCTTCGCCCGCGAGCGACCCGCCCGCGCGCGCGGCGAAGAAAAGGTGATTTCCGAGGATCGTCCCTCCGCCTTCTTCGGCCGGGTAGGTCGTCCACCAGTTCACCGTGAGAGACGGAATCCCGCCGCGGCTCGCGACCTCCCACAGCGAAGGCACGCGCCTCGCGCCGGCCGTGACGGACTCGCGCCGCGCCAGGTGCAGAGCCGGCAGCACGTCCTTCAGGTACCAGCCGGCGCCCGCGAGAGGGCGTACGGGCGACCTCACGCCCAAAACGCGCACGAGGTCGAGGGAGCCGATCCCGTGGCGCTTCACGCTTTCGCCGGTCGCGACCGTCGTCCAGAAGGCGGCCGGGTCCCGCGCCTCCTTCGTGTAGCGCGCGCGCGCCGCCCCTTCCCCCGGGAGACCTTCGGTCCAGCCGTCGACGCCCACCACGACGACGCGCCGCGCATTCGCCGCCACGACGAGAGGAGAGTCCCCGGCCGCCGGAACGCGGAAGAAGAGCGCGGAGATGCCGACGAGGACGAGCGTTCCTCCCGCGAGGGCCCACGCCACGAACGTGCGGCGCGGCCGCGTCACGAAGAGCCGGCCGGAGGCCGCGAGCACCGTGAAGGCGAGACCCCGCGCCACGCGCACGGCGATGAGCACCGCGAACGCGACGGCGAGGAGGACCGCCGCGGCGGCCGGCAGGCCCGCGCTCTCGAGCGCAGGACGCGCCGCGAGGACGCCCGCAACGCCGGCGAGAACGCCGAACGCCACCGCGATCTCCATGGAGCCCTCTTCCGCGTCGCCGTGAGCGCGGGCCCTCAGGAGCGCGAGCAGGACGAGCGCGAGGACGACGAGCGAGGCGACGGCCGCCGCGCCCGCGAAGAGCCAGAGAAAGAGCACCGCCGCGTCCCGGAGCGGCAGCGCCGAGGACACGGCGTGCAGAACCGTCTGCGCGAAGGCGACGGCGGCGGCGAGAAACGCAGCCCCTGTCGCCGCGCCGAGGAGAAACGCCCGGGTCCGGGTGCGCGCCGCGAGCGCGCCCTTGAGAACGGCGCCCTCGACGCCCCGGTCCAAATAGCCCCTCTCGCGCAGGCGCGCGCGGGCGGCGTCGAGCGAAAGCTCGACGCCAGAAGAGGATTTTTCTGCTCCCTCTCGCAGGGGATCGTCTCGCTTATCCATGCAACACAGACGTTACCGCACCGGTGGATTTTGCTTAGAAGGGGTGAGTGGGGCCGCAGCGGATCAGTTCTTCCGGTCCCTCAACAGAAGGGCGAACTCCCTCAGCAGAATCCCCTTCTTCCCGAACGTCCCGATGGACTCGACGGCATGGGCCGTCAGCTCGGCGACGAGGGAGCGGGCGCCGTCCACGCCCACGTGCCGCACGAAAGCGGGTGCGGGCGCGCGGCGCGCGCTCTTGCCGGACTCTCGGGCCGGGGCCTGCTCGAGGAGGTCGTCCACGATCTGGAACGCGAGGCCGACGTTGCGCGCGTACGAGCGCATGGCCGCGAGCTCTTTCTCCCGCGCGCCGCCGAGCACGGCGCCGAACTCGGCCGACGCGACGAAGAGCGCACCCGTCTTGCGCGCGTGGATCGTCTCGAGACGGTCGAACGTGGCGGAAGCCGCGTCGGTCGCGAGGTCGAGCGCCTGGCCCGACGCGAGCCCCGCGAGGCCTGAAGCGTCTGCGAGGCGCGAGACGAGGTCGAGGGCGGCCGAGGCCGGGAGGCCGCCCCGCCGCGCGTGAAGGCCAGCCTCGGCGATGAGGCCGAACGCGCGCGCGAGAAGGGTCACCGCCACGAGAATGGCGTTCGCCTCGCCGTGGGTCACGTGCAACGCGGGTTTTCCGCGCCTGAGCGTGGCGTCGTCCATCGAAGGCAGGTCGTCGAGGACCAGAGAGGCCGCGTGCACCATTTCGATCGCGCAGCCCACGTCGACGAGGCGCGCGCGAGGTACGCCGAACAGCTCGCCCGCGAGGACGACGAGCACCGGTCTCACGCGCTTTCCCGGCGAGAGAAGCGCTTCGCGCGCGGCGGATGGAAGCGGATCGCCCGGATCCTTCGACGGCGTGTCCGCCGCGAGGAGGGCCGGAAGGCGCGCGTCCACCGCGGCGCGCACCTCGCCGAGAAGGTGCGAAAGAGCGGAGGACACAGGAGGCGCGGCCACGTCTCCCATTCGGACGGAGGACCAAACGCCGCGCCTCCCAGGACCCATCAGAAGCTCGCGAGCGCGTCCTTCTCGTTCGTGAAGACGTCGAACACGGTGATGAGCTGCGTCACCGTGAGGACGTCGCTGATCTTGGGCGGAAGGTTCACGAGCTTCAGCTTCGCCCCTTTGTGCGTGGCCGTCGTGTAGCAGCCCACGAGCTCTCCGATGCCCGAGGAGTCGATCGTCGTGACGTCCTTCATGTCGACGAGAAGCTTGGTCGCACCGCCTGTTATGGCGGTGTGGATCGCTTCCCGCATCTGCAGGTCGCCCGAGCCGATCGTGATCTTGCCGTGCAGCTCGACGATCTTGACGTCGCCGACGTCGCGCATGGTTACCGTGGTCTTCATCGCGTTTGCGCTCCCTTCTTCTGATCGGAATCGAAGTGCTTTCTCATCGTGAGAATCGTGCCGCCGCGCTCGCCGCGCGAGAACGTCACGTCGTCCATGAACGTCTTCATATAAAAGATGCCGCGTCCCGACGTCTTCATCTGGTTCTCGGGCGCGAGCGGGTCCGCGACGGTGGTCGCCTCGAACCCCTCGCCCTCGTCGCCGACGACGATCTCGAGGCTGTTCGCGGAGCCCCCCAGGGAAAGCATCACGCGCCGGGAAGGATCCTGGCGGTTGCCGTGCTTGATCGCATTCGCGAGCGCCTCGCGCAGCGCGACCCCGATCCAGTGCTCGGCGTCGTTCTCGATCCCGCGCAGCCGGCACACGTACTCGAGGACCGCCTGGCCGAGCTCGAGGTTCTCGTACCGGCTGGAGAGCCAGAGAACGATGGGCCCCGGCGAAGCGGGGGACGATTCAGTCATAGCGGATGAACGAGGAGACGCGCTGCTAAGCTCGCCGCCTCGATGTTTCCCTCCACACTCATCCAGAAACGCGTACGCATGATACGCGAGCGCGGCGCGGGCCGTCCATCGATCCGGTCGCGCGGCCGGGGACTTCTCGCGGCGGTCCTCGCGGCGATCGTAGCGACCGCGGCGGCCGCGCCCGACCCGGCCGGGCGCCCCATCGCCGAGCGCCTTCCGGAGGCGGTGGCCGGCGCCCAGAAGGTCGTCGAGAAAGTCCGGGGCGTGCCCTTCCCGGGAAAAGTGGCGTCGGCGATCCTGCACGAGAAAGACCTTCGGCGGGTTCTCGGCCAGAAGCTCGTCGAGGACCTGCCCGCGCCTTTCCCCCGCTACGCGGCCTCCCTCGCGGCCGTTGGCTTCTTCGACCCCGAACCTCTCCTCGAGCAGAAGCTCACGACGCTCTACGCCCGCCAGGTCGCCGGCTTCTACGATCCCGCCAAGAAGAAGTTCTTCATCGTGCCCGAGCGCATGGCCGAGACGGCGGCCGGAACCCCCGAGCTGGGCCTCTCGGCGGAAGCCCTTCTCGAAGACACTCTTCTGGCTCACGAGCTGACGCACGCGCTACAGGACCGCCGCCTCGACCTCGTCCCGCGGCTCAAGGCGCTGCATGATTCCTCCGACGGACTGCTCGCGCTCGAGGCCTTCCTCGAAGGCGAGGCCACCGTCGTGATGATGGACGCGCTCCTCACGCGATTGCCCGACGAGGCGAAGGAGCTTGTCGGCGCCGAGACCCTCACGACGATGATGTCCGGCCTCGCCGCGGGCGCCACGATCGAGGGCGGCGAGGGCGTGCCACCCTTCTTCGTCAAGGAGATGCTCTTCCCGTACGTCGGGGGGACGGCGTGGATACAGGCGAAAAAGAAGGTCGGCGGATGGCCCGCCGTGGACGCCGCGTACGCCAGGCCTCCCCGCACGACCTCCGAGATCCTCCACCCCGACCGGGCCGGCACCGCGCGCGTCGTCCTCGACCCCGGTGACCGCCCGTCGGCGGCGAGCGTCCCGCCCGGGATGCGTCTTCTTTACGAGGATACGTTCGGAGAGTGGATGCTCGGAGAGCTCCTGGAGCGCGCCGGAGCCGCGAACGCCGCCGCGCTCGCCGCCGAGTGGCAGGACGACCGCGTCGTCTTTTTCGAGCCGAAGGAGTCGCTGGGCGCGGGGCCTCTCCCGGTCGGGTTCGTCTGGCGCATGCGCCTGACGTCGCCGGCCGCCGCAAAGCGCATCGCGGCGGCTCTCGAGCGACTTTACGAGCGGCCGGATGGCCGGGAAGCCGCCAACGTGACCGCCATGGCTGACCGCGTGGAGGTCGTGCGCGGCCGCATGACCGCGACTCCTGGCCCGGACCGGACTCTCAGTTTCCAGCCAGCAGCTTCAGCGCCGCCGGAAGGAAGATGAAGAGCTGAATGGCGTCGAACGTGCCGTGCGCGAAGATGGACGTGACGGCGTTCCCGGTCTTCGCGAAGGCCACGGCGAGGACGGTCGTGATCGCGAGCAGCCCCACGAAAAAGAACGGCTCCCCATAGCCGGCGTGCGCGAGGAGGAAGAAGATCGAGGCGGGGACCGCCCCCAGGCGGCGCTGGAGAAACGACCGGAAGTGGAACTCCTCGAGCGTCATCGCCATCAGGACGAGAAGGCCGCGCTGCTCCGCCGGGCGCGAGGCCAGCCAGCTCACGAGCGGCGGCACCGCGCGGTGCGGGTCGTAATCGAAGACCCGGAACAGAAGTGCCGCGCCGATTCCCACGACGATCGTGAGCGTCCAGCCGACGAGGCCGAGAGCGACGCCCGCGCCGGCCTCGGCGAGCGGACGTTTCGTGTCGAGCCCGAGGAAGGAGGCCGGGGACGGCCTCCCGCTGAGAAACCACCACGCGAGGAGGAAGAACGCGAGGAGCGCCTGCACGGCGAACACCTGCGAGAACCGCAGGGACGAGACGTCGGGCGCTCGCCCTCCCGCGGCGGCGGGCAGGAGCGCCGTGGCGACGAGGACGAGGGCGAGGAGCAGGAGCGCCAAACGCTTTCTCCACGGAGACGAGAAGAGATCGCGCCGGAAGGCACCCCTGCGGTCGGCCACGAAGACGATGGCGAAGACGAGCGGCAGTCCGGCGCCGAAAAGGAGAGATCTGTCGAGCGAGGTCACGCGTGGGAGCCCGGAGGGCGAGGAGACTCTAGCAGACGTCCTCGCGGGCGCCGCGCGCGCCGGGGCGCGTCACGACCGGGCGGGCGGCGGGGCGCCCGAGAAGGAAGCCCTGGCCCCATGGGACGCCGAGGCCGCGGAGGCTTTCCAGCTCGCCCCGCGTCTCGATGCCCTCGGCGATCAGCTCGGCGTCGATGCGCTCGCCGAGCGTCGCGAGCGAACCCACGATCTCGCGCTTGATCCGGTCCTCGTCGAGGCCCGCGACGAGCGTGTGGGCCACTTTCACGTACTCCGGCCGGAGCTGCGCGATGGACTCGAGGCCCGAGTAGCCCGAGCCCGCGTCGTCGATCGCGAATCCGAAGCCGGCCGCCCGCAGCCGCCCGACGACCTCGCGAAACGCCGGGTAATTGAAGACGACCTCCTTCTCCGAGAGCTCGAGAACGATGTCCCCGTGCACGCGGCCCATCTCGGCGAGATTGCGGTCGTCGAGGAACACCGAGTGCGTGAGAAGCCGCGCCGAAGCGTTCACGAACAGGCGCTTTTTGCGCGCGGCCTTGGGGAGCGACGAGAAGACCGTCTCGACGCACAGGCTCTCGAGCTCGAGGAGGAGGTCTCCCTCGCGCGCCACGGCGAACAGCTCGTCGGGCATCTCGAGCTCGTGGCCCGCCGGCCCGCGGATGAGCGCCTCGTAGCCGAGGACCTCGCCCGAGGTCACGCCAACGATGGGCTGGAAAACCGCGCGCAGCCTCTTCGCGGAAAGAAGGGCCTTCAGCCTCTCGACGAACGACTTCTTCTCACCGCTCTCGCGGGCGTCGGCGAGCCGCGCCGCCTCGGCGAGCGCGCGCATGACCTGCCGCGACGGCCGCACACGCGGATCGTCAGGAACCACGAGCGCGGTCGCGTGAATGTGCATGAGGTCGACGGCGGAGCGCCCGAGCGCCTGCTTCAGGCGGCGCCCGACGCCCTGGCGCAGGCGCGCGGCCTCCGCCTCCAGCGTGACGCCGTGCCGCCCGGGAGCGCGCCGCGCGACGTCGAAAAGAAGGAAGACTCCGTCGGAGCCGTTGAAGGACATCGCGAGGAGGCCCGGGGCGAGAGGCGAAGCCGTGATGTCCTCGCGAAGGCTCGCGGCCGTCACGCGCAGGATCCGGTCGTAGAGCTCCCATCCGTAAAGGCTCTCGACGCCCGCGAAGCGCCCGAGCTGAATGTAGACGACTCCGAGGTTCGCGACGCGCTCTCCCTTTAGATCGGCGAAGGGGTGCAGGGTCAGACCCGTGACGGCGTCATGGAGCAGCGACTCGAGACGCAGCCTCTCGATCTCGGGCACGTCGACCGGCGATCGCTCGCTCACGAGCTTCAGGGAATCTGTGCGCGGACCTTTCGTCATGATTCTCCTCTTCCCGGCCCGGATGCCATCAGGGCACGCACGCGCGCCCGCAGCTCCTCGGCCCGAAACGGCTTCGTCAAGTGGTCGGTTCCGCCGACCTGCATCGCGGTGATCCGGTCGCGCACGTCGCCGCGCCCCGTCAGGAAGAGGACGGGCAGGTCGCGGGTGATCGGCTGGCGGCGCACGATCTCGCACAGCTCCCAGCCGGTCAGGCCGGGCATGCTGACGTCGAGGACCAAAAGCGCCGGCGGGTTTTTGAGGACGGCCCGGAGCGCGGCCGCGCTGTCGCTCGCCCCGTCCACCTCGAAGCCGTCGAGCGACAGGACCGCCGCCACCGCCTCGACCATCGCCGGGTCGTCGTCCACGACGAAGATGCGCCCGCTCACGCGCCGGCCTCGCGGGAGACGGGAAACATGATCGTGACCTCGAGCCCGTGGCCGGGCTCGGAAAGGAGCGAGATCTTCCCCCCGTTCTTTTCGAGCAGGTCCTTCGTGACGCCGAGGCCGATTCCCCGCCCCGGCACGCCGGACGCCGACGCGGACGGGCTCCGCCAGGCGAACGTGAACGCGTGCTTCTGCTCCTCCGGCGTCATCCCGGCACCCGTGTCGCTGATCACGACGAACGCGTGCTGCGCGACGACGCTCGCCCTCACGCGCACCTGCCCGCCCGCCGGTGTGTACTTGACCGCGTTGTCGAGCACGTTGCGGAACGCGCGCTGGAGCGCGACGGGATCCGCGGCGACCGGAATCTCCGCGCCTTCGGCGACGAACTCGAGGCGCACCCTTTCGCCGTGGGCAAGACGGTACGACTCGACGAGCGTCGAAAGAACGCGCACGAGATCGGAGCGAGGGCTGGGCGGAGTCGCGGGCGCGACGGGTGAGGACACGGACGGCGCGGATGCCGGCGCGCGCGGCGGCATGCCCGCGAGGGACTCCATGAGCGTCATCTCGCGTGCGAGGCCCGCGAGGTGCGCTTCCGAAGGCAGCTCGCCGCGGCGTGCCGCCTCGGCCACGAGGTCGCCGTACACGCGAAGGACGGTGAGCGGCGATTTCAGATCGTGAAGAATCTCGCTCCGCGGATCGCGCACCGCCGCAGGGCTCGCGGGCGCGCTCTCCACGGCCAGCCGGACGGGCGCAGACGCATCCTCCGTGCCGGAATTCCGCCCGGGCGCCGTCCAACGGAGAACGAGCTCGACTCCGAAGGCCGCCGCGGCCGGCCACAGAAAACGCAGTGCGTTTGACCGCGCGGCGGCGGCCGTGGGCGCCGGAAACAGGACGACGAGGAGAGCCAGGCCCGCGTACGTGCCCACGAGGAGGAAGCGCCCGCCCTCACGCGAGAGCGCCGCTTCGGCCGCAACGTAAACGACGAGGAGCGGAAAGAGGTCGCTCGAGGGGCCGCCCGTCTTCCCGAGCGCGACGAGCGCGAGGGCAAGCGGCACGAGAAGGCGCAGCGGCGCCGCGAACGGGCCCAGAAGCCGCGTTCCGAGAGAGGTTGCGAGGAGCCCGCCGAGGGCGAGCGCGGAGGCCGCGAGAGTCGCGACGGCCGGCACGTCGGCGGGCGCGACGGCTCCCGACGCGAGCAGGACGAGGAGGGACAGGGACAGGAGGGCGGGCCCGAAAAGGCCCGCCCCCGCGGCAGCGCTCAGCGGCGGGCGCCCGTCCAGATCGACCTCGGGAGACGCCCACACGCCGAACGCTCAATGCACATAGGCGCAGCCGACCCGCATGCGGCCGTCCGAAAGGGGGACCGTGTTCACCCTCCGCATCGCCACGCGATGCGGTTCGCCGCTGTACCGCTGCAAGATCTCGCCCTCGAGCCGGTCGGGCGTTTTTTCCCGGGACGTGACGAACGCGAGCCCGCCATAAGAGATGTCGTGCACCTCCGCGAGCGCGCCCCGGCGCGCGCCGCGGCCGCCCATCTTCAGCGTCAGGCCCGGCACGCAAAAGCGCGGAAAGCGCCGCGTCCTCTCGAACGGCTTCGCGTTCTGGCGCTTCGAGGCGTAGAGGCGAATGTCGCTGATCTTGAGGAGGAAGTCGAGCAGGCGGCCATCCGTCGGGAACGTCGCGAGCCCGTAGTTGAGCCCCACCTTGAGGCCGACGCGAAGCGGAAGCCGGATGCCCGCCACCTTGTGCCGGATGCGCTCGGCGACGGCGAGACTGTTCACGACGTCGCTGTTCGGGAGCACGGTCACGAACTCGTCGCCACCGTACCGGCAGCCCGCGTCCACGACGCGCAGCGACTCGCGGATGACCTTCGCCGTGCGCACCAGAACTCCGTCACCCACCGGGTGGCCGAGACGGTCGTTGATGGACTTGAAGCCCGCGAGATCCATCATGAGGACCGAGACGACGCCGCCCGCGCGCTCGGCACGTGAGACCTCGCGGTCGAGGTGGTCGTGGAGGAAGCGGCGGTTGTAAAGGCCCGTGAGCGGGTCCGTGATCGCGTTCACGCGAAGCGCCGAGATCTCGTTGTCGGACAGGAGGCGCGGCTCCTTCAGCTTTCCGAGCCGGCTGTGGAACTCGTGAAGAAGAGCCGTCTGGAGCGACACGGGCGCCCCGAGCGCGCTCTCCATCTTCTCGAATGCGCGCTCCACGCGCGCCCACAACGGCGGCACGTCGTTCACGGGAACCGTCACGCCGATCCACTCCACGAGGAGAAGGCGAAGGAGCTCGGTGCGCGTGACGCCCTCGCTCGCGGCGCCGAGATCGCGCTCGAAGCGCTCACGCGAGAAGCCCCGGGCGCGCCCGAGGCGAGCCAGCCGGAATACCCGGGCGGAGAGATCCTTTTCGGGCACCATTTGTTCAGGCGTGGCGCCGGGCCGAGACGGCGCCCACGAGGCCGCCCTCCTCTTCGCGCGCGAGAGACTCCGCCGCGCGCGCGACGTCCTCCACGGTCTCACCCACCGGGAAGACGAGCATGAGCTGGCCACCGTGGAGGAGATCCACGAGCTCGCTGTCCGTCCGGGCCCACAGGACGTGTCCCTGCGCGACGAGCAGACGCGCACCGGCGACGTCGGGCTTCGAAGGGTCGAGGCGCCGAAGCGTCGCCACGACGCGACGGACTTCCGACAGGCCGAACCCGGCGGCGCGCAGCCGGCCCGCGACGCGGAGCCGCACGACGTCGCCGAACGAATAGCGGCGCTTCGAGCCGTATCCGGCGGCGCCCGCGAGAGACGGCGAGAAAAACCCGAGCCGGTCCCAGTGATCGAGCTGACGCGCTGAGAGCCCGGTCAGCCGCGCAACCTGCGCCGTCGAGAACGAAGCCTGAAGGATCCGGCGATTGAATTTCACGGGTGTAGTTTCCAATTATACCCATGTCCCGAGCGAAAAGTCGGCGCCCGGGTCAGATTCCCCGGCGAGGGCTGCTAAACTCACCTCCCGCCTTCCCTTTCGCGGCGTTCACTCGAGGGTTTCGCGAGCATGCGTGAAGAGCTGAGCCGGATCGATCTGTCCCCCATCGCCGACCTCGTGCGGATCAAGAAAGAGGAGCAGCTCCTCGCGGAGCGCCTGAAGAGCATGGAAATCCGCGCGGAGAAAGTGTCGTCGGCCGTCTACGAGCGGGTCCGAAAGGACTACGAGACGAGGCGGTTGGCGCTCGAGCAGGAGTCGCGGCCTCTCAAGGAGCAGGCGCGCCGTGAGTACCGGCGGCTTCAGGCCCTCCGGCGCGAGGTCGAGCAGGCTGTCGAGGCCGCGTCGTTCGACAAGGAGGAGGTCGAATTCCGCCGTGAGCTCGGCGAGCTCCCGGACGGCCTCTACAAGGAGCGGATTGCCGCCTGCGAGAAGCACCTCGCCGACGAACGCCAGGATCTCGAGGCGGTCCTGCAGATGAAGGCCACGTTCCTCGACGCGTTCCGGTCCGAGGAGGACCTCGAGACGCCGGACTCCGGCTCCGAAGGACCTGCTCCTCCGGCCCCGCGGCCCCCCGTGCGACCTGCGCCTTCGGCCCCGCCGGCCCCCTTTCCCGTCGAGAACGTCATCAAAGCGCCGCCTCCGTTCGAGAAGGCGCCTGCCGCGGCCCCGCCCGAGCCCCCGGACGCCACGGTCGTCCTGACGCGGGCCCGCCTCTCGCTCCTGGACGGGGACAGGATCGCGAAGGAGTTCCCGCTGAAGCCCGGTGTCTCCATCCTCGGGCGCCTCGCTCTGAGCGACGTCCATCTGCCGACCCCCGACGTGTCGCGCAAGCACGCGCAGGTGATCGTCGGGCCGTCCGGCGTGTTCGTGGTCGACCTCGAGTCGGAGAACGGCGTCGTCGTGAACGGCAAGAAGGTGGACAAGGTTCAGCTCGTGGAAGGCGACGTGCTCACGCTCGGCAAGCAGCGGCTCGTCTTCCACGACTGACGCCGCCCGGATCGCGCCGCCCCCGCTTCTTGACGGCGTTACCGCGGAATCCGATCATCCCGATCAGTGCAAGAGCCTGAGGGAATCGAGACCGCGCGACTTCTGCCGCCGGTGGGGGCGAATGCCCCCTTCGGCCTGCACCTCCTCCTGGATGTCTCGGGCGAAAGCCGTGAGCGGTCGCCGTTCGTGCGACTCTCGGAGTCCGACGACCTCGCGCGCGTCTTCCTGGCCGCGGTGAAGGGGGATGACGGCACCCTCCTCGAGCTTTGTGCGCTGAAGCTGATGCCGGACGCCTGGCCGGACGGCGTGACGCCGGGCGCGCTCGACATGACGAACCGCGATCTCGAGGACCGCTGGGACAGAGAGAAATCACGTCTCGTCGACCTGCGTGCGCTGTCGTCGCACTTCCCGCGCCTCATCCGCCTGGACGCCCCGGCGGGAAAAACAGCGGACCGCCTTCCACCGCTCCTCTATTCGCGTGCGGGGCGCTCGTTCTTCGTCCCGCCCTGCCCCGGCTGCAGGAGCCCGCTCTCGCTCTGTCGCGACGAGGCGTGGCTCGCGCGCACCGGCCTCCCGTCCTTCGCCTCGTCGCGGGAGCGCTTCGTCTGGTGCGAAAGCTGCGCCAAGGGACCCGGGGCGCCGACGGTTTACACGACGTCGCGGATCAGCACGCCGGGCGCTACCGTCCGCTCCGCCACCGACCTTCTCGACGACCTGGGCCACGCGCTTCGCGAGGTCTGGACGGAGGAAGAGGCAACCGCCCTGGTCGGCACGGAAACCGCAAAGGCGGTGCGCTCCCTTCCCGCGGCCGCGGCTGGCGGCGCGAGCGCCCGGGATCTCTTCACGCCGCTGACCTTCTACGGGTCGCCCTTCCTCGTGACCGTGGCGGCCCCCCTCGACCTCGAAGCGCTCGCCGATGCGCTCGGCGGCCGGCCCTGGGAGGAGTTCGAGGTCCGAAGTGCAGGCACGGGCGGAGGGCTCCCCACGCGCTGGGCGTGGCTCGTGAGGGCGCCTGCGCCAACCCGACGGCTCCTCTTCGCTGAGGAGAGCTCCGGCCTCGATGCCGTCGAGATCTTCTTCCTGAAGCTGACCGCGTTCCGCCAGATCCTCGAAGGCCTCATCGACTATTACCGGGCCGCCGGACGCCCGCACCTCGACCTCCACCCCCGCCACCTCCTCTTCGAGCTTTCGGGAGCCGGCGACGGCCTTCCCCTCTTCTGGACGTTTCAGGCGCGGATCCACGGCCTGGCCGCAGCCGCGGTGACGCTCCCCGCCCCGGGATCGCCGTCGGTCGTCCTGCCCGGACAGGGGCTGGCCATTCCCTATGCGGCCCCCGAGATCCAGGAGTTCCGCCTGGCCGGATACCGGCCGTGTGAGCTCGTCTTCACCGACCTCGACGAGGACGGGACGGGATCGCGGCGCTTCCGGCTCCGCGGCCGCGTCTCCGATGCGTACGGCCTCTATCCCTCGCCGCAGCCGCGCGACACGATCTTCCTGTCGGTCCCGGACCCGACTCTCGACCTCGGCTTCACCGGCCTCGCCGTCCGGGCGACGCCCGGAGAGATCCGCTCGGACGAGGCGGCGTTCGCGAGCGACCTCGTCGCACTCGAGGAGAACGGCCTGCGCCGTCTCCGCCTCGCGCTCGGCACGAAGATTCCCGGGGCCCGCTATCGTGTCTTCCCGGATTTCGGCACGCCGAGCGACCTGCACGCTCTCGGCGTCTCCCTGCTCCGCCTGCTGCTTCGAAACGACGGCCAGGATGTCGCCGCCGTCCTCAGGGCGGCCGACCGGCTCACTCGAGAGGTCGCGGCGCTCGGGCCCGGCGAGGCCCGGCGGAACGTCACGCTCGCCACACTCCTCAAACGCGTTCCGGACGCGGCGCCCGTTTTCTCGAAGACGCAGATTTTCTGGGGCCATGACGACCGCCGCGCCGACCGGCCGAATGCCGTTCCGGAGACGCTCTGGGAACGGGCGGTCCTCCTCGCGCTCCGCCTCGTCACGCGCGTCGCGGGCTTCTCGGTCGCGGCCTCTCCCGCCGACTTCGATCCGCTCTTCCGGGAAGAGAAGCTCGAACGGATCGTCCCCGAGGTCGTGTCGCTCCTCGCCGAGCTGCACTCTCTCCTCTTCGAGCGACAGTCGGTGCATCTCGAGATCCAGCAAGTCCTCGCCGAGATCCAGGAGAGCGAGCGTCTCTCCGAGGCGCGCCCGTGAGCCAGCCCGCCTTCTTCGCCGTCGAGGTCTGGCTCGGACCGATGGAAGGGCTTCGCTACGTCACACCGGCCGGGAATGCGCCGGTCACGATCCACATCGGTCGGGTCTCCGTGGACAAGAAGACGAACACGAGGAACGAGTTCGTCCTCTCTTACGGCCATGGCGTCTCGTCGACCCACGCGGAGCTCCGCTTAGAGCGGGGCCGGCTCTTCCTGAAGGATGCCGGGTCGACGAACGGGACCTCCGTCCAGTCCGGTCAGGTCACCGGCGAGGCCGAGATCCGTTCGGGCGACGTCTTCCTCGTCTCCTCGACGCCGGTCAGGGTCCGGCTCGTCGACGCGCCGCTTCCGGAGATGCCCTTCCCGCGCGTTCTCCGCGGAGAGGCGTGGCCGGACCCGGCAGTTCAGAGCATCGTGCGCGGAGCCCGCGAAGCGGCCGTGCAGCGCGGCGAGCTGTTCACCGACACGCGCCATCTCTGCGACGCGATCCTCCGCTCGCGCAGCGCGAGCATCCAGCGGATCCTGAGGGACGCAAGCTGGTCGCGCGAGCAGGCGCTGGCGGAGCTGTGGGAAGGCCGCCTCTTCGCGGGCCCCTACACGTGGCTCAACGACCTCTTCCTGCAGCCGATCGGCCTCAAAACCGGCTCCGACGAGCTGATCCTCTCGCCCAAGGTCGGCTTCCTTCTCGAGGAGTGCCAGCGCCGGTCCATCGAATCTTCGGCGATGGACCTCGAGACGACGCTCCGACACGAGCTGTTGACGCTGCTCAGGCAGGACGCGGAAAGCGCCGTGGGCTCGTGGCTCGCCCGGCGGCTTCCGGGCCTCGCCGCCAAGGAAGAGCCGCCGCCAAAACCGCCGTCATCCCCCCGCCCTTCGCCGCCCGCCGACGCGCCGCCGTCCGGGCCCGAGACCCGGCGCCCGCCTTCACAGAGGACGAAGCCCGTGAGAGCCGCGGAGGTCTTCGTCGACCGCGTCGCGGACCTTCTCACCAAAGACGAGAAGGTCCCGACTGCCCCCACGCCGCCGCCGGTCGAAAGGGCGGGCCCTGGGGCCGCGCTCGCCGGCGCTCCGCTCACCGAGGAGGAGATCGCTCTCGACCGGAAGGCGCGAGAGCTCGGCGACGCGCTCCTGCGCGAGTCTGCCGCCTACCGCTTCTCGACGCCGGCCGACCGGCGCGAGGCCCTCAGGTCGCTCGTCGTGAAGGAGCTTCACGCTCTCCAACCCGCCGGGAGGCCACGCGTCCTGGAGCAGTTGAGGCTGCAGTTTCCCATCGTCGCGCCGGGCGACGTGCCAAACCTCGAGGAGCTCCGGCTCCGGCGCCGCGTAGCCGAGCTGGAACGGCGCCTCGCCGAGGCGGCCTCCCGGCCAGCCGCGGCCGCGTCCAAATCGGCCGTCGCCGCGTCTCTGCCGTGGCGGACCTTGCTGACGCCGGAGGACGGCAAGGCCTCGACCTTAGAGCCCCGGCTCGCTTTCCTCCGCGATGTCCTCCGCTTTGCCCAGGACGTCGAGACGTTCACCCTCGGCCTCGTCGAAGCGATGACGATGCCGGGCGCCGAGACCGCGAACTTCCGCCTGCCTAACTTCCGCGACCGGCTGAGCGTCTTCTTCGCCGCTGCCGCCGAGGGGAAGGACGTGAACCCGGACGACGTGCGGGACTACCTCGCCGAGCTGCGGCGCTGGCAGATCGCCATTTCGGCGGGGCATCACGAGGCGCCGAAGTTGTGGTTCACCAAGCTCTGGAAGAGAATCAGCCCGGCAGTCATCGAAGCGGGGAAACCGGAAGCGGGGTGGAAGCTCCGCGGGGAGACGGCGGAATGGTGGAACCAGTATCGCGACCTCGTGAAGGACCTCAACCCCGATCTCGTCCAGGATCAGGTTCTTCAGGCCGCGGCGCACTTCTCGCAGGCGGAATTCCAGAAACTCAACAAAAGGAAGTAGACGTGATGCCGACCTTCGACGAAAAGCCCGACCGGTGCGTCCGACTCGCCGTCCTCGCCCTCGCGGTCGCCGGTGCCGCCTTTGCCGCAGGGTGTGGCTCTTCCGCGGCGAAGGTCTCATTCACCTGCGCACCCGAGATCAACGGCGGAACGCTCCTCACGGTCGACGTCGTCCGGGCCACCGAGCCCGAAGTCGAGAGGATCCGTGCCCTCGGCGAAAAGTGGTTCTACGACCCGCTCCGGGACTCCCTCAGAGACAGGACGCGGACCGCAACCTTTTCGCAGTCCGAGGGGCGCTGCGAGAAGGAGCTGACCGTCCCGGCGACCAAGGATGACAAGTTTCTCGTGATCGTCGCGGACTACCGCTTCCAGACCGCCGACCCGGGACGCTACCTAGTCGTCCTGCGCAGGGATCAATGGAAGGGCCGGACGATTCGGGTCCAGGTCCGCGACCGGGACTTCTCGATCATCCAGCCGTGAAGAAAAGCCGGCCTGTCCTCTGGGCCGAGGGGATGTTCCTTCGGCCGCATCACCTGCAGGCGGCGGAGCGATTCCGGGAAGAGGCGCTCCACGACGAGGTGCGGCGCATCCAGCCCTTCTTCTGGGGCGTCACGCGGATGGAGGTCGCGGCGGATCAGCTGGAGAACCACGTCTTCGAGCTGCGAGACATCGAGGCGAAGCTGAAGGACGGCTCCGTCCTCTCCGCTGGCTCGAACCTCCGGATCTTCCCGCGCCCCTTCAAGGCCGAGCTCGAACAGGCGGGAGGGCGGATGGACGTCTTTCTCGGAGTTCCGGTGCTCCGCGAGGACGCGCCGAACACGTTCTTTCCCGGCGAGGACAGGAGAGGCCAGGACCGCCGCCTGACCGCCGAGGTCCTCGAGGTGCCCGACGAGAACACCGGGGCGAACCGCCAGCCCGTCGAGACACGCCTCGTGAACGGGCGCCTCTTCTTCGGGAACGAGAACCGGGACGGCTACGAGTGCGTGCCTCTCGCCATCGTGGAGCGGTCGGGTCAGGGAAAGAACTTCCCCGTCCTTTCGAAGGACTTCATTCCACCGGTGACGGAGATCGGGGCGTCCGAGACGCTCCAAACACTCTGCGAGTCGGTCACGAACCGGCTCGAGGCCAAGCATCGGCTCGTCCTGACCGAGGTGGCCTCGGGACGCCTGGCCATCGAGTCGGAAGGGACGTCGGGCTGGCAGACGCTGATGAAGCTGAAGATCCTCGGCAGCTTCGTCTACATTCTCCAGCAGCTCACGCGGATCCCGCGCGTGCATCCGTTCCCGATCTACTGCGAGTTCGCGCGCCTTCTCGGAGATCTCGCCATCTTCGACGAGGGGCGCCGGCCCCTGAAGGTGCCGCTCTACGACCACGACCGTCTCGGCCCCTGTTTCTTCGACCTCTGCCACAACATCGAGCTGCTCACGGAGAAAGTCGTCGCCTCGCGCTTCACGCGGGTCGAGTTCGTCCTCAAGGACGACCTTCTCGTTGCGGACCTGCAGCCCGAATGGTTCACGAGCGAGGCGGAGTTCTTCCTCTCGGTGGAGACGGATCTGCCCGAGCGCGATCTGAAGGAGCGGCTCAACACGATGAAGGTCGGCGCCGTGCACGACATTCCGCTGCTCCGGCAGCGGCGCCTCTTCGGCCTCGACCTCGAGATGCTCAAGCGCATCCCTTCGGGGCTTCCCGCCGGGGACGACCACTACTACTTCACCATCGAGAAGGAAGGAATCTACTGGGCCAACGTCGTGAAGGATCACGTGATGGCCGTCTCGGGAATGCTCGACCCGAAGCTGAAGTTCTTCCTGTACGTCGTCTCCAAGCCGCTGAGCGCGACCCGTGGATAGCAACAGCACGACCGACCTGTTCCGGGTCTGCTCCCGCCTCTTCCTGTTCCTCAGCTCGTTCCGGCAGAAGGTCCGCCGCGGCGTCCGGCTCGAGCCCGACGCCGTTGCCGCCGATCTCGAGGAGATCTTCGACGAGCAGGCGCGCGCCGCCCGGAGCGACCCGCGGCTCGACGCGCTCTACGAGAAGGCGCGGTACCCGCTCGTCGTCCTCGCGGACGAGATCCTCCTCCATTCCGGCTGGGACCACAGCGCCGAGTGGGAGCAGCACCTCTTCGAGGAGAAGTACTTCAAGACGAACATCGGCGGCGACCAGTTCTTCTCGATCGCCAAGGACCTCCGTCCCGACGACGTGGAGCTCGCGGCGATCGTCTTCACCGGGCTGGCGCTCGGTTTCCGCGGCAAGTACCGCGAGCGCCCCGAGAAAGCCGTCGAGATCAAGAACCGCGTGTACCGCCTCCTGGCGGAATACCTCGCGGACGTGGGCGAGAAGATTACTCCCGAGGCGTATCACGTCACGGCGGCGCCGGCGCGCAAACTTTCTCCCGCGGTCACCCTCGCGCGCGTGGCGATCGTCGGCGTGGGCATCCTCTTTCTCTACTACGCGATCACGTGGCTCATGTGGGCCCGCTCGGTCGACGAGCTCCGGACCGTGGTGCAGGCGATGGGGCTGATGTAGACGCCATGCAAGAGTTCCTCTCGCTGCTCCGGGGGCTTCCGCGGCCGCTCAGGTACCTCGGCGCCGCCCTCCTCTTTCTCCCCCTCGGCTACTTCCTCATCCGCCTTCTCGGGCTCGAGAAATACTGGTGGCTCTTCCTGCTCGGACTGCTCGTCGTCCTGGCCGCGGTCCTCCTCTTCGAGCACCTGCGCAAGGGCCGTGAGAAGCAGAAGGGCAAGGCGTTCGAGGGCGAGCTCCGGAAGGACTCGCAGTCCGCCGGCGCGTCGAAGGAGGAGGTGCGCGAGGCGCTGAAGGACCTCTCCGTCAAGTGGCTGGAGGCGGTGCAGAATCTGAAGGGGGCCGGGCTCGACATCTACTCGCTGCCCTGGTACCTCCTCATCGGCGAGCCGCAGTCGGGAAAGAGCACGACCCTCAAGAACTCGGGGCTGGAGTTTCCCGTGGGGGGAGACGCGCTCTCGGGTGCCGGCGGGACGCGCAATTGCGACTGGTGGTTCGCGAACGAGGCCGTCATCCTCGACACGGCCGGGCGCTTCACGTTTCAGGAAGAAGCGGCTCCCGACGCGTCGGAGTGGTCGAGCTTCCTCAAGCTCCTGAGAAAGCACCGGGGCTACTGCCCCATCAACGGCGTCCTCGTCGTCATTCCGTGCACGTCGCTCCTCGAGGACGCCCCGGAAGAGCAGGACAAGAAGGCGCAGAACATCCGGCAGAAGCTGATCCACATCCAGCGCCTGCTCGACATCCGGTTCCCGATCTTCTTCCTGATCACCAAGGCCGACCGTGCGCTCGGCTTCTCGGAGTTCTTCACGAAGCTCGACCCGGTCGAGCAGCGCCAGCTTTTCGGATGGTCGAATCCCGCCGGCCCCGAGAAGCCGTACGACCCGAACGTCGTGGACGCGGCCTGGGACCAGATCGTCACGCGCGTCCACAAGCTCCGGCTGAAGTTCCTCTCGAGCGAGGAGAACGTCGCGAACGCCGACCGGTTTATCGTCTTCCCCGAGGAGCTGCGCGCCCTGAAGGACCCGGTCCGGCGCTATCTCGACGGCATCCTGACGCAGAGCCGCTACGACGAGCCGTTCGTCTTCCGCGGGTTTTACATCTCGAGCGGCGTGCAGCAGGGCAAGCCGATCGCGCAGGCCACGCGCGACCTCCTGAAAGGCCCGTCGGGCTCCCAAGGCGACGTCATCGAGAGCCTCGAGAACATCTTCAAGAAATCGCGCGCCTTCTTCATCAAGGACTTCTACGAGAAGAAGGTCTTCCCCGAGCAGGGGCTCGTGGCGAAGACCCGCGCGGCGGCCGAACGCGAGAAGAAGACCACGTTCGCTTTCCGGATCCTGACGTGGGCGATCCTGCCGCTGATCATCCTCACGATGATCCCGGCGTTCCTCTCGCTCCGGCGCATCCTGAATCCGATCCGCACGCACGCCGCGCAGGCACAGGCCTGCATGAAGACGCCCTGCACGATCGCTCAGAAGTACGAGCTGACCCGTCTGCTCTACGAAGACCGCGTCGGCCTCGGCCAGCACCCCTTCCTTCTCGGCCTCTTTCTGAGGGGCGCGAAATCGAACGAGATCCACACCCTCCTCGCGACCGTCCAGCAGAAGCTCTTCTTCGACGGAGTCGTCCGGCCGCTCCTGAAGGAGTCCGAGGCGCGGATGGCCGCGTTGAACTGGGAGGCCTTCTCCGACTACCCCGCGTTTTTCGGCGCTCTTCAGAGCTTCCTGGCGTGGCGCGGCTTCGACCAGTCCCTCAAGAAGGCGGACGGCACGGACGCCTTCCGCGCGGAGGACCTCCGCCTCCTCGGTCTCGTCAACTTCGCCCAGAAAACGAAGGGAACCGCGGGGAGCGAGTATGCAGCCGAGATCGACGAGTGGGCGGCTCAGATCACCCCGGCGGACCCGCGGCCGGATCAGTTCGTCACGCAGCTCGCCCGCGGGCGGAACGCGGGCGACCTGAAGGCCAGCGTCCCCGATCCGAGCCGTCCCATCGACACGTTCGAGCGGTACTGGACCGTCGCGAACCTCGCGCGCTGGGATTGGAAGCTCATGAAGGGGCTGGAAGAATGGGTCCGGCTCTACACGGCGCTCACGGGGATCGTCGATCCGCAGCAGGCGAGCTACCTGAAGCGCACCGCCGACACGGCGAAGCAGTTCAAGGCGAACTTCGATACCCTGAGCAAGCACCTCGAGTCGCCGCGTCCCGGAGAAAAGGGCTTCCCGGGCTCGAACGTCGAGCAGTGGCAGCGCTACCTGAACGAGTCCTATGCGCAGCTCCTCACGCTCGGACCGCCCACCGCGCCCGCACCGGCGCCTCCAGCCGCGGCCGCGCCGGGGACGGCCGCCGGCATGGCCGCGCCGCCGCCTCTCCCGGCGCCTCCCCCGCCTTCGCTCCCCGGCGCGACGATTGCCCCGACCTTCCACCCGGCGGCGCAGGCGCGCGTCAACACGTCGCGGCTCCAGGAGCTGGTCGGGCGCCTCCAGGTCGACTCCGCGAACCTGGGCGCGCAGAAGAGCGGCTTCGCTTTTCTCCTAGACGAGACGTCCACGCCCGGAAAGACGAAGCTCGCGAACGGGACCGTTCTCGTCAGCGGGCTCCTCTCCGACGTCGGCGCGTACTCCGACCTCGATGCATTCCGGGCGAGCGACGACGGGAAAATCCTGACCCAGGTGAACACGATCTCGTCCCTGGACGGCAAGAAGCAGAAGCTCGAAGAGTGGCAGAAGCGTCAGGAGGACCTGAAAAACGCGTCCGTCGCGAAGGCGGCGGATTTCGAGAAGACCATTCCGGACGGGCGTTTCCGCTGGAGCGACGTCGGCCCCTTCGCGCACCGGACTGCGGAGCTCGCGCTCCTCGCACGCGTGCTCCCTCCGGTGCAGGAGTTCCTGACCGCGTCCATCGGGCCGGGCTGCAACCCCGCCATCTGCTTCCAGAAGCCGTTCACGCAGATGATGATTCCCTACGGCAACGGCGTCGTCTCGCTCGCCGAACGGCAGACGAGCGCGCTCTCGCGCGACGACGCGAAAAACGACGTCAAGGCGCTCTCACAGGGAGAGATCGACTACCTGCAGCGCTTCCTCGACGCCACGGGGGCCCCCGTGAGGTCCGGAGGCGGCGGGTTTTCGATCCCGGGATCGGCGCTGACGGCCCGCGCCTGGCGCACGTTCCAGATCGCCGTCGGAACCTGGACTCCGGCCGGGGGAGGCGGCGGAGGCGGCGCACCCGACCAGGCAGGGCAGCTCACGCTCGCCGATCTGCAGGGTTTCGTCCAGACGAACGCGAACCTCAACCCGGTCATCGGGTATTACAAGAGCCGATTCGAGGCCCGCGTTTCGGCCAGGCCGGCCGTGATCCCCGATTACCTCCTCGCCGCCGCCGAGACTTTCAAGAGAACCGTCGGCGCTCTCGGCGACAAGGACGAGCTGAAGTCGTGGAAGCAGCTCGCGACGGGAGCCGAGGGGGCGACGCTGAGAGGGTGGCACGTGTTCACGGGCGACCTGAGGATCAAGGGAGGGCCTTACGGGCGATCGCTGAAGAGTCTCGAGGACCGGGGCGCCAGCCTGATCAAGACCGCGATCGAGCCGCAGTTCAACCCCAGGTGGGACGCCCTCTTCCAACGGCTCGCGTCCTGCTGTTCCGGACAGTTTCCGTTCATCACGGAGAGCCGCATGAAGCAGGAGCGGGCCGAGTACGCCGCCGAGCGCGTCTCGGGCGGGCTGTCGCTCCGGCGGAACCTCCCCACGATCGGGCAGGCCGACGTCATCGGCGTCCTGACGGAAGTCGGCGTCCTCTCTGACGAATACGCCGTCGATCCGCTTCTCGGCGGCGCCGAGCCGTCCTTCGACTTCATTCTTCAGAACCGGGGCTCCCTCGCGGTCGCCCGCCTTTGGCAGCGCTTCATCAGCGGCGCCAGCTCCGCGGCGGCCGACTCGCTCGCCGGCAAGCCAGGAGGCACTGGCGGGCGCGAGGTCAGCGTTCTCGCCCTCGACCGCGAGCCCGGCGCGGGACGCCGTGCGCTGAAAGACCGCGTCTCGCAGATCACGCTTTTCGACCGGGGCGTGATCCTGCGCCCGTCGACGGACATCAAGTCCCAGCGGATTCCGCCTCCGTTCGTCTGGCGGCTCAGCTCGGCCGACGCCCTTCTCACGATCAGCGGCCGGAACGAACAGTCCGGGGAAGGGGGATGGACAAGTACCTACGAGGTGACCGGCGGGCCCCTGAAGCTCTTCTATTTCATCCGGCTCGCGAGCGAGGCGCGAACCGACCTCTCGGATCCGAAGGTCTGGACCATTCGCGTTCAGATCCCGGACGGGAAGAACCCGCGAGATCTTCTCGAGGGAGCGTTCCAGATCCGGCTCGACGAGCCGCTGCCGCCAATCCTCCTGAACTGAAGGCCTTCGAGAGCGCCCCGATGGGTTTCCTGTCCCCATTTCGCAAGCGATCGGTGGACGATCCGCCCCCGACCGAGTCCTGGCCTCTCTTCGCGTTCGGAAAGCTTCCCGTTTACAAGGACTTCATCTCCGCGGGGCTCACCGACGACGTCTCGCGCGAGTTCCGCGACTGGCTGTCCAATGGATTCAGCCGCCACTGGTCGTCCCGCGACGACTGCCGTTCGACCGAGATCCCGCTCCACGCCTTTCTGCTCCGCCTGCCCGAAAGCCGCAAGATGGCCGTCGGCGCCCTCTGGGGGAGCACGGATCAGGGGGGCCTCCGGAAGTTTCCGTTCGCCCTCTTCACGATCCTGCCCGCCGGAAAGCCGGTGACCTCCGTGCTGACGGCGCTTGACTACCTCCCCGTCTTCGAAAGCCGCGCCAGGGAAATCCGGCGGAAGTACGACGCGGGGGGCTCTCTCGCGGCGGTCTACCAGGAGCTCCGCGGGGCCAAGATCGAGATTCCCGTCCGGACGCAGGACGAGATCCGGGTGCGGCTCGCCGAGGCGCTCGGGCGCTCACGCGTCGGACCTCTCGCAACGGCCCTCTTCGGAGACGACGCGGAGAGGCAATGGGCCGCGCTCCTCTCCGGCCTCGACGCGGCCGGCCGAAGCCCCACCGCGGGAGCGGCGGCGTTCCGCCTTCCGCTCGCCGACGAGACCGCCCCGCTCGATCAGCTGAAGCTCTGGACCGTCAGGCTCTCGAAGGCCACACCGGCGGGAGCGGGCCCGACAGGCGTTCTCTACCGGACCGGAGGCGCGGCGCCTTGCGGCGTAGTCCTTTTCCGCGACGCGCGAGCGGAAGACATCCTCCTCTTCCATCCGGCGGCGATTCCGACCGATTTCGTCGAGGAGATTCCGAAGCCCGGCCGACGGGCGGCGGAGGACGCAGCGACCGAACCCGCCGCGACCGAGCCGCCACCGGCCGGGGTGGCGCCGCCCCCGGAGCCCGCGCCTCCCGCCGAGACGATCCTGCCTTCCGAAGCCGCCCCGCCCGCCGAGGAGATTCTCCTGCTCGGAGCGGCAGCTCCTGCCGCCGCCGCCGACCCTTCTCCACCCGCTCCGTCGCCGTCAGGGCCGCCCTCTCAGGCCGACCCCCCTGGCTGGGACCTCCCGCTCGCCTCGCTCCTCGAATCCGGCTGACGACTCCTTCGACCGCCGCCGCGCGAAGATCTCCCCAGAATCTTCCTCACCGCTTGACCTAGAGCATATGATTCGCACTCTCGACGGAAGGAGCGAAAGGAAACGGCCATGGCGCTCGTCGACATGTTCCTGAAGCTCGACGGAGTAGACGGCGAAAGCAGCGATCCCGCTCACAAGGGCGAGATCCAGATCGACGGCTTTCGCTTTAATTTGGTGAGCCCTCGCGATTCGTTCACGAACCAGGCCACCGGCGTGCGCCGATGGTCGCACCTGACGCTCCGCGCGAAGGTCGACAAGTCGACTCCGTTGCTCTTCATGAACCTCGCTACCAACGGGAAGATCCCGAAGGCGGTCCTGACGTGCCGCAAGGCCGGCAAGGAGCAGTTCGAGTATTTCAAGGTAACGCTCTCCGAGGTCCTCGTCGTGAAGGTTCAGGCCGGCGACCTCGATGCCGGTGGAGGTGACGTGATCCCGCAGTGCGAATTCGACCTTGGGTTCGGAAAGATCGAGATTCTCGCCAAGGAGCAGACGAGCCTGGGTCCGACGTCGGGTGGGGTCATGTTCGTGGACAACCTGATGTCGAAGTAATGAAAGACGTTCGTGAGGAGCCTCCGCCCGCGGTCGCGGGGATCGGTGCGTTCGTGATGATCGCCGTCACGCGTTTGTCGGAGTGAGGTTGAATTCCGTCGTACACGACCTATGTTTGCCAGCGAGACCGAGCGACGAGAGAACGTCATTAACAACATCCACCCAGGCGGGTGAAAGGAGCAGCCAATGGCAGTAGTTGATTTTTTCCTGAAGCTGACCGGGATCGACGGCGAGGCTAAAGACAAGACCCACAAGAACGAGATCCAGCTCGAATCCTGGTCCTGGAGTGAGCAACAGCAGGGTTCGGGCGCTAGCGGAGGGGGATCCGGTGCCGGCAAGGTCTCCGGCGGCGACTTTCATTTCACGATGAAAGTCAACAAGGCCTCGCCAAAATTGTTCCTCGCGTGCGCCAACGGCGAGCACCTTACGGAGGGAACCTTGGTGGCCCGCAAGGCGGGAAAGGAACAGCTGGAGTTCCTCAAGATCAAGCTCAGCGAAGTTCTCGTCTCCAGCTACCAGACGGGGGGTTCGGGGTCTTCCGACATCGTCCCGATCGACCAGGTCTCGTTGAACTTCGCGAAAATGGAGATGGAGTACAAAGAGCAGACGGAGACCGGCACTGGCGGTGGCTCGACCAAGGCGAACTGGAACTTCAAGGAGAACACGGGCTCCTGAGCCCTTCGACCTGCTCCTCGTCGCGTTCCCCGACGGCCCTCACCTTCCGGCGAGGGCCGTCATTTTTTCGGCTTCATGCCACGGCAGCGGGAGGCAGCGGGCGGAACTCGAGCTGCCGGGCCTCGAACAGCGCCACGTCGTCTTCGTCCACCTGGAACGTCTTGAGCCCCGCGCCGCGAGACAGGTCGTCGGCCAGCGGGATCCAGGCCGTCATCCTCCCGAGCCGCAGCTGGTCGTCCGCGTTCCGGCACGTTCCCTCGTAGAGAGCCGGCACGTACACGTCGCCGACCGTGCCGTCCAGGGCCTCGACCTTCGCGCGGGCCCAGACGAGGTCCCGGAGCTTCGACGGGGGGCTGATCTCCACGCGGCGGATCTGCTCGAACGGAAGCCACGTGTACTTGTCCTTCACGATCAGCTCCAAGACGGGCCCGATCACGTCGTCGCAATCGCGGAAGTCGGCGAAGGGCCGTCCGTTCAGCGTCCCCAGCAGCGCGGGACGCTCTTCTTCCGCCCGGTCGAGGAGGATCCTGGCCTCGGCGAAGTTCCCCTCGCGGATCCGGTTGATGGCGTCCAGGTGCCGGTCCACGTACGGGGGTGGCTCGTTCAGGAAGTGGGGATGGAGGCCCTCCGAGAAGAGGCGTTCTCGCGTGCGCTCGGCCTGGATGTTCGCCAGGTACACCTGAACCGCGAGGGCCTCGTTCGGGCCCGCTTGCCCGAGAACCTCGATCTGCTTCTGGGCACGGTCCCAGTCGCCCGCGAACGAGAGGAGCTCGAACAGGAAAATGCGCATGGGGCCGTCGGCCGGGTTCGCCTTGACCTCGGCCGTGAGGGCCTTGATCGCCGCCTGGAGTTGACCGGCCTGATAAAGCTCACGTGGTGTCGGCATGCTTTCTCCTCGCTTCTGCACCAGCTCTGCTTCTGCACCAGCTCTTGACCAGGGTCCGCGCGATCGCTATCCTTTCTACATTCTAACTGTTAGCCCCCAAATGGCATAAGCGTCTCTGGCCGGAGGAAATCGTCGCAATGCCGTCAGCTCCCGTTTTCAACCTGGACGCCCTGCTCGCGCCGATCGCGGGAGAAAACCCGAGTGGGGAGAACCTCCAGTACTCGGGGCTCCACGACGAGATCCGCGAGGCGCGTCGCGCCGACGACGACGTTCCGCAGGGGGACTGGGTTCACGAGCTGAAGGTCGCCGACTGGGAGAAGGTGGCCGAGCTCGCCGGTGAGAGCCTGAGCGGCAAGACGAAGGACCTCCAGATCATCGCCTGGCTTTCCGAAGCCGCCGTGAGCATGAACGGATTCCCGGGCCTGAGGGACTCGCTGAAGCTCGCGAACGGGCTTCTCGAGACCTTCTGGGAGACGCTGTATCCCGAGATCGACGAGGGAAACGATCTCGAAGCGCGGGCCAATGCGCTCGCGTGGATGGACCGCCAGGCCGCGGAGGCCGTCAGGAAGATCCCGCTGACGAAGCGCTCCGGTGCGAACTACGGCTTCTTCCAGTGGGAAGAGGCGTTGCAGTACGACTTTCCGGCCGACACGTCGAAGCTCTCCGGCGAGGCGCTTCAGCAACTCGAAGAGAAGCGCGCACGCGCCCAGATGGACCACAAGATCACGGGCGAGGAGGTCCGGAAGGCCAAGAGCGAGACGCGCCGCGCCTTCTACGAGGAGCTCCACGCGGACGTCGCCGAGAGCTGGGCGGCTCTGAAGGCCCTCGACAAGCAGATGGACGCCCGCTTTTCGCGCCAGACTCCGGGGCTCGGCAGTCTCACGAAGACTCTCGAGGGAATCCGGACGCTGCTCGAGAAGGTCGTCAAGGAAAAGAGGATCGAAGAGCCGGACCCGTCCGACGTGGCGGAAGGGGCCGAGGGCGAGACAGCGGGAGGCGCGGCAGGCGGGCCAGGCGGAGCCATTCGGGCACGGGACCAGGCGCTCGCACAGCTCGCGCAGGTCGCCGACTACTTCCGGAGGACCGAGCCGCACAGCCCGGTCTCGTACCTCGTTCAGCGCGCCATCGCGTGGGGGCAGATGCCGCTCGACGCCTGGCTCGTCGATGTGATCAAGGACAACAGCGTTCTCGCCGGTCTGCGTGAAACTCTCGGCCTCAAAGGCGAGTCCGGCAGCACGGGAACCTGAGGGAGGGAACCATGCCGAAGAAGGAAAGTATCCAGCAGAAACTGAAGAGGATTCGCCCTCCCCGCGTTCAGATCACATATGACGTGGAGATCGGCGGGGCCATCGAGATGAAGGAGCTGCCGTTCGTCGTCGGAGTCCTCGGCGACTTCTCCGGCCAGCCCGTCGAACCGCTCCCGAGGCTGAAAGATCGGAAACTGATCGAGATCGACCGCGACAACTTCGATCAGGTGCTCGCGGCGCAGGCGCCGCGCCTGGCCCTTCGCGTCGATAACAAGCTGTCCGACGACGGCAGCAAGATGAACGTCGAGATGAAGTTCAACAACATGACGGACTTCGAGCCCGATCAAGTGGTCCAGCAGGTCGAGCCCCTGAGAAAGCTCGTCGAAGCGCGCCAGAAGCTTCGTGACATCCTGTCGAAGACCGACGGTAACGACAAACTGGAAGCCATGCTGACGGACCTCCTCAAGGACCCGAACGCCCAGAAGCAGCTCGGAAAGCAGCTCGGCGTCGTGACGGACGAGGAAGGGAAGAAGGAAGAACCCCATGAGTAAGAACCCCGAGAAGAGGGCCGAATCCGAATCCGTCGTTCGGGAGCAGGAGGGGGGTCTTCTCAACAAGATCCTCGAGAGCGGGCGTCTGGCGCTTCGCGAGGACCAGGTCGACAACGCCAAGGACATGCTGGCCGAGTTCGTCCAGCAGGCCCTTCAAGGGCAGGTCGTCCTCTCCAAGGACCTCGAATCGACGATCAACACGCGCATCGCGGCGATCGACAAGCTCCTGTCGGCGCAGCTCAACGAAGTCATGCACCACCCGGACTTCCAGAAGCTCGAGGGAAGCTGGCGCGGCCTGAAGCATCTCGTGTTCGAAAGCGAGACCTCGACGATGCTCAAGATCCGCGTGCTGAACGTGTCCAAGAAGGATCTCCTGAAGGACCTCGAGCGGGCCGCGGAATTCGACCAGTCCGCGCTCTTCAAGAAGGTCTACGAAGAAGAGTACGGAACGTTCGGCGGCGCCCCTTTCGGCGCGTTGATCGGGGATTACGAATTCGGCAACCATCCGCAGGACATGTCGCTCCTCGAGAAAATCTCGGGCGTTGCCGCCGCGGCCAACGCGCCCTTCATCTCGGCGGCCTCGCCCGAGATGTTCGGCTGGCAGACCTATACCGAGCTGACTGAAGTGCGCGACCTCGCCAAGATCTTCGATCGGACCGAGTATGCGAAGTGGCGCTCGTTCCGCGACTCGGAGGACTCGCGCTACGTGGGGCTCACCCTCCCCCACACTCTCATGCGTCTCCCGTATGGCACCAACACGGTCCCGACCGAGTCTTTCAATTTCGAGGAGGACGTGGACGGCAAGGACCACAAGAAGTACCTCTGGGGAAACGCCGCCTACTCGTTCGGGACGCGCCTGACCGAGGCCTTCGCGCTCTACAACTGGACCGTCGCGATTCGCGGCGTGGAGGGGGGTGGGCTCGTCCAGGGGCTCCCGGCGCACACCTTCCAGACCGACGAAGGCGACGTGGCGCTGAAGTGCCCGACCGAGATCGCGATCACCGACCGCCGCGAGAAGGAATTCTCGGACCTCGGCTTCATCTCGCTCGTCCACTGCAAGAACACCGACTACGCGGCGTTCTTCGGCGGGCAGTCGGCCCAGAAGGCGAAGAAGTACGACACCGATTTCGCGAACGCGAACGCGCGTCTCTCGACGCAGCTCCCCTATATCTTCGCCGTGTCCCGTTTCGCCCACTACCTCAAGTCGATCATGCGGGACAAGATCGGCAGCTTCGCCTCGCGCAAAGACGTGGAATTCTTCCTCAACAAGTGGATCTCGAATTACGTCACGCCCGACGACACGGCCTCGCCGGCGGTCAAGGCGCAGTTCCCCCTTCGCGAGGCCCGCATCGAAGTGGCGGAAGTTCCGGGCAAGCCCGGTGTCTACAAGGCGATCGCATTCCTCAGGCCGCACTTCCAGCTCGACGAGCTGTCGGTCTCCCTGCGGCTGGTGGCTGAGCTGCCGGCTCCGACGAGGAAGTAAGGGACGGGACGGCCAAAGGCCGGCGAATCGTCGCCGGCCTCGGCACCCGCCCCGGCGACGCGCCATGCCGAGGATCGACGACGAGATCCGGATCAACCTGTCGGTCCTCGACCGGCTCGTCGACTTCGAGCCGGAGGCGAAAGCTGAGCCTCCTGCTTCGCGGTCGAAGGCCCTTCGCCAGGTCAAACAGGCCCTCAAGCGCGACCTCGAGTGGCTCCTCAACACGCGCCGCGTGCTCGAGGTGCCCGACGAGCTGCCGCTCCTCGCCGACTCCATCCTCGCGTACGGCCTTCCGGACTTTTCCACCTTGAGCGTGCGAAGCGTCGGGGATCAGCACGACCTCACCCGCGCGCTCGAAGGCACGCTCAAGCGGTTCGAGCCCCGCCTCGAGGACATCGTCGTCAGCGTCGCGAACGCGTCCGTGCTCGAGCGCGCCTTCCGCTTCAAGATCGAGGCGCGACTGCGCATCGATCCGGTCTCCGAGCCGATCTCTTTCGACACGACGCTTCAGCTCGGGAGCGGCAACTTCGCGGTCAAGGGCGACTGATGCGCAGCGATCTCCTGGAGTACTACGAGCGCGAGCTGAGCTTCCTCCGCCAGATGGGGGCCGAGTTCGCCGACAAGTACCCGAAGGTCGCGTCCCGCCTGCAGCTCGAACCGGGCAAGTGCGAGGACCCGCACGTCGAACGGCTCCTCGAGGCCTTCGCGTTCCTCGCGGCACGCGTGCGCCTCAAGATCGACGACGAGTTCCCCGAGATCACGGAATCGCTCCTCGGAATCCTGTACCCCACGTTTCTCGCGCCCGTGCCCTCGATGTCCGTGGTCCAATTCGTCCTCAATTCCGAGCAGGTGAGCGTGCAAACGGGGCAGACGATTCCGAAAGCCTCGACGCTCGCGTCCGCCCCCGTCGACGGAATCCCGTGCCGCTTCCGGACCGCTTATCCGGTCACGATCTGGCCCGTCGAGGTGAGAGCCGCCCGCTTCGAGCAGGCGCCCGCGGTCACGATCGAGGGCCGCGATGCGCGGACGGTGCTCCACCTCGATCTGCACATCCTCGGAGGCGCCGCGCTGTCCGAGCTCAAGGAGAAGGCGTCCGAGGGCGACGAGCGCCCGCTCTCCCGGCTTCGCTTCTACCTGCAGGGCGAAGGCAAGGTCGTCCACTCGCTCTACGAGCTGCTCTTCAACGACGCGCTCGCCGTCGAGCTCCGGCCGGGGGCCTCGGCGCCCGACTCCGAGGCGGTCACGCTGGGGCCGGAGGCTCTCAGACCGGTCGGCTTCGACGACGACGAGACGCTCCTGCCGACACCGGACCGCCTCTTCCGGGGATACCGCGTCCTCCAGGAATACTTCTCCTTCCCGGAGAAGTTTCTCTTCGTGGACCTCGACGGGCTCGAGCGGCTCAAAGGGCGCGCCTTCACGGACACGCTCGACGTGCGGATCCTCCTGGGACGTCCCTTCGCCGCGGAACGGAGCATCTCGGCGCAGACCTTCCGGCTGCATGCCACTCCGGTCGTGAACCTCTTCTCGCAGATGGCCGAGCCCATCCGGGTCACCCATCTGAGCCACGAGTACCGCGTCATTCCGAACCTGAGGCGACCGGGGGCGCACGAGGTCTGGTCGGTCGACAGCGTGACGTCGACGGGCGCCGACCTCGATACCGTGCGGACGTATCAGCCGTTCTTCGCGTTCCGCCACGACGCGGAGCGCACAGGCCAGCAAGCCCTCTGGCACGCGAGCCGGCGCCCGTCGGAGCGCAAGGACGACGAAGGGACCGAGGTCTTCCTCACCCTCGTCGACATGAACTTCGATCCGACCGTGCCCGACACCGACACCCTCACCGTGCACGTGACCAGCTCGAACCGCGACCTTCCGGGCCGCCTCCCGTTCGGCAATCCCGAGGGGGACTTCCAGCTCGAAGGGCCCGGGGTTTTCACCGCGATCCGAAGCCTCGTGAAGCCGACCGCGAGCCTTCGGCCGCCGCTCCGGCGCGGGGCGCACTGGAGGCTCATCTCGCACCTCGCCCTGAACGTCCTGTCGCTCGTCGAGCGCGAGGGAGAGAAGGGCCCGGAGGCACTGCGGGAAATCCTGCGGCTCTACGACATCTCCGATTCGTCGGTCACCCGGCAGCAGATCGACGGGATCTCGAAGCTCTCCGCGCGCCGGGTCGTCCGGCCGCTCCGCGACATCCACCCGGGATTCGTGAGGGGACTCGAGGTCTCGATCGACTTCGACGAGCAGAACTTCGTCGGCTCGGGCGTTTACCTTTTCGCGTCCGTGCTCGAGCGCTTCCTCTCGCTCTACGCGTCCGTGAACTCCTTCAGCCAGCTCGTGGCGTCGACGAAGCAGCGCGAGGGAGTCATGCGCCGCTGGCCGCCACGCACCGGCGACCAGATCGTCCTTTGATCGAGCGGCTGCGGACGCGCCCCGAGCACTTCGGGTTCTTTCAGGCTGTCCGGCTGCTGTCGCGGCTCTCGCCGTCCCGCGCCCCGGTCGGCCACGACGGGCCGCCTGCGCGCGAGACCGCGCGCTTCAGAACCCGCGCCACCCTGGAGTTCCCGCCGAGCGAGATTCACGACCTCCGCGCCGATCCCGACGACCCCGACCGTCCCCCAGAAGTCACCGTCGCGATCGGAGGGACGACCGGGCCGCTCGGCGTTCTTCCCATCCCGTACACCGAGCTCCTCATCGAGCGGGTCCGTTACAAGGACTACGCGCTCTGGGAGTTCCTCGACCTTTTCAACCACCGCTTCCTGTCGCTGTTCCACCGCGCCTGGCAGAAGTACCGCTTCCCCGTGGTGTACGAGAGCGGCGGCGACGATCCCTTCATCGAGGGCCTCTTCGCGCTGATCGGCCTCGGCACGGGGGGGCTCCGCGGGCGCCAGAGCGTCTCCGACGACGCGCTCCTCCTGTACGCCGGCCTCATCGCGCAGCACCCGCACTCGGCGAGCGCGATCGAGGGAATCCTCCGCGATTACTTCGGGGTCCCGGCCGCGACACGGCAGTTCGTCGGACAGTGGCTCGACCTGGAGCCGGAAGACGCCTCAAAACTGGGGTCCAAAAACAGCCGCCTCGGCGTCGACCTCGTCTGCGGCGACCATGTCTGGAACAGCCAATCCCGCTTCCGGATCCGGCTCGGCCCGCTGGGCTTCACCTCCTTCCAGGCCTTTCTGCCTCGCGGAGGCGGCTGGAGGCCGCTGAACGAGCTCGTCCGATTCCTCGTCGGCGTCGAGTACGACTTCGACGTGCAGCTCGTCCTGAAGAAAGAGGAGATTCCCCAGTGCCACCTGGGGTCCGACGCCGCCGCCCCGCCGATGCTCGGCTGGACGACGTGGCTCAAGAGCGCCTCCTCGCCCGACGATGCCTCGGACCTGATTCTCGAGTCCATGAACTAGGATAAGAGCCCGTCCAAAAGCGCGAGAAGAGGAAGGAAGCGTCCATGAGCGCGAATCTGAAATCCCTTATCGGCCGAATGAACGACACCTGCCGGAACGCCCTCGAGGGGGCTGCCGGGCTCTGCCTCTCGCGGACGAACTACGACGTCGACGTCGAGCACCTGCTCGTCAAGCTGGGCGAAACGCCGGACACGGACTTCCACCGGATCCTCCGCCGGTTCGAGATCGACGAGTCCCGGCTCGCGAAAGACCTCGTGCGATCGCTCGACCGGCTCAAGACCGGGAACACCCGCACGCCGGCTCTCTCCCCCCGCCTCCCGAAGCTCGTCGAAGAAGCCTGGCTCCTCGGCTCGATCGATTTCGGCGCCTCCCGAGTCCGCTCCTCGCACATCCTTCTCGCTCTCCTCGAGAAGGAGGAATTCGCCCGTCTCGCGCGCGAGATCTCCAAGGAGTTCGCGGCGATCTCCGTCGAGACGCTGCGCAAGAGCTTCGCCGACATCGTGACCGGCTCGGTCGAAGACCGCGACGCCTCTTCGCTCGGCGAAGCGCCGGCCGGCGACACGGCGGGCGGTGCGACGGGCGTCCCCGGCCGGACGAAGGCGCTGGATCAATACACCGTCGACCTGACGGCTCGCGCGAAGGCCGGCCACATCGATCCGATCCTCGGCCGCGACTTCGAGATCCGGCAGGTCATCGACATCCTCACGCGCCGCCGCCAGAACAACCCTATCCTCACCGGAGAGGCCGGAGTCGGGAAGACGGCCGTCGTCGAGGGGTTCGCGCTGCGCATCGCCCAGGGAGACGTTCCCGGCCCGCTGAAGAACGTCGCCGTGAGGACTCTCGACCTCGGGCTCCTGCAGGCCGGAGCCGGAATCAAGGGCGAGTTCGAGAACCGCCTGAAGACGGTCATCGAGGAGGTGAAGGCCTCGCCCCAGCCGATCATCGTCTTCATCGACGAGGCGCACACCATGATTGGCGCCGGCGGCCAAGCCGGGCAGAACGACGCCGCGAACCTCCTGAAGCCGGCCCTCGCGCGCGGCGAGCTGCGCACGATCGCTGCGACGACCTGGGCCGAGTACAAGAAGTATTTCGAGAAGGACGCCGCTCTCGCGCGGCGTTTCCAGGTCGTCAAGGTCGAGGAGCCGACCGAGGCGGTCGGCATCATCATGATGAGAGGCCTCACGGAGCCTCTCGAGAACCACCACAAGGTCCGGATCCTCGACGAGGCCGTGGAGGACTCCGTTCGGCTGTCGCACCGCTACATCTCGGGTCGCCAGCTTCCCGACAAGTCCGTCTCCGTCCTGGACACGGCCTGCGCGCGCGTGGCGATCGGCCAGGCGGCGACGCCCCCCGCGGTCGAGGACGCGCAGCGGGCGATCGACCACGGCGCCGCCGAGATCGAGGCCCTCGCGCGCGAGGAGGCGACCGGTGTCGACCACAAGGAGCGCCTCGGCGAGCTTGCGGCAAAAAAGGCGGCCGAAGAGGAGAAGCTCACTGTCCTGAAGGCGCAGTGGGACAAGGAGCGGGAGCTTATCGGGAAGATCCGCGAGGTGAGGTCGAAGCTAGAGGATCTGGCCGCCCCGAAAAAGAAGGGGGCCGACGCGAAGTCCGCGGGGCCTGGCGCAAAGTCTGCGGCGGCCGCGGCCGCTCCCGCGACGCCTGCGGCCCCGCCGCAGGACCCCGCGGCGCTCCGGGCCGAGCTCGACACCCTCAACAGGGAGCTCGAGAAGGTGCAGGGCGAAACGCCCCTCATGCAGGCCTGCGTCAACTCGCAGACCATCGCCGAGGTCATCTCCGGGTGGACCGGGATCCCGGTCGGGAAGATGCTGACGGACGAGATCCACACGGTCCTCGCGCTCAAGGACCGGCTCGAGCAGCGCGTCATCGGCCAGTCGCACGCCCTCGAGGCGATCGCGAGCCGGATCCGGACCGCCCGCGCGAACCTGACGGATCCGCGCCGGCCCATCGGCGTCTTCCTCCTCGTCGGGCCGAGCGGCGTAGGCAAGACCGAGACCGCCCTGACGCTCGCGGAGGCGCTCTACGGCGGGGAGCGCAACCTCATCACGATCAACATGAGCGAGTACCAGGAGGCGCACACGGTCTCGTCGCTCAAGGGCTCGCCGCCGGGCTACGTCGGCTACGGCGAGGGGGGCGTCCTGACCGAGGCGGTCCGGCGCCGCCCCTACTCCGTCGTCCTCCTCGACGAGGTCGAGAAGGCGCACCCCGACGTCATGGAGCTCTTCTACCAGGTCTTCGACAAGGGGATGCTCGAGGACGGCGAAGGGCGTGAGATCGATTTCAAGAACACCGTCATCCTCCTGACGTCCAATGCCGCCACCGACACGCTGATGAAGCTCTGCGCCGATCCCGAGACCGCCCCGGAGCCCGAAAAGCTCGTGGAGGCGATCAAACCCGAGCTGAACAAGATCTTCAAGCCGGCCCTCCTCGGGCGGATGGTCATCGTCCCCTTCTACCCGATCTCGGACAACGTCATGCGGCAGATCATCAAGCTTCAGCTCGGTCGAATCGGGAGCCGGCTGAAGGAGAACCACGGCGCCTCGTTCAGCTTCGACGACTCTGTCATCAACGAGATCCTGGGGCGCTGCAAGGAGGTCGAAAGCGGCGCGCGCAACGTGGACCACATCCTGACGCGGACGGTTCTCCCGGAGATGTCCGGCGAGTTCCTCGCCCGGATGGCCGAGGGCCGGACGATGTCGCGCGTGCGCGTAACCGTCGGCGACGGCGGAAACTTCCGCTACGAGTTTGACTGATGCGATGCCCGAGCCCGGAAGAAAACCAGGTTCGTGACTCGCGTTACAGCGCGGGGGGCGCCGCCGACCTAGCTTCTGATCGCAGGACCGGTGAAGAGGGGGCCCAAATGCGTCCTCACCCAGTTTCGATGAGAATCGCCCGGCCATCCCCGTTCGAGAGGTGCTGAGTGGCCTACACGCAAGCCGGCCGCCGACTCAAGGTCACGACGCCGTTGGGCAAGGACGTTCTGCTCCTGAACGGCTTCTCGGGACACGAAGCGATATCCCGGCCTTTCTTTTTTCAACTCGAGTGTGTCGCCGAGAACGCCACGACGATCGCCTTCGACAAACTCCTGGGCCAGAAGATCACCGTCACGCTCTCGCTGCCGGGAGGCAAAGAGCGCTGCATCAACGGCGTCTGCAATCGGGTCGCTCAGGGAGGGCGAGACGCCACATTCACGCGGTATGTCCTGGACCTCGTGCCGCAGCCCTTCCTCCTCTCCCGAAAGACACAGAGCCGGATCTTTCAGCATCTCTCCATTCCCGACATCCTGAAGAAGGTCCTGACAGGTCTCGACGTCAAGTGGGAAATTAACGGAACGTTCCATCCCCGCGACTATTGCGTGCAGTACCGCGAGTCCGACTTCGCGTTCGCAAGCCGGCTCATGGAGGAGGAAGGGATCTACTACTTCTTCAAGCACAGCGACGGCAGTCACACGATGGTCGTCGCGAATACGCCGGGAAGCCACTCGGATCTTCCGGTCGAGAGCTCGCTCATCTTCGACGCCGTCGGGGGGGGGACCCGCG
>OCTA010000091.1_pt1 | contig 83089 bp, 67 predicted proteins | sample 1538991 | NCBI WGS metagenome assembly OCTA01 (sample SAMEA3539302, study PRJEB22396) | soil metagenome | biome: tundra; feature: field; material: soil | place: USA | collected 2010-05 | depth 0.15 m
GTCGGTGGCACTACCCTGCTCCGCCTCCCGATCCGGCCCCGACCCAGGTAGTGCCACCGACTGCAACCGGAACCTGCAGCGAAAACAACACGCCCGCTTGGGTTTGAATGCCGGCGACGCTAGCCTGAATGGGAACGTCTCCCTGGCCAAGCCCGGGTGGGACGATCAGGTTGATCTGATAAAGACCGGCGCTGGACAGTCCAACGAATATCGTCTTGACGGCGACATTATTGACGTAAAGGCTGACCTTGTTGTTGGTTGGCGCCGCACCGGTGAACGGCGCTCCGGCCAGGACAGCGGGAGTGGTCGGCCCGAACCCGACAGCGAAAAGTTCAACGATGTCGCCTGCCTGCGCGGCCACAGTGGGATAGCCAAGGGAATTCCCGGTCGGGCCGAGGATATCGTAGGATCCTCCACCGTTGGCTCCCGAACCGTCCGCCCTGAGAATGATTCCAGCCACATGTCCCGTTTGAAGCAGGTCGAACGACGGCGAAAACTCGCTCAGAGTCACGATTGATGTTGCCGTGCCGGCGGCAGTGGTCACGACTACGGATACCGGACCTGTGGCCGTGTCATCCGGCGCTTGTAAGTTGATCTGCCCGGGACTGACAAATTGGAGATACGCGGCTCTACCGTCGATCTCCACCTTGGTGCCGCCCAGCGACGTGGGAAAATCGCCGTTCCAGATGGCCGTTCCGCTGGCGAGGTTGTTCCCGAAAATCGATACCCATTCGCCTGGCTGGATGATGCTTACCGTGCCGCAAAGAGGAACGACGCCACCGGGCGAAATGGACGGTGCCTGCGCCTGGCTCGTGCGAGCGGCTGTCACGCCCGCGCCATTGAAGAATTTCACTCCGGCATCCTGCCTGGCCATGGCTAACCGGACGGCGCGCATCAACGGCATGCTCTTAGAACTCGCGAGAGTTTGTTTGGCGGCCCGGACGCTTGCCGCGCGCTCCGCCGTGATGTCACGGATGCCGCTGCCGATAATCGACGCCGAGGCGCTTGTCACCATCGCCATGGCCGAGCCGGTAACCGCTGCATAGAGCTGCCAGTTCCCCACACTGCGTTGCAGCGCCTCTCTCAGAGACGATGAGCGGAGGGTGGCGAAGTGAGCCTCCAGACGACGGTCCAGGTCGAGTTTTCGCGCTGCGCACATGATCGTTTACGATTTGCGCGAGAGGTCGTCATCGGGACCCTCGCCTTCTTCGCACATTCGTGAGTCTCGCATAATCGGAGATCTGTCTTAAGGTTACGCCAACCTATTGAGAACAACCAATAGCACTTTGGGGCTACTCCAATGCTCGTGGACGCTTTGGGTTTGAGGTTCTCTCGCCGAGTTGGGGCGTACACCTGCCGAGGCGTGAAGCGCCAGCGCAGTGCGGCGTGGCGAGACGCGGCGCGGGCCGACTTGACGGCGGGTTTCGTGAATGACGTTCCTGTTATCAAGCCTCCACCAAGGCGCCGGTCTGCACCAATTCGTTAACTTGCTTGACATCGGCAGCATCCAGCAGCACACCGCCCGCGGCGGCGTTCTCGGCAGCTTGCCCCGTGTCTCGCGCGCCCACCAGCGCGTGCGTGATGCCGGGCTGCGCGAGCGTCCAGGCGATCGCCAACTGGCCGTCCGTGAAGCTGTACTTCCGGGCGACCGGCCGCATCCGGTCGAGCATCTCGCTCACGCGAATGCGCGACCCTCGGCTGAACAGTGGGTTATGGCTGCGCAAATCGTCGTCCGGAAAGACGCGGTCCGGATCGACCTTGCCGGTCAACAGCCCGTTGGCCAGCGGCGAGTAGGCCAGCACCGCGATGTGGTTTTGCGCGCAATAGGGCAGATACTCGTGTTCCAATCCGCGATGGAGCATGCTGTACTGTTCCTGCGCGGCGTCCGCGGGCCCCACGGAACGGTATCGCCGCAACTGATCGAGTGTGCAGTTGGAGACTCCGATCGCACGAATCTTGCCCTGCTTTTTCAGGTCGAGAAGCGTGCCCATCGTCTCTTCGATCGGCGTCGTGGGGTCTTGCCAATGTGTCTGGTAGAGGTCGATATAGTCGGTCTCGAGCCGCTGCAAGCTCTGTTCGACTTCGTACCGTATGGATTCCGCGCCCAGGTAGCGATGAATGTGCGAGCCATCCTGATCGACAAAGAAGGTGCCCTTCGTGGTGTGCCAGACTAGGCCGCATTTGGTGGCCAGAATCACTTTGTCCCGGCGCCCGCGAATAGCGTCGCCCACGATGCGCTCGGAATGCCCGAGTCCATAGGCTGGCGCCGTGTCGATGAAGTTGACGCCGGCGTCGAGCGATGCGTGAATGGAGCGGACCGACTTCTGCACGTCGGTGCCGCCCCACATCCATCCGCCGATGGCCCAAGTGCCATGCGCCACGACGGAAGCTGTAATTCCAGATTGTCCAAGAGGTCTGTATATCATCATGTCCGCAGGAAGTGCAATTCGCAGGCCATACGAACGCCTGCTGATGGTAATCGACTTATACATGGAACGGAGAATCACCACGAAAGGGGCCCGCGAGCTAACTCACGAATTCGCGAATTACCGCGAGTTATGAGGTAGGAAACAAGTCGGCGGGCAAGCGGGCCGGGCATGCCCGGCCCCTACGGGTGACATGGCGAGTTCTTCGACCGGCAGATTCGGATCTATCGAAAGGACCGCTCCCTATGGTCGCGGCTCCGTTCGGAGGCGTGGCGAGCACTTTATCACACGGTCGAAGACCTAGAGTATTTGTGAAACGACGTATCAAGGCAGGAGAGCTGTTTTGAGGCTGGGTTTGAGAGGGATATCGGCGAGGCTGTGGGCATCCCATCCTCCGCCGAGCGCTTTCACTAACATCACCGACGCGACTAATTGGCCGCCTTGAATCTGCTCGGCCTGGCGTTGGTTCGATAACAGGCTTTGCTGGGCTGTGACCACGTCCAGATAAGTGACCAGCCCGCCGGTGTAGCGATTCAGCGCGATATCGAGCGCGCGTTGCGAGTCCGCGACGGCAGCATCCTGCGACTTAGCGGCGCCGTCGAACACTTTCAGTCCGGCCAGCGAATCCTCGACTTCTTGAAAGGCTACCAGCACGGTTTGGCGATATTGCGCCACCGAATCCTGGTAACCCGCTTTCGCGAAATCCACGCCGGCGCGGATGCGGCCCCCGGAAAACAGTGGCTGCGCCAATGTGGCGCCGACTGCCCACAGCGAGCTCGGCAACGAGATCAGGCTCGGGATGCCGGTGCTCTCGAGCCCGGCAGTGGCCGCCAGTTGCAAGCTGGGATAGTAGGCGGATTTGGCGACGCCGATCTGCGCGTTGGCCGCTGCCATTAGCCGCTCCTGCCGCGCAATGTCCGGACGTCGTTCCAGAACGTCGGACGGCACGCCAGCCGGTATCGCAGGCAGATACTTTTGCAGCGAGCCGGTCGCCACCCGAAAATCCGGAGCCGCCGCGCCGCACAACACGGCCAGCGCGTGCTCGTAGTTCGCGCGCAGTTGCCGCTCCAGCGTGGCTTGCGTGCGGGTGGCCTCCAACAGCGCCTGCTCCTGCGCCAAGTCTAGCCCGGAGGCGACTCCACCATCGTGACGGTTCTGGACTAGCGCCGTAGCCTTCTCCATTGCCGCGACCGTATCATCCAGAATGCGGATTTCCGCATCCACCTCCGAGAGCGTGAAGAAATCGGCGGCGGTCTCCGCGGATAGTACCAGTTTCACGTTCTCAACGTCAGCGCCGGTGGCCTGGTACGAGGCATTGGCGGCTTCCACGCTACGCCTGGTTCGCCCGAAAAGATCCGGTTCGTAACTGAGGACGAACGGCAAGTTCCACGCGCTTTGCGTGATGGGTCCGTCCACCACTCCTCCTAGAGATGGACGGTTCGCCGAAAGCCGGAACCTTTGGAACGAAGGCGACACGCCTGCCTGCGGGTAGAAGTCGCTGATGGCAACGGAAGCCAGCGCCCGCGCCTGCTGTAGTCGCGCGCTGGCCGAGACCAGATCCTGATTCGCGGCCAGCACGGTGGTCTCCAGCCGATTCAATTCATCATCGCGGAAGATCCCCCACCACGCGCCTTTCGGAATCTGATCTTTTGGATCGCCTGGCCGCCAGGGCCCTTCGGCGCGCCACGCCGCCGGTTGCGGCGCCGGAGGCGTGTGGTAATTCGGTCCAACGGGATGGCACGCGGCCAGCAGGATCGCGAGGCCGGCCGCTGCCGTGGCGCACGCACTCGTGCCGACGCCTGGCACACAGGTAGGATAGACCATCGCCTTTCGTGGTCTGTCATGCGTCTCGCCGGCGGCCCACCCTGACAGACGACACAAACCGATCGTCTGTCCTACCTGTGACATGAAGAGTGTGTACAGCGCGCGTCTCATGGCCGCTTCCTCTCTGAACCATCCGCGACCACGTGCACGATCTGGCCGGTCTCCAGCGAGTCGGGAGGATTTTCGACCACGCGATCGTTCGCCCGAACACCTTGCAGGATTTCCAGACTCGTGCCAAAATCGCGTCCGATCACGATCGGCCGTAGTTGCACCCGATCGCCCGGCCCAACTACCGCGACGGACGGCCCTTCGGACCGGAAGAGCATAGCGCTCGATGGCACCGATAGCCGGCCGCCATTCAACGGCACGTCAAAATGCACTTGCGCGTATGCGCCCGGCAATAGGCGCCCATCCTGGTTCGGGACATCCACCTCGGTGAGCAGCGTGCGCGTGTTTTGGTCGATGGCATTCGCCGTCCGCACCACGGTGCCGGTGAAGCGTGCGGCTGGAAACTCGGCTAGCGCGATCCACGCCCGCATGCCCGCGCGGATGGCTGGGGCATCGGCTTCCGGGATACTCACATATACGCGCAGCGGATCGATCAGCGCGAGATTGAAAAGCTCTTTGCCCGATCCGCCGTTGCCGGCATTCACTAACGCCCCGATGTCCACATTGCGCCGCGTGAGCACGCCCGCGAAGGGAGCGTAAACGTGCTTAAAGGATTCGAGCTGCTGCAGCCGCCGGACATTGGCGTCCGCGGCGGCCAGGTTCGCTTGCGCCTGCGCGTAATCGCTGGTCCTCTGGTCCAACTCCTGCTGAGAGACCGAGTCCGTTTTGCGCAATTCGCGCCAGCGGTCAGCGCTGGTGCGCGCCAGTTCCAGCGCCGCCACCATTTGCTGGCGGGCAGCTTGCGATTGCGAGAGTTCCTGGTCCACTTCCGGCGTATCCAGATCGGCCAGTAACTCGCCCTTCCGGACTGTCGCGCCGATGTCCTTATACCAACGCAGGAGATAGCCATTGGTTCGTGCGTAGATCGGCGACTCCGTGTAGGCCTGCACGCTACCCGGCAATTCCAACTCGTTCGACCGCGGCTCGGGCTGCGGGTAGCCGGCCGAAACCGTGGTCACCGCCAGGCGCGCGGTGTCCGCGGCCAACGTTACCTGCTCCTTCGCCCGCGCTTTGATGCTGAGCGCACCGGCGGCGAACAGACCCACCACGGCCACCAGTGCCGCCACTACCCAACGCCTGGAAGTGGGGGATTTACGATTCGTGGTTTCCGGTTCTGGTTCAACGATCGTCATTTCTTGGGTCGACATAATGTCCTCTCAGTTCAAAGACGACTTCCGTTCTCTAGCTCCGTGAATCAAACCGAAGACGGTGGGGACGAAGAACAAAGTCGCCACGGTGGCGAAGAGCAGCCCGCCGATCACGGCCCGCCCCAGCGGCGCGTTCTGCTCTCCGCCTTCGCCGAACCCCATCGCCATCGGCGCCATACCGATGATCATCGCAAGCGCGGTCATCAGGACCGGCCGCATGCGCGTATGCCCGGCCGCGACCGCGGCCTCCCGCGCCGGCATCCCTTCGTCCATCCGCTCGCGGGCGAAAGTAACCATCAGAATGCTGTTGGCGGTCGCCACGCCTACGCACATAATGGCGCCGGTGAGCGATGGCACGTTCAACGTCGTGTGAGTCAGCAGCAACGCCCAGGTGATTCCAGCCAGGGCGCCTGGCAATGCGGTGATGATAATGAACGGATCCAGCCACGATTGGAAGTTCACCACAATCAACAGGTAGGCGAGCACGATGGCCATCGCCACCCCGGCGCCCAGCCCGATGAACGACTGCGACATCGTGGAGACCTGGCCAGAGATCGTCAGGTGACTGCCCCGCGGGAGCTGCTTTTGGACCCGATCGGTCACGGCCCGCACATCGCGCGCCACGCCGCCGAGATCCCGGCCCTGCACCGATGCGAACACGTCCACCAGCGGCTGCACGTTGTAGTGAGAAATCACGGCGGGCTGGTTGACATGGTGGAACGACGCCAGGTTTCCCAGGATCTGCGGCTCCGGTGACGACGGAGTGCGGATCGGCATGTCGAGCAGCGCACGCACCGAATCCACTCGATACTGCGGCGTCTGCACGGCCACGTTGTAGCTGATTCCACTTTTCGGATTGAGCCAGAACGTGGGCGCGGTTTGAAAGCTGGAACTCAGGGAGACCAGCAGGTTCTGCGCCACGTCGCGCTGGCTGAGTCCCACCGATTGCGCGAAGGTCCGATCCACGTCCAGGTGCAGCGTGGGAGCGTCATAGGCCTGCTGAACGTGCACGTCCACGGCTCCCGGAATGTCGCGTATCCGGTTGGCCAATTCCCGGGCCACATTGTAATTGCCCAGTTGGTCGTTGCCGGCAATCTGTACGTCGATCGGCGCGGGCACGCCGAAGTTGAGAATCTGCGTGACGATGTCGGCCGGCTGGAAGGAGAATTGGGTGGCCGGGAATCTCCGCGGCAACTCCACCCGCAGCAGCTTCACATATTCCGGGGTCGGCCGGTGGCCCTCCTTGAGCGAGACCAGGATCTCGGCATCCGGTGTGCCGATCGTCCCCGCATTGCTATAGGAGAGATTGATGCCGCTGTAGGGCAGGCCGATGTTATCGAGCATGGTATCCAGTTCGCCGGGAGGGATCATGGTGCGGATGGTGTTTTCGATCTCGTCGGTCAGGCGCGCGGTCTCTTCGATCCGCAAACCGGTGCGCGCGCGCACGTGCAGACGCATCAATCCCGCGTCCACTTGCGGAAACAAGTCCTGGCCCAGCGCGAAAACGAAACCCAGGGATGCCGCACAAAGCATCAGAAATGCCGCCGCGAACCAGCCGCCGTGGCGCATCGAAGCCTCGAGCGCGCTTCGGTAACTATCGCGCATCCGGTCGAAGGCATTTTCAAAACGCTGGTGGAAGCGCCCAAACGCGCCGGGCGCCTGGTGTATATTGTGATTCCGCAACAGAAACATCACCATGGTGGGCACCAGCGTTCGCGACAGCAGATAAGAAGCCAGCATGGCAAAGATCACGGCCTCCGCCAGCGGCACGAACAGGAAGCGCGTGACCCCACTCAGGAAAAACATAGGAACGAATACGATGCAGATGCAGAGCGTGGAAACGAATGCGGGCACGGCGATCTCTTGCGCGCCGTGCAGAATGGCCTCGCGCAGCTCCTTTCCGAGCAGCCGGTTGCGCTCGATGTTCTCGATCTCCACGGTGGCATCGTCCACCAGGATTCCCACCGCCAGCGCCAGCCCGCCGAGCGTCATCAGGTTCATGGTTTCGCCCAGCGCGCTCAGACAAATCACCGAAACCAGAATAGCCAGCGGGATCGAAATGGCGATGATCAGGGTGCTGCGCCAATTGCCCAGGAAGAGCAGGATCATGGCGGCCGTGAGGCAGGCCGCGGTGAGCGCTTCGCGAATCACGCCCTGGACGGCCGCGCGCACGAAGATGGATTGATCGAAGAGCGGCGTTATCTTGAGCTCCGGCGGCAATCCAGCGGCCGCCGCCGTCAGCGCCGCCCGCACGTCGTGCACAATCGCGAGCGTGGATGCGGAGCCGGTCTTGTAGACACTCAGCAGCGCGCTGCGGTGGCCGTCCTGCCGCACTATATTGGTCTGCGGCGAAAAACCGTCGCGCACGTTGGCCACATCGCGGATATAGATTGTCGCGCCATTGGCCGTCCTCACCGGCAGATTGTTCAGCTCGTCGATGGTCTGGGTGCTGCCGTTCATTTCCACCTGATATTCCAGCGGCCCGAGTTTGGCCGTGCCGGACGGCAGAATCAGGTTTTCCGCGCTGATCGCATTCACCACATCGGTCGGCGACAGCCCCTTGGCTTGCATGGCCGCCGAGTCGATATCGATCGAAACCAGCCGCTGTTTGCCGCCATACGGCCACGGAACCGAAGCGCCCTGTACGGTCGCCAACTGGGTCCGGATCACGTTGGCGCCAAGGTCGAACAACTGTTGCTCGCTCAGCCGCGTGCTGCTCAGGCCGATCTGTAGCACCGGCACGGTGGACGCGCTATAGCTCAGGATCAGCGGCGCCGTGGTCCCCGGCGGAAGCTGGCGAAGCTGCGCCTGGCAGATCGCCGTGACCTGTGCCAGCGCCGTCGCGATGGTCACCGACGGGCGGAAGAACAGTTTGATGACGCCGATTCCGTTGTAGGACTGCGACTCCATATGTTCGATATCATTGACCGTTGTCGTGATGCTGCGCTCGGTAATCGTGACGATTCGGTCCGACATCTCTTCGGGGGGGAATCCGTCGTACGTCCAGATCACGCTCACCACCGGTATCCCGATGTTCGGAAAGATATCCGTAGGTGTGCGCAGGATCACCAGTGGGCTGACCAGCAGGATGAGCATCGCCAGCACCACGAACGTATAAGGGCGACTGAGTGCGACTCTTACAATCCACATGTGAGCATCCCTGCCGGTTAGGAATGCAACCGGGAGGCCGAACTTAGCGGCTCACATCTGCTTGAAACGGCGAGGTCTCGACAAATCTGGCACGGCGCCGGCCGGTTTCGATCTCGCGAATTCGCGAGATCTCACGAGGCCGCCGAACGGAACTTGAACTTATCGATCTTCAGCGCGCGGATCTTGGACTCGAGGGTGGACGCCGGGATACGCAGCCGCGCCGCGGCGCCGCGCGGTCCGGCGACCTTTCCTTTCGTTTCGGCAAGCGCCGCCTCGATCGACTCTTTCTCGTTTCCTCTCAGAACGTCCCCGTTCGAAGCCGCTTTGGGCAACTCACTGACACCGAGCACGGTCGGGTCGATGCGCAGCGTGCCGCCCTCGGCGAGAATGACGCTTCGCTCGATCACATTCTGCAGCTCCCGGATATTTCCGGGCCAGTGATACGTTTGCAGCAGTTCCATCGTCTGCCGGTCCACCCGGCTGACCTTGCGGCCCAGGCGTTCTCCGAACCGCGCCACGAAGTATTCCACCAGTGGCAGGATGTCCTCGCTGCGCTCCCGCAGCGGTGGCACCACCAGCGGAAAAACGTTCAGGCGATAGTACAAGTCTCCGCGGAACTCCCGCTGCTCCACCATAGCCGGCAGATTGCGGCTGGTAGCGGCCACCAACCGGACGTTGACTTTGATCGTGTGCGTGCTGCCCAGGCGCTCAAACTCCTGCTCCTGAAGAACCCGCAACAGCTTGGGCTGCAACTCCGGCGGTATGTCTCCCACTTCATCCAGAAACAAAGTTCCCTGGTGCGCCAGTTCGAATCGCCCGGTCCTGCGCGCGATGGCACCGGTGAACGCGCCTTTCTCGTGGCCGAACAATTCGCTCTCGAGCAGCCCCAGTGGGATCGCCGCGCAATTCACTTTCACGAAAGTGTGGTCGCGGCGCCCGCTCATATTATGGATGGCCCGCGCGACGAGCTCCTTGCCGGTACCGGTCTCGCCCAGAATCAAGACGGTGGAATCCGTCGGCGCCACGATGGCCACTTGTTTCAGGACGTTTTTCAGCGCCGCGCTGGAGCCGACGATCTCCTCGAAGTTCCGCTCGCGGCGGATCTCTTCGTTCAGGTAGACACGCTCCTCGGCCAGCCTCTGTCTGGATTCGGCCACCTGATAATAGTCCAGCGCATTATCCGCCGCCAGCGCCACCTGGCTGGCCACTTGACGGAGGAAGTCCACATCGTCCTGCGTAAACGCCCGCTCCGGAAACCGGCCGACATTCAGCGTGCCGAGCAAACGCTCGCGAGCAACCAGCGGAAAAAAACACGCCGACTTCAATCCCAAGGCGATTGAGGGATTGATCTTCGGATCGAAGCGCGCCAGTTCTTCGGCGCCCAGCACCAGGGCCTTGCCCGTTTCGAGGACCATGCCGGCCGGCGTCCCAACCCGCGGCACAAGCAGCTCTTCGGCCATAGGTTCGGGCAACTCGGAAAAACCCCGCGCATAGATCCGCAACCACTCGCCGTCCGGCTCCGGCAGGATTACGCTGGCGTAATCGCAGCGCATCGCCCGCCGCACGTTGGAGGATACTGCACGCAACAGCTCCCGCAAGTCCAGATTCGGCGCCAGCGTATTGTTCAGGTCCAGCAGCAGCCGGAGGCGGTCGCGTTCCTCGGCCAAGGCTGCTTGTAATTCGCAAGCCTCCTCGTGCGCCAGAACACTGTCTACCGCCACCGCAATTTGCCGGGCCACTTGCCCCAAGAACTCGACGTCCACGCCCGAATAGGCGTGGAGCCGGGCATGGCCGAAGCCTACCGCGCCCAAGCGCCGGTGGGCCGTGGTCAGCGGCAAAATGCAGCACGAACGGATGCCGTTGTCCAGCAGCAACTGAAATGCCTTCTGGTAGCGCGTGTCTTCCTCGACGTTGGAAACCACCAGCGGCTCCTGCGTGCTCCACGCTACCGCGCTGGGCGATTCCTCCATCGTCCTTTCCAGCGGCCATGCGCTTTGCTCGGCCGCCTCCCGCGCTGTCCCTACCAGTACGTGCAGCCGCATGCGGTTGCGGTCCGCATCGTGCAGCACCAGCCACAGCGCTTCGAAACTGACCACGCGCGGCAGGCGCTCCACAAGGTCCCGGAACAGCGCGGTCAGATCGCGGTGCAAGGCTATCGCTTCCGACACTTCCAGCAAAGCCTGGTATTGGCGAGGAGCGTCGGCCAATACGCAGAACGGCGCGGCCATATTATTGAGATTCCGACACAGAGCTGGAAGATGCACCTCGACGAACGAGATGCCCCAAAAACGGCACCGACGAGTGAGCACAATAACCATGTCGAGCGGAACTGAGAATAAAAATACTGCCCTTTGCCCTCTTCTTCCAACGAAATCCCGCAATATGGTGCCAGCCAAGGCAAATGCGGAAACTCCGGAAGTCATTGGGAGGACTGAGAAAGCTCGACTGTATAGAGGATCACGTCTAATATAATCATGCTATTCCCCACCGCCGTCGTTGCCTGTAAAATTACTACCCATGAAGAACCGATTTGCAGTCGTGGCTGTTCTTGCCATCGTCGCCAGCACGTCAGGCCTTGCGGCCGAGCAGAGAACGATTACCGGGTGGGTCCTCGACTCGGCGTGTGCTTTCACTAAAGGACTGAAAAAGCCCATCAGTGCCGAGTGCGCGATAGCTTGCGCCAAGAGCGGATCGCCGCTCGTCATCTTGCAAGACGACGGCACCATTTACTGGCCGATCGCAGAAACGATGCCGGCGGAAGGTCAGAATAAACGGCTCATGCCGTTTGCCGGCAAACGCATCAGGGCGACAGGCAAGATCTATGTGCGCGGCGGCTCCAACGCGATTGTCCTCGACAACATCGCCGAAGCAACTGGCCAGTAAATCCACCGCCTTCGCTAATCGCTGACCGCTGGGCAGCTATTTGTATCTGAGCGCGATCATTGGGTCTACGCCGGCGGCGCGCCGGGCAGGCAAGTAGCTCGCGAGCAATGCCACAACTGACAGCCCGAGAGCTACGTCGGCTGAAATCGTCGGGTCGGTGGCGCGCACCTTGTCAACGACCGACAAAGAGTCGAGCGCGAGTTGCGCCGGTGGCTGGTGAGTCACCACCATGCCGAAGTGATTGGGCAGTCGCGCGACCTGCCTAAGACCTGAACGACTATCGGTGAAACTGGTCACCGGTTGCGAGCAATGTCAGGGCACCGGAAAGACCTATCGGGGGTGCCGCTGCCACCAGTGTGACGGCCGAGGAACCGTATGGGTAGTCGTGCACGCCCCAGGTTTCGGGCCATCCTCTGAATGAGCCCGTGCTGAAGACGGCGAGCCACGGTGGTCGACTGAATTACCATGCCAGGAACACTGCATTCTGACGTCGCAGTGGAGTCGCCCGCGAAGAGCGGCCCCGGATTTCGGAGGACCCGCATCACAGCAGGTTCATCATCCAAGGACGCCGGCAAACCACAGAATTGCCACCATCCCGGTGCGGACGGCGCCAGTTCTACGGGAGCGTTAAGACCTGATATCGCTACGGCTACTCGCGCTCTTTCGTATTCGAGTTGAGCCTCCGGCTCGCCTACTGCTACGAAGAGGCACGCCCTCGATTCGGGATGACCATTGGCTTCTCCGGTTGAACGGCGTCGTTGCCGATGAGAGCTCGGCGGGCCGTGGTTCGGCACCCGGTCGCCGCGACGACCTCGGCGAGGAGAGCCGCCGGTTTGATGGGCTTGGTCACGTAGCCATCCATGCCCGCATCGAGACAGCGTTCTTTGTCGCCCTTCATGGCGTGCGCCGTCATGGCGAGAATGGGAATACGCTGGCCCGTGGCCTTCTCTTTGGTGCGGATGGCGGTGGTGGCCTCGAAACCGTCCATTTCCGGCATCTGCACGTCCATCAGGATGACGTCGAACGCTTGCTCGTCGAACAGATCGATCGCCTGGCGGCCGTTGCAGGCCACAGTGACTGTGTGACCGCGTTTCTCCAAGAGAATACTAGCGACGCGTTGATTGATGCTGTTGTCTTCCACGAGCAAGATTCTCAGCGGGCAGAGTCCCCTCCCTTCTGCCGTTTCATCGCATTGCGTTGCCGAGGCGGGGCTGGAGGCCGCCGGTTGCAATCCTTGATGGAGCGCTGCGATCAGGGCGCGGCTCAGCCCTCGCCGCGTCACTGGCTTGGCCAAGTGAGTGGCCGCGCCAACTTCCCGGCAGGCAGCGGCATCGCCGGGTCTCCCAGGCGAGGTCAGCATGACGATCGTGGGTGGCGTCAGCGCGGGGGATCGATTGATGAGCCGGATCAGCGCAAAACCGTCCATCTGCGGCATTTGAGCGTCAGCCAGCACCAACGGAAACGGCCGGCCTTCCCGCTCAGCCCGGTCGAGAATCTCACGTGCCGCGGGGCCGCTGTCCGCCAGGGTGACTTCCATGCCCCAGCCAGCCATCATTTCGCTGAGAACGCGCCGGCTGGTGGCGTTGTCATCGACGGCGAGCACGGCAACCCCCACAAGAGAGTCGATCCCCGCGAGGCGCAGCGGAGGCTCGCCAACCGCGGTTTTGGCCTGGGCGGTGAAATGGAAGCTGCTGCCGCGGCCTTGTTCGCTCTCGACCCAGATACGGCCACCCAGCATCGCGACGAGACGGGAAGAGATGGTGAGTCCCAGTCCAGTGCCGCCGTACTTGCGGGCCATGGAAGCGTCAGCCTGGCTGAAAGCTTCGAAAATGAGGTGCTGCTTTTCCGCCGGAATGCCGATCCCGGTGTCGGTCACGACGAAGTGCAGAGTCACGCCATCGCCATCGGGAACCTCGCCACTTACCCGCAGGCCAACCTCGCCGCGCTCGGTGAATTTCAGGGCATTGCCGAGCAGATTCGTGATCACCTGGCGCAGGCGGTTCGCATCGGAGCAAACCATCACAGGCGTTCCGGGGCACACCTCGCAAGTGAGCTCGATGCCTTTTTCGGATGCGCGCAGAGCAAATGTCCCGACGATCTCCTCTGCCCAGTCATGTACATTGAATCCCGTGACTTCCAAGTCCAGTTTGCCGGCTTCAATTTTGGAAAAGTCGAGAATGTCGTTGATCACGACGAGCAAGGCGTCGGCCGAGTTACGGGCCGTGAGGAGACAATCGGCCTGTTCTGGGGAAGGTTGGGTTTCGAGGGCGAGTTCTATCATTCCCATCACACCGTTCATGGGCGTCCGGATCTCGTGGCTCATGTTGGCCAGAAATTCGCTCTTGGCGCGGCTAGCGGCCTCAGCTTCCTCCTTCAGCGCGGCGGTCTGCTTCAGTTGGCGGCGGATGACAGCGGTCTGCTGCTCGACGCGGTGCCTGAGCACGGCAACCCAGAAGAGCACGGTCAGGGTAACGGCCAGCACCAGGCTGATCACCATCAGCGCATGGCCGGCCGTCCACCAGGAAGGATTCGCGAGCACGACGACATCCTTCGGCGAGCGCAGCAGGATGCGAAACGACTTCGGCCGCGCCAAGCCTCCTTGCATCATTGTGCTCTGCGTGTCCACTTGCACGGAACAAATCCCCGTGATGCTGAGCTTACTGCCATCCTTCCAGTCCAGCGTCGGATTCCCGTTCGAGCCACCGTCGGTTCCGCTGGGAAGGACCACGGGGAAAAGGAAGTTACCCGATGTCAAGACCAGGGTCGGGTCCTTGGTGGTGCGGTCCCAGCCGATCAAGCTACCCTCAATTCGCACCAACGCACCGTCATAACTGCCGCCGAAAGCCTGGTCTGCCGTCACCTGCTTGGCGGCCACTGGCTGGCCGCTGCCCAACAACTTGACCGTGGCATCCGTCATGGTGGGCGTGTAATCCCCAACCACCGGGAAGCCGGCCACATCCACCAGGTTCCCCGCGGCGAGGGGCGTCAATTGGGCGGTTTGGACACAAATCCCCTGGCTCCGATCCTGTAGGCAGACCACCCTGCCAGGCCACGCGAGTGTCACGTGACCGCGAATGTGCACTCTATGCACGAAATCGACATCCGGAGTAAATCGCAACAGGCTGTCGACGGCACGCAACGGCAGGGCGAAGGGATCGGCTGGAGCAGGTTCGTCGATTTTTATTTCGTCCCGGCTCGGGAACATTACTCGAAAACCCGCGATCTGATGACTTGGGGTGGTTAGAGCGCCTGCGTTGCCATGAATCCGCACCTTGGCGTCCACCAGTTTCGAATAGTCCACCCCGTTTTCCTTAACCGTGATGGCGGTGAGGGGACCGTCACTGATCATCATTCCAATGGTCACATTCGAGCCGGACTCGACGACCGAATGCACGAGCCCCTCGACCTCCACCCACTGCGCGTCCTCCACTCCCGTCAGCAGATGGGCCAGGCTCACTCGCGGAGCTTCGGCCGGTACATGAGATTCGCCGACGACGCGAACGCGTGGCCGAGCGATCACCGGCCCGAAATCTCCCGGGCCGCTCACGCCGGTCAAATCGACGAGCGAGCCCGCGTGAATGGGAAGGATGGGTCTAGCGGAGACGGCGACAAAGATCGCGCCAGTCGAATCCTGCACAAACAGTGCGCCGTGCCTGGGATCGATGTAAGGATCGTAGTCGGTGACTACAGCCAACAGGTGAACCGGGTAATGGCGCCCGGCTTCCTTTGGGGGCAGGCTATGGACGCTCTGCGCGGTGGTCAGAACCGGCAATGCGCCGGGATGGGCCGCCCCACTCTGGGAGCTGGCGGCGCCGCAGGTCACCCACAGCGCAGATGTAACCACCAGAATCCCGCGAGCCAGAAGAGGTCTCGCAATAGAAACCCTTGTGCGGCATTTGCCTCCGACACTCGCCACAGTCCGTGGCTGCGCCGGACGCGCTTCGCCGCCCGCCACGCAGTAGGCGCCGGGCCGTTGGTCCATGTGCATACCATCGGCTGAAACGTGGTCCGACTATATGGCGTTTTCGCAGCGGTTTGCAATGGCGCTCTCCTGGTAGCAACAACCGAGCACGAGGACTTTCAGGGGAATGCGGGAGAAGGCAATGATCGTGTTCCGTGGTGCGGTTACTCGTGAGCCGGTACGGATTGCGCAAAAGCCGCGACGGATCAATCGCGAGGACACGCCTCGCAGGAACCAAGGTGGCCGGCAGGCCCAGGAGCGTCATGGCAAAGAGCACTCAAACCGAACCAGCGGAACTGTCCGGTTTTAGCACGCATCCAAGCGGCCGAAAGTACAGATCCTATGGATGTTCGGTGGAGGTAACAAACCTCGCATAACGTTTCCGCAACCGTTGTGAACTGGACAGGCTGGCAAGTCACGGGCCACCATCGCAGGGAGCGGTCAGGCTGTCTGGGCCTGGTTCGAAGCCTGACCGGGGAACGCTAATGACGAGCACCCGGACGCCTGATCGCACCCACCCCGCCCGATGGGTGCCGACGCTGTACTTCGCGGAGGGCGTGCCGTTCTTCGCTGTCGCGTTGATCGCCGGGATCCTTTACAAGCGCCTCGGGCTGCGCAACGATGTCATCACTTTTTACACCAGTCTGCTACTGCTGCCGTGGTCGCTCAAGCCATTGTGGAGCCCCCTCATCGAGATGTTCAAGACCAAGAAATTCTTCGTGGTCGCTCTCGAGCTTGCGGGTGGGCTGAGCCTGGCGCTGGTGGCCTTATGCCTGCCGCTGCCGGGCTATTTCGGATACACGCTGGCTCTGCTGGCGGTGGTCGCTTTCTGCTCGTCGACCCACGACATCGCCGCCGATGGCTTGTATATCGCTAGCCTTTCCCCCAAAGAGCAGGCGGCGTACACAGGATGGCAGGGCGGCTTCTACAACGCGGCGCGGTTCTTCTCGCAGGGCGGCTTGATCATCCTGGCGGGATACCTCGAACTCCGGGTGGGCGTGCCGCGCGCATGGATGGCGATTTTCGTGGCCATGGGACTGATCCTCATGGCGCTGAGCATTTATCACGCGCAGGTGCTGCCCAGTGGCGGGGCCGAGCGCCGGTCCGAAAGCATTCGCGAGATGGCGGCCACTTTCAAAGAGGTGGTGGTCAGCTTTCTCAAGAAGCCGAACATCTACCTGCTGCTGCTCTTCATTGTGTTGTACCGTGCCGGCGAGGGCCAAGTGGTGAAGATTGGTCCCCTATTCCTTGTGGATAAGCGGGTGGCGGGCGGCCTGGGCCTGACTACGGACCAGTTCGGAACCATATATGGCACATTCGGAACTTTGGCTTTCGTGGCGGGCAGCATTCTGGGAGGCTATTTCACTTCCTGGCTGGGCCTGCGGCGCGCGCTGTTGCCGCTGGTCTGCGCGATGAATTTCCCCAACCTGGCTTACGTATACCTGAGCACGGCCCTGCCTACGAGTCACTTGGCTGTCACGGCGGCGCTGAGCGTGGAAATGTTCGGCTACGGCTTCGGCTTCGTGGGCGTAATCCTGCTCATGATGCAGGAGATCGCGCCGGGAAAGTATCAGACGGCACATTATGCTTTCGCCAATTCGCTGATGAATCTTGGCCTCCTGATCCCCGGCACGGTGAGCGGGAAGATCCAATTGGCGGTCGGCTACCGGAATTTCTTTGTGTGGGTGTTGCTGTCCTCAATCCCGGCGCTGATTCTCTCCCGGCTGATCCCCATCCGGGGCGGAGCCAGCTCGCCAGCCGTCTCGCCGGAGCCCGTGGAGGAGACGCCGCAATGGCGCTGACGCTCGATGAGACCGTGGAGGCGGCCACGCCGGCCGGGACCGCGGAAACCAAGGTCATCATTCTGGCTGCCGGCAAGCAAACCCTAGCCGAGGATGGCCGGCCGCTGGTGCTGCAGCCGCTAGGGGATCGCACGATCCTCGATTGCGTGGTGGAGAATGCGCTCGGCGTGGTCAGCGCCGGCGACATCTACGTGGTGGTCGGGTACCGGCAGGAGGAAGTGCGGGCGCACCTGGGCGACAAGGTTCGCTATGTCTTGCAGGAGGAGCCGCTCGGCACGGGCCACGCGGCCTTGCAGGCGCTGCCGCTGCTGCGGGATTTCCATGGCAGCCTGCTGATTCTCTACGGCGACACGCCGCTGTTCCGCCCAACCTCCATCCGCGGATTGCTCAACCGGCACCGCCTGCGGAAGGCGGACCTGACGCTGCTGACGGCGGTTATCGACCGGGCCCTTCCCTACGGACGGATCGTCCGCAGTGCCGCCGGCGAGATCATCGACATCATCGAGGACACCGAGGCATCGCCTGCCGTGCGGGAAATCCGGGAAGTGAACGTGGGCGCATACGCCATTGATGCGGGCGCCGCGAGTGCCGTCTCGCCGGCCCGCCGCCTCACGGACTGGGTTCACGAGTTGATTCGATCGGGCCGGCGCGTGGAAAGCTACCAGCTCTGCGACCAGGACGAAGTGCAGGGCATCAACACGGCGGCGGACCTGGCGCGGGCCGAGTTCATTCTCGAGAAGCGGTTATTCAGGCCGCGGCGCCAGGAGGAACAGAACCTGGTCACGTTCGGCACCGGCGGCTGGAGAGCCATCATCGGCGAAGGCTTCACCATGCACAACGTTCGCCGGCTCAGCCAGGCCCTGGCCAACGGGATCACGCGCCGGGGCGAGGAGAAGCGCGGCGTGATCGTCGGCTACGACCGGCGCTTTCTTTCGAAACAGGCCGCCGAGGCTTCCTGCGAGGTGTTTGCCGGCAACAACATCCCAACCATTCTGTTAGCCGAAGACGCGCCCACGCCGCTGATCACCTACGCCACGGCTACGCGCGGATCGGCGTATGGCCTGGCGTTCACGGCCAGCCACAATCCTCCCGAGTGGAATGGGCTCAAAGTCTTTCACGGCGATGGATCGTTGCTGCTCGACGACGAGACGCGCCGGATCGAGAACGAGACCAACGCGCTCGAGCCGGATCAGGTCATCAAAGTGGAACTGGACCTGGCGCTGGAAGCCGGCATTGTCGAGCGGCGCGACTTCACGAACGAGTATGTGGATGCGGTGGAGAAGCTGATCGACCTCAACGCGATCCGCGAAGCGGGACTCAACGTGATCGTGGATCCGATGTATGGCGTGGGCCAGCTCACGCTGGGTACTGTGCTGACGGAGGCCCGCTGCCGGGTGACATTCATCCACGAGCGGCACGATCCGCTGTTCGGCGGCCGCTCCCCCGCCCCCAATCTGGAAGCGCTGCGGCTGCTGACCTCCCAGATGCTGGATCACAAGTACGACCTGGGGTTGGCGATGGACGGGGACGCCGACCGCATCGCGATCGTGGACGAGCGCGGCGAGTACATCTCGATCAACGACGTTCTGGTGCTGCTTTACTGGTACCTGCACGAAGTGCGCGGCGAGCGCGGCGGAGTGGTGCGCAACCTGGCGACCACGCACCTGCTCGACCGGCTGGCCCTGCGGCTGGGCGAGCAATGCTACGAGGTTCCGGTGGGCTTCAAGCACATCACCGCCGCGATGGCGGAGCACAACGCGCTGCTGGGGGGCGAATCCTCGGGCGGGCTGACCATCCGGGGGCACATCCTCGGCAAGGATGGCATCTTCGCTTCGGCCCTGGTGGTGGAGATGCTGGCGCGTACGGGCCAGAAGATTTCTCCGCTGCTCGAACGGGTGCGCGCCCTCACCGGGCGGCTCTACGATTTCGAGGAGAGCCTGCCGGCCACGCCGGAGATGCGGATCGTGGTTCCGCGGCGCCTGAAAGAAGCGCCCTGCGAGCAGATCGGGCCCTACCCCGTAATCGGGATCTCGCACATGGACGGCACCAAACTGAGGCTTGAGAACGATAATTGGGCGCTGCTCCGGTTCTCCGGCACTGAGCCGGTGCTGCGGCTCGCCGTGGAAGCCGATTCGCCGCTAAAGGCGCAGGAACTGGTGCACTGGCTGAGGCAATTTGTGTCGGTGTGAGGTGCGTTTTGCGCTACGGCTACTTCGACAACCAGAACAGAGAATACGTCATTGAGCGGCCGGATGTGCCGGTCTCCTGGACCAACTACCTGGGAGTGCGGGATCTATGCACCGTGATCTCGCACAACGCCGGCGGGTACTCCTTCTACCAAAATGCCGAGCACCAGCGGATTACGCGCTTCCGCGCCAACGGCGTTCCGTTGGACCGGCCGGGGCGCTACGTCTACCTGCGCGATGACGACACGGGCGAGTATTGGTCGGTCTCCTGGCAGCCCGTGGGCAAGGACCTGGCGAAAGCCAGCTACCAGTGCCGGCACGGTCTCTCGTACTCGAAGTTCTCCTGCGACTACCAGGACCTGCACGCGGAGCAGACCGTTTTCATCCCGGTCGACGACGATGCCGAGCTGTGGGATGTGCGGATCAAGAACACCGGCTCGCGCCAGCGCCACCTCAGCGTGTTTTCGTACCTGGAGTTCTCCTTCCACCATATCGAAATCGACAACCAGAACCTGCAGATGAGCCTTTACGCCGCCGGGGCGAGCTACCAGGACGGCATCATCGAATACGATTTCTTTTACGAGCCGTGGACCTTTCACTACTTCGCCTCGAACTTCGAGCCGGACAGCTATGACTGCATGCGGGACCGTTTCCTGGGGAACTACCGGACGGAGACCAACCCGGCGGCGGTGGAGCGGGGGGAGTGCGCCGCCAGTTCCGAGCTGGGCGGGAATCATTGCGGTGCGCTGCACAAGCGCCTGACGCTTGATCCGGGAGAAGAAACGCGGCTGGTTTTCCTGCTGGGAGTTGGCCCGCGCGCCAAAGGGCGGGAGGCGAAGGCCAAGTACTCGGACCTGGCCGAAGTGGACCGCGCGTTTGCGGCGCTCCGGTCATATTGGGAGCAAAAGCTAGCTGCGTTCCAGTGCAAAACTCCGCACCAGGGTCTCGACACCATGATCAACACCTGGACGCTATACCAGGCGGAGACGTGCGTGGTCTGGTCGCGGTTCGCATCGTTCATCGAAGTGGGCGGGCGCACCGGCCTGGGATATCGCGATACGTCGCAGGACCTCATGAGCGTAGTGCACACGAATCCCGGAAAATGCAGGCAGCGCATTCTCGAACTGCTGCAAGGGCAGGTGAGCCAGGGCTATGGGCTGCACCTGTTCGATCCGGACTGGTTCGATCCGGCCAAGCAGCAGGCCCCCAAGTTCAAATCGCCCACGGTGACTCGGACGCCGGACCGCAAGAGTATCATTCACGGTCTCGAAGACGTTTGCTCGGACGACGCGCTGTGGCTGGTGGTCTCGATCTGCGAGTACGTGAAAGAGACCGGGGACGACGCACTGTTCGGGGAGGTGGTTCCGTTCGCGGACCAGGACGAGGCCACCGTCTACCAACACCTGAAGCGCGCTCTCGATTTCTCCGCCCGCCACGTCGGCTCGAACGGAATCTGCCAAGGGCTGCGTGCCGATTGGAACGATTGCCTGAACCTGGGCGGCGGGGAAAGTGCCATGGTTTCCTTCCTGCATCACTGGGCGCTGCGCGCATTCGTCGAGGCGGCGGAGTACCTGGGCTGCGAACAGGATGCCCGCGAATACGCCGCCCTCGCGGACAAGGTCAAAGCGGCCTGTGAGAGGGAGCTTTGGGATGGCGAGTGGTACCTGCGCGGCTTCACGGCCAAGGGAGTCCGGATCGGCACGCGGGAGAGCGAGGAAGGCAAGATCTTTCTCGAAAGCAACACCTGGGCCGTGCTTTCCGATGCGGCCTCCGCGGAGCGCGGCAGGCTGGCGATGGACGCCGTGGACCGGCATCTCTACTCCCCATACGGCATCCACCTCCTGTGGCCGGCGTTTTCCAAGCCGGATGACGATATAGGGTTTGTCACGCGCGTCTACAAGGGCATCAAAGAGAACGCGGCCATCTTCAGCCATCCCAATCCCTGGGCCGTCATCGCCGAGTGCAAGCTCGGACGCGGCGAACGAGCCATGAAGTTCTACGACGCGCTGCTGCCGTCGAACCAGAACGACCGGATCGAGATTCGCGAGGCGGAACCGTACTCCTATTGCCAGTTCGTGATGGGGCGGGACCATACGGCTTTCGGCCGCGCCCGGCATCCGTGGCTGACCGGCAGCGGCGGATGGAATTATACTGCCGCCACGCGCTGGATCCTCGGAGTCCGGCTGAGTTTTGAGGGCTTGATCGTGGATCCCTGCATACCGGCCGAGTGGAAAGGCTTCCAGGTGACGCGCCGGTGGCGTGGCGCCGCGTTCGAGATCACGGTCACCAACCCCCGCGGAGTGCAGAAGGGCGTCCAGTCGATTACGCTGAATGGTGAACCGGTTGACGGCGCGATACCGCCTCAGCAGGCGGGTTCCGCCAATCAAGTCACCGTAGTGATGGGATGAATCATGCGGCATCGTGCCCCTGCAGTGGCCTTGCTGTTCCTGTTGGCGCTGGCGGCGAACGCACAGCGGGTCAACATCGCGTACTTCTACAACGGGGGCACCGCGTACCATCCCAAGAACATCGCGACCAGCGGCGCGGCGGCCCGGATCACGCACCTGATGTACGCATTCGGCAAACCGACGGCCACCGGGTGCGCCATTTCGGACCCGGTGGCCGACTATGAAAAACCATATGGTGCCGCTGACAGCGTGGACGGGAAGGCCGACCGCGCGGAGCCGCAGACTGTGCGCGGTAACTTCGGTCAATTGCTCAAGTTGAAGGCGGCGTATCCGCGGCTGAAGGTGCTCATCTCACTGGGAGGCTGGACACTCTCATCCCATTTCTCGGAGGCGGCATCGAGCGCCGCCTCGCGCCAGGCTTTCGCGGCCTCCTGCATTAGCCTGTTCATCAAAGGCGACCTCGGCAACGGGATGTCGATGGCGGGCCTGTTCGACGGCATCGACGTCGATTGGGAGTATCCCGGCGCCCTGGGCAACACCAGCGCCTTTTCGCCCGCCGATCCGCGCAACTTCACGTTGCTGCTGGCCGAGTTCCGGCGACAGCTCGATCTTCTCGACAAACGTTACCTGTTGACGATAGCGGCGCCGGCGGGTCACGAAGACTACTCGATCCTAGATCTCAACGCAATTCATCCCTACCTCAACTACATCAACCTGATGGCGTACGACTTTCACGGAACGTGGGAGAAAGTTACCAATCACCACGCCGCGCTATACGCCAATCCGGCGGAGCCGGCCGACACCGCGAACCGGAACATCGACCGCGCGGTAACGGACTACCTGGCAGCCGGCGTTCCGCCTGCGAAGCTCGTGCTGGGCGTGCCGTTTTACGGTCACGGCTGGAAGGGCGTGCCCAACACCAACAACGGGCTGTTTCAACCGGGTTCCGGGCCCGCAAAGTCGAGCGACGAGCCCGGCAGCGAATCTGGCACAGAGGCGTTTCGCGCGCTCAAGAATCTCGGTTACCCCGCTTTCCGCGACCCGGTGGCGCAGGCCTTCTGGGTTTACAGCCCATCCGCCGGGATCTTCTGGTCCTATGACGATCCCGCCTCATTGTTGAACAAGACCAACTACATCAAGCGCAAGGGCCTGGCCGGCGCCATGTCGTGGGAACTGAGTAACGACGATTCCGCCGCCACGCTGCTGACCACCCTCGCCAACGGCTTGCAATAGGCGCCTCATCCGGGCGTGCTGCTCCACTAGCGTCGGTGCGGTGCTGGCCCGAACTGTTGGCAGGCGAAAGCGCTTGCCCCACTGCTTCGCCGGCAAAGTGGGGCAGGCGCTTTCGCCTGCCAACCGCACTCAAAAACCCTGTGCGCATCCACACGAATCGACGCTGGGGAGCAACCAAATCGAGGGTCACCCCAGCGCATAAGTCATGCCCGGTGAGCATTCAGGTGTATCGAACATGTTGCGAACCGCCTGTGCAACGGTTTGGAACTGGACAGCGGTCCCCGGACGGCCCAGGATTGCGTAAAGCGGTCAGGGGACTGCGGTCGGTAGCCCGGCGGCTCGAAGTGATTCCGGCAGGGCATGTTTTGCGTTGGCCGCACGGCAACGCGCCGGCAGGACAGAGCGTTCCTAACCGAAAGCGAAATGAAGGGAGCTTTTATGCAACTGAAGCGCTACTCCACAGTTCGGGTTCTTGGGCTGTGTCTGTTCGCGGCCCTGGTCTCGAGCTTTCCGCTCCGGGCGCAGGACGTTACCGCGTCCGTAAATGGCGTCGTCAGCGATTCGACGGGAGCGACGGTCGCGGCCGCCAAGGTCACGGCTGGAGATCTGGATCGCGGTACGACATTCTCCGCCGTCACCGATAGTGCCGGCGCCTACAACCTATCTCGGCTTCCCGTGGGCCGTTATCAAATAAAGGTGACCAAGACCGGGTTCGAGGCTGCCATTCAGCCGAAGGTGGAACTCGAAATCAACCAGGTCGCCAAACTCGATTTCCAGTTGAAGGTCGGCAACATCAGCGAATCGGTGGAAGTGACCGGCGCGGCGCCAATCCTGCAGGCCGAGACGACCACCGTCGGCACGGTGATGCAGTCGGAGGCCATCACCAGCCTGCCGCTCGAAACGCGCAACTACAACCAACTGACTCTGCTGATGCCTGGCGCCGTCACAACCAGCCCGGGCGCCTTCAATACCGGGCAGTCGACATTCAACTCCGGCCGCCCCTATATCAATGGTAATCGCGAACAGGCGAACTACTACCTGTTGGACGGCATGGAAAACGTGGAATTCGTGGACAACAACGTCGCCTACGCGCCGAACGTGGATGCGATCGAGGAATTCAACGTCATCACCAACAACCCGCCGGCGGATTACGGGCAGTTCATGGGCGGCGTCATCAGCGTGATCACCAAGTCGGGAACCAACGCTTACCATGGCGATGCGTTTGAGTTCTTTCGCAACAACGACCTGAACGCCAATGAGTGGTTGCGGAACTTCAGCCAATTCTCCAGTGAAAGCGCCAACCCGCAAAACCTACGCTGGAACGATTTTGGCGGAACCATCGGCGGTCCTATCAAGAAGAACAAACTCTTCTTCTTCGGCGACTTCCAGGGGTCGCGCTTTGACCACCCGACCACGGTCGTCTCCATGAATACCTTCACCACCGCCGAAAACAGCCTGAACTTCACGGATCTGGGAGTAGCGCTGCATTACCCGGGCACGAATGTTCCCATGCCCTCGAACCTCAATCAGGCAACGACATGCGGCGCCGGTCAGACCATGGGCATCGATCCCTGCATCACCATTAGCAAGACTGCTCTGAACATTATGAAGGCGCTTCCGCAGCCCGGCGGCACCGGACTGCTCAACAACGTGCCCAACTCGGAACACGATTTCACCAATGGCAATCAGGGCGACGTCAAGATCGACTGGAACCCAAACGATAGCGATCACGTGTCGGTGCGGTACTCGGAACAGAACGTCGTACAGCAGTTTGTGAACAGCCAGGCAGTGCTGTACAGCACCAACGGCAACGAGCACCTGCCGCTCTGGAACGGCGTCATTAACTACGCAAAGACCGTGAAGCCGAACATCGTCAATGAGTTTCGCGTTGGCGTGAACTACTATCCGGCGGAAGCGAATATCCAGCCCAGCACTTCCTCGAATCTGGGCGCGTTGGTGCCCGGCGAGCCAACCAACTACCTGCCGGGTTTCTCCTTCTCGGGAGCGCCGCTCGGCGGCACCGTCAACGGTCCGTTTGCTTTCGGAACGGCCGATGCCCCGGAGATCTTCCACCAGACCTCCATCCTGCTCGAAGATACGGCGCTCTGGACCCACGGCGCACACAACGTGAAATTCGGGTTCCAGTTCATCCGTTACCGCAACGATTACATTCCGTCGGTGGTTGCCGATGGCGGCGCGGGCCAGATCGGGTTCAATGGAACTTACACTGGAAATGCGGAAACCGACTTCTTGGTCGGTCTACCTTCTTATATGGGTATCGGCACCGGGTTCGGAGCCACTGTCGGACAGCGCAACGACGCCTTGGGAGCTTATATACAGGATGACTGGAAGCTAACTCCGAAGCTGACCGTTAATCTTGGCTTGCGCTGGCAACTGTTCACGCCGATTTACGAAATTGGCAATCGGGAGACCAACGTCCAGGAAGACACGGGTAAGATAGAACTCGCGGGGGTGGGTGGCGTCAGCGCCGCCATGTACAACCAGTACAACGGCATTGCCAACTTCCTGCCGCGCATTGGTCTGGCCTGGAGTCCTTTGAAAAACACCGTGTTTCGTGCCGCGCTCAGCCGCTCCAGCTTCTCGGAAGGCACGGGCGAGTATAACCGGCTGGCTACGAATGCTCCGTGGAACGCCGACTTGTCGGGTAATTGGAATGGCACCAGTGGTATCCCGTCGAATCAGGTCACTCTCGACCAGGGTTTCGCAGGGCTCGGCAATACTGCCGGATGCACGGTCGCGAACGTGACCTCCGCTCCCGCGTCCTGTTTCACAGGCGTGAGGATACACCTGACGGATCCGAACTACCGTCCCGCTGTGTCCAACCAGTGGAATCTTTCCGTGCAACGGCAGTTCGGCAGCGCAACAACGCTGCAGGCCGCCTATGTCGGACAACATAACGATCACCTGGCGACCATCGTCAACGCCAATCAGGGATTTCTCGCGTCGCCGGGCGTAGTATTACCCAGCCCGCTGCTCGCCGGAAATCCGGCCCTCGTCGCCGATGGACCGGGTCAGACGAGACTCAACGAAACCACGGGCGAAGCGAATTACAATGCCTTGCAGCTTTCGTTCCAACAACGGCTCAAACAGGGACTAGCGTTCCAGGCGAATTACACCTGGTCCAAGTGCCTGACTAACAACAACGGTTACTACGGGCGGTATGGAGACGACGCGGCCAGCCAGGCCAGCAACGACATCAGCTTCCCGCAGAACACTTATGACATAGCCGCCGACTATGGCTACTGCGACCACGACTTGACCAGCGTATTCAACGGTTACGTCACCTACCAGCTGCCCTTCGGCAAGAACCGCATGTATGGCAGGGATTCGAGTCCGGTTGTCAATGCGGTCCTCGGCGGTTGGGATGTGAACGCCGTCTTCACCGCGCATGGAGGGTTCCCGATTACCATGCAAGACTGGGGCGGCGACCCGGGCACTGGGTCGTTCGATCCACGCCCCAATTGCAACGGGCCGTCGATAGCGACTCCGTTCGCGGAAAACTCCGCAGCCAATGGCGGCGGCTATGTTTGGTTCGGTACCGCCAACATGTCCAATCCGCCGGCTGGCAACTTCGGCAATTGTGGCGTCGGCACGGAGCGGGGCCCCGGATTGAAGCAGATCGATCTCAGTCTGGCGAAAACCTTTATGATTCCGGGCCACGAGAACCAGCATGTCGAGTTCAGGGCTGAGGCCATCAACGCCTTCAACGCCCCGGTTCTCGATGTGGTCGGGTATTCCGCCGACATTTACGGTGGCTCGCAAGCGGGCGTCATCAATACGTCGCAAGGCGCTCGCAATCTGCAGTTCGGTTTGAAGTACGTGTTCTAGTTCCCCCCGTAACAAGCGCGGCTCAGCATTCCTGTAGTGCTGAGCTGCGCATTCCGAAAAAACATCTTGGCCACGGATAAACACAGATAAACACGGATAAGAAGAGCCAGTGCTTTTCTGTCGGTGTTCATCTGTGTTCATCCGTGGCCATTGTTTTTCGGCAGGTTCTGAAGCCGGTGTGTTCCAATATAGTGAGCGAGTCTCGCATGCGTAGGCCGGCCATCATGGCACTTCTCTCCGCGGCGTTTTCGATCGGCTTCGGCCTTGCCGCGCCCGATCAGTCAGCCGCCGAGCGCGCCACCGAACTGGCCGAGCAGGGGAAATGCACCGAGGCCATGCCCCTGATCCACCAGGCGCTGGAACAGGACTCCCAGATCGAGGACCGCGATCTGAAGCGCCGCATGGGCGCCGCCGGCGTGCGCTGCGCGATGATGCTGAACCATCAGGGCGCCGCCACCACGTTGCTGGCCTGGCTGGAAGAGCAGTTCCCGCACGATCCCGAGATACTGTTCATGGCCACGCACGTGTACTCGGATCTGTCGGCCCGGAGTTCGCAGGAGCTCATGGAGGCTGCTCCCGATTCGCCCCTGGTGGTGGAAATCAACGCCGAGAAGTTCGAGAAGCAGGGCGATTGGCGGAAGGCGATCGCCGAGTACCGCGTCCTGCTGGAGCGCGAACCGCGGATGCCGGGGATTCACAACCGGATCGGCCAGATCATTCTGACCCTGCCTGCCACCGCCACATCCAACGACGAGGCCCGCAAAGAGTTCGAACAGGAGTTGAAGGTCTACCCGCAGAACGCCGGAGCGGAATACTTCCTGGGCGAGTTGGCCCGCAAGGGCGGCCACTTGCCGCAGGCCATCGAACATTATACAAACGCGACCAGGCTCAATGCCGGTTTACCGGAGCCGTACTTCGGGCTGGGCCGGTGTCTGCTCGATTCCGACCGCGCGGCCGACGCCGTGGGGCCGCTCGAAACGGCCGCAAAACTGGCACCCGGCAATCCGACGATCCACTTCACCCTCGCCCACGCCTACCAGGATCTGGGACGCAAGGAGGATGCCGCTCGCGAATTCGCGCTGCAGAAAAGCACCGCCGAAAAGATCCAGCACAATACCGAGACGGTGAAGCGAAACGTCTCAGGCGTACCGGCTCCGGATAGCGGCGGCAAGTGAGGGCCGCGCTCCTCACGGCCGGCGCGGCGGCCGCCTTGGCCGCTGGCGCAATCGCCATCCAACCGGCGCAGCCACATTTCATCGACATTACCGCGCGCTCGAAGTTCTCCTACATCACCAATAACGATCTGTCGCCGCGGAAGTACTTCGTGCAACCGATGGCCGGCGGCGTCGCCATCTTCGACTACGACAACGACGGCAAAATGGATATCTTCTTCACCAACGGCGCGAAGTTGCCGGAGCTGAAGAAAATCGGCCCCGCGTTCTACAACTGCCTGCTTCGCAACAAAGGAGACGGCACGTTCGAGGACGTGACCAGGAAAGCGGGGCTCCTTGGCGAAAACATCGGCTACAATCTGGGCGTCGCCGTGGGCGATTACGATAATGACGGCTTCGAGGACATCTTCATTTGCGGCGCCGGGCGGAACACCCTGTATCACAACAACGGCGACGGAACCTTCACCGATGTCACGGAACAATCCGGTATCGGCGGGAAACCGCCAGGGGTGCTGAGCGTCGGCGCGGCCTGGTTCGATTACGACAACGACGGCCTGCTGGATCTGGTAGTGTCCAATTACACAACCTGGACGCCGCAAACCGACCGGCGATGCAGCGTCAACGGCGTCGAGTACTACTGCAGTCCGACGTTTTACCCGCGTGCATCGCATCGGCTATATCACAACCTGGGCCACGGCCGGTTCGAGGACGTGACCGGGAAGTCCGGCTTCGCCGCCGCGCCGGGCAAGGGAATGGGAATCTCCATCGCCGACTTTAACGACGATGGCTATCAGGACGTCTTCATCGCCAACGACACCGAGCCGAACTCCCTTTTCATCAACAAGGGAAACGGCACCTTCGAAGACCAGGGCCTGCCGCTCGGCGTCGCCTACAACGACGATGCCAAAGCGGTCTCCTCCATGGGCAGCGACGCCAAAGACTACGACAACGACGGCCGCGTGGACATCTTCACCAACAACCTGATGGGGCAGATCTGGCAACTCTACCGCAACCGTGGCGACTTCTTTCGCTACGTCCCCGAGCAGGTCCAGTTGCAACAGCTCAGCCAACCGCTCTCCGGCTGGAGCGCCGCCTTCATCGACTACGATAACGACGGCTGGAAGGACTTGTACTCCGCCAACGGCGACATCGACAACGTGAAGCCGAACGCGCGCCAGCACGACACCATGTTTCGCAATCTGGGCGGCAAGCAGTTCGTGGACGTGTCCGGTCAGATGGGCGCCGGCTTTCTGCGCACCGGCTATCAGCGCGGATCGGCGATCGGCGATCTCAACAACGACGGCTTCGAGGACCTGGTGGTGACCTCGCTCATGGAGCGGCCCCGCATCCTCCTCAACTCGGGATCGAACGGCAATCACTGGCTGACGCTGGAGCTGGTGGGCCGCTATAGCAACCGCGACGCCATTGGCGCGAAAGTAAAGCTCACCACCGCTGCGGGCCGCGTGCTCTATAATCACGTATCTGTCAGCACCGGGTTCATGTCTTCGAGCGACAAGCGGGTGCACTTTGGGCTGGGAGGCGAAAAGCAGATCGCCTCCATCGAGATCCGGTGGCCGCGAGGCGCGGAGCAGACCCTCAAGGACGTTGCCGCCGATCAGTTCCTGAAAGTCGAGGAGTCTCCAAGCCCCTGACAGTTCGCACGTTCACCCCGTAACAAACATGCTGTAACGGCAGCCATAACCGTTGTGAACTGGACTTGCGGCCCCGCCGGCGTCCACCATGGTGACTGATGCAAGAGAAGCCGCCTCTCGATCCCGAATTCGTTCCCGCATCGCTGTGGAACCGCGATTTTCAAGCTGCCGTGCGCGCGAGTGGAAACGCCCGCAAGCTGGCGATTGCTCTCGAGCGGCAGGATGGCTCGCGTTCCGTCTTCCATACCGGAATCTTCGCCGGCGCGCGTCCGGCCAACGAGTTCTACGTCGAGCGCCTGGTGAAGTTCCTCCTATGGCAGAGGGGCGGGTGGAAGGTGACCATCGCCGGCGATCCCGGCGTGGCGGCTCACATTCAGCGCGTCTATTCCGCGACGGGCCCTCGCGCGTTCGATTTCGATTTCATGGGCAGCCGCGTATACGGGCGGCCGATGGTGATCGAAGGTGTGACCTATGAACGGGCCCCCGAGCCGAAGGAGATCGGGCTTGCGCTCGGACGTCACCAGGACGGCTGCCGCATCGGGTTCGATCTGGGCGGCAGCGACCGCAAGTGCGCAGCCATGATGAACGGGGAAGTGGTGCACAGCGAAGAGGTCGTCTGGGATCCCTATTTCCAGGCGGATCCCGGCTATCACTTTGCCGGGATCAACGACTCTCTCCGGCGGGCGGCGGCCCGGCTGCCGCGTGTGGATGCGATTGGCGGCAGCGCCGCGGGTATTTACGTGGATAACGAAGTCCGCGTGGCGTCGCTGTTTCGCGGCGTTCCTCCCGACCTGTTCGACCAGCGGGTGCGGCGCATTTTTTTCGAGCTCCAAAGGGCCTGGAATGGAGTGCCGTTCGTGGTGGCGAATGACGGCGAGGTGACGGCGCTGGCGGCTTCGATGGCGCTGGGAGACACGGCCGTCCTGGGCATTTCGATGGGCACCAGCCAGGCCGCCGGGTATGTCAATCCGCAGGGCAACATCACGGACTGGCTGAACGAGTTGGCGTTCGCGCCGGTCGACTACCGGCAGAATGCACCGCTCGACGAGTGGTCGCGAGACGGCGGCGTCGGTTCGCAATACTTCTCGCAACAGGCCGTCAACCGGCTTCTGCCGGCCGCGGGTATCGCGCTCGATCCCGCCATGCCGCTGGCTGGGAAGCTGGCCGCGACTCAGGAACTGATGGCCGCGGGCGACCAGCGCGCCCGGAGAATCTACGAGTCCATCGGCGTGTATCTGGGTTATGCGATCGCTCAGTACGCCGCATTCTATGAGCTTCGCCACGTGCTGGTGCTGGGCCGGGTGATGACCGGAGAGGGAGGTGGCGTCATCCTCTCGACCGCGCGCCGGGTTTTGCAGCGGGAATTCCCGGCAGTGGAGGAGGGCCTCCGGCTTCATATGCCCGGCGAAGAGGAGAAACGCCTCGGGCAGGCAGTGGCGGCGGCGACGCTCCCCAGAATTACCGCTCCCTATGGTCGCGGCTCCGATACGGCGGGGCCTACATCGTCCGGGTGATCTTGTGCAGCATCCTCGGCCGATCCGGGTTCAACCCCTTGATCTCCGCCAATTGCGCGGCGAACAATTGCGCCGGCACGATGTACGGAATGGGCGTGTACAAATCCTGCGGGCCACCCCAACTGCCGGTTGGGTGCGGAAGGCGGATCAGCCGCGCAGGCTTGGCGCAGGCCTCGCTGTTGCTCTCGTCGGTGATCACCAGCGTCTCTGCCTTCACGTCCTCCAGCATGTCCACCACCGCGGAAATAGACTGCCACGTGACTCCCGAAGGTGCGAACACGAAGACCGGAAACGCGTGTTCCACCAGCGCGATCGGGCCGTGCATCAGGTCCGCCGAGGAAAGCCGCTCTGTCACCACGTAGCACGTCTCCATCAGCTTCAAGCCGAACTCCAGCGCATTGGCGTAGTTCAAGCCGCGGCCCACGGTCACCGCCCGCGTCATGTACATGTAACGCTCGGCGATCTCGCCCACACGGTCCTCGATCTCCAGCACGTCTTCCACACACTGCGGCAACTGGCGCAGCGCGTCGAATGACACCTCGCCGCCCAGCGCATACGCCACCAGGTACAGCGCCAGGAGTTGGCACGTATACGTTTTGGTCGCGGCCACGCTCTCTTCCGTCCCGGCTCGCGCCAGCAGCGTGTACTCCGAGATCTCCGCCATCGTGCTGTTGGGTTCGTTGGTGATCCCCAGGGTAGTCGCTCCCCGGCTGCGCGCGTCCGCCAGCACCGCGTTCGTGTCGGTCGATTCGCCCGATTGCGAGATCCCCACCATCAGCACGTCGTGCAAATCCAGCGGACTGGCATACAGGGTAAGTACCGACGGTGCTGCCAGCGAGACGGGGATGTGGGTGGTGATCTCGATCAGATACCGGCCGAACTGTGCCGCGTTGTCCGAGGTGCCGCGTGCCACCAGAATCACCAGCCGCGGCCGTTTGGCTTCCAGGTGACGGCGCAGTTCGCGCAGCCGGATGGCCCCGTCCTCCAACGTGTTCGACAGCGCTTCCGGCTGCTGGCGTGTCTCTTCCAGCATCTTTGACATGGTGCTCAAGTTTCAATCTGAGCCGTCGGAGTTTCAATGTCCAGTACCGAACGGTTGCGAAGCTGTTAAGGCTGGTTCGTTACCATAACCGAACACTACTATTTTCAACTATTTTCAACGCGTCCAGCGCATTTCGGTGGATCTGGTAAAATCGGACCAGCAATCAACGCAGAGTCGAGTGGGCGCATGTCGCAGGGACATTCTCCGGAGGTTTCTTCAAGGTCGGCGCCGGACGCGGGGCAGGCCGCATCCGTGACGGAAGAGCAGGTCCGCGAGGAATTGAGCCGCGTCCTCGCCTGTCACGAATTCCGTGCCAGCAAGCGCAGCCAGGACTTCCTTCGTTACGTGGTCGAAAACACCCTTCAGGGCCATGGCGATATGCTCAAGGAGCGCACGATCGGCATCGAAGTTTTCGGCCGGCCCACCAGTTACGATCCCAGCGACGATGCGACCGTCCGGGTCAAAGCCGGCGAGGTTCGCAAGCGGCTGGGCCTCTATTATTCCGGTCAGGGATCTCGTAACCCGGTACGCATCGAAATGCCGTCCGGCACCTACATCCCCGAGTTCCACCTGGTAAACAGTCCGCCATCCCCTGCACCCGGGGTCAGTCCCGACCTGGCACCGGCCGCCACGCCGCTTCCGGCCTCGGCTCCCCGGCGCCAATCCGCTGCGACGCCCCGCCGCGCCGCCCTCGCTGCGATGGTCCTGGTCGCCGTCGCCGCTCTGGTCTGGGTCTTGACGCGCCCCGCGGTCACGCCGTTCAATCAGTTCTGGGCGCCCGTCCTGAACGGATCGTCGCCCCTGCAGTTATGCGCCGCCTACGTGCCCGTGTATGGTGTCGATATCGACCCGTCCATCACGCCGCCATCGCACGTCGGCGACTTCACGCTCCTGACCGACCAGTTCGTGGGCGGCGGCGACCTCATTGCAACCTCCCGCCTCGCCGCGATGCTCACCCGGCTCGGCCGTCCTTATCGCGTCAAGCTCGGCAACGACGTCTCCTTCGCCGACCTCCGTTCCGGCCCCGCCATCCTGGTAGGGTTCTCGTACACGCGGTGGAAACAGATCAGCAATCAGATGCGTTTTTTCGTCGACGGCTTCCGCCGCCCGGCCGGAATCACCGACGATGGCAAAGCTACGGAGTGGGTGCTACCCGCGCTCCCGCGCGACCGCCATACCACGGAAGACTATGCGATCGTCTCGCGCGTCTTCCATCCCGATACGCACGCAATGTTGGTTGAACTTGCCGGCATCACCCAGTACGGCACCGACGCCGCGGCCGACCTGGTCACCAATCCCGACCTGATGGCCGAGGCGCTGCGCGGGGCTCCCCCCGACTGGCAGAAAAAGAACCTGCAACTCGTCCTGCACGTGAAGGTGATCTCAGGCGCGCCCAGTTCGCCGAGGGTCGTGCGCCAATACTTCTGGTAGCCGGACCCAAGACGCATTCCTAGTGACGCAACGTACCACAGCACCTCCCAGAGGTGGTTGGGAAGCGCGGGTTGCCTACCGGCCACGCCCCGTTTATCGAGGAAGCTCGGTCGCGCGGTGAGCTTTACATCCAACAGCCATGCGATCTGTGCTCCGCCGCTAACCACGAATCGTGGCGTCGTCTTTTTGAGCCCATCCGACCGCGCTGGGAACGCTACGCCAACCGTCGTGAAGGGAAACTGGACAATGTGGCGCCCGGCCTGCCGCAGATTGACGAGCGGGACTTGCGCAGCTTTCTGGAAGCGGCACACAGATGACTGCAAGCCGCGGATTTAGAAGCCATCGAACCGCTCCTTGCCCTTACTTTGAAGAAAGACGATTCTATTATAATGCCCTACAAAGGTCATTGACCGCCCATTATTAAAGGTGTAACATACGAACACGAAACGCCAATTACTACCGATCTCGTTTCTGGGAATCGCCGTCCTGCTCGCCGTGGTCCTCGTGCCTCTGAGGGTCGGCTCCTTGCGAGCACACCGGCCGGCCCATGTCGAGTTTGCCACCAGCTCTGGTCTAAAGTTGCCGACCTTCTTCGACGGAGTTAGGCCGAACGCTATATTGAAGAAACAGCTTAAGCGAAGGACCCCTCAACACACGTGCGCTCAGAAAGAAGGTGCCATAGATCGTATAGCCGCCGTCCTTGGTATATCCCTCACGGTTCATGCCCAGTCCTACTGCGAGGCCCAGGGTTGCGGCGCCACTGGCGTCTGCTACACCCAGCTCTTTTCGTTTACATGCCCTGGAAACTGCCCGGCGAGAACATATAACTATTATGCGTTCAGCTCGGACGAGAACGCCGGTTTCGTACAGCTAAGGAGTAAGTCTCATGCCCACCTATTTAGAATCTAGCGTGCTAATCGCGGTGGTTTTATGCTCGACCCTGCACCAGGATCTAAGTGCGGCCTCGCTCGCGAAGCGATCGGAGACTGCGCTCTCTTACGATTTAGCGAACAAGCTGGTGCCAACCTGGACCGGCGGGGCCCTTCTAGTCGTCGAGGGAGAGAACACGGCGCAGCCCCAGTTACGTGCATTCGACAACGAGGGACGCTTGACAACCTCTGTCGTATTACGTGTGACAGGGGCGACTCTCGTCACGGTTGCCGGCGTTGCACGCGGCACTGACGCCAGCATCGCGGCCTGCGGCGATGCGGTCGACTCCGAAGGCCGTGGAGCTCCTTACCTTGCGATCTTCTCCGCGAATGGAGCCAACCTGCGCGTTATCCGGACCACTCCTTATCATCCGTTCAAGGTTACTGTCGCCTCGGACGGTACGATCTGGACCATGGGACACGAATCGGCAGTTCGGCAGGCAGGAGGTCCTAAGCCTCACCCGCCCCTTCGTCCAGAAGCCGGCGTGATCCGGCGGTTTGATCCGACAGGCCAGGAGATAGGATCCTTTGTGTTGCAGAGCAACATCCCCAGCCCGTCAGACCTCCTAGACCTAGGGAACTACCTGGGGGCATCTGCAAAATCGGTTGCTTGGTACTGCGTGCCCGAGAATAGGTATGTGGAGATCTCGCTGGACGGCCAGATGTCAAGCGATATCCACGTCAAACCGACCGGCGTAGCCCAAGTAACTGGGTTCGCAATTACCGATGCCGGTGGCGTGTTTATTAGTACCGTGACTCAGGGCCCAAAGCGCTGGAATATCGCGCGGCTTGGCCGTGATCGCCAGGAATGGGCGACAGTCGGCGGCGGCGACGGCTGGGGGATTCTATATGGCGCTCATGGGACTACACTAGTAGGGTCGACGTCGGGGACTAGGCGGAACACGCTAGAGTTCTTTGAGGCGGTCGATTAAGCCCCAGTTAGGAGGCAGCAACCTAAGGGTCAACGTGATGACTAGGGTGGGGAAGTTATGCTTGTGCGTCGGCCTGCCGCTACTGGCGGCGGGGTTCCGTGGTAGTTAATATCTTGTAGGGCACGCGAAGCGTTGCACTCCAGGACGAGCTTGATGAGCTTCGGCCAAGAGAAATAGCCCTAGCGTATCATACCTGGTCACGGCGATTACCAAGTCGTATCGGGTGCTTGGTATATCGTTGTCCCCGGATGGACTGGCAGAATTCGTCGCAGAACACGATTTCAGGTTCCCAGCCTACACCGGTATTTCTAGTGAGGGAGCGAAGCTCTACCGCTTGCACACCACGCCGGAGGAGATAGTTGTTTCCGCTGCCGGGAGGGTCCTTGCCAGCTGGAAAGCGCATTCCTGGGGCGCGCGAAGTCAGACATAGAACATTTCTTTTCGATACATCTCCCTGAGGTTTAACCTGTGCTGTGGGGATTTCCGCCGAATCCACTAGTAAGAGAGTAGGCCGCGATCTCCGCCGTCGAATGAACATCGAGCTTCCCACAGATATATTTTCGCTGATTCGCGATGGTGTACACGCTGAGCTTCAGATGCCGAGCGATTTCCTTACTGCTCCTGCCTGTGCCAATTAGGCTCAAGATCGTCAACTCCCCGTGCGTTGGAAGGTTAATTGCCGCTCCCCTTGGACGCCATCCTCCGGCACCTTCCCGGGGAACCTACTATTCCCCGCTACGCTTTTCCTCGGTTACGGCGGAAACTTTGGGCCTGGTGTAACACCCTTACACGTCATTGTCCATGCCAAGTCTTGTCCGTGGCGTGTCTTATTTGGTCCCGCCCCATTATTGGGCTTGCTCAGGGACATGAGGCTCCAGGCCTGCTACTTATGTGCCGCGATGCCGGCCACGCACCGGCCGATTGCCGCACGAGGTGCGCCTCCGCGCGCCTATACTGGAGTTTCATGCCGTATGGTTTTCGTCACTCGATGTGCAACGAGGCGTTTGAGAAGCGGCCGTTCGCGGAGACGGTGAAGGCGATCCGGCGCGCGGGGTATGCGGGGATCGAAATCGCTCCGTTCACGCTGGCGGAGAGGCCGGCGGATATCTCGGCGGTCGAGCGCCGCGACTATCGCGGAGTGATGGCTGCCGAGAGCCTCACCTTCGTGGGTCTGCACTGGCTCATGATGAGCCCGCCGGGGTTGCACGTCACCACACCGGATCATGTCCTGCGGCAAAAGAGCTGGGATCACATACGCCGGCTGATCGATCTCTGCGCCGACCTGGGGCCGGACGGCGTGCTGGTCTTCGGTTCACCGCAGCAGCGTTCCTCGACGGGCGGGCTTAGCCGCGAGGAGGCCACGCGCCACTTCGTCGATGGCCTGGCGTCGATCGCGCCGCACGCCGAAAGCCGCGCAGTCACGGTGCTGGTGGAGGCGCTGCCGATCGGGCAAACGGACGTGGTACAGTCGCTCGAGGAAGCCGCCGGCATTGTGCGCCGGATTGCGAGCCCGTCCATCCGCACCATGTTCGACGTGCACAACGCGGTCGACGAGCGAGAGCCGCACGCCGCGCTGGTGGAGCGTTACTTCGACCTGATCCGCCACGTCCACGTGAACGAGCTCGACGGGCGCCACTGTGGCACCGGCGGGTACGATTTCGGCCCCGTGCTCGAAGTGCTGGCGCGCCGCGGGTATGAGGGCTGGCTTTCGCTCGAAGCCTTCGACTTCTCTTACGGGGGCGAACGGATCGCCGCCGAATCGCTGCTCCATCTCAAATCCGTCATCGCGAAAATCTCATGAGCCACTACGTCGTCACAGGAGGAGCCGGGTTCATCGGCTCGCAAATCGTCCGCGCGCTTGCTTGCGCGGGCGCCCGAAAGATCGTCGTCATCGACAACCTTCTCACCGGGCACGAAGCCAATCTCGAAGAGGTCCGCGCGCGAATCGACTTCCAGCGCGCCGATATACGGTGCTACGAGGAAATCGCGCCGCTCATCCGCGGCGCGGCGGTGGTGTTTCATGAGGCCGCCATCCCGTCGGTGCCGCGCTCCATCGACGACCCGGTGCCGTCGCACGAAATCAATATCGATGGCACGTTCAACGTGCTGCGCGCGGCGCGCGAAGGCGGCGCCGGCCGCGTGGTTTACGCGGCGTCGTCATCGGCTTATGGCGATACCGAGGTGCTGCCCAAGGTCGAGTGCATGCCGCCCAATCCGAAGTCGCCTTACGCGCTGCAAAAGCTGGTGGGCGAATATTATTGCGGCGTGTTTGCCGGCGTCTGGGGGCTGCAAACGGTCGCGTTGCGCTATTTCAACGTGTATGGCCCGCGGCAGGACCCATCCAGCCCCTATTCGGGCGTGCTTTCCATCTTCCTGCGCTGCGCCATCGAGCGGCGCGCGCCGGTGATCTTCGGCGATGGCGAGCAGTCGCGCGATTTCACCTTCGTGGAAGACGTGGCCGAGTTGAACCTCAAAGCAGCCAGCGCTAAGAATGTTTCGGGCAGGATGTACAACGCGGGCAACGGCGGCCGCATCACGCTCAACCAGGCCTGGCGGCTGGTCCAGGAACTGGAAGGTATCAGCATTGCGCCCGAATACGGGCCGCCGCGCGCCGGCGACGTGCGCGACTCCCAGGCCGACGTCACCGCCGCCGTCCGCGATTTGGGCCACGCCCCGCGATTCTCGTTCGAGGAGGGAATGCGGCGGACTCTCGAGTGGTATCGGCAGCAGCGGTGATGAGCCGGAGCGGTTGGCTTCTGCCGGGGCCATTCACTCAAGTGGAATCCGGCAAGAAAAGCCGAGATGACTCTCGGCTCAGCAGGCCTGACGGCCCGCGCCACGATTTTGCTCGCGAGGCCTGAATAACTCGTTGGAGCCACCGATGAACACAGATAAACACAGGATGAAAACCAAGAATCTTATCCGTGTTCATTCGTGGCCCTCTTTTTTTGGCGCTTACTTGCCGCGTTCGAGGCCTTGCGCGATCAACTTGGATAGGCCAAAGCCGCCTTGTTTGGCCATCATGGCCGCCAGTTGCTCCTGCGCAAAGCCGTTGGCGCAACTCGAGGCGGAATCTTCCCCCGAGCCCAGCCAACCGCCGCTCTGGCTCACCGTTTCCAGGATCTGCCCGATCAGCAGAGCCTCAAACTGCTGGGCCGCATCTTGAATTTTGGCCGGATCGCTGTCCTTGGGGATCGCGGGAGTGGGCGAAGGGGCGACCGCCGTTTGCGCAATCGACATCGAACCCATGCGTCAGATCACCTCCACTTCGGCTTCCAGAGCGCCCGCCGCGCGCAGAGCTTGCAGAATCGCGATCACGTCGCGCGGCGTGGAGCCGATCGCCGCCAGCGCGCGCACCAGTTCCTCCACCGTGGCGCCCTGCTTGAGGACCACGTTGCGCGCCTTTTCTTCCTTGGCGCCGACGGTGTTCTGCGGGACCACCTGGGTGGTGCCCTGCGAGAAGGGCTCCGGCTGCGAAACCGCCAGGTTGGTCTGGATTTCGACGCTCAGCTTGCCGTGCAGAATCGCCACCGGAGCGATGCGCACGTCCTTGCCGAGCACGATGGTGCCGGTGCGTTCGTTGATCACCACCCGCGCCGGGCGGTCGGCCTCGACGGAGAGGTTTTCCAGTTCGGCGAGGAACTCGGTCGAGCGCGCCGCGAATTCGGCCGGAATCGCCACCGAGACCAGGCCGGCGTTCTCGGTGTGGGCCAGTGCGGTGGGGCCGGCGAAGTTCTTGTTGATGGCCTCGACGATGCGCGCCGAGGTAGTGTAATCGTACTGCCGGAGTTGCAGGTGTACCACCGATTTGGGCTCGATGGACGGCGCCGGCCGCTCGACGATGGCGCCGTTGGGGCCGCGGCCGACGGTGGGATGATTGACGGTCTGCGACGCCCCGCCGCGGCTGGCGGCGAACCCGCCGGTGACCACCGGACCTTGCGCTACCGCGTAGACCTGCCCATCGGCGCCGCGCAACGAAGTCAACACCAGAATCCCGCCTTGCAGGTTGAGGGCATCGCCAATGGCCCCGGCGGTGATATCGATTTTCATTCCGGGTTGGGCAAATGCCGGCAGCGTGGCGGTCACCATCACGGCCGCCGTGTTCTTGACCCGAATGGCGGTGGGCGAGACGGCCACGCCCATGCGCTCCAGGATGTTGGTCAAGCTCTGGTTCGAGAAGGTGGTCTGTTGCGTGTCTCCGGTGCCGGCGAGGCCAACCACCACGCCGTATCCGATCAGTTGGTTCTCGCGCACGCCTTCAATCGTGACCAGATCCTTGAGCCGCGCCGCGGCGGCCTCGCCGGCGGCGAGCGAGATCGCCACGCAAACGGAGATGCAGACTCGTTTTCCCATCAGAATGGCAATAACCACAGCATCAATCGGTACAGGAAGTTGGGCCGGCGTATGGCATCGCCCACCACGCCTTTGCCGTCGATGTGGACTTCGAGCTGCGCCAGGCGCGCGGACAGCACGCTGTTGGTGGCATCGATGTCGGCCGGGCGGACCACCCCGCGCACGGTGATGAGCTGGTGCTCGGAATTGACCTGGATCTCCTTGGACGCCTCCACCACCAGGCCACCGTTAGGCAGCACGTGGGTAACGCGTGCCGTGAGCGTAGTCGTGAGGGTGGTGGTGCGGCTGGTGGTGCCCTGACCCGAGAGTTGCGACGAGCCCGCCATGTTGGCCAGGTTCACCAGCGACCCTCCGGGCGGGTCGATTCCCGCCAGGCTGCTGACGGAGTTGACCGCGCTGGAGGCGCGCGACGTCTTGGTGACGCCGGTCGACACCGCCGACGCCTGCTCGGCCACCACGATGGTCAGCACATCGTCCACCTGGCTGGCCCGCACATCGCGCGCCGCGTCGGCCAAACGCGAACCCGCCTGCCAGATAGAACCGGGCGAGGCTGGCACCGCTACCGCCGAGCGCGCTTCCGACTCCGCCACGTACCGGTTGAGCGGGTTGCTGCCCGCCGTGGTGAGCTTTTTCTTCTTCGCCCATATCGGCGCCGCGCCGCACATGGCGACGACTAGCGCCACGGCGAGGGTCGATCTCATGGTTGACGCTCCTTGTCCGGTTGGCCGTCGAAGGCCGCTCGCCGCGCGGGATCTACAGTTGCTTTGCCCGCCCCCAGGACGCGCGCGCGAATGAGCTGGTGCGAAGAGGGGTTGCGCACGGAGACGATCTCGCCCACCGCTCCCGCGCTTTCCGCGGTGCCTTCCAGTTTGAGGAATGCTCCGCCGTTCCGCACTTCCACTTCCACCGTGTCGCCCGTGGTAACCACCTTCGGTTCGGTGAGTTGATCGGTGCGCAGGGCTGCGCCCACCGGGATGGGGCGGCGGGGCCAAAGGCCGATGACCTCGGCGAGCGATTGTGCGTAAGGCTCCTCGGTCGGGAACTCTTGCCGCGTGACGGCAATCACCTGTGACGGCGTGACCGGCCGCCCCGGCTGGAGGTCGCCGGCCGCCACTACGCGTGCCACGCTTTCGGTGATGCGAACCCGCGCCCAAACGTGGAAGCGGCGGTTTTCGGCGTAGGCGATCCAGCCGTTCCAGAGCGCCGAGCCCGCCTCGCGCCGCAACGCGGACCTGGGAAACTCGAGCGGACCGGCGGGCGCCGGCTGGCGGCTGAAATCGAGAATCGAAATGGCCGCCGTGGGCCAAGACCGGCGCATGGCATCGAGCAGCCGCTGTGGGTCGAGCGCCTTTACCGGCCGCGCCACGCAAAGCGGAGTGCCGGGGACCTGGCTGAGATGCCAGTGCGCCGCCAGTTGGCGCAGTTCCAAGGAACGGAATACGCGCGCCGTCCCGGGCATGGGGGCCGGCGCCAGAGGCGTTTCCGGTGCGAGCGTGCCCAAAGCAGGCCACGCCGGCGCGAGGTCGCGCGCCAGGATCTGCGACGAGCCGGGGCTGAGGGCGAGACATGCGGCGAATGTGAGTGTGGCGATCATCGGCTGAGTTGGTTCACCTGCTGGTACATCTGATCGGCGGCGGTGACCACTTTCGAGTTGGCCTCATAGCCGCGCTGCGCCTGGATCAGGTTGATGAACTCATTCACGATCGAGGTGTTGGACTGTTCGACGTAACCCTGTAGCAGCGAGCCCATCCCTTCCGGGCCGCCCGGCAACCCGACCGTCGCGTCTCCGGAAGCGTCCGTGGGCGTATACAGACCGTTGCCCAGGCTGTTCAACCCGGCCGGATTCTGAAAATTGGCAAGTTGGATCTGTCCGGCCTGCTGGGTCGCCGTCTGGTTGGGCAGCGTGTAGCTGATTGTGCCGTCGGCCGCGATGGTCACCTGTTGGGCGGCGGCCGGTATGGTGATTTGCGGTTGCAGCGCATACCCCTCTCCGTTGACGATGTTGCCGTTCTTATCCAATTGGAACTGCCCGTTGCGGGTGTAGGCCAATTCGCCGTTCGGCTGCATGATCTGGAAGAAGCCGCCGCCCTGGATCGCCACATCGAGCGGGTTGTCGGTCTCGGAAAAGGCCCCTTCGGTGAAGATGATTTCATTCGAAGTGGGGCGCGTGCCGAGGCCAAGCTGTAATCCGGCGGGGATGAGAGTCTGCTGGCCCGATGACGCGCCCGGTTGCAGCACGCTCTGGTACATCAAGTCCTGAAACTGCGCGCGCCGCGCTTTGTAACCCACCGTATTGGCGTTGGACAGATTATTGGCGATGTTATCGACGTTCATTTCCTGTGCCGCCATGCCGCTGGCCGCGCTATATAGTGCCCGAATCATCCGCTTCTCCTTGCCTGATCAAACCCCGTTCCGTCAACCCGTTTTCGTGGAACCTTGTCTTCGTCAAACCTTGGCCACCTGTTCGACCGCCTCCTTGCTCATGTCGAGCGCCGTGGAGGCAGCTTTTTGCAACATCTCAAACTGCCGCATGATGTTGATCAGCCGCACCGCCGATTCCGCAGTCCCGGTGTTGGATGCTTCGAGCTTGCCCTGCACGACGGTGGTTCCGGCGTCCGCCGCGGGCGCGGGAGACGCGCCGGCCGAGCGGAAGTAGTTATTGCCCTGCTTGGCCAGCCCCGCGGCTCCCGGAAAATCGACTACATGCAGTTGGCCAACCGCCTGGCCGTTCTGGCTGACCGTGCCATCGCCGGAAACCTCGATCTTTCCCGAAGCTTGGAGGCGCAGCACGGCGCCGCCCGCGCCACTTACCGGATAACCGTCCGCCGTAGCCAGCGTGCCGTCGGCCGCCAGGTGAAAACTGCCGTTGCGGGTATACAGCGGCCCGCCAGGCGACTGGACCGTGAAAAACCCTTTGCCGGAAAGCGCCAGGTCGAGGGCGTTGCCGGTGGGTTGGATCACGCCCTGCGCGAGATCGATCCACGGCCGCTCGATCACCGGCATGGTGGCGATCTGGCCCGCATCCGCGGCCTCGGGCGATACATAGAGGCTGTAGAATTCGCGGTCGGCCTTGTATCCCCCGGTGGAGGCGTTCGCCACGTTGTTGGCCACCAGGTCGAGCGATTCCATGCGGGAGCGAAGGCCGCTGGCCGCCATTGCGGTCATGGGATCCATGGCGGCATTGACAATTGCACGTGGCGGGCCAAGCGGGTCTGCGGCGGCACATCTCTCATAGCACGGTGACAAAGGCCCTTGAGAAGGCGCCGGACGTCTGTCCTCGCGCCGTTTTTTTGCCGCCAGCGCGCCGCGCGGCATTTTCTTGCCACCCGCCTTCGACTCAATCCATTGAAAACGGGTTCCTGCGGTTTGGCCCGGCGAGTGCATTTTCGGACGGCATGAACGTCGCCGCGCCGCGGACCCTCTCCACCGGAATCGAAGCCGCGTTGGCCGCCACGTCGAACGCGCCAGTGTCGAAATCGGCCGGCTCCGCCCCGCCATCCGCGACCGGAGCGGCGTTTTTTCCGGACCTGCTCGGTCAAATGGTAGATTCCGAAATCGAGAACCAGCCTTCCTCCCGGCGAGAAGCGCCGCCGGGCTCGAAGGCAACCGCCATGGTCACTGTTCGCGCCTCCGGAAAGCTGGCTGGTGAGAGGAAACAGACAGTATCTGCAGCCACCACCTCAGCCACCGCTGCGGAGTCGGGTCAGAATCCAGTGACTCCCGATCTGGCCAGTGCGCGAACGCACTATCCATGGCTGCCTCAGGACGGAGCGTTGTTCCTGACGGCGGCTTCGAGCGGCCCATTCTCCGAAACCCTAGACACTAGCGGCGATGGCACGGCACGCAAGGCCTCGCCCACCCTGGTTGGAGCGAATGGCGAAGCGGCGTCTGGCCAGGTGCACGCAACCCGCGCCACGGCCAAACTCGGACAGGCCTTGGCGGACGCTACCTCGCGGCCCGCTGGTGGCGAGCAGGCATCGAAGCCCGTCACGGAGTCGGCCGGAGAGTCAGTCACTCAGCCCTCTGAGTTGGCTCTCGGGGCCAGTGTCGCCGCAGCAGCGCAGCAGGCTTTGGAGGTAGCCGGCCCGCAGGCAGTCGCGGACTCGGTGCCCGGCACAACTGATGGCGCGGGCGCTCGGGTCGCTCGATGCGAGCCGGCGGCCGCCGTTTCCAGCAGCCAAGCGATCGCGTCCACTCCAAGCACCGCCGCCGCCGTCGCGCCGCCGGATGGCCGAATGTCCACGGCAGGGTGGCAGGCGACCGCAGCAAACCAGAACATCGCGAAGACACAGGCGGCATCCACGGCAGCCGAAGGAGTGGACGCCGCCACCAGCGTGTTCGCGCGGCTCGTTGCCCCCAGCGCGGACCGCACCTTCGAACCGGATCGCAGGGCGATCGATCCGAGTGACGCCAGCGCGGCGGACGGCGCCGGCGCATCTGACGGCGATAGCCTTGCGGAACAGGGGACCCTGGCTTTCCAGGCATTATTGGTTCCGGCTCCCGCCGCCGGTCCACAGCGTCCCGGCCAGGGATCGCGGGAAGCAGGCGACGATTCCAGCGGCCGGCAGCCGGCCCTCGAAGCCAGCGGCGGATTGAGCGGCGGCCGCTCCGGTTTCCAGTCCGTCCGCGATGCGGACACCGGCCTCGCCAGTGCAGTGCGGCCCGGCCCAGCCGGCGGCGTGCCGCAAGCCGAACTGGTTGCCAACGATCTCTCCATGGTCGCGCCGGTTTCCTCCAACGCAGGCGTGGGCGCAGCGGCGCCGCCGCAGGGCACCCATCCGCAGCACGCCGCGGCGCCGGCACCATCGGACCTCTCCGCATGGGATGCGGCCGGGCCGGCACCCAAGCTCGCGGCAGGCGGCCCGGCGCGGGAAATCCAGCTCGAGTTGCGCGATGCCGATGCCCGTGTCAACGTGCGGCTGATCGAGCGTGCGGGGTCGATCCAGGTGGACGTGCGCACACCCGACAGCCACCTGGCGGCCTCTTTACGCGACGACCTGCCTGCGCTAACGGCCCGGCTGGAGCAAACCGGCTTGCGCGCGGAAACCTGGCACGACGCTCCGGCGGCCGCGGCCGCGCGCATCAGGATGGCGGAGCCCGTCTCGAGCGCCGGTTTCCAATCGTCCCAAAACCAGTCGCGGCGGGAGGGCGGCGGGGGCAATCCGCGCGACGGCCAGCCGCAGGAAAAGCGGCAGCATCAAAACCAACCCGATCCAAAGGAGTTCTCATGGCTTTACACGTCACTCCAATAGCGAGCCCTTCATTGATAGTGCCGGAGGTTTCCATCCGGCGGCCGGCGGCGGGCAACACAACAGCCCGGCAGCCGGCCGCGAAGGTGGCAACGGCAACCCGGATGTCCCAGGTCACTTCCAGTTTCGATTCGTTGCTGGCGAGCAACTCGGCGGCGACGAGGCCGGCCGGGGCAATCGTCACTGCGGCCGCGAAGCGCCCAACCGCAGCCGCAACTGCCACGACGGCTTCCGCGGCGGCTGCCTCAGCCGCTGGCACAGCCGCTGCCTCTTCCTCGACTACCGCCGCGAGCGGCCTCTCCGATTTCGAATTATTATTTGGCGGCAGCTCTTATAACCCCGCTGACCCGATGGTTGCCGCGGCGGCTCCGTCCGCCAGCTCCGCGAGCGCCGCCGCGGCCCCGCCCACGGCACAGTCGGCCTTCGGAGCGGATGTGTGGATGACCGACCCCATCGGACTGAGCCCCGACGGCTCCGCCTTCGGTTACAACCCGATCTATTTCGCCACCGAGAGCACCGCGCAGACCGTGGCGCAAATGGTCGGAGGAACGGTGGTAGCCAAGAACATGTTCACCCAGCCCGGCAACGCGTTCGTGCAGCAGCAAACGAACTACATGGTGCAAATGCCCAACGGCGCGCTCATCAATCCCGGCCTGGTAGCGTCGTTCTATACGTTTGGCTTCCCGCAATCGCAGATCAACACCATGATTGCCCAGGAGGTGGCGAACACGCCGCCCCCGGCACAAACAACGTAAGGAGAATTGCATGGCACCCACAGGCACCAGTACTTCGTCGTCCTCGACCGCGAGCTCGAGCGCCAGCGCCGCCTCCGACCAGGACATGTTCCTGCAGCTTCTGGTCTCGCAGCTCGAAAATCAAGACCCGCTCAACCCAGTAGACGGAACCACTTTTGTTACCCAGTTGGCGGAGTTCCAGCAGTTGGACACGTCCATTAGCACGGGATCGGATGTGTCCTCCATCCTGCAAGATCTCAACGGCCTGGTGGGCAACGGCAACACGAACACCACCGCCGGTAACACAGGCAACACCAGCGGTGCCACCGGCGCGACAACGAATTCGTAAGAGGAGACTCAATGTTTACTTCCTTTTCCACCGCACTTTCCGCACTCAATGCCGATTCCACCGCAATCGATGTGGTGGGCAACGATCTGGCGAACCTGAACACACCGGGCTACAAGGCCACCGAGCTATGCTTCAGCGACCTGGTAACCCAGTCGCTGGGAGCGGGCCTCGGAGTCACTCAGGTCGGCTTCGGCGTGGCGCAGCCCATCACCGAGGCCCAATATACCCAGCAAGGCGCCATCCAGACCTCGGGCGGCCTGGACGATGCCGCCATCCAGGGCGATGGTTTTTTTGTCGTTGCCAACAGCGCGGGGAACCTGCAATATACGCGCGCCGGCGATTTTCAGACCGACGCATCCGGCAATCTGACCACGGCCACGGGCGATTACGTACAGGGCTGGACGACCGTCGATCCCAACACCGGCCAAGTGGACACGAACGGGCCGATCGGCAACATTGTGGTCCCGGTGGGAACGCTCAAACCACCCGTCACCACCACGCAAATCACCGCCAGCCTGAACCTGAACGCATCGTCGGCGGCGGACGCGACTTCGGACTTTACCATGCCGATCACCGTGTACGACAGTCTAGGCAACTCCCACGTTCTGACGCTGGACTTTCAAAACACCGGCGGCAACACGTGGAGCTATCAGGCAACCGTACCGGGCTCGGACGTCAGCGGAGGCACTGCGGGCACGCCATTTGACATTTCCGGTGCCAGCGGCACGCTGAGCTTCGACAGTAACGGCGACTTGACTTCTCCGGCCGCTGGAAGCCCGATCACCTTCACTGTCCCCGGACTGGCGGATGGAGCCTCGGATATGAACCTCAGTTGGAATTCGTACGACAGTGCCGGCAACTCCACGATTACGCAGTTCGGCCAACCTTCGGCTTACTCGGCCACCTCCCAGAACGGATCGGCGGCCGTCCAACTGAACCAGGTCGGCATGGGGAGCGGTGGGCAGATTCTGGCCGAATACACCGACGGCTCGCAGGTGGTGGTGGGACAAGTCGCGATGGCATCCATCCGCAACCCGGACACTTTGATCGCGGCCGGCAGCAACAACCTGACGCTCAGTTCTCTGACCGCCAATCCGGCGATCGGCATGCCCGGTACGGGCGGACGCGGCACCATCGTGGGCGGGTCGATCGAGGCCTCGACGGTGGACATCGCCAGCGAGTTCACCAGCCTGATCGTCTACCAGCGGGCCTATGAAGCCAATGCCCATGTGGTGACCACGGCCGATCAATTGAGCCAGGACACTATCAACTTAATTCACTAGTCCGCCGATGAATCCTCAAGAGGAAGTTGCTCCGCTGGGAGATATCCCGGTGGAGATCGAAATCGAGCTCGACCGCCGCATCATGACGGCGCGCGAAATCCTGCGCCTCGAACAAGGCAGCGTGATCGAAACGGTGCGGTCGGCGGGCGAGAACATCGACATCTACATCGGCGGCGTGCTGTGCGGCTCCGGTGAGATCGTGGTGATCGAAAGCACGCTGGGCGTGCGCATCACCGACTTCCGCGAAGACTGAAACGCGAGGATACCTCTCGATGGATACGATCGGGCAGATGGGAGCGGTGGCCGCTGTTCTGGGCCTTCTCGGAAGTGCGCTCTGGTGGCTGCGGCGCCGCGGCATGGCCACCCTGGCTATCGGCAGGAAGCGCTCTCGCCGCAAGCTGGAACTGGTCGAGCGGCTGCCGCTCTCGCCGCAACATTCGCTCCACCTGGTGCGACTGGGGGAGACGATGCTATTGGTGGCCGCCTCGCCGGGCGGCTGTCGGCTGATCGAGCGCCGCCCCGCGGCGGCTGGTGCCGGCCGGGAGGAGGCCGTACGATGAAGGCCCGCACTCTGGCGGTTTGTCTGCTGGCCATGCCGGCCTTCGGCGCGACCTCTGAACCTCTCTCGCTATTCGGCATATCGGCCGGAAAGAACACGCTCAGCGTGCCCATGCAAGTGGTCATACTGCTCACCCTGATGACCTTGCTGCCCGCCGCCGTAATGTCCATCACGCCCTTCCTGAGGATCACCGTGGTGCTGCACTTCCTGCGGCAGGCGCTGGGGACGCAAACCACGCCCTCCAACCAGGTCCTGCTGGGGCTGGCGCTCTTTCTCACCATCCTCATCATGCAGCCCGTGGCGGCGGAGATGTATCACCGCGGCTGGGAGCCGATGGAGAATGGCAAACTGACAACTGAGCAGGCGATGACGGAGGCAGCCCAGCCGCTGCGCCAGTTTCTGGCGCGTTTCGCGCGCGAAAAAGACATCCGCCTGTTCCTCGAACTGGCGCACGCGCCGGCGCCGCGCAGCAGGGCCGATCTCGATCTCAAGATCCTGATTCCAGCCTACATCCTCTCTGAGCTCAAGACCGGTTTCCAGATCGGCGCCGTGCTCTTTTTGCCGTTCCTGGTGATCGACTTGGTGGTGGCCTCCGTGACGCTCTCGGTCGGCATGGTGCAACTGCCGCCGGTGATGATTTCAGCGCCGTTCAAGATCCTGCTCTTCGTGCTGGTCGACGGTTGGAATCTGGTAGTCGGATCGCTGATGAGGAGCTTCTACCAATGACGCCCAATCTGGTGGTGGATATCATCCGGCAGACACTGCTGACGGCGTTCTGGCTGGCCGCGCCGCTGCTGGCGATAGGGTTCGCGACCGGCATTGGCATCAGTCTGGTGCAGATTGCGACCTCGATGCAGGACAACGCCTTCAGCACGATTCCCCGGCTGGTCGCGTTCCTGGTGTCGCTACTGCTGCTGATGCCGTGGCTGATCCAGAAGTCGGTGGCGTACACCGCGACACTGTGGGGGGATCTGGGCCGGTATGCCCGCTAACCTCACCGTTTCTTCCGGCACCGTGCTGGCATTTCTGCTGGTGCTGGCGCGAGTTTCGGGCGCCATGGTATTCGTGCCGCTGCCGGGTTTCAGCGGCACGCCGGGGATGGCCCGGTCTGCATTCTCTCTGGCGTTCACGCTGGCTCTGGCGCCGCGCTGGCCCCATTTGGACGGAATCGACGCCGACGCCGGAACCCTTGCTGCCTGGGCGATGGCTGAAGCGGCCATCGGAGTCGCCATCGGTCTGGCGGCCGCGATGGTGCTGGAAGTGGCCACCTTCGCCGCCCAGATGCTGGGCATGCCGGCGGGATACGGCTATGCCCAAACCGTGGATCCGAACACCCAGGCCGATGCGGGCATTCTGTTGGTGGTGGCGCAACTGACGGCGGGGATGCTGTTCTTCGCCCTGGGCATGGACAGGCAGGTGCTGCGCTTGTTCTCCGCCAGCCTGGAAAGAATTCCGCCGGGGGCCTATGTGTTTCAACCTAGCTCGGCGGAAGCCTTCATCCGGCTGTCAGGAAGCCTGCTGGCCGCCGGAGCGCGGCTGGCGCTGCCGGTGGTCGCTCTGCTCGTGATGGTGGACGTGGCGCTGGCGCTGATGGGCCGGCTAAACGCGCAGTTGCAACTGCTCTCGCTGGCCTTCCCGGCCAAGATGCTCACCGCTCTGTTTGTCCTGGCGGCGGTACTGTCGCTATATCCCAGAGTCTTGGCGCGGTTCAGTCTGGGGGCCTGGCGGGTGGCGCAGCAGGCGTTGGGGCTATGAACGCCGATGCCCGACCGCAGCGGCAAAACCGAACAGCCCACCGAGCGCCGCGTCAAGAAGGCGCGCGAGGAAGGGCAGTTTCCCTCCGCGCGCGAATTCGTCTCGGCCCTGCAGTTCATGGTGTTTCTGCTGCTGGCCGGCGCCGGCGGGGGCGCCTGGTTGAGCCAGTTTCGCGTCACCATGCGTGCCCTGCTGGAATTCGCATTTCAGGGCGAACTGCGCCCCGAAGGTTTGGTCCACGTACTCTACCAGGTGTTCTGGCACAACCTGGTGCCTTTGTTGCTCGGCGGCCTGGCGGTAGTCGTCGCCACACTGGGGCTGCGGCTGATGACTACCCGGTTCGGACTCAGTTTGAAAAGGCTGGCGCCGGATCCCGCGCGCTCCAGCCCAATGAGCCGTCTGCGCGATCTGCCGCGCCAGAATGTGGGGGCGCTGGTGGAAGCCGCGCTATTGCTGCCACTATTTCTTTGGGCGGTCTACGTCGTGGCGCGGGACAAACTGGATGCCTTGCTGGCCCTGCCGCTGGCGGGGTTGGAGGTCGGCTGGCGCTTCCTGGGCGTCGCGTTGATGGGTTTGTTCTGGAAGGCGGCCGGCGCCTTCCTGGTGTTCGGTACGGTCGACCTGTTCCGGCAGTTGCGCCGCTACCGCCGCGACCTGCAAATGAGCAAACAGGACATCAAGGAGGAGATGAAGGATATCGAGGGCAATCCGCAAATGAAAGCCCGCATCCGGCGCCTGCAGCGCGAGCGCGCCCGGCGGCGGATGATGAAGGACGTTCCCACGGCGACCGCAGTCGTCGTCAACCCCACCCACTTCGCGGTCGCCCTCCGCTACCAGACCGAGACCATGTCGGCGCCGCTGGTGGTGGCCAAAGGAAAGAACTACCTGGCCCAGCGCATCCGGCAAAAGGCGATCGAGCACCAGGTGCCGATTGTCGAAAATCCACCGCTGGCGCAGGCGCTTTATCACTCAGTCGACGTCGGCCAGGAGATCCCGCCGCACCTGTACCGCGCCGTGGCGGAGATTCTGGCTTACATCTTCAAACTCATGAACGGGAGGCTCCCAGGTTAAGGCCATGACGCCCGCCAAGGCGATACCGGCTCCCGCGCTGCCAGGGTGGATCGGCGGCTTGCCGCTGGACGCGCTCCGCCAGATGGCCGTGCCGCTGGCGGTGCTGGCCATCATCGTCGCACTGATCACGCCGCTGCCCGGGTTCGTGCTGGACTTTCTGGTGGTTGCCGATATTCTGCTGTCGGTGACCGTATTGATGGTTTCGCTCTATCTGGTTCGGCCCGTCGAGTTCAGTAGCTTTCCTACCACGCTCTTGCTGCTCACGCTCTACCGTCTGGCGCTCAACATCTCCTCGGCGCGGCTGATCCTGCTCAACGGCAACACCGGCACCACCGCCGCCGGCCAGGTGATCGGCGCCTTTGGCAGCTTCGTGGTGGGCGGCAACTACATCATCGGCGCGGTGATCTTCCTGGTATTGATCGCCATTCAGTACGTGGTGATCAACCATGGCGCGGTACGCATTTCCGAGGTGACGGCGCGCTTCACCCTGGATGCGCTGCCGGGCAAGCAGATGTCGATTGATGCAGATCTCAACTCCGGTTTGATCGACGAAACCGAGGCCAAACGCCGGCGCAAACAGCTCGCCACCGAGGCCGAGTTTTACGGCGCGATGGACGGCGCTTCGCGGTTTACCCAGCGCGACGCGGTGGCCAGCATTCTGATCACCGGAATCAATATCGTGGCGGGTTTTTTGATCGGCGTGTTTCAGCACGGCATGGATTTTCAAAAAGCCATCGAGACGTACACCGTTTTGACCATCGGCGACGGTCTGGTCACGGTGATTCCCGCGCTCATGATTTCCATCTCCGGCGGTCTGATCGTGACCCGGGCCAGCTCGGACGCGCGCCTCGGAGTGGAGTTTCAGCGGCAGATTTTCGGCAATTCGCAGCCGCTGCTGCTGGCCGGCGGGGTACTGCTCGCCATGGCCGCCCTGCCCGGGCTGCCCATGCTTCCGTTTCTGGCGCTGGGCGGCGGCGCCGGTGCCATCGGCTGGAAGATGAGAGAAAAGGAAAACCGCCAGACGCGGGATTCCGCGAAGGAGTCCAAGCCGCCGGCAGCCAAGGACCACCCCGAAGCGCTGCTGCGGGTCGAGCCGTTGGCGATCGAGGTCGGACTCGGCCTGGTGAACTTAGTCGAAGGCGCCCAGGAATCGCCCTTGCTGCGCCGCATCTCCGCCATCCGCAAGCAGTTGGCAGGGGATCTGGGCTACCTGCTGCCGCCCGTCCGCGTCACCGACAACCTGTCGCTGCGTAGCCGGGAATATATCATTTCGATGAAGGGGGTCGAAGTCGCCCGGTATGAACTGCCGCAAGGCAGGGAACTTGCCATACCCGGCGCGCAAATCGACCATGCGCTCGACGGCCAGCCGACGCGCGAGCCCGCCTTCGGCATCGGCGCCTTTTGGATTCCGCTCGAGCGCGCCGAGCGGGCGCGGCAGTCCGGCTATACGGTAGTGGACGGCGTGAGCGTGCTGGGCACGCATCTCTCCGAACTGATCCGCCGTCACGCATACGAGCTTTTTTCGCGCCAGGACGCCAAGCGGCTGCTCGACCGCGTAGCGATCGACAACCCCAAGGTGGTGGAGGATCTGGTGCCCAAGGTGCTGCCCCTGGCCGCTGTGCAGCGCGTGTTGCAGAACCTGTTGCGCGAGCGGGTGTCGATTCGCGACGCGGTTTCCATTCTGGAGGCGCTCGGCGAGGCCGGCGCCGCCACGCGCAATACCATCCTGCTGACCGAATACGCGCGTCAAACCATTCGCCGCTCGGTGGTCAAGCCATACTTGAACCGTGCCGGCGAACTGCCTGCCTGGTTTCTCGATCCGGCCATCGAACAGGCCATCGAGGCCGCCGTGGAGCATGGCGAGCAAACCAGCCGCCTGACGCTGGCGCCGCAGGCAGTGCGCGACATTTTGAACCGCATCGGGGCTCGTGTGATGACGCCGGAAACCTCGGTGGTGGCGATTACCTCCACCGGCGCGCGCGCTTTCCTGCGGCAGATTACCGAGCCCACCATCCCCAACCTCTTCTTCCTGGCCCACAACGAGATTCCACCCGGAGTTCGCGTGCAATCGCTGGGAAGTATTTCGTAGTCTCGCTCTACAGGAAAACTCCCGTTCCGCCGATCAACCTCAATGACCGGCGAGCTCGCGCGCCCGCCGGGCGAGGTGCATTCGATGAGGATCAAGTCCTATTTCGCTGCCGCCGTGGAAGACGCCATGGCACAGGCGCGCCAGGAACTGGGGCCGGAGGCGATGCTGGTGAACAGTCGCAAAGCTCCGCCCGAGGCCCGCCACCTGGGGGAATACGAAGTCGTTTTCGCGGCCGAAAATGCCCCCGGCCAGGCGGAAGGCGCTGCCGCGCAAGTCCAGCTACAAGGGGGGAACGCCGACCGGCTGGCGATCGACGTCGCCAGCCTCAAGAACGAACTGGAGGGCATGCGGCGCGCTCTGGTGCGCTCGGCGTTTGCGCCCGCCCGCTGGAGCGGAGTGTCACCCACGGCATCGGAGGCCTACGCCGCGCTGGCCGCCCAGGAAGTGCTGCCCAGCCTGGCTCGCGAAATCGTCGAGGCGGCTGAAGCGCGAGTCTCGGCGGCGCGCACCACGGTGCCGCGGGCGGCGCAGAGCGAGGAGAAGGCTAATTGGCGTCAGGCCCTGGTGGAGGAAGTCCGTTCCCGCTTCACCGTCGAGCCCAGCTTGGGCCGGGGCGAATCCCCGCCCCGAGTGGCAGCCCTGGTCGGGCCGTCCGGCTCGGGCAAGACCACGACGCTGGTGAAGCTGGCCGTTCAATACGGTCTCGCCAGCCGGCGTCCGGTGGTGCTTTTGTCCGTCGACACGTTCCGCATCGCCGCCGCCGCGCAACTGCGATCCTTCGCGGCCATCCTCGGTGTCGGGCTTCAGGTGCTCGAAACCGTCGGCGCCTTGGCCCAGGCCATTGAGGAGAACCGCGGCAAGGATCTGATCTTGATCGACACTCCGGGGTTCGGTCCGGCCGATATGGAAGCCGACTGCGGATTGGCGCATTTTCTTTCTTCCCGCAGCGACATCGACACGCATTTGGTCCTATCGTCCTCGATGAAAGCCGCCGATGTAACTCGCATGGTGGATCGATTTGAGATCTTCCGGCCGCAGCGGATGCTGTTTACCAGACTGGACGAAACCGAGTCGCTCGGCCCGATTTTCAACGAAGCCGCGCGCACCGGGAAACCGTTGTCGTTCTTCGCCAATGGCCAGCGCATTCCGGAAGATCTGGAAGCTGTCACGTGGGACCGGCTGGTGGAGCGGCTCCTCGGCACGCCCGCCAGCCAGGCTGCTTCGGTGGCCTGAGCAGCCCAACGCAAAAGAGCGAACGCCTATGTATTCCCCTACGGCGCCTGAGGTGATCGGCGAAGAAGAACGCGAGCGGCTGATTCTGCAGCACCTGCCCCAAGTGCGGCTCATCGCGCGGCGGATTCAGGAGCGGCTGCCGGAAAACATCAGCCTGGAAGACCTGGTCTCGACCGGTGTGCTGGGCCTGATCTCGGCGATTGATAACTTCGACCCGCGCTTCAACGTGAAGCTGAAAACCTACGCCGAATACAAGATTCGCGGGGCCATCCTCGACAGCCTGCGCGGCCTGGATTGGGCTCCCCGGCAGAAACGCCGCAAAGCCAAACAGATCGAAACCGCCGTGAGCCAGGCCGAGCAGCGTCTCCAGCGCAGTCCAACCGAAGAGGAGATCGCGTTCGAGCTCGGCGTTACGCTCGACGAATACCACGAGTGGCTGGTGGAAACCCGCGGCTTGAACATCGCCAGTCTGGAGTATGCCTCCGGCGAAGGCTCCGGAGACCTGCTGCGTTACATCGCCGACGAGCAGGACAACTCGCCTTCCAGCCTCCTTGAACGCGCGGAACTGGAACGGCTGCTGGCGGCCGGGATTGATGGAATTCCCCAGATCGAGCGGACGGTGCTCAGTCTCTACTTCAATGAGGAACTCACGCTGCGCGAGATCGCCCAGGTGGTCAACCTTCACGAATCGCGCATATCCCAGCTCAAGTCGCAGGCGATTCTACGCCTGCGAAGCCACCTGGCGGCGCAGTGGCCAATCACCAGAGGAGTCATCGCCGTATGAGCCCGGGCGACAAGAGTCGAACCAATGCGCTTGAGGCGACCGGTAGAGCCGGCGGCGTCCTCAATCAGTGGACCGAAGACCTGGCGCAGGTATTGGCTTCCATGACCGACCAGCGGCCCCAGGTCGCCTGGCAGGCAGTCGGCGGCACAGCCGCTGAGGTGGCGTCCGGAGAATACCCATACCTCTGGTGGGAGCATCCCTTCTCGGCGGCGTCCGGCGCCCTTGCGTGGATCGGTTCTCCGCAACCCACCTGGGAGCGCGTCGGGACGCTGACCCTCAAGGCCGCCGGCCTCGACACGGTGGCTTCGAGTGAGGCCCAAAACACCTGGTTCGAGATTCTGGGGCAATCCCTGTCCGCGATGGCCCGATCGATCGGCGGCCTGCTGGGCCGCGAGATCACTTGCGGCACCGGCGCTGAGCGCGAAGCGGCTCCGGAATCGACTGAATGGGCCTCCGTTTCGCTCACATTCGCGGATGGCACACAACCGCCGTTGCTGGTGGCGTTCAGCCCAATCCTACTGTCGCTGATCGCCGCGCCGCCCGCTGGTGAGCCAGCCCAAGCCGAGCCGGCGCGCGCCGAATATACGAGCGACGCCGGCCAGTTGGCTTTGAACTCGCGGACCATCGGCCTGCTCCTCGATGTCGACCTTCCGGTCAGCATCTCGTTCGGTAAAACGCGCCTCCCCATGAAGGAAGTCCTCAAGCTGACCACCGGGTCGATCGTGGAACTGGACCGCGACGTCAATGACCCTGTGGAAGTGCTGGTCAATCAGCGCCTGATCGCGCGCGGTGAAGTGGTGGTCGTGGAGGGCAACTATGGTGTGAAGATCCAGGAAATCGCCAGCCGCAACGAACGCTTGCGGAGCATCCCATGAACACCTGCCTCATCGTGTTCTCGGCCGCCTTTCTGGTGGCCGTCGTGTGTGGCGGGACGGCCCTGCTGCTGGCGCGCCTGGCGATCGGCGCCGCCCGCCGGACCGCCGCTTTGGGAGCGAATATCCAAGTCAACATGGAGGCTCTGGTGGCCCGCTTCGAAAACCTGGAGCAACAAGCCGCCGATCTCCGCAGGCAACCAGCGGAAGCCGCCCCGGATGCCGGCAGGGCCGCGTTGAATCTGAACAAACGGGCGCAGGTTCTGCGCATGCACCGTCGCGGCGATCCCCCCGAACGGATCGCCTCGCTGCTCGAAGTCCCGCGCCAGGAGGTCGATCTGCTGATCAAGGTCCATCGCATCATCATCAGCCAGCTCTGAGGCGCACGAACCTTTCTTCGATTACAAGATCGTCTGACTGCGGCACGGTAGCCTGCAACGGCCCGGAGCGCAGGCGAGCCGGCATCCCTGATCGGCCTTGTCATTGGCCCGATGCATTCGCCCTGCACCTTCTCGGGAAAGCCGCTGGCATTGATACGCTTGACTCGCCATGTCCTGTGAGCTAACCGACCGCTGGTGCCACGTGCGAACAAGCCGACGTCACACCCCTTTTCCGGTTGTGCTAACCTGCGAGCGAGTATGTCCGCCAGAATCGGACTCTGGGTATCTCTTGTTGCGCTGACAACATCGATTCCGGGACTTACCATTGGTTTGGTTGCAAGATCCCAACGCTGGTCAGCCAAGCGCTGCCGTAGGACTTCGTTCCTTATGGCCTTGTCCTTCTGGTTGATTTGCGGTGGCGTGGCTCAATACGCGATGCACACAATCCCATACGGGTGGGTAGTGGAAGCGCCATGGGCACGGTATGCGACGCAAACCCTCTGGTTTTCAGCGGTATTGATGGCGCCGATGGTGGCTCAGAAGATTGCGAACCCGGCGGCCAAGCTGGACATGCGGTATTGGTAGCCTCATGCTCTGGTGAGTCGAACGGCAAGTAACGCCTGGCGCTACCTTCCGCCCCTCAGAATCCGGATGCCGCCGTTGGAAGTGTCGAGATCGACCAGCGGGCCGCCCTTTCCTATGTCGCCCTCCAGGTGATTCTTACTGATTTCGCCATGCACCTTCATTTCGAATTCCGAGCTGATGGAGTCGTTGTTGGTAGAGGCGATCACATGGGCGTTGGTGCTGGACGGCAGGTGGACCGTAATCGAGCTGTTGGAGGTGTGGGCGCGAATCCCAGCCGCGAAATCCGCAGGCAGTTCGAGATCGATCGAGCCATTGTTGGTGGTGGCGCGCACGTCGCTCGAGGAGCGGTCGATCTCCGCCGTGATCGCGCTATTGCTGGTAGTGGCGTCGAGCGAGCCGCGTAGTTCCCGAACATCCACGTGGCCGTTCGAGGTTCGAAGTTGGGCGTCGCCCTCCAGATCCACCAGCTCGATTGGGCCATTCGAGGTCTCCGCGTCCAGCCTGCCGTGAAGGCGCTCCACACGCACCGAACCGTTGCTGGTGCGGAAATGCGACGGCCCCACGCCATCTGTGGTGTGGATGGCGCCGTTGCTGGCGGTGATGCGCTCGATCACAGTCGCGCGCGGAACCTTGATGACGAACCGCGCGCCCTGGTTGTTGCGCCGCTCCACCGGCCGGACGGCGCGGATGGAGACAGACCCGGTAGAGCGGTCGATGTCGATACGCAGGCTATCGGCGGCAGCCTGCGTGGGGCCGTACTTGGTTCCACCGATCTCGACGCTGTTCTCATCCCAACTCGTAACCTCGACCGAACCGTTAAACGTCTCGACCGAGATCCGGCTGCCCGGGGCACACGGGTAACTGTAGTGAAAATCGCGGCTGAAGTGTTGCCAGTTGCCATTGAAATCGTCAATATCGCAGCCGGCCAGCGTCAACATGGCTGCCAGCACGGGCGGAACAAGCAAAGCGCGCATGAAAACCCTCGTTTTCGGCTTACGCAGTGGCGGCTCGGAATGTTCCATGGAACAAACTGCCGGGAATGGCGTACAATCACCAAAGATATGACACCCGAAAACTCCCCGGCCGTCGAGCCGGCCCCAGCGGGAATGGGCGAATTCTCGCGAATCACCGGGGTCTTCTTCGACCCCAAGAAAACGTTTCAGGACATCGCCCAACGGCCCTCCTGGATTGTGCCGTTGGTGCTGATCATGATCGCCGCCCTGGCGGTGAGCATGACCATGGCGCAGCGCATCGGCTGGGAACGCATCGTTCGGCATGGCATGGAATCCAGCTCGCGGGCACAGCAGATGACGCCGGAGCAGCGCGAGCAGGGGGTCGCGATGGGCGTCAAAATCGCGTCGATCATGGGCTACGTCGGCATCGTTTTTGTGCCGCTGGTCTATGTGATCATGGCCGGCGTCCTGCTAGGCGTGGCATCGGGGATTTTCTCCGCGGGGGTCCGCTTCAAACAGGTTTTTGCGGTGGTGTGTTATGCGAGCCTCACCGGGCTGATCTCGTCGATCCTGACGATTGTGGTGCTGTACCTGAAGAACCCGGACGAAGTCAACGTGCAAAACATGCTGGTGTTCAACCCGGGGGCTTTCATGGACCCGGGAACAAGCTCGAAGTTCCTGTACTCGCTGGCCACCTCGCTCGACCTGTTTTCCTTTTGGACGATTTTGCTCATGGCCGTCGGCCTGAAAGCGGCGGCCGGCAAGAAGCTGACGTTCGGGGGCGCGGTCTTCGCCGTGGTGCTTCCCTGGGCGGTCTACGTGCTCGGCAAGTCGGCGTGGGCTGGCTTCATGAGCTAGCCACGCCGGCTTGCCGTCCTCCGAGAAACTCGCTCGCTGGCGACCAATCGGGTGTCCGCCTGGGGACTGCCTGGCCGGGCGCATCCGTATCCTCGCTGGCAGCGCCGCTCTCCGCCCGGTCTTACCGTACTTATCTCCATACGCAGCAAACCGCGCCCAATCGGGTCATCTGGCGTGCGACATGGAGGTGGGAACCCGGCGGCTGGCTATGTATCCCCATGCGCTCGGAAATGTAGAAACTCGAGGGGTCGAGCTGAATCTCGACGTAGCACGCAGAATGCATGCGCCACGAAGCGGCGATCAGGACCGCGGTTCGGCGGGCGGCGGGCGAGATCCCAGCACGTCGCGAATCTTTCTCGCCAGGGCTTCCCGGCTGAAGGGTTTGGGAAGGAATTCGACGCCGTGATCCAGCACGCCGTGGTGAATCACGGTGTTGTCGGTGTAACCGGACAGGTAAAGCACTTTCAAGTCGGGTCTGAGTTTGAGCAGATGGTCCGCCACCTGGCGGCCGCTCATGTTCGGCATCACCACGTCGGTCAGCAAGAGAGCGATAGGGCCGGGATAGGACGTGGCGATTTCGATGGCCTCGGCGCCGTTGGCCGCGGCCAGAATAGTGTGACCCAGTTTCCGCAGTATCTTCACCGTGAGATCGCGCACGGCTTGTTCGTCTTCGACCACCAGAATGGTCTCGGTGGACGGCGCTCGATTCGCCTCCACGGGACTGGCCGGTGGCAGACTGGCAGTTTCGGTGACGCGCGGGAAGTAGAGCTTGAAGGTAGTGCCCTGGCCGGGTTCGCTGTAAACCCAGATATCGCCGCCGAGTTGCTTAACCACGCCATACACGGTGGCCAGCCCCAGGCCCGTGCCTTTGCCCTTTTCCTTGGTGGTGAAAAACGGCTCGAAGAGGCGCCGGCGCGTCTCGGCATCCATGCCATGGCCGGTGTCGCTGACGGCCACCATGACAAACTCGCCGGGCTTCACGCCGAGGTGCGTCCGCGCGTAGGTCTCATCCAGGTATGTATTGGCTGTTTCCACGGTGATGCGGCCGCCCTTCGGCATCGCATCGCGGGCATTGAGCGCCAGATTGACGATCGCCTGCTCGATATGGTTCGGGTCCGCCTTGATATTGCCGATGTCCGCCGACAGGCTGAGAACCAGCTCGATGTCTTCGCCGATCAGCCTGCGCAACATCTTCTCGGTGTGCTCGACCGTGGTGTTCACATTCATCACGCAGGACCGCATGACTTGGCGGCGGCTGAAAGCCAATAGCTGCTGAGTCAGTGCGGCAGCGCGGTCGGCCGCCTTGAGCACCTCTTCGGCACAGCCCCGCAATGGATCGAGCGGCGAAAGGTCATCGAGGATCATGCGATTGTAGCCGGCGATCACGGTCAACATATTGTTGAAATCGTGCGCCACGCCGCCCGCGAGCCTTCCCACGGCTTCCATTTTCTGCGCCTGCAGCAGCCGGTCTTCGAGCTGCTTGCGGTCGCTGATGTCGTTGACGAAGGCGATCGCGAACACGCCCTCGGTGGTCTCGACGTAGCTGAGGCTGATCTCGACCGGAAACTCGGTTCCGTCCTTTCGCCGGCCGGCGAGGTCCATTCCAATGCCCATCGGACGGACGCGCGGCCGCGTGAAGTACTCTTCGCGGTCGCGTCCGTGAGCGCGGCGCTGAGACTCGGGGAGCAGAATTTCAATTCGGGCGCCGAGCAACTCCTCGCCGGTATAGCCGAACATCTCCTCGGTCTTGGGGTTGGCGAGCACAATACGGCCAGTACGATCGATGCTCAGAATCGCTTGTGACGCTGACTGCAGCAGCGCCATGACCAACTTTTCGCTTTCGTGCAAGAGAGTGATTGGGTCCCTGCGCTGGCTAGCGCCGCCTGCCGTGAGATCGGACATGGTCCCCCCATTACTGCTGGTATTGATTCTAGCAGGTCCGGGGTTGCGTGGCGTGGAAAAGGGAAGGAAAAGGGAAGGGGAATGGAACGGTTTGAAAGGCGGCGGTTGGCAGGCGAAAGCGCCTGCCCCACTTGTGGCGTCGGCGGATAGCGTGTGAAGAAACTCAGGTACGCAGCTGCGCCACTGGGGGCCATTCGTCTTCCAGGATGCTCCAGGTGGCCAGATCGACCCAGCGGTCGCCAACGTGCCCGGCCTGGCGGAGCACACCTTCCTTGGTGAAGCCAAGGCGCTCGGGAATGGCGCAGCTTCGGTGGTTGCCGACGGCGCATTGGATCACCACGCGGTGCAGGAGCATCTCCTCAAAAAGGTAATTCAGCATCCCGGCTACCGAGCGGGTGACGATTCCCTGCCCCTGGCGGCGGGATTCGATCCAGTAGCCGAGGCTGCACGCGCGGTTCGTCCAATCGATGGCATGGCAGCCGACAGAACCGGCGAGCGAGCCATCCACCCAAATGCCGCATTGCGGGCCGCGGTTATCCGTCCATTGCGGACTCACCACCTCTTCGATGAATTGGCGCACATCCTCGGCCGATTGGGTGCGGTCTACCCACGGCAGCCACTCGCGCAAATAGGCGCGGTCGCGGCCGGCGGCGGCGAACACGGCCTCGGCGTCACCGGGCTCGAGCAATTTAATTTCGATGCCTGGCGCTATGGTTCGCCGGAACATGCTTCCTCCACCACGGCCAGTGCGCGCACCGGAAAGGTGCCGAAGCCGGCCACTTTTGCCGGAACGGCGAAGAACCGGAAACCGGCGCCGGGGAGCGCGCCCAGATTGCACAGGTGCTCGCAAATGGGGATTTGGGCGCCGAGCAGAATGGTGTGCGCGGGCCGCGAGCCATCCGCGGTGTCGTCGATGTTATAAGAATCGATTCCCACCAGCGCCGCGCCGCGCTCGGCCAGGCAAGCCGCAGCGCCGGCGGTCAAGAACGGGTGCCCCTCAAAATAGGCATCGGTGCGCCAATGGCGGTCCCAGCCGGTATTCACCAGCACCGCTTTGCCGCGGACGTCCAGCCCGTCGAACGCGGTGGCCGCGATCGCGCGGCCCGGGTTCCGCACCACGATGCCTGCGAGATTCGCCAACGACTCGAGAGGCAACTGCGCCAGATCCGGACCGGAGGCGAAGCGGTGGAACGGCGAATCCAGATAGGTTCCGGTGTTGGCCACCATATCGATGCGGCCAATGTGAAACTCGGTGCCAGGCGCGTAGAAGGCGCGCGACGCCTCGCGCGTCAGGAAGTCGCAGATCAGCGGCGCGGGCAGGCCTTTGTAAGTCACCATGCCATGCTCCACCGTATGGCTCAGGTCCACCAGTTTGACGCCGCTCATGAGGTGCCGGAAGGTTTCTGCGGATTGCGCGATTTGGAAATCGCCGGGAATTCCGGCGTATCCGGCTGCACATATGCGGTGAGCCCTGCCTGCAGCAAGTCGAAAGCGGTATCCGGATCGTCGGCGTACTGGAACAGGTTCAGATCTTCGGCACTGATGGTGCCATACTTCACCAGCGCGTCGAAGTTGATAATCTCCTTCCAGTATTTCGAGCCGTAGAGCACCACCGTCACCTTCTTGGCCAGCTTCTGCGTCTGCGTGAGAGTGAGGATTTCCATCATCTCATCGAGCGTGCCGAAGCCGCCGGGAAAGACCACCAGCGCCTTGGACAAATAGGCGAACCAGAACTTACGCATGAAGAAGTAATGGAATTCGAAGCTCAGCTCCGGCGTGATAAACGGATTCGGGAACTGCTCGAAGGGCAGGCCGATGTTGAGCCCGACGGTCTTCCCGCCGGCATCGGCGGCGCCGCGATTGGCGGCCTCCATAATACCGGGACCGCCGCCGGAGCAGACCACGAAACGATAAGTGCCATTGGTGAACTGGGCGGCCCACTCCGTGAGCTTATGCGCCAGCGTGCGGGCGTCCTTGTAATATTGACCCAGTTCGCTGTCTTCGCGCACGCGCGCGGAGCCGAAGAACACGACCGTGTCGCGGATCTTCTCGCGGCGGAAGTGGGCCAGCGGCTCCAGAAATTCCGACAGGATGCGGATCGCCCGCGCATCCGGGCTGTTCAAAAACTGCTCGTTGAGGTAGGCGACCGGACGGCGGCCGCCATTGGGAGGCGTTTGGTTAGTCATCGCTGTTCTAATTGATCGACTCTTTTCTTCAATTCCCGTAGGGTCTTCAGCATTTCGGGCAGCTTTTGGAAAGCGGTTATGGCGCGCAGCCATTCGCCAGCATCGAAGGCGGGCGAGCCGGATACGCGGGCGCCGGGGGGAACGTCGCCGCCCAAGCCGCTCTGCGCATAGACGATGGCGCCCTCATGCACGGTGAGGTGGCCGGCCGAACCGGCCTGTCCGGCGAGGAGCACATTGCGCTCCAGGGTAGTGCTGCCAGCCAGGCCAGCCTGGGCGCAGATGATATTGTCCTCACCCACCACGCAGGCGTGGCCGATCTGCACCAGGCTGTCGATCTTCGCGCCGCGCCGGACGCGAGTCTCGCCAATCGTGGCGCGATCGACCGACGTGAGGCTCTGCACTTCGACGTCGTCTTCGATGACGGTGACGCCGGATTGGACGATCTTGGCATGGGTGCCGTCGGCGCGCTTGGCGAAACCAAAGCCGTCGCCGCCGATTACGACGCCGTTCTGCAGGATCACGCGGTTGCCGATGCGGCAGAGTTCACGCACGGCGGCGTGCGAATGGGCGACGAAATCGTCGCCGATCTCGACGCCCTCATAAATCACGACGTGCGGGTGCAGGACGGCGTTGCGGCCGATCTTCACACGCTCGCCGACCACGGCAAACGGGCCGATGGAGGGGTTCTCGCCGATGACGGCGCTGGCGGCGACCGAAGCCAAAGGGTGAATCCCCGGGGCGGGCCGCGGCGGCTGATAGAACAAAGCCAGGGCGCGAGCGAAATCGAGGTACGGGTTGGCCGAAACCAGACAAGCGACGTCGACGCCGGCCAGCGGCTCGGCGACCAGGATCGCGCTGGCGCGGGTGCGCCTGGCTTTGGCGGCATACTTCGGATTGGCCAGGAACGTGATGTGGCCCGGGCCGGCTTGTTCCACGGTGGCGACGCCGGTGATCTCGATTTCGCCCGAGCCCGCCAAACGGCAACCCAGGGCTTCGGCCAAAGTGTTTAGTTTCATAGGACGGTCTTGCAGTAAACTTTCAGCGTACCGCGCCGCGAGTGCGCGCGGGCCGGGAATACGAACTCATCGAACGCCGGATGTCAAGAAAAGGATCTTCCAATTTTACAAGGCGATAAAAATTGGTTGACATGCCGATTACAGCTCTGTTACTCTCCCAACATTCCATGATGAAAATCTGCCCCGCTGCACCGTCCAAGATCCTCCTTGTAGACGACAATCCCGATGGGCTGCTAGTGCGCCGCCTGTTGCTCGAAGAACTCGGGCTGGAGGTGGAGACGGCGCCGAACGGTGAAGAAGGGCTGCAGCGATTCGAGTGCGGGCGCTATGACGTAGTTGTCACGGATTATCGCATGCCGCGCATGGATGGCATCGAGATGATCCGCAGAATCCGCGCGCAGGACGCGGCGGCGCGCATCATCCTTCTATCGGGCTTCGTGGAACCGCTGGGGCTGAACGAGACCAACACCGGCGCAGACGCGGTGATCGCCAAGACGTCGAGCGAGCCGGCCATGCTGGCGCGCTCGGTGAAACGCCTACTGAACCGGACGCCCACGCGCAAGCCGCCGGCTTCGGTGCGCGCAACAGCCGCGGCGCGGGTAGCAGCGCTCTAAGAATCCCGCGAACCAATCCCATGCGTCATTTTCCGCGCCCGTTGGCAGCCCTGCTGCTGGTGGCTGCACTAGCCGCTGCCGTTCGCCATCCGGCCGCGGTGAAACCGTCCGCCGCGGTCCGCCGCTGGATGAAGGGGATGACGCTGCGCGATGAAGTGGCGCAACTGGTGTTCGTCGCCTTCCCCGGCGCGGCGCCCCATACACGCTCGCGCGAGTATCTGCGATTCCTGCGGCTGATCCGCGACGTGAAAGTGGGCGGCCTGATCCTCACCAACACCGCCAACGGCGGCCGTACGATCCAGCATGCCGAGCCCTACGCGCTGGCCGCTTTTCTGAACCGGGTGCAGCGCATCGCCAAGGTGCCGCTGCTGGTGGGCGGCGATTTCGAGCGCGGCGCCTCGATGCGGGTTGCGGGCACCACGGTGTTTCCGCACGCGATGGCTTTCGGCGCGGCGGGCGATCCGGAGTTTTCGCGTTTTGAAGGCCAGGTGACGGCGCGCGAGGCGCGAGCGCTGGGCGTGCATTGGGTCTATTACCCGGTGGCCGACGTGAACATCAACCCCGACAACCCGGTCCTCAATATCCGCTCGTTTGGCGAGGACCCGCAGGCGGTGGCAGCCCAGGTGGCGGCCTTCATCGAGGGCGCGCATTCCGATCCCCACAACTATGTGTTGACGACGGCCAAGCACTTCCCAGGTCACGGCGACACGTCGGTGGACAGTCACCTGAATCTGGCCACCGTGCCGGCCTCGCGCGAGCGGCTGGAAAGTGTGGAACTGGTGCCCTTCCGCGCCGCCATCGCCGCCGGAACAGACGCGGTGATGACAGCTCACGTGGCCGTGCCGGCTCTCGCCCCACCGGACTTGCCGGCCACTCTTTCCCCGGCCATCCTCACGGGCCTGCTGCGCGGCGAATTGGGGTTCAAGGGCCTCATCATCACCGACGCGCTGGACATGGGAGGCATCGTCAAGGGATTTCCGGCGGGCGACGCGGCCGTGCGCGCGATCGAAGCCGGCGCCGACACGCTGCTGATGCCGGCCGATGCGGAGGCCGCCATCCGCGCGGTGGTGGCGGCGGTGGAGAATGGCCGGATCAAACGCCGGCGCATTGAGGAAAGCGTGGTCAAGATTCTCGCGGCGAAGGAAAAGGTGGGGCTCGACCGCAAACGCTTCGTCAACGTGGAGGGCCTGGGCGACGTCATCAACTCGCCGGAGGCCAACGAAGAAGCGCAACAGGTGGCCGAACGCGCGGTCACGCTGGTGCGCAACGAGGGCGGCGTGCTTCCCCTGGCCGCTCCGGAGCGCGCGTGCTTCCTGACGCTGGCGGAGAGCCGCGACTCGAACGAAGGGCAAACGTTTTCCCAGGAAGTGCGGGCGCGCCTGGCGCATGCCACGGTGACCACCCTCGATCCATCGCTGTCGCGCGCGGATGTGGACGCGGCGCTGGCGCGCCTGACGCCATGCGAGACTTATGTGGTGGCGGCATTCGCGTCGGTAACGGCGTACCAGGGATCGCTCGGGCTGGGCGGCGATCTGCCGCACGCGATGGAAACGCTGACGGCCTCGGCGAAGCCGCTGGTGCTGGTGGCGCTGGGCAATCCATACCTATTGCGCAGTTTCCCCTCGGTCGCGGCATATCTGGCCACCTTCAGCAGTGTGGCGCCTTCGGAAGCGGCGGCGGTAAAGGCGCTGTGGGGCGAAATCGATATTCGCGGCCACTTGCCGGTCTCCATCCCCGGCCTGGCCGCCCGCGGCGATGGCATGCAGGTGAAAGCGTCCCGGCCGGCTCGCAGCGTGGCTCCATAGGACAGACGATCGGTTTTTGTCGTCTGTCGCGCCCTGTGTGGATGCGCCGCTTGACAGACAACAGAAGGCGATTGTCCGTCCTACCTTACCTGACAGCCGCGTTCTGGTTAGCATTCGGGTGTACACGATCGGGGACTGGGGAGCCGTGGATCGCCGCGTTATGATTGAGCTGACATGTCTCTGACGCTACCACCACGGGGAGTCGATATCGTGCTGCTGGCCGTGTTGCTGGTGGCCGCGATATACGATGTCCGCTTCCGCCGTATTCCGAACTGGATCACCGTGACGGGGGCGGCGATGGGCCTGGCGCTGAACGCGTTTCTGTTCGGCCCGCCTGGCTCGTGGTTTTCGCTGGCGGGCGTCTGGTTCTCGCTGCGCGGGCTGGGCTTGGGGTTCGGCGTGTACTTCCTTCTGTACGTCATCCGCGCGATGGGCGCCGGCGACGTGAAACTGATGGCCGCGGTGGGAGCCATGGTGGGCTGGCAGGATTGGTTGGGAATCTTCGTGATTACCGCGGTTCTGGGCGGGGTGATGGCGGTGATTCTGGCGGCCTCGCACGGGCGCATCCAGAAGACGCTATGGAACGTCGTTTTCATTCTCACGGAAATGAAGAGCGGACGGCCGGCCTACATCAAGAAGGAAGAGTTGGACGTGCGCAGCCCCAAAGCGATGGGCCTGCCGCACGGCGCGGTGATCGGGGTCGGCGCGGTCTTCTTCCTCGTCGTCGCCGCGCGCTTCACACCGTAAGGCGGGGCATCGCAGCGCCTGCGTTTGAGCGACATTTAATCCGACAAAGTACACATTGGGCCAGCCCCGGCAGGGGCGAAAGAATGGCCCAGTGCGGCAGCAATGGGACCAGCCGTGAAATCGTCCAGCCCGGGAAACGGGGCAAAAAAGCGACCCTCGCTGACCTGCCGGCGCGGAATAACTCAACCGGGAACTTTCGCCGGATTATTCTTCCCGGCAAGCCGCGTTGATGTCCTGGCTTTCGAGTACACCGTGAGGCGCGCCACGCCTGGCGACGTTGATCATTGCCCGGCCCACACATTCGGTTGTGGTCACGTACTTGGGGATGAGCGCCTTCAAGACAGGGTAGAGCGGCCCAATGACCGCATACACGGACCTGAGCCATTTGGTTTTCGGGGCCGCGCCGTGGAGGGGTTGGATGAATCCCGGACGGAACATATAGGCCGCTTTGAACGGCACCTTGAGCAAGGCGTTCTCGGTTTCGCCTTTCACGCGCGCCCACATGGTGCGGCCGCGTTCGGAGCTGTCGGTGCCGGTTCCCGACACATAGATAAAAATCATGTCCGGATTTTGGCTGGCGAGGATGCGCGCCACCGACATCGTGAGGTCGTAGGTTACGCGGCGGTAGTCCGGCTCCGCCATGCCAACCGACGAGACGCCGAGACAGAAGAAGCAGGCATCGTAGCCCGAGAGATCGTCCTGGATCGCGGAGAGATCGGAAAGGTCCTGACGGACGAGTTCACGCAGCTTCGCGTGGCGCTGTGCGGTCGGCGCACGGACGAGCGAAAGAACCGTCTCAACCTCGGGATCGAGCAAGCATTCTCGCAAAACGCCTTGCCCTACCATTCCCGTCGCGCCAAAGAGGATTACCCGCATGCGATTTCCCAAGCGTTGCGGCGCGCAGAAGGCATCGGCTGCAAATGACGACACAGACGCAATACGACTAATCTAGCGATATCGATGAGGGAGAAACGGGCTTGGCGAAAGGGGCGAAGTCCCTCTCTGCTGCAAAGCGAGCCCGCGGGTGGAGTGCGCGTTTTACGAACGAAGGAGCGCGGCCTCTTCGAGCGTGATCTCTTCCGGACCGCTGCGCTCCGGCTCCTGGTCTTTCTTTTGTGCCCGCTTCGCAGCCTTATCGCGCTGCTTCTCAGCGCGCGCCATTTCTTTCTGTCGTTTCTGGAAGGTAGTTCGCGATCGGGTGGCCATAGGCTGTCTCCTTTTTCTGCTCTTCTATTCGGCTCGAACCGCCGTCATCCAATGCGCACAAACTCCTGCAACACCCGGAAGCAGCACAAACCGGATCCGAGTCCGCGCGAGAAGAGGACAGGGGCGGCAGTTGCGAGCGCCGCCCCTAATTTGATTTTACCTTACCAGCGTTTGTTTTGCCGGCCGCCGCCGCCACCACCGCCGCGGTATCCACCGCCGCTGCCGCCGCGGTCTTCTTTCGGCCGGGCCTCATTGACATTCAGCGCCCTGCCATCGAGTTCCCTGCCATTCAGACCGGCAATGGCAGCATCGGCTTCGGTCGCCACACTCATTTCCACGAATCCAAAGCCTCTGGCACGTCCGGTGTCCCGGTCGGTAACGACGTTGACACGGTCCACCGTGCCATATTCCTCAAACATGGATCGAACCGCATCTTCGGTAGCTCCGAAGCTGAGGTTTCCAACGAAAATATTCTTCAATTAAGATCTTCTTTCTGAAATTTGCAGAGCAGCGAATCGCGGGCAGGATAGACGGTTGTGCCGGACTATGCGAGAGACCTCAATTAGCGGAACTGTCAAACTACACACCAATGGTAACACGAAACGGTCCAGCCTGGAACGATTAAATTGCCGGGGCGGTAAATTCCGCGATAGCACGAAGGTTTGACGAAGGTGCTCCGCTGCGGCGACCCGCAGCCTTGCCGCGTTGGCCGCCTGGCTGCACCCGACGCGATCCGATGACGTGCTTTCCAGTACGCCCGAATCGCGACGCGGGATCACATCTCGGCAAGGGCGGCCGTGCCGCTCTGTACGGCCGCGGCCTGGTCCTTACGCCGGATCGCCTTCACCATGGACTTCACGTGCGGTATCGCACGCGCCGCCCTTTCGTAAACCGGCACCAGCGCTGGCGCTCGGTTCAAAGCGTCCGTTCTATAACCCTTGTACAGCGGGCGTGCCATTTGATGCATTTCGTACAAACATTCGCCGCCCGACTCTATGTGATCGTCCCATCCCTCCTTGTCCGGGCTCTGCAGCGACCGCAACATTCCGCGAAGAAGGACTTTCGTGCTGTCATATAACATAGGATTACCCGTTCCCCTTGACGAAGTTACTTCCCCGAGCCGATTGGGGCGCCGGGGTTGAATCCGTGGCTAGCACTGTAATGAGTGGAGTTAATTGTATTGTAGCACATGCCGGACCCGTGCTGGTACGACATAAGAGAGTGGCAGGTATGGCCGCTGAAAAGATGAATCCGGGCCAGTGAGTACGTGACTGCTCCAAAGCACTCGCCTGCCTCCATCCAAATGTGCGGGTTCCCAGACTTGTTATGCTGAGAAGTCGTGGAGTGAAATGCGGAACAGAACGCTGCCGTGGTTGATCGCGATCTTCCTCGCGATGACGGCGGGCGGCGCCGGTCAGTCGCCCGCCGAAGGCCAGTTGGCTCGTTTTCAGGAGAAGATCCGGCGCGACATCGCCGGCATTCCCAACTATACCTGCCTGGAGACGATCGAGCGCGCGCGACGTACGCCGCCTCTCGACTTCATGCCGGCCGGAACGGTTCGCCTGGAGGTCTCCAGCGTGGCAGGTAAAGAACTGTTCGCCCAGCCCGGTGCCCGCCGCTTCGAAGATCGGGACGTGTTGTCCCTGGTGCCCGCCGGCGTCATCGGCAGCGGCATGTTCGCCTCCTTTGCTGGCCGTCTGTTTGTCAGCGGCAAAGCTACTCTCCGCCACAGGCGCGTGGAGAACCTGGAAGGGCACCATGATGGCTCCGTCCGCTACGATTTTCGTGTCAAGAAACAAGAGAGCGGCCTCACGTTAAAGATCGGCAACGTTTCGGAGATAGTGGCCGTCAAAGGCTCCTTCTGGTTCGACCCGGTCTCTCTAGACCTGATTCGCCTGGACGTGTACGGCGAGGATATGCCGGCTGACCTGAACCTCGATCTAGCTGGCACCCGCACCGATTACGCCCACGCGCACATCGGAGAATCCAACGCTTTGCTGCCCAAACGATGCGAACTGACGATGACGTTTTTGTCCGGTGTAACGTACCGCGATGTGATCGATTTCTCCCAGTGTCACGAGTACCGCGCCGAATCGACGATCAATTTCGATCACTAGCGTCCAGCTTCTTTGGGAAAATTCGGGCTGTCTCCGAAGTTCCGGAACGCGCCGCGCGCGCCCGCTATACTGGATGATCCACCTATGGAACGAACGCGACTATTCACCGTGATGCTGGCGGGCGCCATGGTCCTCGTCTGCTATGCCTTGATCCTGCGCGGCATGTTCGGCCAATGGATGACCGACGAGGACATGGGCCATGGGATCGCGGTGCCCCTCGTAATCCTGTGGGTCGTGTGGCGCGAGCGCAGCCGGTGGCAGGCGTTGCCGCAGCGGCCGAGCTGGTGGGGCTTCGCGTTCCTCGCGGCGGGGGCGGCCATGCATTTTGTGGCGGCGCTCGGTGTGGGCCTGTTCGTGGGCTCGGTGGCGTTTCTGGTTTCGGCGGCCGGCGTGGTGGTTTGTGTGGGAGGCTTCGCTCTGCTCCGGGCCTGGACGTTTCCGTTCCTGCTGGCGCTGTTCATGCTGCCGAAGCTCGCCATCGTCTACAACCTGGTCACGCTGCCCCTGCAACTGATGGCCAGCCGCGTCGCCGCCTGGATGCTCTCGGTCACCGGGTTCGGTGTGATTCGCGACGGCAATGTGCTGGAAGTGGGCGGCCATCGCATCCTGGTGGCGGAGGCTTGTAGCGGGATTCGCTACCTGATTCCGCTGGCCTTCATGGGTGTGCTGCTGGCGTACCTCTACGATCCCAAGCCCTGGATGCGCGGAGCGCTTTTTGCATTAGCAGTCCCGCTGGCGATCGCCGGCAATGCATTGCGTGTTGCGGCGTCCGGCGCCTGGCCCGCGGTGGCTGAGGGGACGCTCCACATGGTATGCGGCTGGTTCATCTTTGCCCTGTGCCTCGGGGCGCTGCTGGCGATGCGCCGCCTGATCGACGCGCTTTACACCCGGTGCCATGCCTGATCTTAAAACCATCCTGGTCACCGCGTTCCTCGCCGTGCAGGCCGGCGCCATCTATTGGGCGGCATCCGGAGAGCGCGTACCCGCGCCGCCGGACCTGGCGAAGCTGGCGCCGCAGTTTGGCGGCTGGGTGCAGGTAAGGCAGGAGTCCATCGACGCCGCTACCCGGTCGCAGCTCGGAGCCGACCGATTGCTGAGCCGAAGCTATTTTCACGTCCCGGCGGGCCCGTTCGCAAATCTGTTTGTGGCCTGGTTCGGGTCGCAGCGCGATGGGACTCGCCAGCCGCACTCTCCCAAGGTCTGCTTGCCGGGAAACGGTTGGATACCGGAAGTGGCCGGCGAGATCACGCTCAACACTGTCGCCGGCGCCATCACGGTGAACCGGTATGTCATCCATAACCGCGGGACACGCGCCATCGTGCTGTATTGGTACCAGACCTCGCGGCGCGTGATCGCAAGCGAGTGGGATGCCAAGTTCTGGCTGGCGGTCGATGCTCTGCGCGACAAGCGAACCGACACCGCCATCGTGCGCGTGGCGGTGGCCATCCCGCCCGGCCGGGACGCCGCCGCGACTGCTGCGGCCGAGGCGTTCGCGCGACGAATCTACCCGCTGCTGCTGGCCAACTTCCCGCGATAGCGCCGCACGGTCGGGCAGTAGTGTGTTCGGTTACAAAATAGAACGGGCACCATGCTGCCCCACGGCAGCGTGGTGCCCGTAATTTCGGTGTGTGTGCCTGCTGTTCAGGCGCGCGCGAACTTGCGCCTGGCTTGAATCAGCAGGATCACCGCAAACCCAACACCTAGCAAGGTGATCGAACTCGGCGCCGGGGTGCTAGTCGTCCCCCCGCCAGTACCGACTACAACCCCCAGACTGGCGGTGGGCGCTCCCTCCAGGCTGAAATAACTCGTACCACCGCTTGCCGCAATCGCGGGGCTGAAATTCACGGTTCCGGAATTGGCGTTAGTGATGGTGAACGTCGAAGTTGGGCCCTGGTAATCCCCCGGATCCGTGCCGGCGGTCTGGCTGGCAGTGCAATAGCCGCTGCCCACAAACGTGAAGGTGCAGATTCCGTCACCGTCGAAACCGAAAATGTCGCTTCCGGTCAGGGCCAGGGAGCTGACGGTGCTGGCGCTATTGTTCACGACGCCGACCAGCACGTCTTCGGATTCCTCGTAAGGAGTCGAATCGGTGACGGCTGCGGACACGCTTCCGTTCGCGGCGATCGTGATCACGACGTTGCACCCGGTGGCTGCGTTGTCGGGGCTATGTGGGAACGCAGTCGCTCCTGAACCGGCGGGGCAGACCGAACCGGCGAACGCGGCGCTGGCGACCCAAGCAAGAACCGCGGCAACTAGCAGAAAACGCTTCATCTGATATGTATCCTCCCGTTACGAAAAGTAACGCGCACTAACACCCATGGCAAATGGGGGTGTCTTAAGATAAACCGAATTTGTGAACGGGTCAATGAAAAAACAGGCGACAAATGGAAATTCTGAAGGAAACTTCCATGAGACACGACTGGGAAACCCCGGCAATTGTTCAGTGCGTGGTGGCAAGCGCTGGCAGGACGACTGATTTCAAGGTAGCCCAATTTACAAATTCATAGCGCCCGCTCCAGCGTCGTGATGTCGACTAAGCCGCAGGCGCCATAGAGCGCGGGCAGAAGGCGCGATGCGGGATAGCGGCGGCGCAACTCGGCGATGCGCATGGTTCCGGAGCGGTAGACGGGGAGATACATGCGGCCGAGCAGCGGATGGCGGCCCCAGGCGCCGGAGAGTTTATCGGCGCGTTCGGGCGAAACCAGGAAATCGCGGCGCAGCGTCTCGGCGACAGAGGCCTGCGCGGCGCCTTCGCCCCAGGTCAGGAACGACGATTGGTTCTTGGCATCGTCTTGCAGCAGGGCCAGCAGCACGCCGATCTGCAGATCCGGGTCGGGTAACTGATCTACCTCGGTAACACCGTACGCCATCAGAATGGCGTTGTTGGCGATGCCTTCGAACAGCGCGGCGGCGCGCGTGTTCATCGTCAGGACAGTGGCCTCGAAGCCGACCTCGCCGCGGGCGTACAGGTTTTGTAGGTAAGCGAAAGTGGTGACATGGCCGGGCACCACCTCGTGACTCACCAGTTGCAGGAATTCCGGGAGCGAGGTTTCGAGCGAGGCGTTGATCTCATAGGTGGCCTCATATTCGGGGCTGCCATCGGGGCGGCGGGCGCGGCCGAGGTAGTTCATCGATCCGGAAAACCAGGCATCCTGGATGGGCAGGAACTGAATGTTGGCGCGCGGGACAGTGGCGAATTCGGGCGGCAGGTGAGGGACGACATAGGCAGCGGTAAGTTGATCGAAGTGGCCGATCACGGCTGCACCGAGCAGGCGGATGGATGCCATGGAGACGCGATGGCGCGCGCGCCAGGCATCCACCGCCGCCAGGAGGTCGCCCGAACCACCGAGCAATTCCGCCACGCGTTCGCGCTTTTGCGCCGGGTCGGAGGGTTCCGGAGGCCTGCCGGTCGAGGCTTCCACACAACGTTCATAAGGGACCGGCGCGCCGCGGCCGAGGATCTCCATGGCAAGGTCCCACATGGTTTCGAAACACAGGGCGAGGCCCGCCAGGTATTCGCCGCGCAGGCCGCCCGACTCGGCGCCAGCGCCCTTCAGTCCCTCGATGGCGCCGGGAATGTCGACTTGGGCGAGGTAGCGGCCGATGGCGGCGGCGTCGGGCGTCTTGGCGGAAACGCCGCCTGAGGCGCGAACCGCCGCGGCCTCGGCGACGGTGTAGGCGAGCGGCAGCGGCTCGTCGCTGAACCAGGAATCGGCAATGAACCGGCCCGTGCCGGAGGCGCAAAGGACGTCACCGCCCCAAAGCGTGTCAATGCCCAGGATGGCGTTGCCGACGAGTGTTTCCAGGCTCATACTGCATTCTCCTTTTGCCGGTGGATGGCGCTGAACCACAGATAGGCGCAGAGGCCCAGGAACATCAGGCCGGACAGGCTCTGCGAAACCAGCTCGTTTCCGTAGAAGGGCGTGTGGATCCAGGCTTCTGTGTAGCCGGGGATGAGGCGGCAGGCCGCGCCGAACACACCGCCCAGCGCGCCGCCCGCCATCAGGCCGCTGGCGATCACCACGCCGCGTTCGCGCGCCGTAGCGTCGCGCTTCGACACCAGGTGCGCCAGGAAGCCGCCGACCAGCGCCGGGGTGTTCAGCTCGAGCGGCAGGTACATACCGAGCGCGAAAATCAGCGCCGGGACGCCGAGCATTTCCATGGAGACCGCAATCGCGGCGCCGGCGCCGAATAACAGGTACGCCACCGGCTGCCGGCTCATGAATCCTTCGACCAGCGCTTTCATGATGGAGGCTTGCGGCGAAGGCAGAACCACACGCGGATCGCCGGGCACCGCTTCGCCGAACTGGAACGCGCGGGCCAGCATCACGATGGTCAGACCGACAGCCACCGATGCGGCCAGCACCCCCAGAAATTTCACTTTCTCCTGCGCCGCCGGCGTGGAACCGAGCCAATAGCCCACTTTGAAATCCGTGATGGCCTGCCCGGAAACCGAGAGCGCGGTGCACACCATGCCGGCCAGCGCCATCACGAAGAACATGCCGGTGGTGCCGGAAAGGCCGAAGCGCAGCAGCACAATCGACGAAATGATGATGGTGAGCATAGTCATGCCGGAGACCGGGTTGCGCGCGGTGGTGGCGATGGCGTTGGCGGCCACGCTGGTGAAGAAGAAGGAAAACACCACCGCCAGCACCACGCCGATCAGGATCACCGCGGGCGCGGAGGACAGCGTGCCGAGCAGCGCGCCGACGGCGACGGCGCTGACGATCACGCCCACCAGGACGGTCATCACCGGCAGGTCGCGGTCGGTGCGCTCGCCGGAGGCGGTTTCGCCGGCACGGAAGGTGCGCGCCGCCACGCTGAACGAGCCCGCCACAATGCGAATGGATTTGACGATGCCGAAGATGCCAGCCGTGGCGATGGCGCCCACACCGACGAAACGCACATAGCCGCGGAAGATCTGCGTGGCCGTCATTTGGGCGATGGGGATCGAGGCCGGATAAACGGCGGTGGTGTGCTCGCGGCCGATCATCCACACCAGCGGCACCAGCACCAGGTTGGAGAGCACGCCGCCGGCGCACAGGATCATCGAGCTGCGCAGGCCCATCACGTAGCCCAATCCGAGAATGAATCCGATGGCGTCGAAGCCGACGGCGACTTTGGCGCGCTCCGATAACATGCGAACGGCGGGCACGAATTGAAAGTCGAGATATTCCTTCCACACCTGGAAGGTGGTCACCAGAAAATCGTAGACGCCGGAAATGGCGGTGGCCACCAGCAGCAGCTTCGCCTGCGAGCCGCCCTTCTCGCCGGTGACCAGCACCTCGGTGATGGCGGTGGCTTCCGGGTACGGGAACATGCCGTGCATGTCGCGCACGAAGTAGCGGCGCAGCGGGATCAGGAACAGGACGCCCAGGCAGCCGCCGGCCACGCAGATGCAGATGGTCTGCGCCGGGTGCGGCGCGAGATTGAGGATGTAAAGTGCCGGGAGAGTGAACACCGCACCGGCCACCACCGATCCGGCCACGCCGCCGATGCCGGTGATGATGACGTTTTCGAGGACAGTGGACCGGCGCCGGTAGACGCGCGCGAGGCCGATGGCAAGGATGGAGATAGGGATGGCGGCCTCCATCACCTGGCCCACCTTCAGCCCGGAGTAGGCGGACGCCACGGTGAATACAACGCAGAGAAACACGCCCCAGCCGATTGAGCGCGGCGTGAGCTCGGGCAGCCGCTCGGCCGCGGCGACCGGCGGCTGATAGGCCTCGCCGGGTTCGAGCGGCGTGTAGGCGTTGGAAGGTAGCTGTTTGGCCGGCGCGGCAGTTGCCATTGAATCAGCCTCCGGGCGTGCAATGAACCCGTATGCTACTACACTTAAGGGGCGGCAACTTGGCAAAGATTGCTAACTCGTCCCCAGGGGGTATGCAACAGAAAAAAGGGGCAGAAGATTACTCTTCTGCCCCGGCGAAAGTCATGCCTGTCGAGTCGTTCAGAACACAATGCGGCCGCTGACCTGCATGCGCTTAGCCTGGGTTCCATCCGGGAAGCCGGCGTCGGCGCTCGGGATATATAGATTCTGCGGCGAGGCGGTCAGGATGCCGTTGGCTTCGGTGTAGCCGATGCTGCTCTTGTACGAAGTTGCCGCCCACGAACCCGAGACGTTGAACATCTCAAAGTTGAGGATCAGCCTGCGCGGCGAATCGTCCGCTCCCAAGGGAATGATTTTGCTGATGCGAGCGTTCGTATGGTACTGCGCCGGCAGGTAATAGCTGTTGTACGGAAGGAAAGGTACGCGCGTGCTCAGCCCCGTGCCATTGATCGAACTGGTCTTGAACATGCCGGTGACGGGTGTACCGGTGATCTGTATGGTCTCGCTGCCATAAGGTTGGCCGCTCGCCAAAGGCGTGATGGACGAGAGTTCCCAGTTATTCACCACATACTTATAGAAGGCGCCCGGGCGGTGTGTAAACACGGGCTGCCAGACCCAGGAGATCACGGCGCGGTGCCGCTGGTCCTCCGTGCCGCTGCCCTTGTCGGCCTTGTAGTTCCCGTTGTTCAGCCAGTACGTGTTGCCATTCTGGAATAGGTTATCGGTGCTCTCGCCGTAGCTTTGGCCGTCATCGATTTCGTGCGACCAGGTGTAGGAAACCAACGCTTGCAACCCGTGCTGGAACCTCTTATTTACCTGCACGGCCAAGCCGTTGTAGTAGCTGTTGACGCCGTTCTCGTCGTAGTCGACGGCGCCGTACCTGGTGTCCGGGCGGGCGCCGGTGTAGACCGTAGTGGTGAAGGCGCTTACCGGGGCCCCGCTGGCGCTGGCGATGCCGTACGTAAAGTTGGTCGTATGTGTCGGGAAATTCAGATCGCGGACGCCGATCATTTGCAGTCCCCGGCTCCAGAGGTAGGAAACCGTCACTGCGGTGTCATGGGTGATTTGCCGCTGGATGCCGATGTTCGCTTGTTCCGAGTACGGCGTCTTGATATTGGGAGCGTAGTACTGCAGATTGACACCCGAGGCCGCCGTAGCCGCCGAGGGAGCGGCGCTCAGCGCGTTGGGGAAAACCGGACCGGCCGCATATTGAGACGCATTCTGGCCCGGAAATCCCGTCAGGCTGACGCTCTGCTGGTAAAGCCCGTTCCCGGTGGTGAACAAGTCGTCGATGGTCCCGCCCTGGAAGCGCGCGTGGAACATCCCGTAGCCGCCCTGCACAACCGTCTTGTCATTCAGACGGTAAGCCAGCCCGAGGCGCGGCGCCAGGTTCTTCGGCGACGAATACAGGTGGCAAGTTCCGGGATAGTCCTGGTTACAAACTTTGGGTTGCGGTAGCTGCGCATATTCGTAACGCAATCCGTAATTCAGCGTCAGCTTGCGAGTGGCGCGCCACTGGTCCTGCAGATAGAAGCCATAGTCGTTGATAGTGGTATCGAGCACCGGATTGCCAAAGGTCTGGGAATAAGACTGCCAGTACTTAACGCCCGACGGGCTGGAATAATCCAGCGCGAAGGCGTTGACCGTCTGGTAGGTGTATGAGCCGAACGCGCCCGAGATGTAATAGACATAATCCTCGGTGGTGGCGATGTCCGTGCCGAATCTGATGGTGTGAGTGCCCTTCGTCCAGGAAGCGTTGTCCTGAAACTGGAAACGGCGTTCGCTCGGCTCGATGCGCGGCAGATAGTTTGCCGGCCCCAGCGACGTGCCGTTGACCGAGACCTGCAGGTAACCCAGGCCCTGGCCCAGTTCCGCGTTATCGAATGAGTCGGCCTGTCGGTCGCCCGCAAAACCGAAGTGGACCTCGTTCACTAAAGTCGAAGTGGGAACCCAGGTCCAGGCCAGCCCTCCGTTGCGCACCGTCACCGCATCGTCGCCATTGCCGGTGAGCGCCGAGCCGCTGGTGGAGGAAACGCCGGTCTGGATGCCATTGGGCGAAAGGTCGTGCAGGAAGTTGAAGCTGGCGCTCAGCGTATTGTGATCGGTCGGATGGTAATCCAGCCTGGCGAAATAGAGCTCCTGGTCGAGCGTTCGTGGGATTACACCGAAGAACCGCGGGATCAATGCATTGATCGCATTGCACTGCGCGGCGGTAGCCGCCGGCACCTTGCTCGTCCCGCTGCCGCTGGCGACTCCGCACAGGTTCCATGTGCGCGTCGTGCCGTTAACCGCCGTGGTGTTGAGGCTGCTGGTCATCGGGAAGTTGCGCCGCGTCACCTCGGTGCTCAGGAAGAAGAACAGCTTGTCCTTCTTGATCGGGCCGCCGAGTGTTGCACCCGCCTGGTTCCGCTTCTCCGAAGCCACCACCGACGAGAACGGATCCTGCCCGTCAAACCCGGTGCTACGATAGAACCAGAAGGCCGCGCCGTGAAAATCGTTCGACCCGCTGCGCGTGACGGTGTTGACAACTCCGCCCATCGCGCGCCCATACTCGGCCGAGTAATTCGAAGACACCACTTGGAATTCCTGCACCGCGTCCTGCGAAATCTGCGCCGCGATGCGAGTCCGGCCGGCGTTTTCGTTGTAGAACTGTTCGGTGGTATCGGTACCGTCCACCAGGAATGAATTCTGTCCCGCCACTCCGCGGAAGGTCAGCAAGCCAAACGTTCCGTCGTTGCTGACGCCCGGCTGCAACAGGACGAAGGAATCCACGCGGCGGCCGTTAATCGGCAAATCCTGGATCGCTTTCAGATCCACCACGCCCGATACGTCGGACTTGGTGTCTTCCACCAGGGGAGTTGCGGACACCACTTCAACCCGCTCGGTCGTTGAAGCGACTTTCAAAGCGACCTTCAGGTCCACATTCTGGCCCACCTGCAGGACCATGTTCGTTACTTCGTAGTCCTCAAAACCCTGTGCCGTGAAGGTCACTTTATAGCCCGGTCCAGGCGGCAGCGCCGGCGCGGCAAAGATACCCTCCGCGTTGGTGGTCAGCGTACGAAGCGTACCCTGACCGGCGCTCGAGATGACAACTTTGGCATCCGGCACGACGGCCCCCGATGCATCCCGGACAACCCCGGATATTCCGGCCACGCCGCCCGAGGACTGGGAAAATCCCAGCCTCGAAACGGAGAGCAATAGACAAAGTACCAACAGCGACACTGCCAAGCGCTGATGCACGATAACTACCTCCTTGTTCGTAGGCCCGCTGGCATATCGAACGCCCAGGCGCCCGTGACGCACACGGGCGCGGGAGAGAACACTACGAGCGCTCTTTTCCATACCAGACTTGAACCTCGTTTTTGCCCGTTAGAGGACAGGGTAACAAAAATAACGTTACAAAGACATTTCCAGATTGCAAAAGAACGGCCGCTACACGGATTGTGTGCGTGAGGTGTCGCGGAGGCGTGGGGAAACCCGTGGAAGTGTGAACAAAGCCGCTCCATCTGTCACCCAATATGTAGCATAGTGTGACAGAATAGCACCTCTCTCGCGTGGGTGGAAGATGGATGTTGCCACAGGTTGGCGCTGGCCCGGCCGGGCGAGGTCCGGCGCCTGGAAAACGTTCCCGCCGCCAAATGTTAATTCTCTGTAACCCTAACACCCTTCATATAGATAAATTTCTTGCTTTCCCACTACATCTTGGGGCACTATTACGAGTGCGTCCTTTCAACGTGGGGATCCCAAAAGGAGATGGCAAATGGGACAGCTTACCGTGGGCTTGAGTGCGAAAATAGAGTCATTGCAGACTCAGACCACCCAACCAAGCAACACCGGGGTATCGTTTCCTCGTTATTTTACCGCCAGGCTTGCGCCCGGCCAGACTCCGTTTGACGAGGTGCGTTGGGAAACCCGCACCGCCTCGATCGGCAACGACAAAGGCGCGGTGATCTTCGAGCAGCGCGATGTCGAAGTGCCCGCCGATTGGTCGCAGACGGCCACCAACATCGTCGCCAGCAAGTACTTTCACGGCAAGCTGGGATCGCCGGAGCGCGAGACCAGCGTAGCCCAGTTGGTCGAGCGGGTGGTGAACACCATTGCCGGCTGGGGAAAGAAGGACGGATATTTCCGCGGCGACGAAGACGGCGAGAACTTCCGCGCCGAGCTGGCGCACCTGATGCTCACGCAGAAAGCCTGCTTCAATTCGCCGGTGTGGTTCAACGTCGGCGTGAAGGAAGCGCGCGGCTACGGCTGGGTGTACGACGCCGCGACCGACCGCATCCAGAAACTCGAAAGCGGCACGCGGCGGCCGCAGTGCTCGGCCTGCTTCATCGTTTCGGTCAAAGATTCGCTCGAGTCGATTCTCGACCTGGCCAAGACCGAAGGCATGTTGTTCAAGTGGGGCTCGGGGACGGGGTCGAATCTTTCGGCGCTGCGCGAGGAAGACGCGATTCTCTCGGGCGGCGGGCGCGCCAGCGGGCCGCTCTCCTTCATGAAGGGTTTCGACGCCTTCGCCGGCGTCATCAAATCCGGCGGCAAGACGCGCCGCGCGGCCAAAATGGTGATCCTCAACAGCGACCATCCGGATATCGAAAAGTTCATCTGGTGCAAGGCCAAGGAAGAGAAGAAAGCCTACACGCTGGTGGAGGCCGGTTATGACGCTTCGCTCGACGGCGAAGCCTACAGCTCGATCTTTTTCCAGAACGCCAACAACTCGGTGCGCGCCACCGACGATTTTATGCGCGCGGCGCAAGAGGACGGCGAATGGTGGACCAAGCACGTGTTCAGCGGCCAGCCCAAGGACCGGTACAAGGCGCGCGACCTGCTGCGCCAGATCGCCGAGGCCACCCACCAGTGCGGCGACCCCGGTATGCAATTCGATACCACCGTCAATCGCTGGCACCCGTGCAAGAACACGGCGCGCATCAACGCCTCCAACCCATGCTCGGAATACATGTTTCTGGACGATTCGGCGTGCAACCTGTCGTCGCTCAACCTGATGAAGTTTGTCGGCCCGGACGGCCAGTTCGACGTCGAGGCCTTCCGGCACGCGGTCGATACGCTGATCCTGGCGCAGGAAATCATCGTCGATAACGCCAGCTACCCGACCGAAAAGATCGGCGGAAATTCGCACCGTTTCCGCCCGCTGGGTCTTGGCTTCGCCAACCTGGGCGCACTGCTGATGTCGATGGGCGTGCCCTACGACAGCGACCAGGGGCGCGACATGGCGGCAGGCGTAACGGCGGTGATGTGCGGGCAGGCTTATCTGACCAGCTCGCGGGTGGCCGAAGCGGTGGGACCGTTCGGCGGGTACCGGGAAAACGAGCAGCCGTTCCTCGAAGTCATCCGCATGCACCGCGATTCGGTGGACCGCGTGCGGCGGACGCACCTTCCGGCTGCTTTGTACGAGGGCGCGCGCGAGTGTTGGGACGACGCTTATCAATCCGGACAACGCCACGGCTACCGCAACGCGCAGGTGACCGTGATCGCGCCGACCGGCACCATCGGGTTCATGATGGATTGTGATACCACCGGCATCGAACCGGACCTGGCGCTGGTGAAGTTCAAGAAGCTGGTGGGCGGCGGCGTCATCAAGATCGTCAACAACACCGTGCCGCAGGCGCTGATCAAGCTCGGTTATTCGTCCGCGCAGGCGGAGAAGATCGTCAGCCACATCGATTCCACCGGCACCATCGAAGGCGCGCCCGACCTGAAGCCGGAGCACCTGGCGGTGTTCGATTGCAGTTTCCGGCCGCAGAACGGCGCGCGGTCGATCCATTACATGGGCCACGTGCGCATGATGGCGGCGGTGCAGCCGTTCATCTCCGGCGCCATTTCGAAGACCATCAACATGCCCGAGGAATCCACGGTGGAAGACATCGTCAATGCCTACACCGAAAGCTGGAAGCTGGGGCTGAAAGCGGTGGCGATTTACCGCGACAATTCCAAGCGCGTGCAGCCGCTCAGCTCGGGCAGCGGGAAGACCGAGAAAAAGGCCGCGATTGCGTCCCCTGCCGCCCCCGCGCCGGTGGAGAAGGTGGTTTACCGTCCGGTGCGGCGCAAGCTGCCCGACGAGCGGCGGAGCATCACCCACAAGTTTTCGATCGGCGGCCACGAGGGCTACATCACAGCCGGCATGTACGACGATGGCTCGGCAGGCGAACTCTTCATCACCATGGCCAAGGAAGGCTCGACCATTTCCGGCCTGATGGACGCGTTCGCCACCGCGATCAGCTTCAATTTGCAATATGGCGTGCCGCTGAAGTTCCTGGTCGATAAATTCGCCCACTTGCGGTTCGAGCCGAGCGGCTGGACCGGCAACCCACAGGTGCCGTATGCCAAGTCGATCATGGATTACATATTCCGCTGGCTGGGCGCCAAGTTCCTGGGACCGGAGTACGCCATCACCGAAGCCGGCGAAACCACCAACCTGCGGCCTACCGAGCCCGACCCGCAGCAGCAACTGCCCTTCGCGCCGGTCTCATCCGACGCGCCGCTGTGCGCCGAATGCGGGTCGATTATGACGCGCAACGGAAGCTGCTACAAGTGCGGCAACTGCGGCGGCACCAGCGGCTGTAGCTAGGCGGCGCAGTCCAATCGCCCCCGGGCGCAACGAATTATCACTGGGAGAATCGCACACCCGGTCCGCGTGTCGGGCCGGGTGTTTTTTATCCTGGATTCCGAAATTTCCACAGCGGAAGACCAAGAAAAGGCAAGTCTTGTATCAGGGCACGGCTTGAGCCGTGCCGGAACGGGATGAAGCTGATGGGCTTTAGCCCTCGCCGGCAGACAGGGGCTTCCATGAGAAGGCCGGCCGATGTCAAGGGAATACTGTTGAATCGTTGCCCG